>Ga0163144_10018607_pt1 | contig 14027 bp, 10 predicted proteins | sample OliLak19BULKMAT1_FD_123175 | JGI IMG/M metagenome (GOLD analysis project Ga0163144, IMG submission 123175) | Freshwater microbial mat bacterial communities from Lake Vanda, McMurdo Dry Valleys, Antarctica - Oligotrophic Lake LV.19.BULKMAT1 | ecosystem: Environmental > Aquatic > Freshwater >... | reverse complement strand
GACGATCTCTCGGATCACCTCGCCATGCACATCGGTCAGCCGGCGGTCCACGCCGTTGTGACGATAGGTCAGCTTCTCGTGATCGATGCCGAGCTGGTGCAGGATGGTCGCGTGGATGTCGTAACAATACGTCGGATGCACCGACGCCTTGTAGCTCCATTCATCCGTTTCGCCGTAGCTCACCCCGCCCTTGATGCCGCCGCCCGCGAGCCAGTTCGTGAAGCCGAACGGATTATGATCGCGCCCCTTGCCGCCCTGGCTGCACGGCATTCGGCCGAACTCCGTTGTCCACAGGACAATCGTGTCATCCAGCAGCCCGCGCGCCTTGAGATCCTTGATCAAGGCCGCCGCCGGCTGATCCATGCTGCTCGCCATGTCGAGATGATCCTTCGCCAGATCCTCGTGGCTGTCCCAGTTGCGACGCGGGAATCCGTTGTCCGCGCCGCTCCAGATCTGGACGAAGCGCACGCCGCGTTCCAACAGACGCCGCGCCACCAGGCAGCGCGTGCCCATGTCCCGCGTCTGTTCGTGCCCGATGCCGTAAAGCTTCTTCGTCACCTCCGTTTCACCGCGCAAATCCAGCACCTCGGGCGCGCTCAACTGAAGCCTTGCCGCCAGTTCGTAGCTCGCGATGCGCGCGTCCAGCCGCGAATCGCCTTCGCGCGTCGCGGCGTAGTTCCTGTTCAACGCCTGGATGAGTTCCAGTCCTTCACGTTCGGATTCGGGCGTGATGAACTTCGCCGACTCCGGAGGGAACAGGTTGAAGATCGGGTTCGGCTGGCCGACACGGATCATCGTTCCCTGATGCGCGGCGGGCAGGAAGCCGTTGCTCCAGTTCGACGGCCCGTTCGGCGCGAAGCCGCGCACATCCGGCAGCACCACGAAGGTCGGCAGATTCTGGTTGGCCGACCCAAGCCCGTAAGAAATCCACGCGCCCATGTTCGGAAAGCCCGGCAGCACAAAGCCGCTGTTCTGCATGTACGTCGCAGGACCATGCACGTTCGACTTGGAGATCATCGAGTGGACGAACGCAATGTCGTCCGCGCACGAGCCGATGTGCGGCACCAGTTCGGAGATCATCTTCCCGCACTCGCCGCGCGGCTTCCAATCCCACGGCGCCTTCATGCACGCGCCCGGATCGCTCTGGAACAGCTCCACCTTGCCGCCGGGATCAAACTTCTCTCCATGCCGCGCGATGAGCTGCGGCTTGTAGTCAAACGTGTCGCACTGGCTCGCCGCGCCGGACATGAATAGCTGCACGACGCGCTTCGCCTTCGGCACATGATGCGGCAGCCGGTTCGCATTCGCGCCCGTGATGATGCCCGCACTTCCCTCCGCCAATGCGCCTTCGCGGCCGAGCATCCACGCGAGCGCGATGCCGCCGAGTCCGCCGCCGAAGCGCCAGAGAAACTCGCGCCTATCCACGATGCGCGGATCATCCGCGCCCAGCGCGACAGGCCGCTGCTGCGACGTGCAGACGTGCGCGGCATGGAGATGGGATGGCGAAGTCATGGGAGATCGACGCTGGCTTCGCGAAGCTCATTGAATCAATTCCTGCCTGATTCGCAGTTTCTCTTGGCTCTGAAGTGCGGTGACCTGTCACCGCTTTTCCGCAGGCGGCTTGTCGCCGTCGTGCGGTCAAAGGCCAACCTCTTGAGCCGAACTGCCTGCGCAGTTCTCCCTGGACGACTGGTCGTCCAGGCGGGAAAAGCGGAGACAAGCCTCCGCACTCCAAAAGAAATCGTCATGGTGTGGCGACGATGTATTCCAGCAGGTCGGCCATGTCCTGCGCGCTCAATCCATCCTCCAGCCCTTCCGGCATCAGCGACTGGCCCTGGCTCTGCATTGTCACGATGTTTCGGCGCGCGATCTCCTTCTCCACGCCGCTTGCTTGCCGCAGCAGCACAGCGGCGGCGGATTCGCTGGCGAGAAGGCCCGCGACGCTCTCGCCGTCCTTCGTTTCGATCACGTAGCTGGCAAATGGCGGCGCGACCTCGCGGTTTGGATCGAGAAGGCTCGTCAGCAATTTCTCCTTCCCGTTCGACCGCACGCTGGCCAGATCCGGACCGAGACTAAATCCCTGTCCGCCCAGCCGATGACACGAAGCGCAGCGCGCCACGAACGTTTTCTGCCCGGCGGCGGCGGACCCGGTGAGAGTGAGTGAAGGAAGAAATTTCTCCACCACGCCCGCCCGCGAACCCGACGCCATCTTGCCGAGCAATGTCGTCGCCTGCTCACGAATCCCCACGTCGCGATGCGACCGCAACGCCGCCAGTTGGGCGATGCTCAGTTCAGCGGCGTGGATCGTTCCCTTTTCCATTCCTGCCAGCAGTGCACGAATCCGCTCCGGCCGTTTCAACAGGAGATCCAGAGCCGCCACGCGCTGCGCCGGCAGCAAGTGAGCCCAGCGTTCCACCACGCCGGGCGCGAACTCTCCGAGGCTCGGCCGCGCCAAAGCGGACAACGCCGCCAGCCGCATCTCAGAGGATTCCGCGCTGGCGCTGACGAGCTGGAGCAAGTTCGTTCGCAGGCTGGCGTCCGGCGCGGATGCGAGGGCGCGAAGAGCGGCGACGCGATCTGCGGCCGCTGGGTTCGTGGAATTGAAGGCCACGCGGCTGGCTTCCTGCAACAAGTTCTTCAAGTCAGCCGCGCCCTCGTATTGCGCCAGGGAGCCGCCGCCTTCCTCCAGACCTTCCGCGAGGCTCGCGAGAAATTCCCAGCTCAGCCGGGGATCGGCGTCCGCACCGGCGCGTCCGCGATTGGCCGGAGTTTTCTCCAGCAAGGCCAGCGTGCGCTGAATTTCGTCCGACTTGTTGCGCGCGCCGATGAGCCGCGCGAACTGCGTGACCATCGTCCGCTGATCCCCGGCGTCCGCCAGACGCTGGCGCGGCAAGGCAAGCAGCACGCGGGTGAGAGTGCGTTCGAGAATCGCCACGGGATCGTTCCCGAGCGAGTTCATCAAGGCCGGAAGAAACCACGCGGAAGCCTCAGTGCGATCCTGGCCTGGCTTAATTCCCGGATGCTCGTCGCGATACAGCCGGTTCAAGAAGGCATCGGCGATCTTGTCTTTGTCCGACGGACGCAGCAATCCGAGCGTCCAGGCGAGTTGAAAATCAACGGCGAGATTCACCCCGGCGGGATCGCGGACGCGAGCGAGAGCGTTCAACGCCGCGACCAGTTCAGGGGAAGGATTCGCCGCAAAGCGTTCCGCGAGACGCAGCCCGTGCAGACGCAGGATATTGTTCTTGGAGAGCAATGCCTCCGTGACGAGCCTCTCGTCCAATTCACCCATGCCGTCCAAAGCGTAGAGCGCGTGCATCCGCCCCAGCGTGGAGCCTGAGTACGCCACGCGTTCCAGCTCCGGTGCGACTGCGGCTTCCTGGCGCTGGTAGAGCAGCCGCGCCGCCGTGTCGCGGTGCCAGCCGTTCGGATGTTCCAGAACTTTCGCCAGCTCAGCGGAGCTCAAGCGTCCCAACAGCGGCAGCGGACGCTGCTGAAAATCCTCACGCACGATGCGGTAGATGCGTCCGCGATCATTCCCACTGTTTAGGTCGAGATGCTTCTTCAACGGCTCCGGGATCGACCACGGATGCTCGATGACTTCGCGATGCATGTCCGCGATGTAGAGCGCACCGTCCGGCGCATTCGCGAACTGCACGGGACGAAACCAGTTGTCGGTGCTCGCGAGAAATTCCACCGCCTGCTCGGACGCCGGACGCTCGCCGATCAGCGCGAGGCTGTTCGTGGCGGAACGCAGTTTCTTGCGATGAACGAGATTGCTGCCGCAGTCCGCGATGAAGGCGTCCCCGACGAACTCTTCGCCCAGCGCATCGCCGCGATAGATGGTCGCCCCGGTCGCGCCGGTGAAGTAACCGCTCGGCCGCCCGCCGCCTTCGATCATGCCGGGGACCGCGCCCGACACGCGCCATTTGGTTCGGAGCACGCGCCAAGGTTCGTCCGGGCTGGTGCGAAAGACCGGGGCGGCCGGGCCGTCCGCCGCAATGCTGACTCGCGGCGACGGCAGGCTGAACCAGGTGTTCTGTCCGATGTAACGCTCCTCGTAGAGCACCTGCTGAAGATGGTCGCTGTTCGAGCAGACGAATTTCCTCCCCACGTCATCGAAGCTCAGGCCGTGCTGTGCGCCGCCGCTCTCGGCGCGGAACGTGAGCGTGCGAGGGTCGAACGAAAAATCTTTCCCGCGCAAATCCACGGCGGAAGGCGGCAGAATCATCGTCGTCGCGGGGACGCCGTTGCGCTGACGCCATTCGCGGGTGAATGGCGAATCCAGCCGGCGCACCTTGCCGCCGCTGCCGCCGCTCGCCCCGTGAATGCGGTTGTCGAGCGACCAGTTGAGCGAGTTCATCATCGCCTGGACGTTCAGCTTGTTCGTCGCGTAAGGCGCGTAGTCGCTGGCGAACCCGCTGAAGATCACTTCGCGCACGTCGGCGACGCCGTCGCGGTTCGTGTCCTTGAAATAGAGAATGTCCGGCGTGGCTGCGACGAACACGCCGCCGTCCCAGCAGATGACGGCGGTCGGCCACGGCATGTCCTGCGCGAAGACGGTGCTCTTGTCGAAACGGCCGTCGCCGTCGGTGTCCTCCAGCAATCGCACGCGCCCGAGCTGTTCGGGACGGCGCTCGGAATAGTCGCGCATCTCGACGACGTAGAGCCGGCCGTTTTCGTCGAAGCTCATGGCCACCGGGCTCATGACAAGCGGTTCAGCGGCGACGAGCTCGGCGCGAAAGCCTGGCTTGAGCGCGAAGGTGTTGGTGGCGCGTTCGGGCGGCGTGGCGGGAACGCGCGGCATCTGCGCTGGATCAATCTCCGGCTCGGCGGCGAGGATGGGAACGGCAGTCGATGCGATGAGGGCGGGGAGGAGAAGGCTTCGGACAACGGCGGAGAACGAGCGGAACGGTTTCATGCAAGGTCGCGCGATGAGTTTGGATGGCAGTTATCCTGGACGCAATCGCACGAGTTTTGCCTCACTCGTCGCGCTCCTGTCGTTCCTCTTCCTCACGTTGCAGGTCCGTGCTGATGCGATCCTGCTCCTCGAAGAAGCGAAACGCCTTGTGAATGAAATAGCCGCCAAACGAGAGCACCACCACGGCGAAGCCCCCGCCTTGCAGCACTTCGCGCCGGGTGTCCGCCGAGACATTTTTCAACGAGTAAAGAAACGCGCCGCCGGTGGTGAGGCCCGACACCACGATGAAGAGGATGACCCAGCGCGTGACGCGTCGCTTCCTTACGATGGCGGTCTGCGCCGTGCCGCCTTCGTTGAACTCGCCCTTGAACAGCACGCCGCAAAACACCCACGAGAACACGGCGGTGATGAGGAACGACAGCACGGTGCCCAGCGTAAACTCAATGACGATGTGCGGATGGACCTGCTTGAGCGAGTAGAGGAACGCCGCCATCAGCCCAAGCCCGAGCGCCGTGCCGAACTTCACGATCTGAACGAAGTCGCGCTCATCTTTGGTTGGCTTGTGCGTTTCCATGAAGGAATGGAGCCGAGGTTCAAAGGCCGGTCAATCGAACATCTTTCCGGGGTTCAGAATGCCCTTCGGGTCCAGCGCCCGGCGCAGTTCGCGCATCACGCGCATCTGGGCGTCACCGGCGAACTTCGGCAGGAAATCTTTTTTCGCCAGACCGATCCCGTGCTCGCCGGTGATGGTGCCGCCGAGCCGGATGGCCTCTTCAAAAATCTCCTCGAACGCCTGATGCACCCGCTTCATCTCCTCCTTGTTCCGCTCATCGGTGAGGAAGGTCGGGTGCAGGTTGCCGTCGCCCATGTGGCCGAAGGTTCCGATGCGCAGCTTGTATTTCTTCGCCACGCCATCGACGAACCGGATCATGCGCGCCAGCTCGCTGCGCGGGACGGTGGCGTCCTCGAGAATCGTGGTGGGCGCAAGGCGGGCGAGCGCGCTGAAGGCGCTGCGGCGGGCAGTGGCGAGTTTGGTGGCTTCCGCGTCGTCCTTCGCCACGCGCACTTCGAGCGCGCCGTTCTTGCGCGCGATCTCCTCCATCTTCGCCGCTTCCTCGCTGACGACGGCGGGATGGCCATCCGTTTCCATGAGCAGCAACGCCTCGCAATCCAGCGGGAGACCGACTTTCGCGAAGTCTTCGACGCAATGAATCGTGGTGCGATCCAGGAACTCCAGCGTGCAGGGAATGATCTGCGCCGCGATGATGTCCGAGACGCATTGCGCCGCCTGGTCCATCGCGTTGAAGGTCGCGACCATGGTCTTCTTCGCGGCGGGCTTCGGGATTAGGCGGAGCAGCACCTTGGTGATGACGCCAAGCGTGCCTTCGCTGCCGACGAACAGATCGCGCAGCGAATAGCCGGCGACGTCTTTCACGCACTTGTTGCCGGTCCAAAGGACTTCGCCGTCGGGCAGCACGACTTCGAGGCCCATGACGTAATTGCGGGTGATGCCGTACTTGAGGCCGCGCAGGCCGCCGGAGTTCTCGGCGACGTTGCCGCCGATGGTGGAAATCTTCATCGAGCCGGGGTCCGGCGGATAGAACAGGCCGGCGGCGGTCGCGGCATCCGCAATCGCCAGCGTGGTGACGCCCGGCTCCACGAGCATGGTGAGGTTCGCGCGATCCACTTCGAGGATCTCGCTCATCTTCACCGTGCAGAGAACGATGCAGCCCTGGGCCGGAACGCTTCCGCCGCTCAATCCGGTTCCCGAACCGCGCGTGACGACGGGAGTCTGTGTTTCGTTCCCGAGCAGCAGCACGTCGCGCACTTGATATTTGTTCTTCGCGAAGACCACGCAGCCGGGCATCTGTTGCAGCGCGGCGGTGCCGTCGAACGAGAACGGGATGAGGTCTTCCTTCGCGGTGAGGACGTTTTCCGGGCCGACGATGGAACGCAGGCGGGGCAACAAATCAGGATTCAGCGCCATAAACAGTGGACGGGATCAAACGTCCGCGCCGGATTTGGATCAAGATTATTGCGCGGAAGAAGTTGCTTCGCGGTGTGGTTGGAATGGCCGGTCTGACTGCGGTCCTAATCCCAAGAGGCTTTTGCGAGATCGTAGCAGCCGGCGTGAGGAGGCTCTGATCGTCTGGATGTTTGAGCCTCGTGACCTCGGCTGCTACGAGGTCTGAAAACGGAGACGGGCTCGCCAGATGTCAGCTCACACCAGCGTGCGTAACGCAGACATCAGCTTCTCGGCGATTTCACGCTGGCGTTCCTGATCAGTCACCTTTTGCCCGTCCGTCTCGGTCACGTAGAAGCTGTCGATGGCTGCGCCCTTCTCGGTCGAAATTTTGGCGAGCGAGATGTCCAGGCCGGAATCCGTCAACGCCTGCGAAGTGGCATAGAGCAGGCCGAGATGATCCTCGGCCTCCAGATCGATGACCGTCCGGCGTTCCGACGTTTCGTTGTCGAAGAAGATGCGCGTGGGAATGCGTTCGCCGGGCAGCGACTGGTAGAGCGGCCGCGCGGATTTCCGTCTGGCGATGAGCGTGCGGAAGTCCGGGCCTTCCTCGACCAGCGCCTGTTTCAAAACCTTCTCGAAACGCTCGCGTTCCTCCCGATGAACCACGCCGCCAGCCGTCGCATCCGTCGCTTCAAAGGTGTCGATCACGATGCCGTCGCCCCGGCTGAAAATTTGCGCGCTCAGGATGTTGATGCCCGTGGCGCTGAACGATCCGGTGATGATGCTGAACAGTCCGGCGCGATCCCAGGTGCAGATCTTGGCCGTGGTGTAGCCGCGATCCGGCTCGTTGTGCCAGGAGATGACGGGCTCCAGCGCCTTGTCCTCCTCCTCGATCTGCTGGTGCATGAACCGATGCGCGAGCGCGAGGTCCGCGAAGATTTCCTCCGCCTGATGAATCTGGAAATACCGCGGAGGCAGCGTGGTGAAATGCGCCTCGACCTCGTCTGAATGAAAGGTGCGCGGAAGCATCTTGGTGACTTCCTCGGTCAGCAGCTCCCGCTGCTTCTCCTCGGCGCGGATGAAGTCCGTGCCGCCTTGGAGCACGAGCATCGTCCTTTGGAAGAGCGACCAGAGGAGCGCGTCCTTGAAGCCGTTCCACAGCTTGTCGCTCGTCGCCACGGAATCGACGTAGGTGTGCAGCGCGAGCATCCGCAGGTTGTCAGGCGTCTGGATGATGCCGGCGAAGTGGCGGACGACCGCCGGGTCATCGAGGTCACGACGCTGCGAAACCATCGCCATCGTCAGATGTTGTTCGATCAGGATGCGCAACGAGTGCGTGGTGGCACCATCTAGGTCCAGGCGCTTGGCGATTCTCAGCGCGATCTTGGCACCGACATCGGAGTGATCGCCGGTGTGCAGCGCCTTGCCGGCGTCGTGCAGCAACAACGCAAGATACAGGATGAACGGGCGGTCCACTTCACGAAAGATGTCCGAGTAATTGTGGTACACCGGCTCCTGCGATTCCCAGACCTTGTCGAGCTGCGCCAGGCATTGGAGCGTGTGCTCGTCCGCCGTATACTGGTGATAGAACTCATGCTGCACGAGGCAGGTGAGCTTGCCGAAGTCCGGGATGTATTTCCCGAGCAGACCCACCTCGTGCATGGCCCGCAGGACCGGCGCGACGTTGCCGCGCTGGTTCAGGATTTCCAGGAACGTCTCCCGCACATGCCCGTCGTAGAGGAAGCCGCGATCCACCAGCGGCAGATCCTTGCGGATCAGTTGCGCGACATCGGGATGCAGCCTCAGCCCGCGTTGCTGCGCGTGCAGGAAGACGCGCATGAGCCGGCGCGGCTGGTCCTTGAAGACGCGCGAGGAGACGAGGTGAATCTGGTCTCCGACGAACTTGAATCCATCGATGACCTGCGGCGGCGCCTTCTTGAACGGCGCGGGAATGAAGCGGCCGAGCTTGCGAAAATCAGGCAGCCGCTGCTGCTTCGGCAGCAGGGACAACCGCTCCTCCAGCGTGCGGGTGATGAGATAGACGTTCCGCATGTGGTTGTAGAGATCGCGCATGAACTTCTCCAGCCGGCGGCTGGGAGAACGATCCGTGTAGCCAAGGTGCGTGGCCACGGTGGGCTGGAGCGCCTTGGTCAGCGTCTCAGAAGGATGCTTCGGCGAGGACGCGATGTAATGCATCTCGTTGCGCACCGTCAGCATGAAATCGTATGCCGTCTCCAACTGCTTTCGCTCGGTGGCGGTGATGAAGTCGCGCTCCTCCATCTCGGCGAGCGAGCGCGTGCGGTACTTGAAGAACGCCATCCAGTGCAGGTTCTGCACGTCGCGCAATCCGCCACAGCCGTTCTTGATGTTCGGCTCCTGCATCGTCGCGGAATTGCCAAACTTGGAGCGGCGCTCCGACTGATCGACCATACGCGCGGCGATGTATTGATCCTCGAAGTCATCGACGCATTTCGCCACCACGGTCTTCTGCAGCTTCTCGAACAGCTTGGCGTCGCCCACGACCATGCGCGCCTCGATGAGAGCCGTCTTGCTCTCCATGCTTTTCGGGTCGGCCTTCGAGTTCGCGGCCTCGACGCATTCGGCAATCGTGCGGACGGAATGCCCGACCTTGAAGCCGAGATCCCAGAGCGGCATGAGCACGCCGTCCATCAGCTTGGCCAGTGAAGGCAGCGGCTTCGTCCCGACCACGACCTGGCCGTAGTGCAGGAACATGATGTCGAGATCGCTCAGCAGATTCAGCTCGGCGCGGCCATAGCCGCCGATGGCGACCAAGGTCACCGGTGGAAATTCCTTCTGCGCCTGTTCGGACATGCTCTGCTTCGCCGTGTTCCAAAGGTGCCGGATCAGGACGTCCACCAGCATGGCCCGGCCGCGGCAGACCTCCAGCCCGCTGCCGCCCGCGCGATGCCGCATCTTGAGCCGGTGAGACTCCACCTTGAGGAAGGTCTTGTAGCGGCCAAGCTCCTCCGCCGGCGAATGGCCGTCGAGACGCGCGGCGGCGCTGGCTTCAAATGTTTCCAACAGGTTCGGCATCGGGCGGCACGGTAAAAGAATCCCAAGGGAACGCAAGATTCAGCACGGCAGAGCGCTGCCCGTGGGGCGCATTTGGAACAGGTGATCATGTCCAAGCGATGAAGCAACCGCCGACGATGATGAACGCGCACCAGCGTCTTGGACCGCGCCCGCTGCTGCTCCGCCTTCGCAACCGCTTGTCCATTCAAACGCTCCCAGAAAAAGCGCCGGAGCACCGGCGCAGTCCGATCCGCCGCTGTGCTTGCCTCCGTCTCCCGGTTCCGGAACTATCGTTCAAACTCATGGACGACTCATCCCACTCCACCGCGTCCGCCCTCAATGCCGCCCTGACCCTCGTCGGTGCGGCGGTCGGAGGAGCCATCGGACACGTCGCGTTCGGCTGGTTGGTGCGACAAGGCCTCTATGCCCCGGCCATTCCAGGCGTGCTGCTCGGGGTCGGCGGTGGCCTGCTGGCGAAGCAACGGTCACTGCCTCTCGCACTGGTCTGCGGCGTCCTCGCCATCGTCCTCTGCCTGGTCGCCGAGTGGCGGCATTTCCCGTTCGTGCGGGATGCCAGCGCGCCCTATTTTCTCAGCCACCTCGCCGATCTGAAGCCGCTCACGCTGATCATGATCGCCGTCGGCGGCTTTACGGGATTCTGGTTCGTCTGGCGGGCGCGACCAGCGCAACAGTCAAAGCCTCCAAATCCCATCCCTCCCTCGAATTCATGAAGTCCATCGTTCCGTTCGCTGCCTCACGCTTCTCGCTGAAGGCCGCCTTGCTCGTCACGTTCGTCTTGCTCGTCCTGCCGCTTCACGCTGCGGATGCGCTGCGGATGAATGTCATCTCCATCGTCACCGATGATCAGTCCGAATGGTCCATCGGCGCGTACGGGAACAAGGAATCGCACACGCCGAACATGGATCGTCTTGCCCGCGACGGTGCGCGCTTTCTCAATGCCTACACCGCCACGCCGGTCTGTTCACCGAGCCGCGCGACTTTCATGACAGGCCGGTATGGCACCCAGCTCGGCGTCACGGATTGGATCACGCCGAAGCAGGGCAAGGACGGCGTGGGCCTGGCGGCGAACTCCGTGACGTGGCCGAAGATTCTCCAGCAGCAGGGCTGGCGCACCGGGCTGATTGGCAAATGGCATCTCGGCGACGTGGCGCATAATCATCCGACGCAGCTTGGCTTCGACACCTTCTTTGGCGCGGTCGGTGGCAGCTTCAAGCCGAAGGACGCGGAGCTGGAGCTCGATGGGAAGCGGACGCAGATGGACGGTTTCGGCGCGGACATTCTCACCGATGCCGCGCTGCGTTTCATCGAGACCAATCGTGCCGCGCCGTTCGCGCTGCTGATTCACTATCGCGAGCCGCACCTGCCCTACGGCCCGGTGCCGGAGGTGGACGCCGCTCCCTTTACGAACCTTGATCCGACCATCCCCGCCGCTTCCGGCACGAACTCCGCGCAGGTGAAGCAATGGACGCGCGCCTATTACGCCGCCATCCATTCCGTGGATCGCAATCTCGGCCGCATCCTCGCGCGGCTGGAGGAGCTTAAGCTCTCCACGAACACCATCGTGATGTTCACCAGCGATCACGGCTACATGATTGGTCATCACGCGCTGCACTCGAAGGGCAACGCGTATCGCATCGACAAGGTCGCCGGAGCCGGACGCCAGACGCGGCCGAACATGTTCGAGGAGTCCGTTCGCATTCCCTGGATCGTCCGCTGGCCCGGCGTGACGAAGCCCGGCCAGAAGATTCCCCAGCGCGTCTCGAACATCGACACCTTCGCGACCGTGCTGGGAATGCTCGCCGTGAAGCCGCCGTCGGGGAACAAGCAGGAAGGCGTCGATCTCACGCCGTTGCTGCGCGGGAAACGCTTCACGCCGCACGCTGCGATCTATGGGCAGTACGACATGCAGAATGAAGCGACGGATGCGATGCGGATGATTCGCACGCGGGACTGGAAGCTGGTCCGCCATTACTTCGCCGACGGCGCGGATGAGCTGTTCAACCTGCGCGCTGATCCGGGCGAGCTGAAAAACCTGTATGGAGTGCCGGTCCACGCCAAAGCGCAGGCGAAGCTTCAGAAGCAACTGACCGAATGGCAGCGAAGCATTGACGATCCGCTGCTCCGGCGCTGAGCCATGGAGTGCGACCATCTCGACCGCGAAAAGCTGATGCTCTGGAGGCGCGGAAACTTGAGGAACTCGATTGCATGTAGGACACGGCTTCCAGCCTGTCCTGCGGCATGGATTCGGTTAAGCCGCCTTTGGAATCGCCACCGTGACCGTCGTCGCATCGTTTTTCCCGCGCGTTGCGGCATTCGTCACGATGGAACGCGAGGTCCGGTATTCGTTGTAAAACGCGGCGTCTGATTCGCGGAACTTCTCCGTCAACGGATCAATCTGCTGGTTCAACACCTCGTCCAGCGTGGCGAACAACGTCTCCAGCTCGCGCGTCGCGGCGGCGGAAGTGGCCTTGCTCTGGCGCGGCTTCGGTTGCAGCTCGGCGAAATCGGCGAGGGCCGTCTTCACCGCCTTCAGATCATTGGCGCTCACGTTGTACTTGGCGGCGAGCACCTCGGCGTTCTCGGTTCCAAGATTGAGAATCGTCTGGCAGCGGCTCACCACGTCCGTTTCGCGGCCGCGCGACAAGTCGCTGCGCGAATAATCCGCCTCAGCGGAAAGCTTTTTGTCCGATGTGGCGGAAGCCAGCGCCTTGAGCGCCGAGCACACGGTGAAGGCCGCGCCGACCATCGTCTGAAAGGCCTTGGTTTTCGCCGCCGCGTCACCGGAGCGTGCTGTCTGTGTGCGGGCCGCGTCGGTGATGGACGTTACTGTCTCATCCAGCGTGGACACCGCCGTGACAAAGGCTGGAATGCCCTGCCAGAGAGCAGAGTGTTTGTTGACGGTTTCAAGACTGGCCTGGGCCATCTTCCATTTGCTCGTTTGTTCACTGTTCATGGAAACGAAATCGGCACCCGTGCCGAGAGACTTTAGGTGAAATTCAGCCGGTAACCACGGATACAGAATTCCTGGGAGCCATTTCAAAATGGGTAGCCGACGATGTGAGGATGCGGTGTCTTTGGACCGCACGGCCAGGTCCGCCTTCTCACGTCGGCGGCTACAGGGATTGTTGGACGGCACTTATTGATACGCCTGCTATAGGTTCAACCGATGCCTTCGACCGGATTGGCGTACACGTTGGCCAGTTTGTTAGATTTCAGCATCCCCTCAACTTGAGGCCACACGCGGGCGAGCAGCGCGTGAAATTCCCGCCTCCGCATGTTGCCGAAACGCAGATGCACCACCCACGGCGGGGGCTGTCGCATGATGATGCGCTCGGAAAAATCCGCATCCTTGGACACAATCACCAAGTCCCGCTGCCGGGCGAATTCCAAAGCCTTGTAGCAGCCGAGGTGACGAGGCTCATTTATAACGAAAGGCGGAGCCTTCTCACGTCGGCTGCTACGGTCTTGAACGAAGCTTCTGGCTGTCCGTCGAACCCTTCATGCCACAGGCATCACCGAATAATGGTTCCCCATCAACCGTGACGCGTAGTCCAGGCACGCCTGCACATCCTCCCGCGCCAGGCTGGGATACTCCTGCAAAGCGTCCTCGGGCGAGTCGCCAGGTGCGAGAAACTCCAGCACCGTTTGCACCGTGATACGGGTGCCGCGGATGACCGGCCTGCCGTTGCAAACATCGGCTTGCACTGTGATGCGTTCTGACATGCCGATAAATCACCACCAACACTCTTCAATCCAAGCATGAAAACGGTGGGTATGAGCCTCGATGGATGGCATTGAATCCGTGCGCAAGAACTCGCAGGTGGACGCGCAACATGAACGCAAGGTCGCCACGAACGGTCAGCGGTATTTTTCGCTCAAAGCCACCAGCGGCCAATCCCTCGGCAAAAGCGAAATGTATGGGGGCGGCAACGCCGCGATGGAAAACGGCATCGCCTCTGTGAGAAAAACGCGCTGGACGCCAAGGTGGACGACCAAACCGCCGCCCCAGCCTGACCCGTCTCACCGCCATTCTCGGTCGTTGTCACGGTAGGGCGCCGTTGCCGCGACGCCCCGATCTCCCGGTAT
>Ga0163144_10018606_pt1 | contig 14027 bp, 9 predicted proteins | sample OliLak19BULKMAT1_FD_123175 | JGI IMG/M metagenome (GOLD analysis project Ga0163144, IMG submission 123175) | Freshwater microbial mat bacterial communities from Lake Vanda, McMurdo Dry Valleys, Antarctica - Oligotrophic Lake LV.19.BULKMAT1 | ecosystem: Environmental > Aquatic > Freshwater > Lake... | reverse complement strand
TGGGCGTCGATATCCGTAATCTGAATGCGCCAAAGTTCGCTGGTCCGGCTGGGTTTTCGGATGTTACTTTGGATCCGCAGATCACCATCGGCGCCGGATTTTTCCCGCTCAAGACCTTGGGTTTGAGCATGGATGTCGACGTGCTGCGCACGGATTCACTGGTTCAAGGATATCAGGCGCAACGCTTGATGTTTGGTTTAGAATGGGATGTCTGGCGCGTCCTGGCTTTGCGGGTCGGCACCTATTCGAATCTCGCCGAGGATGAGATCGGCCGAGTAGTGACTGCAGGCATCGGGCTTAACTTCTGGGCCGTGCGTCTCGATCTGGCAGGGGCCATATCCCTGAAGACCGTCGAAGTGGACGGTTCGGATGTTCCCCGCGAAGCGCGGGTGGCTTTCCGCCTCGCGAGCGAGTGGTAATCGAATCAGGGCTGGGTCACTGAATCCGTAGAGACCGCAGCAGATATCCGTTTCCTACCGGCGGCCTCTCCAGATAGGCGAAGCGTGCGACCGGCGATGAAGTGGTCGTATCCCCGGTCGCATCCAAGGTTTGCGGCCCACATAATGGTTTACCGGTAAAATTACTATGCCACACCTTTCAGAAACTGTTGTATGATGCAACGGAAACAGCGCTCCCAGGAAGGGAAAGGCAGCATTAGGATGCAATGGTACTTAGCATGACGACAGCGACACCTCCCTCATCGCCGGGCTCTCCTTCGCAGCAGCAATCGCAAAGCTCGTCGCAAAGGGCGCCTCAACAAAACGCCTTTGCCGAAGATCAGCGCAATGGCAGCCGTCATGAGGCTTATGCCGCCGTATTCGCCATGCTCGAAGGCCTTCCCGAGGCGGAACGCACACGTCGCCGGGCTGACATCGACCGCCACTTCCGCCGCCGGGGCATCACGTTTTGTGTTTACGATGATGCAGGTGGCACCGAGCGTTTGATCCCTTTCGATCCGGTACCGCGGGTCATCACCGCCAGTGAATGGGACATCGTCGAAGCAGGCAGCATTCAACGGGTTAAGGCGCTGAATGCCTTTCTCGATGATATTTATGGTGCTGGCGACATTTTCCGGGCCGGGGTCGTACCCGAAGGCGAAATCCGTCAGAATCCCTATTACTGCGCGGCCATGCACGGCGTCAAAGTCGCCCACGGGGTCCATGCCCATATTGCCGGCGTCGATGTTGTGCGTTCGGCGCCCGACGAGTGGTTGGTTTTGGAAGATAATCTGCGCACGCCTTCCGGCGTCTCTTACATGCTTGAGAACCGCCGCGCTTTGCAGCGGCATATGCCGGAACTGTTCCGCGCTTCGACAGTGCGGCCGGTCGATCACTATCCGGATCTGCTGTTGCGCGCCCTGCGTGCCTGTGCGCCAGCAGGAATTGACCAACCCGAAGTCGTCATTCTCACTCCCGGTTCTTGCAACAGCGCCTATTTCGAACACGCCTATCTCGCTGGCCGCATGCAGATCAAACTGGTCGAAGGCAGTGATCTCTTCGTCGACGCCGGTCGAGTATGGATGCATACCACCAAGGGTCGGCAACGTGTGGATGTGATCTACCGCCGCATTGATGACGATTTCCTCGATCCCGAAGCATTCAATCCTGAATCAGCTCTGGGTGTGCCCGGGCTGTTCGCGGTGGCACGGGCAGGCGGGGTGACCATCGCCAATGCGGTCGGTAATGGTGTCTCCGACGACAAAGCGACGTATCTGCATGTGCCGGCGATGATTAAATTCTATCTTGATGAAGAACCTATTCTGAAAAATGTCCCTACTTGGCGCTGTAGTGATCCCAGTGAATTGACCTACGTCTTGGAACATTTGGCCGAGCTGGTGGTCAAGGAGGTCAACGGCTCCGGCGGATACGGTATGTTGGTCGGCCCCGCCGCGAGCAAGGCTGAGATTGAAGCGTATCGGGCGCGCATTCTCGCCGACCCGAGTGATTTCATCGCTCAGCCCACGCTTGCCCTTTCGACGTGTCCCACCTGGACGGCAAACGGAGTCGCTCCGCGCCACGTCGATTTGCGCCCCTACGTCGTGTCGGGCAAGGATACCCAGGTCGTGCCAGGCGCCTTGACTCGGGTCGCCTTGCGTGAAGGCAGTCTGGTGGTGAACTCGTCTCAAGGTGGCGGAACCAAAGACACTTGGGTCGTGGAGGACACATCGTGCTGAGACGGCTTGCAGGTAATTGCTTCTGGATGGGGCGCTATATCGAACGCGCCGAGAATGTGGCGCGCACCCTGGGCGTTGCCGAACGCTTGGCACACGCCCCTGAACATCATCGTCGTCCCGGGCCACTGTGGACGGAAACGCTGATGATCAGCTGCGACGAGAACCAATTTCGCAAGGCAGGGCTTCAACCGGATGCCAACAGCGTCCTGGAATGGTGCTTTTTGGATGCGCGCAATACCTCCAGCGTGGTGTCGTGTCTGCACGGTGCGCGCGATAATGCGCGGACGGCCCGACATCTGTTTACCAACGATGCCTGGGAAGCGCTGAATGGAGCTTGGATCGAAGTGCAGACCTGGGATCGCACCAAGGTGGAAAGCTCTGGTGGGTGGGAAGACGCCTGTGCCTGGTCCATTCGCCAATGCCTCCTTGTCCGTGGCGCCTTTCTTGAGTTAGCGCGCGACGAATTACCGCACGTCATTACTCTGGGGCAGATGCTGGAACGGGTGGCGTCGATCGTCTCCGTTTTGCAGTTGAGCCCGATCATCCGCTTGGCGCACCAAGAATGTCTACCCGGCACGGCGTTGCATCGCCGTACCGAAGCGACCCTGGCCATGGCTGGCGGCGTGGACACGTTTGGCCGGGGCATGCGTGACGGCCTCGATCCCCTGGAAGTCGTGCAATTCTTGATCGGTGATCCGACTTCGCCGCGCTCGTTGCTGGTCTGTTGCCGGACCATGGTCGAAGCAATCATTGGCATGACCGGCGGCAACTCAGACGCGCATGCCCGCACCTTGCCCGCCGCGCGCGCCCTGGTCGCCGCGGTGCTGGCCATGGTTGAGGACGATGCCCCTATCGCGCCAGTCCTAGGTGGTATTATTGAAAAAGTCTGGGCCTTAAGCGAACTCGTTGCCCAGGAACATTTTTCCCTCGCCACTTCTGCTGCCTAAGCCGAGTCCCAATACCTTATGGCTATCCACGTCGCCTTGCAGCATCGCACGGTCTACACCTACGACCGCCCCATTTCGCTGTCGCCACAAATCATCCGTCTGCACCCGGCCGCCCATACGCGAACGCCCATTCCGGCGTACAGCCTGACCGTCGAGCCTGAGGGAAACCAGGTGTTCTGGCAACAGGATCCGCACGGGAACCGTTTGGCGCGCGCGGTATTTCCCGAGCCGGTTGACCGCCTGGTCGTTCAAGTCGATATCGTCGCTCTGATGGTGACCATCAACCCCTTCGATTTCTTTCTCGATGATTTCGCCATGGTCTGGGGATTTACCTACCCGAAGGAAATGCTCAAGGATCTTGGTTTGTATTGCCGCAAGGTCGTCGCTGGCCCGAAGCTCAGCGCATATATGAAAACCCTTCCCACCGGGATAACGAACACGGTCGATCGTTTAGTTGCGATCAATGCGGCCCTGGCGAACGACATTCGCTATCTGATTCGTATGGAACCAGGTGTGCAGAGTTGCGAAACCACCTTGGGCAAAGGCAGTGGTTCCTGCCGCGACTCCGCGTGGTTGTTGGTGCAGATCCTGCGTCATCTCGGCCTTGCCGCGCGATTTGTCTCGGGCTACCTGATTCAATTGGTGCCGGATCAAAAGACCCTGGAGGGCCCGCAGGGCGCGACTACCGATTTCACCGACCTGCACGCCTGGACCGAAGTATTCCTGCCCGGCGCGGGTTGGGTCGGCATGGATCCGACGTCGGGCTTGCTCGCCGGTGAAGGACATATTCCCCTGGCCAGCACCGCCAGTCCTGGCGCCGCCGCACCGATCGAAGGCGGATACACCTTCGTTCAACGCTCTGAAGACGACACCGTCACCTCGACTTTTGATGTCAGCATGACGATCACCCGTCTGGATGATCGCCCGCGCGCGACCAAACCTTTTCGCGAAGATCAGTGGCAGGCGATTCGCGCGGTCGGCAAACGTATCGATACCGATTTGATCAAACACGACGTGCGTTTGACCCAGGGCGGCGAGCCGACTTTTGTCTCGGCCGAAGATCTCGACGGTCCCGAATGGACCACCGAGGCGCTGGGTGACACCAAAATGAAATTGGCTGATCAGATGCTGCGGCGCATGCAGCAACGTTTCGCGCCCGGCGGGGTTCTGCATCATGGCCAGGGAAAATGGTACCCCGGCGAACCTTTGCCACGTTGGGCATATACGTGTTGGTGGCGTGTCGATGGTGAACCGGTGTGGCGCGATCCCGCGCTGATCGCATCGAATACGCCCGAGCATCCGGCTGGCGCTGACGAGGCTGAGCAATTCGCGCGTGCCTTAACCGATCGCCTGGGCGTTGGTCCCACTCATTTGGTTCCTGCCTACGAAGATGCTTTTTATCATGCGTGGCGCGAGCAGCGCCTGCCGACCAATGTCGATCCCTTGGCGAATCGCCTTGATAACCCGCAAGAACGCGCGCGCTTAGCGCGAATTTTTGAAACAGGACTGAATGCGGTTGCTGGCTGGACGCTGCCGTTGCGCTGCGTTGATCGCCACTGGCAGAGTGCGCCGTGGTATTTGCGCGGCGAACATTTATTTCTGTTGCCCGGCGATTCCTCTATGGGCCTGCGCCTGCCACTGGATTCTTTGCCGTGGGTCGCTGCGGCTGATCGCGAAGACACGCTGCCAGATCCGATGGAACCCCGCGCACCTTTACCGTCGCGGCAGGTGGTCGCGCAGCGTGTCGGCGAAGCCGTGGCGCTGCCGCCCCCTGAGCCGCAAAAAAGTGCGGCCGATCATGTGCGCACTGCTTTATGTGTCGAACCGCGTGATGGCGTTTTACATGTGTTTATGCCGCCGTTGGTTGAATTAGAGGATTGGCTGGCCCTGGTCGCTGCGATTGAGGACACCGCCAAAGATCTGGCAATACCTGTCCAACTCGAAGGCTACGGCGCGCCGCGCGACGCCCGTCTGCGCAGCCTCGCGGTTACGCCGGATCCGGGCGTCATTGAGGTCAACGTCCATCCCGCCCGCGATTGGGATGAACTTGAAGATATTAATTTGAACACCTACGCCGAGGCGCACGGTCTGCGTCTGCGCAGTGAAAAATTCGATCTTGATGGTCGCCACACCGGCACCGGTGGTGGGAATCACGTGACCTTTGGCGGTGCGACCCCGGCCGATAGTCCGTTTTTGCGGCGGCCGGACTTGCTGCGGTCGTTGCTGGCGTATTTGCATAACCACCCCTCGCTCACGTATTTCTTCTCGGGTTCCTTCGTCGGAGCGACCAGCCAATCGCCACGCCCGGATGAGGCCCGTCTGGATTCCACCTATGAATTGGAACACGCACTGAAGCTGCTGGATGGCCTGGACGGCAAAGGCGTCCCGCCGTGGACGGTGGATCGCCTGCTGCGCAATGCGCTCACCGATCTGACCGGAAATACCCATCGCACTGAATTATCGATCGATAAATTATTCGCCCCGGATTCGGCCTCGGGCCGCTTAGGTCTGGTTGAATTGCGCTCGCAGGAAATGCCGCCAGACCCACGCATGGCGATGTGCCAATTTGCCTTGCTGCGCGGTTTAATCGCTCGTTTCTGGCAAGAACCGTATAAGCAACCCCTGGCGCACTGGGGCACCTTGATTCATGACCGCTGGATGCTGCCGTGGCATTTGCGGCGTGATCTCGACAACGTCATCGAAGACCTGCGGGCTTCTGGATATCCCTTCGATCCGGGCTGGTTCGATGCGCAGGAAGATTTCCGTTTCCCCGTGCTCGGCAGCCACATCGCCAACGGCTTGGAAGTCGAAGTGCGGTCGGCGATCGAACCCTGGGAAGTGCTTGGCGAACAAGCCACCGCCAGCGGCACCGCGCGGTATGTCGATTCGTCGATGGAACGGATTCAATTAACCGTGCGTGGTGGTGAACCCGGTCGGTATCAGATTATGGTCAATGGCTACCTCGCGCCGCTGCGTCGGGTTGCTGCCGACGTCGGCGTCTGCGGGATACGGTATCGCGCCTGGCAGCCACCGAATTGTTTGCATCCCACGGTCGGCATTGATGCGCCCTTGATTATCGATTGGTTCGACAGCTGGAATGGGCGCTCGGTTGCTGGCTGTCGCCACCACGTCATCCATCCGGGTGGACGTGGCTACGAACGTTTCCCAATCAACGCCTATGAGGCCGAAGCCCGGCGCATGGCGCGCTTCGAAATGCGCGGGCACTCCGGTGGTTTGGTGACCCCGCGCACTCCGCGCTTCAATCCCGACATGCCGAATACCCTCGACCTGCGCCGCGAACAGATCTGAGCGGGTCGTCAGCAGCAGGAGTAGCCACCGAGGCCGTTGCCGGCCCGGCCCACGTTGCGCCGCGGTGAATGGTGTCTCAAACAGGATCGTCGCGGCGAAGCGCGTATCTCTCTCGCCACTCGCTCAGCCAAAAACCCGACGACGCCCAGGCCCGCGCTTTGCACATGCAGATTGAGCGCCCGCGTTGACGGCAGTCGGCCAGTTTTATTCAATGCCAGGACTGGCCAAGCATGCCCGCCAGGCGTCAAGGACGCTGTACCGCTGCGCCGCTGCTTCGATAAACGCGTGATCCACATGCGCACTACTCAGGCGCAACATGCCCCGTATATCACGCAGATGCTTATCTTGCCCACTGAGTGAAAAATAGTGTAACTTACCTGCAATCACGCTTAAAACCGGCGCCACAAAAATAACTTCGGATTCGATGGTAATGGGTACTCGGCGCGACATCCCCCAGGCATTGAAGGGGTCATCCGCACACGGATAGATATCAGCCTTCAGGCCGGTGGTGGTGTCGATGAGAGTGAATGTGCCCTTGGTCTTGCGGTTGATTTCATGCCTGATCACTTCGGCAGGGGGAGCGTAAAACCTGGGTTCCCGAAAAATCGCTGCAAGCCGCTCCGCATCCTCTGCTGGGCAGCTACCACCAGATCGATATCCAAAGTGCTGCGTGGTTCCCCCCACACGACCGAGGCTACCGATCCGACCACCATGCACGGGAAGTCGTGTTCCTCGAGTAGCGTTGAGAACCGAGTCAGGTCGGGATCAAGCGGCGTCAGCACGTGGTCGGTGACGATGCCAAGGTCGCAGCAATACGCAGCCGGCGCAGTTCGGCCTCGTCCGCGTGCGGATGGAGTTCGCGCAGGCGCACTTCGCGGCAGCCGATGGCCTGAGCCGGTCGTCCGGCCCATAAGACGCAGGCGCTGGGCTGGGGTCATCGCCGCCCAGATCTGCCATTGGAGCTCGCGCGCGGTGGCTAGGTGATCCTTGGCCGAAGTCTAACCTCCATCGATCCCTGGGGAATCATCAAGCGGATAGGGGTTCCATATGGCCCCGATCTCACTGGGCGGACCATATGTCGCCGGGTTGATGCATTGCGCCAACCGGTCCCGGAACGGAAAGTGCCGCCCATGCCTGCGCCCCTGGATGTGAGCCGATATGCGGTGCCCGTGGGCGCGCGGGATGAGGGCCTTGACGGGGGTCGCTGGCGGCCTGCTTGGGCTGGTCTCGGCAAAGAGCTAGACACCCTGGGGCCCGACGGATTGGCGCGGGCCGGCGATCAGCTGGTGCGTCTGCTGCGCGATAATGGAGTGACCTACAATCATTACGGCGATGGCGACGAACACGTGCGGCCCTGGCGTTTGGACCCCGTGCCATTTGTGTTGGCAGCAGCGGAATGGCGTTCCCTGGCCGCGGGGCTGGAACAGCGGGCGCGGTTGTTGGAAGCGGTGCTGGCGGATTGCTACGGTCCGCACCGGCTGTTGGTCGATGGCATTATTCCCCCGGCCGCGGTTTTCGCCCACAGCGGATTTTTGCGTCCACTGCATGGCGTGGCTTTGCCGGGCGGTAGCCATCTGCATATTTACGCGGCGGATCTAGTCCGTGATGTGCAGGGACGCTGGCTGGTGCTGGCGGATCGCACCCAAGTTCCGGCAGGGTCTGGGTATTGCTTGGAAAATCGGGTGGTGCTGTCGCGCAGTCTCAGCGGACCTTTTCAGCGTTTGGGGGTTGAACGTCTGGCGGGATATTTCATCGCCCTGCGCCGCCTGCTGGCCAGCTTGGCGCCGTTGCATCGCGATAATCCGCGCGTCGTCTTGCTGACTCCGGGGCCACGGAGTGCGACCTATTTTGAACATGCCTATCTGGCCCGCTACCTGGGCATCAGTCTGGTCGAAGGCGGTGATCTGACCGTGCGCGATGATCGCGTGCATGTCAAAACCCTGACTGGGCTGAGTCCGGTGGATGTGATTTTGCGTCGTCTCGACGACGATGCCTGCGATCCGTTAGAATTACGCAATGATTCCTTGCTCGGGGTGCCGGGTCTGGTGCGCGCGGTGCGCGCGGGGAATGTCGCGGTGGTCAATCCGCTCGGCAGTGGCCTTGGTGAAAATGGCGCTTTATTGCCGTTGATGGAGGGGCTCTGTCGGACCATGCTGGGTGAAGATCTGCGCCTGCCCTCGGCGGAAAGTTGGTGCGGAGCGGCCCCGATCATCGCCCGCCTGGACGCGGGCGATGATCTCGTGGTGCGCCCCATCGGCGGTGGGGCGCCGATTTTCACCCGCAATCTCGATAATGCGGGACGCGCGAAATTGCGGCAGCGCATTCAAGCCTTGGGCCAGACCTGGCTGGCGCAACGTCATCTGCCGTTGGCCACGGCGCCGACCTGGGAAAACGGCGCGATGATTCCGCGCACGGTGGCGTTACGCGCCTTCTGCATTAAGGACGGTGATTCCTGGCAAGTCATGCCGGGAGGTCTCTGCCGCGTCGCAGAGCAGCGCGACCAGGCCGTCGTGTCGATGCAGCGTGGCGGGGGCAGCAAGGATTGCTGGGTGATGTCCGATGGCCCCGTAGAAGCGATATCACTTCTGCCGTCACCATCCCAGCCGCTGGTCCTGCGTCGCGGTGGCATCGATTTGCCAAGTCGCGTCGCCGATAATCTCTTCTGGCTAGGCCGGTACGCAGAACGGGTCGAATCGACGGCACGGATCCTGCGCGGCGTGTGGGCGCGGGTCGGCGATGCGGAAGACAGTGAGATACAGCGTCAATTTGCGGTCTTGGTGCAAGGGTTGCGTCAATTCGGCACGATTCCGGAAGGAGCCAAAGTCGATCAGGCTCTTTTGCTGCGCTTGATCTGTGATCGTGCCCTGCCGGGTTCCTTGGCGGCGGTACTGGTGCGTCTGCAGGAGTCCGCGTTCGCAGTGCGCGATCGCATCAGCAATGATCTGTGGCGCGTGGTGGTGGCGCTGAACGGCGATTTGCCGCCGGATCTGGAAGCGGTGGATGCGGCGGCAGCGCTTGACCGCATGGTCGTTGCCACCGCGGCGATCTCCGGCATGGGCTCGGAAAATACCACCCGGGGACCGGCGTGGCGGTTTCTGGATCTGGGTCGCCGGCTCGAACGCGCGATGGCGGTGATAGATCTGCTGCGGGGCACCGTCGCGGGCATTGCCCGAGACGCCGACCTCGATGCGGTTCTGGAAGTAGCGGACAGCGCACTGACCTATCGCTCGCGGTATTTGACCGTGCTCCAGGCGCCGGCGGTCCTGGATCTGCTGCTTACCGATGCGACCAATCCGCGTTCGGTTGCCTACCAACTGCAGGTCACCGTCGAACATGTCAGCCAATTACCGCGCGATGTCGAATCCGCCTTGCCCAGCCAGCCCGAACGCTTGGCCATCGGCGCGCAGACGTGGATGCGGCTGCTTGATCCGTCACTGATCTGCCGCCGCGATGAAAGCGGCAAGCGTTCGGAGCTGCAACATATTCTCGATCATTTGGCTTCGGACATCGGGGTGCTTTCCGGCGCCCTCGCCAGCCATTATTTTAGCCACGCCGCGGCCAGCCGCAGTCTCGGCGGAGGATGACCATGCGCTATCGTATCCGCCATCGTACCGAATATCAGTACAGCGAACCGGTGGCGATCAGCCACAACGTCCTCCATCTGGCGCCGCGTCCGACCCTGACCCAGCGGGTGCATGCACATAATCTGGAATTGCGCCCAATCGCAGCGGTGCGCCACGCCGCTACGGATTGGTTTGGCAATACCGTGGTGCACGCCACCGTGCAGGAGCCGCACGTCAAGCTGGTGATCGCCGCCACCAGCGAGGTGGAAACGGTGGCCCCTGATCCGCGCGATTTTTCCCTGTCGCGACCTTGGGAACAAGTGGCAATCGCGTTGAGCGAGCGACTGCCGGATCCCAGCCTGCGTGAGGTGGTCGAGTTCCGTTTTGCCTCCCCAAAAATTCCCATCGGCGATGCCTTCGGGGAATTGGCGCGCACGAGTTTTACTAGCGGGCGTCCCCTCCTGCCCTCGGCCCTGGATCTCACCCAGCGCATTCATCGTGATTTTGTCTACGATGCCACGGCCACGGATGTGGATACCCCGGTAGCGACCGTATTGGCCCAGCGCCGCGGAGTGTGTCAGGACTTTGCGCATTTGATGGTAGCCGGCCTGCGCTCACTCGGTCTGGCCGCACGCTACGTCAGTGGCTATCTCGAAACCCGTCCACCCCCGGGCGTCCCCCGGCTCATCGGTGCCGATGCCTCCCATGCCTGGGTACAGATTTATGATCCCTTGTTCGGCTGGGTCGATCTCGACCCGACCAACGGCATCATGCCCGAAGACCGTCACATCACCGTTGCCTGGGGCCGCGACGTCGGTGATGTCAGCCCCACCAAAGGGATGATTTTAGGTGGCGGGCAACACGGCGTTCACGTTTCCGTGGATGTGGAAGCAATTTAAACGCGCTTTCGCGCGTTTAAATGTCCTAAGTCCTAGGTCCTAGGTCGTCGCACTTTGACGATAATATCTTGCAATAATTAAAAATTGCGCCGCGGATGACCATGAACAATGATCGCAGTGTTTGCAAAGTGAAGCCTCGCAAAGACTGCGAAGACCTAGGACCTAGGACTTAGGACAGGCGCCGCAATGAAGGAATCATCTCGGAAATAGTAGGTTCAGGTAAAGCTGATCGTTCGTATGCGGCATGCGACCAAGCTAACCCCTGCTCATGCAATAATGCGCCAGGTGTGGCGACGGCGGTAGTGATCGCGGCGTCGAGGCCGGTGACGCTGCTGTCGGGATTCAGGTGGGCGGCGGGAATGGTGGTGATGGGACCGGCGGCGTGCGCGAGATTGACCGCCTGGGTGTGGGCCCAGGCGTGGGTCAGGCGCGACAAGAACGGATTGCCGCCGTGGGCAGCTTCGCGGACGGCGGCGTGCATGCGGTCGCGGCAGTGACTGTCGACGGCCCAGGATTCGCGGCGGCCGTCGAGGCGCTCGAGTTCGAGCGCGTAGTGATAATTCCAGCGCAGGGTGCCGCGCTCTCCACGGATTTCGATCACGGGATCGACGATCTCGGCGCAGGCGTGGGTGGCGAAAAAACGGCAGGGGATACCTTGTGCCGTCGTGATGGCCAGGGCGGCGGTGTCGCAGCTGTCGATGGGTTTGGCGCGATACAATTCGGCGCGCAGCGCGGCGATGGTGGCCGATTCGTCCTCGCGGGCTCCCGCGAGGAAAAGAATCATGTGCAGCTGATGCGCCACGGCGTTATTGATGGGCGAATCTAAGACCGGGGTGCCCTTGATCTGCAGACGACCGGCCCAGGCGTTGCGCGCATAATAATCGGCCTTCCGTGGCCATTTGACCCAGGAGACGATTTCGCGGATCGGGCCGAGGGTTCCGTCCAGGGCGGCGCGTTTCATCACCAGGGTCTCAGCGGCGTACATCGACTGAAAGCCCATGATGACGCGACGGCCGGTGCGCTCCTCAGTTTCCTGCATGCGGCGAATATCGGCGAGCACCGCAGCGGCCGGTTTTTCCAGCAGCACATCCATGCCCGCTTCCAAGGCTGCAATGGCCATCGGCGCGTGCCAATGGATCCCGGTGGGAATGACGCAGACCTCCGCCTTGCCGCGCCAGGTGTTCAACATTTCTTGGAAATCGGTGTGCAGCCGGCAGCCCAGGGCGGTGAGGTGGGCGCAGCGGTCGACCTCCTGATCCTGATTGATCACCGTGGCCGCGACGAGCTGGCAGACCCCAGAGGCGTGGTGGCGGGTCAGTTCGTGGTAGTGGGTGCCGGCGAATCCCGACACCCCAATCAGGCAGATGCGCGTCATAAGGCTGGTGAGTGTTTATCGGCGCTAGGGTGAGCAAGTGGGGGACTGGGGATTTGCCGCTATGCCTGCGGCCAGGCACGGGATACGGCTAAGCATGCCCGCTCGTCGTCTTCAGCGCCCAGCACCCGCCGACCGCGCCCGCCTGCCTCGCTATGATCTACCCGATGATGCCAGCTACGCCCTGCGCCCGATTGGGGTGATCCGTTCGCCCTATCGCATGCGCGAGGACGCGCCGCGCCAGGCGACCGTGGGCGATCCCATCGAAGCGACCATCGTCCTGCGGCCCGGTCTGCAGAATTCCGTCCAGGATCTTGAAGGGTTTGCGCGCATCTGGGTGCTGGCGTGGTTTCATCATAGTCACGGCTGGAAACAGCAGATCGTGCCGCCACGGGATCAGCAGAAACGCGGACTGTTCGCGACGCGGGCCCCGGATCGCCCCAATCCGTTGGGATTATCGGCGCTGGAGCTGGTCGCAGTCTACGGGACCCGCCTTACGGTGCGGGGCTGTGATCTATTGGATGGCACGCCGGTGCTGGATCTCAAACCGTATATTCCCGAGTACGACGCCTTTCCCGGCAGTGCCGCAGGCTGGGTTGATGCGCTGACTGCGCCGGGACCAGATCATCGTATCCGCGTTGATCCGCCCGGTGCGCGCTGAGGGCTGGACCACGGTTCAGCGCAGCGCACCATGCCGCCATGCTGGCCAAGCGCGTCATTGTCTGTCTGGATGTCCGTGCGGGTCAGGTGACCAAGGGCGTGAAATTTGCGGGCAATGTCGACCTCGGCGATCCGGTCGACTACGCGCGGCGATATTATGAACAAGGCGTCGATGAATTGGTGTTTTACGACATCACTGCCTCGGCGGAGAAACGTGGGTTGTTTCTCGATGTCGTCGCCCGCGTCGCGGAGGCAATTTTTATTCCGTTCAGCGTTGGCGGCGGCATCGCCTCGGTCGACGCCATGCGTCAGGTCCTCTTGGCCGGGGCGGAAAAAGTTTCGGTCAATTCGCCCGCGGTGCGCGATCCCGCGCTGATCGACGGCGGCGCCAAGGCCTTTGGGGCCCAATGCGTGGTTTTAGGAATTGATGCAAAACGGGTCGAGCCCAGCGCGACGATTCCCAGTGGTTACGAGGTCTGGATCGACGGCGGCCGCACCCCAACTGGCAAGGATGCCGTGGGCTGGGCCCGCGAAGCCGAGAGCCGCGGCGCCGGAGAAATTTGCCTCAATGCCATCGATACCGATGGCGTGCGCGAGGGCTATGAATTGACCATCACCCGCAAAATCGCCGACGCGGTCGGCATTCCGGTGATCGCCAGCGGTGGTGGCGGCAAGCCGGAGCATCTCGTCGCAGCTGTGACCACCGGTGGCGCTGACGCCGCGTTGATCGCGAGCATGGTTCACTACGGCGATTATACCGTCGGGCAGATCAAGACGGCGATGCGAGGGGCGGGTGTATGCGTTCGATAATTACCCCTGTCCGGCAGGCCATTGCCCCAGTCCGGAGGTCCGGAAGTTCGGAAGTCCGGAAGTCTTGTGGAATTGGAATTTTGGTGGTGATGTGTGGGTTGTTGATGGGAGCTGAACCGGTGGTGGGCGCACCCGCGCCTGCGGGGGACGTGGATCCGGTCACCCAGCGTCGCGCTGAAGAGGCGCTCGCTGCCTTGGCAGCGGCAGAGGCCAAAGCCGAAGCGGCAGTGCCTGCCGGTCCGCTGGACCCGGCCCTGAGCGACCAGATCGCCAGCATCGAAGGCTGGTTCCGCG
>Ga0163144_10018605_pt1 | contig 14028 bp, 12 predicted proteins | sample OliLak19BULKMAT1_FD_123175 | JGI IMG/M metagenome (GOLD analysis project Ga0163144, IMG submission 123175) | Freshwater microbial mat bacterial communities from Lake Vanda, McMurdo Dry Valleys, Antarctica - Oligotrophic Lake LV.19.BULKMAT1 | ecosystem: Environmental > Aquatic > Freshwater >... | reverse complement strand
CGATGGGCAATTCGGCGGGCGATTATCTCAGCTCAGATCGATCGGAAGCAGAGGACACCTATTCCACCGCGTTGGTCGCGCTGGATGTCAACACCGGTAAGCCTGCCTGGCACTTTCGCACGGTCAACTTTGACGTATGGGATTACGACCTGGGTTCGCAGGCTACCCTCGTTGACTTCCCGATGCGCAGCGGAGCTGGATCCATCCCGGCGCTGATTCTGTCGACCAAACAGGGCGATATTTATGTGCTCGATCGGCGCACGGGTGAGCCGCTGACCGACGTCATTGTCCGTTCGGTTCCAGGGGGAGGCGTAGAGCCTGATGAACGAAGCTCGACACAACCTTTCTCTACCTATCACACTTTGGCCAAAGCGCCCCTTAGCGAAAGAGACATGTGGGGAATGTCTCAAATCGATCAGATGATTTGCCGCATTCAATATCGACGCGCTGCGTATGACGGCATGTATACAGCACCCACGAGTGATCGGCGCTGGATACAATACCCGGGTTATAACGGTGGGCCGGACTGGGGCGGCATTGCTGTTGACACGGCGCGTGGCATTGTCGTTGCCAACTATAACGACATGCCGAACTACAACCGACTGGTTCCGCGCAAGATCGCGGATGAAAGACTCAAGGTAGAAAAGGGCAGTTCTTCGCACGCGGCGCTTGCACCGCAAGCGGGTGCGCCCTATGCCGTTGACGTGAACGCCGGCTGGCGTATGCCAGTGACGGGCCTTCTGTGCAAGGAACCACCTTACGGTGGAATTCGCGCCTTCGATCTGGCCAGCGGAGAAACACTGTGGGACAGACCATTGGGGACCGCAAGGCAAAATGGTCCCTTCGGTATTCCGTCCTATTTACCGTTTGAAATTGGAACACCGAACAACGGCGGCTCGATAGTAACCGCCAGTGGCCTTATTTTTATTGCGGCGGCGACCGATAATCTTATCAGGGCAATTGATCTGAGGACCGGCGCAACAATGTGGAACGATGTGTTACCCGCAGGCGGGCAGGCCACTCCGATGACCTATGAGCATGACGGCCGCCAATATGTCGTCATCATGGCCGGGGGCCATCATTTCATGCAAACACCGATCGGCGATGCGCTGGTCGCTTATGCATTGCCGGAAGAAGACGTGCGATAATTGCAACGGCAAGGCGGCCCTCTCGGCCACACGCCGCAAAGTCGAACGCCTGGTCATCGCGCAGGTTTTCGTGCGCCATCGGTCCGATGTTAACCCCATCAGACCTTGGGTCACCCATCTTTACGTCCTGCATGGCCTTGTTGGTGAGCGGCTAGCGCTGGCCTCCTAGCCGACGACTTCGCCGCGTGTGGGTGCATCAAGCGTTTGAAAATCGCTATCACTGCCTCTGCTTAACTTCTTCAGGCTCGCCATATCGATGACCTGACGAAAGCGGACATCCTTGTCTTCCATCTGCGACCAGGCGGTGTCAATATCACCAATGTCGATCATCTCAATCTGCGGCCGGATATTGTGTTTTGCGCAGAGTTCGAGCACCTCGCGCGTTTCCGCCATGCCGCCAATCAGGGACCCGGCGAGCGCAATGCGATTAAACACCATCGGGGTGGGTACAAATCCCGGCACTTCGATGAAATTGCCGATCATCGCCAGTACGCCATTGGGCTTTATCAAGCCAAGGTACGGCGCTATATCGTGTCCATACGGAATGGTATTGATCATCATATCGAGCGATTGAGCCGCGTCCTTGACGCCAGCCTCATCCGACATGTCAATAACCTTGCTAGCGCCCAGTTCCTTAGCCGCTTCTGCCTTTTCCGGGCTGGTGGTGAGCGCCACGACCTGTGCGCCCAGTGCTTTGCCAATCTGCACGGCCATGTGGCCAAGACCACCTATGCCTGCCACGCCGAGTGTTTGCCCCGCTGCAAGGCCCCAGTGCTTCATGGCTGAGTAGGTGGTGACGCCAGCGCAAAGGATTGGTGCGGCTTCGGCGGGGGAGATGACGCCCGGGATTTTGACGACGAACTCCTCGCGCACAACGATGCCAGTGGAATAGCCACCATAGGTGTTCGTTCCGTCTGGCTTTTTGGGGCCGTTATAGGTTAGCGTGCAGCTCTTGGGACCGGAGCAATATTGTTCTTCGCTTCTCTTGCAGGCAGCGCAGGTCTGGCAGCTGTTTACCATGCAGCCGACTCCCACAATGTCACCTTTGACAAATTTGGAAACACCATCGCCGATCCGGGAAACTGTGCCAACAATTTCGTGGCCCGGCACGCAAGGGTAGACGGTGTTTCCCCAATCGTCTCGAGCCTGATGGAGATCGGAGTGGCAGACCCCACAATGGGTGATGTTGATCTCGATTTCGCCTGCGCGCACTGCGGCACGATCGAACGAAACAGGCTTCAAGGAGGCGCTTTTCTCTTGGGTCCCAAATGCGTAGATCTTCATGATGTTATTCCGTGTTGAACGGCTAATTGCTCCGGTTCGAGGTGATTGGTGAAGGGATAATCGGTGTATCCGGTGCGGTCTCCGCCATAGAATGTGCTTTCATCGGGCGCGGTGAGCGGCGCATCCGCTTCGAGACGTTCAGCAGGGTCAGGATTAGAAATATAGGGGCGACCAAAACACACGAGATCTGCCCGGCCCTGCTCAACCGCGTCGATCGCCATTTTCCGGTCGTAGCCATTATTGGCCATATACGCGCCACCAAATGCTGCCCGCAGCTGTCCCAGGTCGCTTTCGCTCATGTTTCGCTCACCACCGGTCTCACCTTCCACAAGGTGAATATAGGCCAACCCTGCCGCCTCGGCATGACCAATGGCATGGAGATAGGTCTTGACTGGATTTTCCGGCTTTGCGCCACCGGCGTGAGAGAACGGGCTGAAACGGACGCCGAGCCGCTTCGGCGAGAAGAGTTTGGCGGTCATACGTGTATCCTGGTTTGATAATGAGCATGGAGCTTGCCACACTAAACGCAAGCCGCTTACAAAAGTTCCACGCTCTGTGCGCCGGCCTGTCCGCAGTCAGCTATTTTAAGACAGTTGGCTGGCTGACCTGGGTACAGCCACGGGTGTGCCCATTTCGGTAAAAGGCGTCACCATCAGGCAGTGATCACCACTGTCAGTGATGCCAGAGTCTTCGTCTGTGCGATGCGACACACTACTCCAGGGACGGGGTTGTGAATCTTGCGTAGCAAAGATCAGCAGCTGTTGCCGGGGCCTCTGAGTAACCGCCCGTCCCACTCTTCGCCCTGGGGGCGTGCGGTATCGCACAGACCGGATCGCCTAATCCTCAGTATGTTGAGGCTTAGGGACGGGCACGTAGGTCCTGCCGCCTCAGGATACCTTCGCACCGGAACCATTAGTGATCGCGATTTGGCAGCCCTCGCAGTATTGGCGATAGAAATGGTCACCAAACATGGACAAAGGACCTGTCAAGATTCTGCATCACCTGCTATCAAAGCCAGGTGCGCTCCGTTACGTATCGCACCCCAACCGAAGAATAGTAGATGAAAAATGGATATCAACAATAAGGACACCGCATTGCTAGTCACCGATCCTCAGCACGACTTCCTCAGTGAGAAGGGCGCCGCCTGGAAACTGGTCGGCGAACCTGTGTGTCGAGTCACACCTGCGCGAAGCGCCCGTCAACTTCGGGTTTCGACCTTCAACTTCGGGTTTATAGCCAACGCGATCCTTTCAACGGACGAGGCCGTCAAGGCCAGCGGGGTGCATCGGTGATATTCGAGCTCGGCTCGATTACTTGCCCGATGGCCGCTGAGAGAAAGATGCCGTCGGCGCGCGACCGGGTCAAGCTAGACAAGGTGCCGAAGCCGTAAAGACTCAGATAGAAGGAAGAATTCATGTCGCTGGAAGTAAAAATCGAATTTGATACAGCCGATGTGCACGGCGCTTTGCTGCTGCGGTTTCGCCAGGTGCGGGAGCAGACCCTGGCACTGACCGATGGACTGAGTGATGAAGACATGCTGCTTCAGTCAATGCCCGACGCCAGCCCCACTAAGTGGCATCTGGCGCACACCAGCTGGTTTTTCGACGCCTTCTTATTGCAGCCTCACTTGCCCGGCTATTACCCGCTCGATGAGCGCTACCAGTATCTGTTCAACTCCTACTACGAAGCTATGGGTGGGCGCCATCCGCGCCCCGTGCGCGGTTTGCTGTCGCGCCCTTCCTTGGGTGAAGTATTGGCCTATCGGGATTATGTCGACGCTGCCATGGAAGCACTGCTGAGCCATGCTTCGGATGCGGTGTTGGACAAAGTGGTTATCGGTTTGCACCATGAAATGCAGCATCAGGAGCTGATTCTGACCGATATCAAGCATGCCTTGGCGCAAAATGACTGCGCCTTTGCCGACCAGCCGCTGGTGAGCCCGAGCGGACTGGCCGAACCCGATATGGATTACAGTCATTTCAAGGGCGGTGTGATCTGGGTAGGCAGTGATGCCGAGACCGACTTTGCCTTCGATTGTGAGCAGCCCAGCCATCAGGTGTTTGTCCAGAATTTTAGTTTGCGCAACAGTCCAGTAACCAATGGCGAGTGGCTCGACTTCATTACCGACGGCGGCTACCAGCGGCCCGCACACTGGCTCTCCGATGGCTGGGACAGATGTCGGAGCGAACACTGGCAGGCACCCCTTTACTGGCACAAGAACCAGGGTCGATGGCAGAACCAGAGCTTGTTCGGCAAGATGTTGATCAACCCTCAGGATCCTGTGTGCCACGTCAGCTATTACGAAGCCGATGCTTTTGCGCGGTGGCAAGGTGCGCGCCTGCCCACCGAGTTTGAATGGGAGTATGCCGCGCGCAACTGCGCTGTTGAGGGCCACTTTTCCGAAGCCAAGTTATGGCATCCAAGAGGTGCGCAGCTCAAGCCCAGCTTGCAACAGCCTTCGGGTTTGAAACAGATGTATGGCGATGTCTGGGAGTGGACGCAGAGCAGCTTTTCGGCCTATCCGGGCTTCAGTTCCTCGCTGGGTGCGCTGGGAGAATACAATGGCAAGTTCATGGTCAATCAATACGTGCTGCGTGGTGGTTCCTGTGTTACGCCTCAGCTGCAAATGCGGCCCAGCTATCGAAACTTTTTTTATCCGCATCAGCGCTGGCAGTTCAGTGGTTTGAGATTGGCGCATTGAAGTAGCAGCACCGGGAGAATACTTATGGATATGAGTCTGGCAATTGCTTGGGAAAACAGCGTAAGTGAAGTTGCCGACAGTGAATTTTATCGCGACGTGGTTGCCGGTCTCGAGGCGCCTCAGAAGCAGTTGGATCCAAAGTATTTTTACGATGCTCTGGGTTCGCGCTATTTCGATCAAATCTGTTCACTTGAAGAATACTATCCCTATCGCGCAGAGATGGGGCTCTTGCCGAAAATCGCCGAAGACTTGAGTGACTATTTTAGCGCCGAAAGATTCGCCGATGTCAATGTTGTCGAGTTTGGCGCGGGTTCATTACACAAAATTATTCCGCTGCTCAGTTGCGTCGACTGCATTCGGGAGTTTACTGCCATTGATATCTCCGGCGAGCATCTGGAATCGGCCTGTGCAGAGGTGGGCAGGCATTTTCCGGAGCTGGCTATACATAGAGTGACCGGCGACTTTACCAAGGCTATTCGCCTTAAACCCAGCTCGGCTACCGCCATGGGCTTCTTCCCGGGTTCGACAATCGGTAATTTTACGCCGTCTAAGGCGATGGCTTTTCTCGCCAGCGCGCGCGCAACTTTGGGTTCAGACAGCTACATGCTAGTGGGGGTGGATACCAAAAAAAGTGAGGCGATAATCAATAGGGCCTACAATGACAGCCGGGGCGTGACCGCTCGCTTCAATAAAAATGTCCTTCTGCGCATAAACGCCGAACTGGGCGCTGATTTTGAACTCGATGGCTTCTCCCACCAGGCGTTTTACAACCGTGACCTTGGGCGATTGGAAATGCATTTGCGCAGCGAAGTGGCCCAGCAGGTACATCTCGGGAGGCGGCGGTTTTTCTTTGAGCTAGGGGAAACTATTCACACTGAGAATTCCTACAAATATCATCCCGAAGAGTTTGAACAGCTGGCTCGAGCGGCTGGATGGGATACCGAGAAACACTGGCTCGCCGAGGGCAATTTGTTTTCCTGCAGCCTGTTACACGCGCGCTACTGAGCTATGCTGCAGTGGATCCGGCGCTTCAGCGGCTCCAGTGAGTCTTAACACCCGAATATTGCCAGCAGGAGGCCCCAATGACTTTGAGCAAAAAGCAGCAGGCACTTTGTGACGCCCACGATTTCAAATTCACTGGCCTTTCCGCCTTATTTCTCAACTGTACCCTGAAGCCGACCGGCACGCTGTCCCACACCGAGCATTTGCTCAGGGTTCCCTTTGAGATTATGAAAGCTAACCAGGTCTGCGTGGAGATACTCCGACCAGTGGATTTTGATATACCGCCCGGTGTTTACCCGGATATGCGGGCACACGGGTTCAAGACCGACCAATGGCCCGATTTGTGTGAAAAAGTAATGGCGGCGGATATTCTTGTCCTCGCAACACCCATCTGGCTCGGCGAGGAAAGCTCCATATGCCGACGCGTCATTGAGCGCCTTTACGGGGAGTCGGGCAAACTCAATGATAGGGACCAATCGATCTATTATGGGCGGGTTGGCGGCTGTGTTGTCACCGGCAATGAAGACGGTATCAAACATTGCGCGATGACGATTTTTTACGCCCTGCAACATCTGGGCTATACCATACCGCCACAGGCCGATGCGGGCTGGATCGGCGAAGCCGGTCCCGGCCCCTCCTATGCCGATGAGGATTCAGGCGGGCCGGACAATGACTTTACCCAGCGCAATGCCACCTTCATGGCATGGAATCTGATGCACATGGCGCAGCTATTGAAGTCCGCTGGCGGTATTCCAGCTCACGGCAATCAACGGAAGGCGTGGCAGGCCGGATGCCGGTTTGACCATCCCAACCCGGATTATCGCTAATCAACCAATACCAGCAGGAGGTTTCCCAACCTGGCCCAGGGTGCTTCTTCGATACGCCACTCTTCGCGAGCACGTTAACCACCCGGCCCGCACTCCAGACATTCATCTACACTGGCGTCGGTGCTCTTCAGCTTGTTATGCAAATCCTTCAAAGCCGAACGCACCCCTTCCTCGATCACAGGATGGTAGAACGGCATGGCCAGCATCGCGGCGACGGTCATGCGCTGCTGCGCTGCCCAGGCCAGCAGGTGGCCGATGTGTTCAGCGGCCGGGCCGAACATCTCGGCGCCCACAAACAGGCCGCTGTCGCGTTCAGCATAGACTTTCAATAGGCCCCGGTTCTTGCCGATAACCTTGCTCCGGCCCTGATCTTCAAACGAGCTTGTACCCGCGACATAGTCTTTACCTTCGGCGGCGGACATTCGACCAACCTGGACGCCAACCGCGGCGATCTGCGGGCTGCTGAAGACGACGGAAAATGGCACTTGCCTTGCGACGGACACCACCTGCGGGTAGCGGCCCGCATTGTCTCCGGCAATCCTGCCCTCATGCGCCGCTTCGTGAAGAAAGGGAACCTGACGATTGGCGTCCCCCACCAGAAAAACCGGGCTGTTCCCGCATTGCAGTGTCGATGGGTCGATCACTGGAATCCCGCTGTCATCCAGAGTTAGCCCACTGTTGTGAAGATGCAAGCCGGCGAGATTGGGTGAACGGCCGGTCGCCACCAGGACATAATCGAACGTTTCTGTCACCGGGCCTTTGTCCCGATCTGTGAAGCTGATCGAGACACCGCTCTCAACCGGAGAAAGATGTGTCACCTGTGAGCGGATATCAAGATAGAACTCCTCGATGAAAGACTGTTCTGCATAGTCGCGTATTTGCTTGTCGGCGATCCCGCCCAGGTAGCCATTTTGTCCAAACATTCTCACGCGCACGCCCAGGCGACTTAATGCCTGCCCCAGCTCCAGCCCCACCACCCCGCAGCCAAACACCGCGACGGATGCGGGCAGGGATGGCAATTCAAACAGGCTGTCGCTCACCAGCAGCCGCTCACCCAACCCCTCGAACATATCGGGAATAGTGGGACTCGACCCCGTCGCAATGACAATACGATCCGCATTCACCTCCATGTTGTCACCAACCGCCAGCCTCCCCGGAGCGAGAAAACGGGCGCATCCCACCAGCTTGTGGGCAGCGGGGATAACCTCCATGGAAGTCAACACCGACCCGACGAACCCGTCCCTCTCCCTGCGCACGCGCTCCAGCACTTGGTCACCATTGACGACAATATCGCCAACCTGGATACCGAACATCCGGCTACGGGCTGCGTTATGGGCACTTTCCGCCGCCGCAATCAGCAACTTACTGGGCATGCAGCCCACCCGGGCGCAGGTGGTGCCGTAGGTATTACCTTCAATCAACACCAGGCTGTCGGTGTGCTTTCGGGCACTGTTATAGGCGGTGAGGCCCGCAGTGCCAGCGCCGATAATGGCTATATCTACCTTTCGTTTATCCATACCATCACTCCCTGACAAAATATATTGGAATCATCCCTTTGCGCCATTGCAATATGCCTGTGTTTTCTTACACCTGTGGGATGCGAGTTGTTACTCCAATACGCGATTGGAGATTACAATCAGTGCAATGCTGGCAAATATGTTCTCTCCAAGACGCGGCCAAAAGATGGTGTCACTTAACGAGAGCCCTGAAGCAGTCGCCTATGTAGATGACCAATGAAATGCTTCATCGAGACAGTTATAAGCAGTAGATTTATAGTAGTCTCATTATATGAGCGTGTACTCATTGAATTCACGGGACAACAGACAAAGAAAATACTCCCATGTTGGACCTTGTTAGAGAAGCGGTAATAGCACTGCAGGAAGAAACGGCGACATACCCGCAGAATGTCCAAATCTGGATGAAACTGATGGGCGGGTCATTTCTGGCCAGCATATTGTTCGTCCGCTCAAGAGTCGGCTCCCGGTGGATTCTTGCCGCCTTGCTATTGAATATTCTGGGGTTAGTTCTCGGAAAAATGACTTTCCCTGATGAGAGCAGAACAGTCATCGGTACATGCGTTCATATACTGTTCTGGCCTGTAATACTATGGGCCGTATGGCGCTCTGTCGAACATCTTTCATTCTCATGGGAAGCGAACAGCCTCTTCGATTGGGCTTATATTGTATGGTTGGCATGGGCGAGCTTATTGATGTCCATTTCTCTGGTTTTCGATTTTCGCACTCTGATTCTTATGTTGGTTTGACGAATGCTATAACGCGTAGGAGTATGGCCGCTAGTCGAAACGGACATTCGTTGCAATGATGCCCGTTTCAAAAATTTCCGACTTACTTGAACGTCGGGCCAGCGGAGGCAGATTGCGATGTACCGAACGCCACTAGGCATTGGATAACGTTGGTTCTCGGTCGACCACATTGCCGAACACTTCAAACATTCGCGATAAAATCTCTTTTCCCACTATTGGTTTCAAGTGCTTCGCGCACGTGCGCCAGCCGGGTCTCAATACGGGTCCGGTCGTGGGGGGACGCGATAGTGCGTTCGGCCAACTCGGCGATACATTCCAGCTGCTCAAGGAGAGCCTGCCGCCGACTCGAATCGGCCGTCAGACAGGCGATGGTTTCCAGCGAGCCTAGCATCCGCACCATGATGCCGAGATTGCCCTTGGCGCTTTCCCGGATTTGATCGAAAGCTTCGGATAGCAGGCTTTGAAAACTCGGTCCGATGGCAATCACTCGCAGTTCCCCGCCCTCGTAGCGGTGCGATGCGGGAATATGCTGGGGTGCCAGCCGTGCCAGAATCGTCGTCAGATAATCCACGCACGTCACGGCCGTCGTGGTGTCGTTGATGCCGGGCGAGAGTGCTCTCAACGCTATATCCACGAGCTGCCGGACGCCAAAGGCTGCGTCTTGTTCCAGAGTGCGATGGGGGCTGAGGCTGAATGCGGCCTGCAGCTCGGCTGTCGTCTCGGGATGCGGCGGAGCCTCCAGAGCAAGCGAAACCAGCGCGGTGTTTTGCACCACGAACTCGCCGATGCCGTAATCCATCCGCACCACGGTTTTCCGGTCCCGCGCCAGGCGCAAAAGCGCGGCGTTATCAACGCTTTGAATGTAACCGCTTCTTCTGGCCAGCACGGCATGCCACTTCAACCCGGTCAGTTCGCGCGGTGATGGGTCATCATCGGCTTCGCCTAGCGCATGTCCCAGTTGCTTGGGAAAGAGCCGCTCAATCGCCCGAACGGTTTCGTCGGCAACGGAAGCGATGATACTGGAAGCCTGAATCGAAGAGGCGACGTGATGGATAAAGAAGATGAGCACGCCCACGCCGCCAACCGCCAGCACGAAGCCAAAGAAGACCGCGAGGCTTGGAACAAATGCACCCTCGTCTCCCCCACGAATGGTGCGCAACACGATCAAACAATACGTAAAAATTCCCGAGAAGATTCCGAGCACAGCCTGCGTGAGGCGGCTGCTCATAAAGTTCCGCAGGATGCGCGAGGTATATTGGCTCGAAGCCATCGCCAGTGCCACCAAGGTCATCGAGAACGTAACTCCCACGACCGACATCATCGAACCGGCAATCGTGGATAACATCCCGCGCGCTCCCTCCGCTCCCGCCCCGAATAAGCGCGGCCAATGAGCCAGCCAGAGGTCATTCCCGTGGGAATCAGCCTCGATCAGGACAACGGCAAGCAGAACGCTGGCCGTGACAATCAGCGAAGGCAGGAACCAAAGGCTCGACCGCAGATTGCTCCAGAGAAGTTTGAGTTTGTTCATGGCTTCAGTTCTTAATTGTCGGCGGTCAAATCGGCCTTGGCGGTGCGCACGCTGGTGGTCGCCCCCAGGAGGTTCTCCCCCTCGTCCAATGGCTTGGCCTGACGTGCCTGTTTCTCAAGGCTGCCGGCCTCGCTGGACAACCCCGCTTCGGCCTTCGTGGAGACGGCGTCCAATCCTTCCGAGCGCGGCAACTCACCGGATGATTTGAGCGATCCTGCTTCCTGTGTCGCCTCCTGCTTCCCGTCAAGCAGCATTACCGGGACGCCGCGCGGGAACACGACTTCTCGCGCCTCGTCCGGCATGCTGATGCCGTGTTGCTGAAAGGCGCGTTTCACGAGCCGGATCACGGAAGACCGAACCTTCAGCCAACTGTGTTCATGGCCATTGATCCAAAAGTAGATTCTTAAATTGACGGTCGCTTTGCCCAGGTCGTCCGCCAGCACCCAGGGCTCTGGCTCTTGCAAGACCGCTGGATGATCCACCAGCACCTTCAGGGCGACCTCTTGGGCTTCATCGATCGCGTCGTCGTAACCGATGCCGACGACGAAGTTCTCGCGCCGATTGGGGTTGGCCGTGAAGTTTCGCAGGGTGGTCTTGTAAACTGTGGCGTTAGGGATCTGCACGAGATTGCCGTCGAGTGTCATCAGGACAGTTGTGCGGACGTTCAATTGTTGGACATAGCCCGTGACTCCGGCGACTTCAACCAGGTCCCCAGTCTCGAACGGCTGCTGCATGCTGAGGAAGATACTGGCCAGGAAGTTCTCCGTGATGTCCCGAAAGGCGATGCCAACCGCCAGTCCGACCAGTCCGGTTCCGCCGATGATTGTCAAAGCCAGTTGCGTCAAACCGGAAACGCGCAAAACGATATAGGTGCCCGCAAGGAACACGATCATGCCCAGGCCTCCCGCCAGAACGCCTCGCAGAAGTTTCGCCCGAACCCGTCCGCGAAGGAACTTCCGGGCGCTGCGAGCCGTCAGCCAGCCAACCACCGCTGACAAGGCCAGGATGAACAGCGCGAGGATAAGGAACGGGAGGGAGCGGACGAGATCACGCCACAATTTCGACAGCCCGCTCCGCGCGCCTCGAAAGTCCCACACGGATGGCCCGGATAGTTCGATCCGGTTGGCCACAGCGGCCACGTCCTGGGTGTTGCGCGCCAGATCGCCGGCCCACTTTTTGATCTCGTCGGTCTCTGTCAGTCCGCTGAGAAAAACAACCCCGTCCCGGACCTGGACTTGCGGATCGGTAAACCAACCGGTGGCCTCCAGGACGCTCTGGAGGCGCTTGCGGATCTCCTCGTCGTGGGCGACCGGTTGCACGTCCACCTTCGTCGGCGCAAGGGAAAGGTCTTCTTTGTTGGGAGGAGCTTGATCCTGCGGCCCGGTCGCTGCTTCCTGCGCCATGACCGCCGTCGCCAACGCGCTCCACCAGAGGAAGCCCAGCAATGCCGCCCGTAGCACTCGGGGTCGCTGGCAAGTCGCCCGTCGCACCAGCGAACGCCGGAACCAGAGACTCGATCGCAGATTGCTGCAAAGCCGGTTGAGTTTATTCATGCATCACCTCCGGGCCAGGCGGTAAGGGATCGGTCCGAGGTGCTGTTGCCTTCCGCCCGGACTTCCGCCTGCGCTGCACAATAGCAAACTCCGAATACGCCAACGCAGCTTGAGAGATAAATCCACAGCAGAAACGCCATAATGCCGCCCAGTGCGCCATGAAGCACGTTGAAGTGCGCGAAGTGGACCGCGTAAAACAGGAAGAGCCATTCAGCTATCCAGATGAAGATCGTGACAGCCAGCGCTCCAATCCAGACCTCGGAGAATTTGGTGCGTCGGCTGGGGGCCAGCCTGTAAATCATGATGACACCGCAGAAAAGAACGAGCCACGGAATGAAGTTGAAGGCCAGGGCGAACGCCCAGTTGGGAAATTCGAGATAAGTGGCAAGCGAGCGGCGGGCCAGCCGCGCGATGCCCGGCAGCAGGATGCCGAGAAAGGCAGTGCCTAAGGTGATACCGAGCAAGCCGAGGCTTTTCAAAGGCAATCGCCACCAGTTGTAAATGGGCGATTGCCAGATGCGGTTTGTGGTCCGAACCAAGGTGCGCAGGAATTTCAGCGAGCCCCAAAGCAACAACGGAAATGCCGCCAAATTGATTTTCCCGCGCTTTTCCAGCGCGCCGTGAATATTCGCCACCGCGCCTCGTTCCTGTGCGCCGGTCAGCGGGACATATCGCTCGATCCACTGAACGACCTCGTGCGTTGCAACCTCGCGCTCGACGAAAAGTGAGCCTGCGCTCACCAGGATGAAGACCAGCGGCAGGAGTGACAACAGCAGATAATAGGCAAAAGCGGCGGCGCGCTGGTCTCCATCCACTTCCACCCAACGCAGCCCTGCCTGTTTGATGGCTTGCCACCAATTCGATTGCTTTGCATTACGTAACCATGTTCGCATCATTTTCAAACGGATGGTCGAAACCGCCAGCCCCCCGAAGCGAGCTGCGGGCGGCAACCGATGACAATGATGTTCATACGATTTCGACCATGTTGATCACTCAACCGCCCCAGTTCGTGATCGAGCAGTTTTTCCAATTTATCCGCCGCGCCATGGACGGCCTGCTCCATGTGTTCCACCTGGTCGGTCGCGGCGACGGGCTGCATTCCTTCCAACCGCGCTTCCACGAGGCAATGTTTATCTCGGCCGCCCTTTTTGACTGTTCTCGTCGCTGAGATGGACTTCCACTCGGGCAATCTGTTGGGCGAAACGCATATAGAAGAATAAACATCCCTTTTGGCCAAGTCCAGAGGTCGTTCACGGCCGATGCCCTGCGCGGCAGGCCGTGGAGGGGTACTAATGTAATGAACCATCCCCACCCACGCCGCTAACGCAGCGTGATCCATCAGACTAATCTTCTATCTGGTGGACTTTAACCTGGGATTAGGGATTATCATGACTATGAGCATACTGGGCATTGATATTGTCAGGAACACCTTTCAACTTCACGGCGTCGACCGTTCCGGCAAGGCGGTTCTCAGAAAGCGATTGCCTCGGCTTGAGCTGGCTGTCTACTTGGCCAATCTGCCAACCTGTACTGTCGTGATGGAATCGTGCGGAGGAGCCAATTACTGGGCAAGGGTCTTCCAGAGAAACGGCCACGTGGTGAAGCTGATCAGCCCGCAGTTCGTCAAACCCTTTTTCAAGACCAACAAAAACGACGCCAATGATGCACAGGCCATCGTGGAGGCCGCCAGCAGGGTGGGTCAGTTTTAGATGCAAATCCCGG
>Ga0163144_10018604_pt1 | contig 14028 bp, 9 predicted proteins | sample OliLak19BULKMAT1_FD_123175 | JGI IMG/M metagenome (GOLD analysis project Ga0163144, IMG submission 123175) | Freshwater microbial mat bacterial communities from Lake Vanda, McMurdo Dry Valleys, Antarctica - Oligotrophic Lake LV.19.BULKMAT1 | ecosystem: Environmental > Aquatic > Freshwater > Lake... | reverse complement strand
GGCGAGCTTGGCGGCATCGGCTGCTTGTTTGGCGAGCAATTGCTGCTGGGCGGCGAGCTCGGCTTGTTTCTTCAGAGCATCAGCCTGCTGAAGTTTCAGCAGATCCAGCTGGACTTTATTGCCGGCGAATTGGACATCCTGCGCCTGTTTGGCCTGGAGTTGTTGCCACTTGAGAAGCTCGATCTGTTGGGCGGCCCAGGCGGCCTCGCGGATGCGGGCTTTCTCGGCCTCGTAGCGAAGGCGCTCGGCTTCAGCGCGGCGGTAGTTATCCTGTGCGGCCCAATCACCGGGACTACCGTTCCAACGCGAATCGATCATTCCAATCTTCGGATCTTTGGTTTGGGTAATGATGATCTGAAGCAAGCCATCGCGGCTACCGGACGGGACGCTTGACCACTCGTCGATGATGCGAGGCTGATAGATCGTCTCAGAAATTTGTTGGGGACGCCAAGGTTGGCCGCCGCTATTGCCAAAAGGAATGGCCGATGCATAGAACGGGGTCGTGTTCTGGCGGTTGCCCCATCCTTGCTTGTTGGAACCGATGGTCACGCTGACGAGTCCCATTTTCCTTCCGCAACGCTGTTCGACCCAATTCAGTCCCGGACCACCTCGGTTGGTGTAAACATCGCGATGCTGAGGATTGACTGGGGCGATATTCGTGATGTTAACCGTCTGAGGGAAGAACTTGGTGACCTTCGTGATGGAAATCCGATTGCCGCTGTAATTCCCTTGATCGAAGTATCGGGCATCAACGAAGGTATAGGAACTGGGCGATAGGCCATAGTCCACGTCGCAGTCATAGCCGATCCACGGATCTCGGAAATGCGAGGGAGGGAGCGGGGCCCATCCCACGTGGTCGCTGCCGGTCCGCCATGAAACCCACGCGGGAGCCCACTCACGACCGGGCACCCAGACCCAACCAATTTTGTAAAGTTGGATCCAGCGTCCGTAATGGTAACAAGCCCAACCGAAGGGTTCGGCGGAGTCCCAGGCCCAGCCGTGATCACTCCAAACCCATCGACCAGCCTCGTAGGGGCGCCAGGAAGGGCTTGAGGAGACAGCAGGACGATAGGCGTAACCGAAGCCCTCGACGTCGATCCATTGGCCGAAGGGGCTCAGCTCCTTGTAAAAGACGGAATAATCATCTCCGGTCTGAGACCAGGCGCGACCTCCCTGCACCGGCGTAGCGCGGGCAAACGATTGAGTCGGGGCGATCGGTCTGACCGGGCGGGGACCAACACCGACCTTTGCAGGGAAGGCTGCGGGAACCTTGGCCGGGCGGGGCACTGCGGGAATGTTCGGCAGAACGGAGCGTTGTCCGGCCCCTGCTGTCGTTGACGGCGCTCCGACGGGAGCAACCGAACCGCCGGAACCGATTGTCGGTGCGATGGCGATCGGGAAGGTTCCTGCCTTGGGAGCGCCCGCGCCGGACACAGGATTTGCCACCGCAGGAGCGACAGGCGTGATCGGTGCCGGTTTCGGCGGAAGCGCATTGATTTGGGCTTGGAGGGCGACACTCTGCTTACGAGCGTTGTCCGCCTCGGCGAGGAGTCGGATGTTCTCCTGCTTGATGGCGTCGAGTTGGCCCTTTAATTCCGCGTTTTGCTGTCCCGCTAGAGCGCCCTCGAAGGTTTTGATTTGGGCGTCGAGACTGAGGCTGCGCGACTGGATGTCGTTGGCTTGCTTTTCAAAGGCGGCTTTGGACGCCTCGAGCTGGTCGCGGACTGGATCAGCAGTACCGAGGATCTGCTCGGTTTCATTGCAACTCGTGAGAAGTAGCAGAGATAGAGAAAGAGATGTCAGAAACAGGAATGATTTCATCATGATGGGGGTCTATCGTTCACAGACGATCATGGCCCCCTTCTTATGAGGGAACAATCATAAAATATCACTTTTTTGTTTCATTCCGCTCACTTGACACAGAAATAAGAATCAGATACTCATCGCCGAGAAGCCCCCATCCACGATCATTTCGATCCCGGTGATGAAAGATCCGGCGGACCCGGAGGCGAGTAGCAGGGTTGCTCCGATGAGCTCGTGGGCGTCGCCAAAGCGCTTCGCCGGGGTGTGCCCGAGGATAGCGGCGACACGATCTTCATTGAGGATCTTCCGATTCTGTTCGGCCGGGAAAAAGCCCGGGACGAGAGTGTTGACCCGCACGCCTGCCGCCGCCCACTCGCGGGCGAGGTTTTTCGACAAATTGTGCACTGCGGCCTTGCTGGCGGAATAGCTGAAAACCCGACTGAGCGGTCCAACGCCGGAGATGGAACCGAGATTGATGATCGATCCCCCACCCTGCTCCAGCATGTGACGACCGAAAATCTGGCAGCTCCGCAGCACCGCTCCCAGGTTAATATCGAGGATGCGGGTAAACTCCTCGTCGGAGATGTCGAGGACGGGCGTCGGAGAGTTGACCCCGGCTCCATTGACGAGGATATCGACCTTACCGCTGCGCTCGAGGACGGTGGCAAGCAGGCTCTCGAGGGACTCGCGCGAGGCGACTTCCGCTGGCACAAAATAGGCCTTGCCACCGGCTTCCGCAATTTGCCGGAGGCGGTCGGCCGCTTTTTCCTCACTGCGACCGACCAGAACGACTTCGGCCCCAGCCTGGGCCAGACCCAGGGCCATTTCCCCGCAAAGCACGCCGGTGCCGCCGATGACGACAGCGGTTTTGCCATCGAGTGAAAAGAGACTTTCGAGATAACTCATGGGCGCATCCTTAGCAGATGACGGCACCCTTTGCAGGAGAATTTTTGCTGCGAACGACGGTGCTTCGCTATGTCTCGATCTCACGCCGCCGGATCCTCTTCGACCAATTCGAGATCCGCGTCGTCGACGCCTTCTTCGATCTCTTCGCGCCATTTCCGCGAAACCCACGGACGGATTAGGCCGTAAATGAGGTAGGTCAGGAAAATTCCGAGCGGAACGAACTCCACGAATTTCACCGCACACACCAGCACGAGGGCCGCTACGAAAAACCACACGAGCGAGCGCTTGGCCCGCAGATTCATGGCTTTGAAGCTCGGGTAGCGGAACTCGCTCAGCATCATGAAGGAAAGCAGCAACATCAACACCAGGAGCACATAGCGCCAGGCACCGATCTCTTTTTCCCCTTCGTTAAGCCAGAGGATGAAGATGGTGAGCGAGGCAATCAAGCCTGCCGCCGCCGGGATCGGGAAGCCGACAAACTCCCGCTTGGATGGTTTATCAGGATTCTCCGCCGCCATCTGGGCGAGGCAATTGAAGCGTGCCAGCCGCATCGCCCCGCAGAGGAGGTAAATGAAAGCGATGGTCCAGCCGAGGCGGTTGTCGAAACTGCTCAGCACTATATCCATGACCAGAAGGGCCGGGGCGATGCCGAAGGACACGATGTCCGCAAGTGAGTCGAACTCCCGACCGAACATCGACTCCTGACCCTTCATCCGGGCGAGGCGTCCATCGAGCGCGTCGAAGAGACAAGCTCCCAGGATGAGAAAAATCGCGAGATAGAAATCCTTGGTGTCCCCGTTCGGATTCCGCATCCCCTCAAAGATCGTGACGACCGCGCTGAAGCCGCACGCCAGATTGCCCGCCGTCATGAGATTCGGCAGCAGATAAACCTGGGGATTGCTCCAAGGACCGGGGACGTGTTTCATGCGCTAGCTTCGGGGAGTCCGGGCAAAAATTCAACTTTCCAATGCGCGGTCGGCGAGATCGGTCCATAGTAGCCCTATGGCCGTCTCCGCCACGATTTCCAAGCCCGATTCAATTTCCGACCTGACTCCCTCGACTCCGATGGGTGAGGTCCTCCGCGCCTTCCCCGGCGCAAAGCGCTCCCTTTTCGCCCGTTACCACATCGGGGGCTGCTCCAGCTGTGCCTACGCCGAAACCGAGACCATCGCCGAGGTCTGCGCTCGCAACGAAAATCTCCCCACTGACGAAGTCATCGCCCACATCCTCTCCGCTCACGAGCACGATCTCGCCATGATGATCGAGCCCGCCGCACTCGCGGAAGCCCTCGCGAGCGCGAACCCGCCGCGCCTGCTCGACCTGCGCACCCGCGAAGAATACGAGGCCGTCGTCCTGCCCGGCGCGGAGCTTTTCAGCCAGGATCTAAGCAGCGATCTTTTCGCCACCGAAACCAAAGACCGGGCCATCGTCCTCTACGACCACACCGGCGACCGAGTGCTCGACACCACTGCCTTTCTGATCGGACACGGCTTCGCCAACGCCAGAGCCCTTCGCGGTGGCATCGACGCCTACGCCCGCGAGGTAGATTCCGACATCGCCCGCTATCGGCTGGAATTTGATGAGTGACCCGACCATGAGCGAAACCGACTTCGAATCCCGCGTCCGCGACGCCCTCACGAATCCCCAAAACCTCGGCGAGATGTCCGATGCTGATGCTGTCGGCACCGTCGGGAATCCCGAATGCGGCGACATGGTACGAATGTGGCTCAAATTCACCGAAAAAGACGGTCGCAAAGTGATTGATCGGGCCTCTTTCCAAAGCTTTGGCTGCCAGACCGCCATCGCTGTTGCCAGCATGGCCACCGAGATGCTAAAGGGCAAAACGCTCGCTGAGGCAGGTGCCCTCCAGTCCGCCGACCTCTCCGCCCCGCTCGGTCCGCTGCCGCCGATGAAAATTCATTGCGGCGAGATGGTTGAGGGCGCGCTGCGACAGGCCTTGGCGGCCGAGGCGGGCGCTGTCCCGGCCACCGCGCCCAAGTCAAACGCTTCGACGCTGCTCGGAGACATGCACACACCTGCCGCGACCGGGAAGCTGCGGGTGGTGAAGTTGGGGGAAGGAGCTGTTTAGCTGGTAGCGTTTTAGGTAGTAGCGGTTTAGCGGTTTAGCTTTTTGGTGCTACGTTGAACCTAACCCTATCGAGTCATCAACCTAACCCTATTAAGTCATCCCCTAACGCCGAAATGCTCGGATTGATCGCTCTCCTTGATCTTTTGCTCACCCGCTAACCGCTAACCGCCAAACGCTCAAAACATGCACGAAGAAATCCTCCTCACCCGCGACGTCGAAGCCATCCAGATCCCCAGCGGCGACCTGATCCACCTGCCCGTGGGCACGAAGGTGATGATCACCCAGTCGCTTGGCGGAACCTACACCGTGGCCACCCAATCCGGGCTCGCGCGGATCAAAGCCGAGCACGCCGACGCCCTCGGTATCGATCTGGTTGCGGAAAAAGCCAAAATGACCGCCGCCTCTGACGCCATGGCCCGGGGCGACGTCGAAGGCGCGGTCTGGGAGCAGCTCAGGCTGGTCTTCGACCCGGAGATCCCTGTCAACATCGTCGATCTCGGTCTGGTCTATGATTGCGCCGTCAAAACCGAGGAGGGCGAGACCACCGTCGCCGTGAAGATGACCCTGACGGCCCCCGGCTGCGGCATGGGACCAACCATCGCCGCCGATGCCCAATCAAAAATCCTCATGCTCGATGGCGTCGGCCATGCCCACGTCGATCTAGTCTGGGATCCCGTGTGGAATCAGGAAATGATCTCCGAAGAAGGGAAGATGAAACTCGGGATGATCTGACGGGAGTTTGCCCATCTCTGAAAAGCATAGCCCTGAAACGTATAGCCCTGAAAAGGGCTGTGGCAGAGTCAGGACACAAAAAAACGCGGAGTGAAGCTGCTGCGCCTCCCGCGTTTTTTTTGGAGAATCCTCAGTTCTCCGGCTTTCCGGAAAAACCCGAAGAGGTCAGGCCGCCGATTTGCGGGCCTTTTTGATCATGCTGAGCACGGTCTCGGTAGGCTGAGCGCCTTTGCCGACCCACTCATCCACTCTGGCAAGATCGATCTGGAAGGTCTCGCCCTTTTTCAATGGATCGTAGGTGCCGACTTGCTCGATGAATGCGCCTTCGCGACGAGCGCGGCTGTCGGCCACGATGATGCGGTAGTAAGGACGGTCTTTGGTGCCTTCGCGCCGGAGTCTGATTTTAACCATTTCGCTGAAATTTGGGGTGGGAACTTCCCCCGACGCCGTAAGGTCGGGCGGAAAGGGTGGAATAGATAGACTCGACGGGAAAAAAATCAAGGCGAACTTTTCACCCTTCTTTTGCCGCCCCTTCCTACGAGAAAATACGCTCTTTCTCCGAATATCTCTTGGCAAACGGCCCGTCTTCCGTCTTCCTATCCACCTATGCCCGTGGACGAAACCGCCATCACCGCCGCCGCCAGCAAGGTAGCCCTGCTTACCGAGTCGCTGAATCAAGTCCTCTTCGGTCAGGAGACCCTGGTCGATCTCGTCGTAACCGGCCTGCTGGCTCGCGGACACCTCTTGCTGGAAGGCCTCCCCGGCCTTGGCAAAACCGAGCTGGTCAAGGCTCTCGCCAAGTCGATCGATCTGGAGAACAAGCGCATTCAGTTCACCCCCGACCTTCTTCCCGGCGACATCACCGGCAACCCGGTCCTCCAGGAGACGGCGGCCGGACGGCAGTTCGTCTTCCAGCCCGGTCCGCTTTTCGCGAACCTGGTCCTCGCCGACGAGATCAACCGGGCTTCTCCCAAAACCCAATCCGCCCTGCTCGAAGCGATGCAGGAGCGATGCGTGACCGTCCTAGGCGAACCGCATCCGCTCCCGAATCCCTTCTTCGTGCTGGCCACCCAGAACCCCATCGAACTGGAGGGCACCTATCCCCTGCCCGAGGCGCAGCTCGACCGATTCCTCTTCAAGTTAGAAGTCCGCTCAAACTCGGCCGAGGTGCTGGAAAAAATCGTGCTCCATCGCGAGATGGGTGTCGAACCCCAGGTCCCGCAGGTGCTCACCGGACCTGAACTGGTCAGTCTGACGGAGACGGTCCGGACCATCCACCTCCCGCCGGTGGTGGCGAACTACATCGCCCGCATCGTCGATGCCACCCAGAGAGGCGAGGGCGCCGCGTCGGCCATAAAGTTCGGAGCCAGCCCCCGAGCCGCTCTTGGAATGGCGGCGGCAGCCAAAGCGCGGGCGCTCATGGGAGGTCGCATCAATGCCAGCTTCGAGGACGTCGCCGAAGTGGCCATGCCGATCTTGCAGCACCGGATCATCCTGAATTACGAGGCCCGGATCGAGGGCCACACCCCCCGGTCAGTCATCGAAGCGATCCTCGACGCTGTGCCAGCCCACGACCTGGCGGTGCCGAAGACGATGCGGGCCAACTGAACCTTTTGCCATCCGTGATTCCGCTCCGCCACTTGCTCCTCGCGAGCCTGCTCCTCGTCGCCTCCGGAACATTCTCCCCGGCGCTCGCTCAGCAGACGCTGCTCTCGACGGCTTACGAGGACCTTCTTGGCAGCGACGTGACCGTGACGCCGGTCTTCGGTCTTGCTGGGGCCTCGGGGTCGCTTGCCTTCCGGGTCGAAATTCGCAATCAGACTCCGAACGAGCGAACCTGGTTTCTCTCGCTCGCCGAGGGTTATCCGAACCGCACCCTCTCCACGTCGGCGGAATTTTCATTCACCGTGCCTGCGGGTCAGGTCAGTAGCCACGATATACTCCTCCCGATCTCGCCCCAATTCATCACCGGCACCTACCGGAACTTCGTCGCCACTCTGCGCACCGCCGGTCAAAAGACCGAAACCCGCACCGACAGCTTCGAAAACAACGAGACCCTCGCTACCGTCGCGCTCAGTGAAAAACTCGCCACCCGCAGCCTCTCCGCCCTCGATCAAGCTTGGCTGCGAGGCAGCTCCGACAAGCGCTTCGGCCTCGCTTACGATCCGAAACATCTCCCGCAAGACTGGCGCGGCTACAGCGCACTCGATAGCCTTCTGATCGACCTGCCGACGTGGAAGTCACTCCCGCGAGAAACCGCCCGGGCCATCCTTACCTGGGTTCGCCTCGGCGGCACGCTGGACGTCTATGTCGAGAACTCGGCCCCCACCCTCTCGGATATCGGACTCACCGTTCCCGACCGTTTCGATCCCAAAGCCAACCGGCTCAATCTCAGCATCGGGACCGTCCGGGTCTTTCCTTGGAACGGCACCGAACTCTCCAACAAGATCACCTCCCAATACAGCATCCTCAACAGCCGCAACGAGAAACTTGCAGACGGCACTGCGCTGGAGAAGAGCATCGGCGCGCCCCAGGTTCAAGGCGGCCTGGCCTTTGCTCTCCTCTTCGTGTTTGCCATCATTGTCGGACCTTTCAATCTCTTTTTCCTGGCCAGAAAAGGACGGCGGCATCGGCTTTTTGTGACAACGCCCCTAATCTCCTTCGTCGCCTGCGTACTGGTAGTCATGCTCATCATCTTCCGCGAAGGCATCGGAGGCGCCGGCTACCGAGTCGCCCTTGCCGAGCTTACCCACGACGCTGACGGCTCGCGTTTGCTCCTGACCCAAAGTCAAGTCAGTAGGACCGGTGTCATGTTTGGGAGTGGCTTTGGCTCCGAACTCCCTCTCCAGCTCGACCCGATAAAGACGGCGGATACGTTTTTTAATCCCCTCTCCAGCGCCACCGGGCTAGCTACCTCCTACCGCTTCCAGGGTGCCGCATATCAAGGAGGCTTTTTCCGGAGTCGCTCGGAACAAGGGTTCGCCGTCCGGGCCGCCCTCCCGACTCGCCACCGGATCGAGCTGACCAGTGCTCCAGCTTCGGCTTCAGGTGGCGATGTCTTTGACAGACCCGCTACTCCGACCCTTGTCTCCAGCCTCGGCTTCCCCATCGCCGAACTATACTACCGCGACGAGACCGGAGCCGTCTGGCACTCGTCAGCACCCACGATTCCCGGCGGAACCTTCGCGCTCGCCCCAGGCTCGCTGGAAGATATGAAAAAATGGCTCGACGCCCGCAGTTCAGCGCTGCCAACCAGGGAGCGTGATGCCGTAAAGCGCATCTTCAACCAAAATGGACGCTACGTAGCCCTCGCCCCAGACGCGCCCGAACTCAGTCTCGCGACCCATCCGGCGATCCGCTGGCAGACCACCTCCGCCCTGCTGACCGGGTTGCCCGTTCTTGAGAGCAGCCGCCCCGCCGTCCCTGTCCCATGAGCGATCCCGCTGCCATCACCAACCTCGCGGAGGCCACTGCGCCTGCCCCCGTGCCCGCGATCGAGGTCGAATCCTTGACCCGCTCCTTCGAGGGTGGCATCCACGCTGTGCGCGAGATTTCCTTCCGAATCGATCCCGGCCAAGTCGTCGGCTTCGTCGGAGCCAATGGCGCGGGGAAGACCACCACCATGCGCATCCTCGCGACCCTCGATACGCCGACCTCCGGCACCGCGCGGGTCAATGGCTTCGACGTCCTCGCCGAGCCTCGCCAGGTCCGCGAACAGATCGGTTGGATGCCCGACCACTACGGCACCTACGGAAACATGACGGTGCTGGAGTATCTCGATTTCTTCGCCCGCGCCCTCGGCTACAAAGGCGAGGAGCGGATCGAGCGGATCACCGAAGTCATGAACTTCACCGACCTCACCAGTCTGGCTGACCGGCTCATGGACAAGCTCAGCAAAGGCATGGGTCAACGGCTTTGTCTCGGTCGTGCCCTCCTCCACGATCCCTCTGTGCTCATCCTCGACGAACCGGCAGCCGGTCTCGATCCCAAAGCCCGGGTCGAGCTGAAACACCTCATCCGACTCCTTGCCGATGAAGGAAAAACTGTCCTGATCAGCTCGCATATTCTCTCCGAACTCGGCGAGATGTGCGACAGCCTGCTCTTCATCAATCAGGGGAGCATCATTCACCACGGTTCGGCCGAGAGCCTCCGACGCGGCAACTCCGCCTCCAGCCTTGTCCAGGTTCACCTCGCCGAAACTCCCGAGCGCCTTGAGCAATGGGCCCTGCTGGCACCGCACGTGACCTTCAAGAGCAGTTCCCGCAAAGGCGGGCTCATCGAGATCGATTCCGCCGATGATGCCGTGCTCGGAACCGTCCTTCGACGCATGATCCAGGACGGCCTGCCCGTGACCGACTTCCACCTCGAAGAGCGCAAACTCGAAGACGCCTTCATCGCCATCCTCGGCGAAATCGAAGCCGCCGGGATCCCGATCGTGAGTTGAGTGCGGACGAATCCCACCTCATTTCCCCACCCCACCCACCTACACTATGCTCAAAGAATTCCGTGACTTCGCCTTCAAAGGAAACCTCGTCGATATTTCTGTTGGCATCATCATCGGCGGCGCCTTCGGAACCGTCGTGAAAAGCCTCGTCGAGGACATTTTCATGCCCTTCTTCGGGCTGCTGACCCGTGGCGTGGACTTCAGCCAGCGTTATCTGGTCCTCAAAGGCGATGTCCCGCCCGGAACCGCGCTCGAAACAGCCAAAGGCCTCCCCAACGTGAATCTTCTGACCTACGGCAACTTCATCAATTCCTTCATCAGCTTTTTGATCGTGGCTTTGGTGCTGTTCCTGTTGATCAAAAAATTCATGGCGGCCCTCAACAAAAAAGAGGCACCCGTCGAAGCCGCGCCGGACAAACCAACTCCCGAGGTGGTTTTGCTGGAGGAAATTCGGGATTTGCTGGCGAAGAAGTGAGGGCGTTAGCGTCGCGGCGGCGCTTCACTTCAAGGCGTCCATCCGCTCCCTCAGCCGCGGATTGCTCTCGACGTATTTCTCTGCTTGCTCACGACCGAACCGCTCGAGGGACTCGTCGCCGAAGGTTTTTGCGTTGATGACTATCGCCAAAAAGGACCAGCCAGCGCCCGGATAGTTCAGGGCGAAATCTCTTGATCGAGCTTTGAATTCGTCCTCTGTGACCAGACCGATACCGATGCTGTCACCGAACACATTTGAGTCAGGATTTCCCTTCCATCCCGCCGGGGCTGATTGCAGCATTCCCAACAAAGCCCATCTGGAATCCCCGTCCCAGTGGGCAATCCTCGCTCCAAGAACACGAGCCAACCAATAGGTGAAGTGCGAAGCATTCTCTCGACTCACCGTAAACTCGTCTCCAGCCAAAGTTACATGATCCGACCATTTCGCAACGGACTCGCCTAGCTCTCCCCTCTCGATCAACTCTAAGCCAAACGAGATCGCCTGTATCTGAATCTGCTTCTGTTTGTCTTCAGTTGGTTTGTAATCGATCAATTTTCCAGGCTTTCCCGCCTGCCCCAAACGCTCACGGAAATTTTGACCAAAAGCCAAATCACGAACTACCTCATCCTCTTTCTCTGAGAATGACTCATTGGAGAGCACTTTCATCCAGAAATGGGTCTCTACAGTGCGCAAGAGGGTACGAATCCGATCCCCCTCATAACTAGCTAGATCGCCAGCTTCGCTTCCTAAATCAGCAGCTAACCAAGGTATCGACTCATAGCCCCCTCCAGCCATCGATCCCTCAAGTTCGCCAAGGATAAGGCGCAAATTCGGTTGTTCCGCCCCCAGGCGTGCCCTGTGATTTTTCACTTTGGTGGGCATGAACTGCCCGGTTCCGTAAACCGACAAGAGTTCCTCGCACATCCTTGACTCGAGCACCTCACTGGCGAACTCCGCTTGCTCAAACTGTTGCGCGATTCGAAACTCATATCGTTCCACCGACGGATAAGATGGGTTCAACTTACTGACCACGGTTACTGGCGACCTTCGGAGGCCTTGACTACTAGCCAATACTCGTGGTGGGGATGCGTAGAGTTGGGCATACATCCGAAAAATCGAGCCATACGGAAACGAATTACCCAGAGCAAGGATTCGAGGATCTGTGATGGTCGCGCTGGTGCGAGCCTCATTCAGAATTCTGAAGTCAAGCTGGTCTGGAGAGGATAGCATCAGTTCACGAGCGGCCTCAGTTTCCCCCATTTTCGCCAACAGCCAAACCCGCTCTGTGAGAGGGAGCCCCTCATTCCTCAAAAGATTCTCGCGTTCCGAGACACCGCCCTTTCGCAAATACGCGCTCCGCGCCTGCCAATCCCGCAACTCTTGGTGTGAGGACTCGCTAAAACGTGGGTCATCCGCCGCCCACCCAAGCGTCTGAACCCTTGCAAAGATGGATGCAATCCGAGTGCAATCCTCCAGGTCGCGGGCAACGTTTTGGGCGAGAATGAAACTTTCATTAAGGGCGTCCCAACGTAAATAACTTCCCCGTTCCACCACTTCGAGCAACTGCTCGGCTACCCAACAGGTGAGATTTTGTCGCTCTTCGTGGGGGATCTGCGCGGAACTTGCAGGACTCCGCAATGCTCCAAGGTATTTCAGAGCAAGGTAACGTCTAGCTCCGACCGAGGTGCCGTTGAACGAATCTTCAAACTGTGGGATGACCAGAGTTTTCGAAAGTTGCTTCGCAATTGCTTCTTTGAGATAGGGAGCCGTTGCTGCTTTGAGGAGGTCCTCAAGAAACGAACGGATCTCTTCCTGACTACCAGAAAAACCTAAGTTGTATGAAAGAATGTCCGCGGCGAGCCACTGCCTCAGCGGGTGGTCTCCTATTGCCCCGTCTATCATTGCGCAGAATTCCTGCGGATCGAGCTGTGCGACCGGCCCAAACTGAGCCTCAAACTGAAATCGGTCAGGCCAATCGAAGCCCTCCTTGTCCCGTTCTTCAAGCATCAAAACGAGGAATCGGAAAGACTCGGCAGCACCCCGCCCCCGCAGCCCGAAAGTGGCTCCATTCAGGAGTTGTTCTAATAGCACATTCAAATCACTACTCGGATATCCCGTCCGATACCGATTCGCCAAATCCGAGGACCACCGAATAGCATCCTCTATCTCGCCTTTTTCCACCATCCACTCGATAACCCAAGAACCAACTTCACCTGCGTCTTTTTTTGGAAACGAACCACCCCAGTGTCTCGTTTCCAATAAACAAGCGATTATGGAAAATTTCTCGGCCAATGCACCATCCCACGCCATCGCGGGATGCATGGCGCTTTCGACGAGCGTTTGCAAAGTCGGCAAATCTCCCTCGGCCATGAATTTTTTTGCATAGTTCTTCCAAATTCGGTACGAAGTGTCTCCTGAATTCACGCCCCCCCCTTCCGAAGCGAGTTGATCTACGTATTTTGCCAGAGTTCCTTCTTGTCGCCATTGATCAAAACAGACCTGACCTGATCTGAACAACTCTTCATCTTGGTCGGAGAGCACGATCACAACCTGCTCAAGCATCGCTCGATTCGAATGATCCACCGCATTCAGCGCCTCAATCGCTCGCAAGGCCGCCTCCCGACCCGGCCCGCTGGCTGGCTCACGATACTCGGCACTTGCTCCATTCAGCGCGAACACCAACTCCAGGAAAGCCTTGCATTGCTCGTGCTCCGGTAAATCCGGTAGCTTCTCGATAGATCGGAAATCTGGGCGTGCCTCAGCTCCTCCGGAAGAAAAATAACCCTCCGGTCGGATATCCTTTGGAACTGTCTCAGCCAGCCGATACATCGCCTCGAATTGCCCCCGCTCGAAGAATTTCGCGATCCATTCCATTTTTGTAGTGATGCTCCCCCCCCACATACTGACGGCGGTCTCTAGGAGTGGGGCCATGTCCTGATCGGAGAGACGGAGAGTGAACCGCTCAATGAGCGCTCCCGAGAGAAGCTTCCGAGGTTCCGGATGAATCAAAGCCGCTCGCAGAAACAGCTCCGCACCGCTCTCCCAGGAACCCGCATCATCGACCTCCGCCGTAATCAGGACTTCAACACTATTCGAAAGCAGCGGTTTGGCCAAATTCGGTTCCCCGGTGAACACCCGCTCCACCCTCGCAAGAATCTCCGGACGATGCACGGTTCGATGCTCTCTCGCGGCGGGGGCCGTCAGCAGCCAAACAAGCAAATCGGTCTTGGCGGAGCCAACGAATGGTTCTTCGAGCAGGGCCTCGATCATCGTCCAATCCGTGGCGACCTCTGGTCTGCTGACTAGCTCCGCCACGCAGTCCCGCAGCATTGGCTCAATGCTCAACCGACGCGCTCTGACCACCTCCATTACCAATGACTGGCTGGCCGAGTCGTCACGCCGTTCGATCCACTCCCAGGCGAGGTCCGTCGGGGTCATTTTAAAGAGCCGCCACGTTTGCGAGAGAGTCTCGGCATATCCGGAAGCGACCGCCCCGTCGCGCTCTGCTTCCCTCAAGTGTCCCAAGAAGCCGTCGCCCCCGGGAATGTCATCATGATTCACCGCGCTCAGACATATGGT
>Ga0163144_10018603_pt1 | contig 14029 bp, 12 predicted proteins | sample OliLak19BULKMAT1_FD_123175 | JGI IMG/M metagenome (GOLD analysis project Ga0163144, IMG submission 123175) | Freshwater microbial mat bacterial communities from Lake Vanda, McMurdo Dry Valleys, Antarctica - Oligotrophic Lake LV.19.BULKMAT1 | ecosystem: Environmental > Aquatic > Freshwater >... | reverse complement strand
CATCACATGCACTCTCCAACCCGTGAAGCACCACCAGCGACGGTGCGTTCGCATCCCGCGCGTCCGCCACGTCTACGCGGACGGGCTGGCCATCACCCATCAGCCACTGCTCGGTCCGCAGGGTCAGCGGCGGCACCGGGCGCAGACGTCCGCCGTAGACGGTCTGCGCATGGCCGCCGGGCAGCCACCACGCGGGCGCAAACTTTCCGGGACTGAATGCCAACCGCCGGGCGTCCACCATGAACGCAGCATGGAGCGGAGTGCGGCGCGTCTCAAGATGTGGCGGGTGGTGCGCCTAGCGCCGTCCGTTCAGGTAGGCCAACAGCACCATGGTCAGCGCCAGGGCAAGGGCCACCACGGAACGCGTCTTGTCACTGTCCTTCCGCAGGCCGGCCAGCGCCAGGAGGATGGCGGCCACCACGCCGTAGATCCAGACCAGGACGCCCAGGCCAAATGCCAGCAGCAACGGAAAACCCGCAACGGTGCACGCCGCCAGTGTCTTGAGGGCCTTGGTGCCCCAGGACTGCGGAGCGGGTCTGGCGGGTATGGGGGCGCCGGCGTCTTCCATGTCATACACCTACCATGCTTTGCGCCTTGCGCATGCCAACGCGCTTTGAGATGCGTGCACCAGCATGAACCGCCCCACCGACGGACAACCGCCCTCCCGCTACCTCTCCCGCGGCCAGCTTGCGCAGGGAGGGATGGCGGTCATCATGAAAGAGTATGACCATGCCCTGCTGCGGACGGTGGCGCGCAAGGTGCTCACGCAGGACCCCGGCAACGCCGGCACCCGTCAGCGGTTTGTGGAAGAGGCGCAGATCACCGCGCAGCTTGAACACCCCGCCATCATCCCCGTGCATGACGTCACTGCGGACGCCCAGGGCACACCCAGTTTCACCATGAAGCTGGTGGTGGGGGACACGCTGCTGCAGCTGCTGCAGACTCCTGCGTATGACGTGGGGACGGAAGACGGCATGCGCCGTGCCCTGGGTGTGTTCCTCCGCGTGTGTGACGCCGTGGCGTTTGCGCACAGCAAGGGTGTCATCCACCGGGACCTGAAACCTGAGAACATCATGGTGGGCAGCTACGGCCAGGTCTACGTGATGGATTGGGGCGTGGCGCTGGTGCGCGGTGAATCCCCGTCCACCAGTGTGGATGAGCACACGCTGGTCCAGCGGCCGGCGGGTGCGCTGGATGACCCGCCCGGCACTGTGATTGGTACGCTGACGTACATGGCGCCGGAGCAGGCCAACGGCCTGGTTTCTGATGCTGATGAGCGCACCGACATCTTTGCGCTGGGCGGCATCCTCTATGAAATCCTGACGCTGTTGCCGCCGTACCAGGCGTACTCGTTGGAAGAGCTGGGGCAGCTCTGCCGCGCGGGCGTGGTGAAACATCCGCAGGGTGTGGTGCCCCGTGAGCGCGTGTTGCCGCCGCTGCTGTGCAAGATTGCCATGAAGGCGCTGCAACGCCGTCAGGAGGACCGGTACTGGAGTGTGGAGGACCTGCGCGCTGACGTGGACCGGTTCCTGCGCGGCGGAAACTGGTTTGGCCAGCAGCACTTTCCCGCGGGCACACTCATCATCCAGCAGGGTGATCATGCAGACGCCGCGTTCATCATCACGCGCGGCGAGTGTGAGGCGTTCTCCGTTGACAATGAAGGGCGTGAGACCCACCTGCGGACCATGGGGCCCGGCGCGGTGTTTGGTGAAGCGGCCATCTTCAGCGCGCAGCCGCGGAGTGCATCCGTGCGTGCGTTGACGGACCTGACGGCGGTGGTGGTGACGCGGGAAGCGCTGACCCAGGAGATTGGCATGGACAGCTGGACCGGCGCGTTTGTGAAGACGCTGGCGGAGCGGTTCCGTGAGCTGGACACGCGCCACTCGTTGCTGCGGCAGGAACATGATGACCGCGCCATGCTGATGAACGCGGTGGACTTCATGGCGTTTCACGCGCACCCGGCTCCGCCGGATGGCCTGGGCGCCCCGTTGTCATTGCTGGCCCAGAGCCTGGGGCTTGACGTTGAGGGAACCATCCGTCTGCTGGGGCGCTCACGCAAATTTGCAGTGGATGCGGCGCAGGACTCCGTGGTCATGCACCGCGGGTGAAGTCCGCCGTCGTCACGCGCCGCTTGTTTGATTCACGCGCGCATGGTTTCTTTCCAGCTCTGGAGCTCCTGTGAACCTTCCCATTGGCAAGAAACCACCGGCCGCCCGCACAGCAACCGCTGCTCCCGCAGCGCCTGAGAAGCCAGCACCAGCCGCCAGGTCCGCCGCTCCCGCGCTTGCACCGCAGGCCACCCAGCCGGCCAGCGCGCACGCTACGGAGCAATCCAAAGCCGGAGCGCTCCAGGCCCATACAAGCAGCGTGACGTCTTCCCAGATGGAAGCAGAGCTGCGGCGGCGCTTTGGGGGCAGCGAGCCGACCAGACCTCCGCCGGTGATCAGCCTGGAGCCGGACACCGCGTTTGATGACGCGGACAAGCTCAAGGTGGGACCCATGTCTGACATGGACAACCACCACCTGGATGCCACCACCAACACCATGCTGCGTTCAGACCTTGGTGGTGTGACCACGGGCAGCTTCAAGCAGACCTTTGATGCGGCCACGCCCGAGGACAAGAAGGACCTGCTGCTCTCCATGTCAGCAACGATGGAGAACAAGGAGTTCCGCACCTGGGTGGAGAAGGATCCCGCGCGCCTGAAGAAGTGGGAGGACCTGGTCAGGGACGTTCGTCCGCCGGACCCGTCCATTGAGCACAACAGGGAAGTGAATGCGCGCGTGGACTCCTTCAAGGAGTGGGGCCCGCCCAAATATAAGTATGACGCCATCATTGTTCCGGGGTTCACACCGCTGGACGAGAAGATTGCGAAGCCGGGCGTGAATGACGTGGGCGCCGAGCGGCTTGCCATGGCCAAGAAGGCGTTTGATCAGGGTGACGCGCCGTTCATCATCCTCAGCGGCGGCGCCGTGTATCCGCGTGGCACGCAGTACTCAGAAGCGGTGGAGATGAAGAAGAAGCTGATTGAGATGGGTGTGCCGTCAGACCGCATCATTGTGGATGCGCAGGCGCGCCACACCACCACCAACCTGCGCAACAGCGGCCGCTACATGCTGGACCACAATATGAAGACGGCCAAGGTTGTGACGGGCGGCGGGCCGGGCGGGCCGTTTGATCAGGACTTCTATCTGCGCAATCCCAACATCAGCACATTCAACATGCGGTGCCGCAAGGAGCTTGGCTACAAGCCGGGCTCACTCAATGATTCCAACCGGGCCGGGGACATTGTCTTCAAGCCGTCTGAAGACGTGCGCAGGTTCCACCATCGGGACCCGCTGGATACCTGAGGGGGCCAGGGTTGACATCGCTGCGCGGCGGCTGCAGGGCGCGCACTTGATGGGTCGGCAGATCAATCTGCACCAACAACGGCACCAAACGTGCCTTCGCACGTTTCCGGGTTTTTCAGTCGTCACGCGTGCGGTCCGCGCAGGCGGACTTGTTTCTCTGTTGCTCCCTCCGCCCACCCTTGCCGCCGTCCAACCTCATTGGGGACCGAAGTAGGCCCGGTTGCGCCAGATTCAAGCGCACGCGGCCATCATTTCAGCGCGTTTTCATCCGCCGTCCACATGGCAACGCCACCTTGGGGTCACAACAGACGCCAAGGAGAACGCCATGTCAGGGAGTCCGGGATCAGCGTACGTGACGTCGGTGGGGGCATTTCTGCCGGGGGAGCCGGTGGACAATGACCAGATGGAAGCGCGGCTGGGACTGGTGAACGGGAAGCCATCCCGCTACCGCCCGCGCATTCTGGCGGCCAACGGCATTCAGCAGCGCCACTACGCGCTGGATGCCAACGGTGTGCAGACCCACCTCAACCAGGACCTGTGTGCATTGGCGGTGCAGGACGCCTTGGCTCGACGTGGAATGGAGCTTTCCCAGGTGGGCATGCTGGCGGTGGGAACCACCATTCCGGATGTTCTGATGCCGGGATTTGCATCCATGGTGCACGGCCGCCTGGGTGGTCCGCCTATGGAGATCCTCTCTGCGGCGGGCATCTGCGCGGCCGGTGCAGCGGCGTTCAAAGCTGCGTGGCTCAACGTGGCGTTGGGGGCGCATGACGTGGCGGTTGCCGCGGGCTCCGAGCTGGCCAGTGCCATGATGCACGCACGCCGCTTCACGGGAGAGAGCCAGCTTGCGGACCAGCGGGCGGGAGCGGCGTCATCCTTCCGCTACTTCAACGCGGACCTTCTGCGCTGGATGTTGTCTGACGGTGCCGGCGCCGTCGTCATTGAACGCCGTCCGGCGCCGCGCGGACTGTCCCTGCGCATTGATTGGGCGGAGCTGACTTCCTACGCGGGTGAATTTCCCACGTGTATGTACCTGGGCACGTCCAACCCCGGCGCACCGGCGGTGGGCAACACGTGGCTGACAGTGGACCGCGCGGCACATGCGGAACAGCAGGGCATGATGGTGGTCCGGCAGGACACGGACCTGCTGGCAAAGGTGCTTGTTGACGTTGGAAAACGGGAGGTCCGCCGGCTGTTGGACAAAGGCCGGCTGGATGCGCGGGCTACGGTGCATCATTTTCTTCCCCACCTCAGCTCGCAGGTGTTTGCGGATGCCATTGAACGCGGTTTCTCTGACGTGGGCTATGCGCTGCCGCGGGAAAAGTGGTTCACCAACCTGAGCACGCGCGGCAACACGGGCAGCGCCAGCTTCTACATTCTCCTTGAGGAAGCGCTCCGCACGGGCCGCTTCCAACCCGGTGACCGCGTGCTTGCGCTGGTTCCGGAATCCGGCCGCTTCACCATGTCCTTCATCCACCTGACCTGCGTTTCCGCGGGCTGAACCAGAAGAGGCAACCATGAACACCTCGCTCAATGTCCAGCTTGCCGGTGTGTGGCAGGAGTTTGAACAGCGCCTGCTCAACGTCCCCATCATGCAGCGCCTGGAAAACGGTTCTCCAACGCTGGCGGACTATCAGCAGCTCCTCCTGAATCTCCGCCAGCAGGTGGTGGACGGCGGACGCTGGTTGTCCCTGGCGGCGTCCAGCATGTCCCAAGCGCTCCTCCCCATGCGCTCCATGTTCATTCTCCACGCGGCTGAGGAGCACCGGGATTTCCTGATGCTGGAGCATGACTATTGCTCCGTGGGTGGCGCGCTGGAGGTCATCCAGAACCAATCCAAGAATCCGGGATCAGAAGCACTGTCGTCGTACATGTTCCACCAGGCGGCCCAACCGGACCCGGTGCATCTGCTGGGCGCCATCTTCATCATTGAAGGGCTTGGACGCCGGAAGGCCAACCACTGGGCAGCTCGGCTGCAGGAGGCGCTGCACCTGGAACCGCGCCAGGTCAGCTTCCTCCGCCACCATGGCGCGCATGATGATGCCCACGTGGAGAAGGTGCAGGCGTTGCTGTCCCATCCGCTGCTGCAGGGGCCCGCAGCCCAGCGCCTGGTGATGTGCGCGCGTGTCACCGCCCGACTCTACGTGCTGCAGCTTGAAGAGCTCACCACCACCTGAACGTTGCCTTGGAGGAGTCCATGGAACTGGTCCTGCAGCGTCAAAAAGTCATACCATTCAAAGCAGCAGTCAATGCGCGGCGTGACCGCAGCAATCCAACGCTGTGGGAAGCGCTGGAGCACAATCCGCTGCTGCCGGTGTCCGCCGAGAGCCGGCGGATGCAGATCCGGAACCTGCAGCGGGGAGGGCGGGTGTTTGTCCGCCCGTTCATCCGGATGTTCTGCCTCCTTGCCATTCACCTGGTGCTTTTTGTGAAGCGGCTGTTGCCGTTCCGCGTGGCGTCAGACGCGGTCATGAACTGGATGGGCCCGCGGTTCATGGTGCGTTGCACCTCACCGGAGTCGCTGGATTTTGTGCTGCGGCATTTTGTGATGGAGTCCAACCTTATCAACTTTGTGGCGCGCAACGCCGGTGTTCCCGGTGTGAAGACGGTGGACCTTCACCCCACCTGCGCCGCGGGCCTTGGCCGCCACCACGGCATGAATGCGGTGGTGGCGCATGATGCCAACATCTTCAACCTGTTCATTGATCTGGGCGCGTGTGGACCGGTGGATCTCCGTCGTCACTCCGGCACGGTGTTGGACACTTCCATGCTGCGGATTCCGCAGTTCAACCTGGCGCCGCGGGCGCAGCGGTGGATGAACCTGGACCTGGAGAGTTCGTTGGCCATCACCGTGTTGTGCCTGGCGCTGTTCATGGATGTGGAGACGGCGGAGCGCGCGGTGAATTCGTTCCAGTTGGATGAGAGTCTGCTGGCGGCCATCTCTGACCTCACTGGTGATCCCACCTACCGCACATGGACTCCGGTGAAGTTTCCCAACTGGCTGGGCATCTCCTCAGACCCCATCCGTGATCTTCACTGGCACATGATTGTGAATGAGTATGCACATACCCGGCTGCAGCAGCTTACGCCGCTTCCAGCCGGTGAAGCTGCGCCGCCACCGTGCGCAGATCTTCCATGAACGCCAGCTCATGGGGTGAGGTTCCGTCAGCCACGGACTGCCAGTGTTCCGTGGGATGCCAGGTGCACAACGTCCACGGAGCCCAGATGGACGCGCTGGGGCGGCCATGTTCAACGCGCATGTTGAAGCTTGCGCCCAGCAGCGCCCGCGCCGCAGTGACGCCCAGACACACCAGCATCTGCGGTTTGATGGCCGCCAGTTCCGCCTCCAGCCAGGGACGGCACGCGGCAACGTCCTGGGCTTGCGGCGCGCGGTGGATGCGGCGGCGGCCCCGCGCTTCCCAGTTGGAGTGCTTCACCGCCAGCGTCACGTAGACACGCCTGCGGTTGATGCCCACCTGCGCCAGCGCATCTTCAAGGACACGGCCGGCGGGTCCCACAAAGGGTGTTCCAGTAAGATCCTCCTCGTCACCGGGCTGCTCACCCACAAAGACCACCCGCGCGTCCTCCGGCCCCTGGCCAAACACGGTCTGGCACGCGCGCGTGGCCACCTGGCAGCGGTTGCATGCACGCGCGGCCTCCCGCAGCGTGGTCAGGCCGCGCGCCGTGTGCAGAAATCGGCGCGGCGTGACGGCGTCAAACAGGCCAAGCTGGTGGGTGGGTTGGGCCTGGGGCACGCGTTCCTCCGTCAAGATCCGCCAGGATCTCTAGCGCGCCCGCAGTTCCGTGCGCAGGCGGATGTCTCCGCGCCACGTCACAAAAAGCCGCGGTGTGGACGGAAGGTTGAGCGTGAGGTCCGGGTACCAACGCCGTCAGCGCGGTGCGTGTTGGGCGCCGCGGCGTACGTCTGCGGTGAATTCGGCAACCAGCGCCATGAGCGGGCCAAGGTCAGAAGACTTGGTGAGGTAACTGTCAGCGCCGCAGTTCCTGGCCAGCTGCGCCAGCTCCGCTGCGTCCGTGTCTGAATAGAGGATGATGCGCGCGTCTTTGACGCCCTGCGTGCGCACAAACTCCACCAGCCGGTCACCGGACATGCCCGGCAACCGCACGTCCACCAGCACCACGTCCGGCTTGCAGTTGTGCAACATCCGGGTCATGCCAATGGGGGATTCCAGCGTCACCACTTCATAACCGCGGGACTGAAGCTCGTCGCTGACCAGCTCGCGGACAACTTCACTGTCATCCAGCAGCAGGACGCGGCCGCGGGGCTCCGTGCGGCCGCCCATGATGCGCGCTGGCCGCACGCGTCCGCTGAGGCTGGGCTCATCAAGGACCACGTTGCTGCGGATGGTCCTGGTCTGCGGCGGAGTTGTGGTGGAGGACGTGCGCGCGTTGGAAATCCGTTCCAGCTCCGCAACCAGCACCGCCATGGGAACGCCCTTGGGCATGGTCAGGCAATTGGGGTGCGGCGTGTCATGTGCGGGAGCAAGGCTCGGCAGATGGGCGGAGTGGAGAATCACCGGAACACGGCGGCAGGCAGGATCACGCGCCAGGATTTCCAGCGCGGATTCACCTGAGAGACCCGGCAGCATGAGGTCCAGCACCACCGCGTCCACCGGCGCCAGCTGGCCAGACTCACCCCGTGTGACAATCCGGTTCCGGATCCCAAATGCGGTGGCCTGCCGCTCCCAGGTGTGCCCCTCCTTGGTGAGTACCGTCACGAAAAGGCGGGCGTATTCATCATCATCTTCCACCACAAGCACGTGCATTGTGTCCTCCGCGCCGACGACAACAGCGCCGCGCTGCGCTCTGGAGCGCAAGCGGCAGCGGATGTGTAGCGGGGCGCGGTGGACTCCGCCGCTGTGGTGTTGCGCCTACACCGTCGAGACTTGGAGCAGAAACGCGGTCCGCGTCCCGTTTGCCCCCGGCTGCTTGAGCTGGCTCCCACGTTACAAACTGGCTCGGAAGGGCCTGCGGGTTGACCTCAAGGTTCCCGTCTGCGACGAGGACCTTCTCTGCCATGCGCCGTTCACGCACCTCCACCTGGCTGGCCCTTGTTGCATCCGTGCTTCTGCACGGCCTGCTGCTGGCGTGGTGTGAACGCGTTCCACCGCAGCAGCTTGCAACCCGTGAAACGCGCGTTGAAGTCACGGTGAACCACATTGTCACGCCGCCGCCACCAACGCCGGAGCCGGAGCCCGCGCCACCCCCGGTGAAGCAGCCACCCAGAAGAGAGCCGCGTGTGAAGCCCGTTGCGGAGCCCGTGGTGGCTGAACAAGCGCCGCCTCCGCCCGCCGCGCCGGTGGTGGAGGAACCCGCTCCGGCTCCTGCCCCCGCCGTGGCGCAGACGCCGCCGCCCGCCGCGCCCACCCAGGGAGTGATCCTTCCGCCCGGGCTCTTCAAGCCTGGCAAGGGCGGCACCAATCCGGTGGGAGACGGCAAGGGCACCAACCTGTTGCTGGGTGAGAATGACGCTGCGGGCCTGGCCGTGAAGCACGCGCCGCCAGGTAAAGAACGCGCGGACCCACCGGTGCTCAAGAAAGTGGAATGGAAATACAGCGCGTTCCTGGAGCGCATGAAAGAGCAGCTCCGCCGCGCGTGGCGTCCGGAGAAGAGTGTGGAACGCCGGCTGGCCAGTGAGGGTGTTCACGGCGTGAAGAGTGGCCAGACGGATGTGCAGGTGGTGATGCACAAGAGTGGTGACATCCGGGATGTGATTGTGCAGCGCAGTGCCGCAGCGTTCCTGGATGATGAGGTCATCCGCGCGGTGCGGAGCATCTCCCCGGCGGTGAACGTTCCGCCGGGCATGTTTGATGAGAGCGGACATTTCCGCTTCACGGTGGGTTTTGAAGTGCAGGTTCGCCCGCCGCCGGCCATCAACCGTTTCCTGCAGTCCCGCAGCAGCGTGGTTGGGCTGGCAGCGGACCTGCTCAACGGTGAGGCCACGGACATCCGCTGGTGTTTCAAGCGTCAGCAGCGTTGCGGAAACGGATGCCTGGACACGGAGCCGTTGATGACGCTGCTGGTGGAGCAGTGCACGCCGCCGGTCAATTCCGGGCGGATGTCCAATGAATCTCCCATGGGCATTCCGCGTTGAGCTGATCCCTGGTGGACGGAGGTGGCGGCTGGGAGTTACGCCGGGCCATCTCGCGGGCAGTGGCGCGGATTGAGGTTGACGTGGACTCTCAGGCTGCGGGCAAGGCGTTCTCTGAGCTGTGTGACGTGATGGACCGTCTGCGCCGGGAGTGTCCCTGGGACCGCGCGCAGACCGTGCAGATGCTCAAACCCTACCTGCTGGAGGAGACCTATGAGGTCCTCCACGCCATGGACAGTGGTGACGTCAAAGCCCACCGCGAGGAGCTGGGAGACCTGGTCTTCCAGGTGGTGTTCCACGCGCGGCTGCGCCAGGAAGAGCCGGATGGATTCAACGTGGTGGATGTGTGCCACGGCATCCGGGACAAGCTCATCCGCCGTCACCCGCACATTTGGGGTGCGGAGCAGGGTGTGGAGAAGAGCCAGGAGCGCGTGCTGGCGGACTGGGAGACGCTCAAGCGCAAGGAGCGCGGCGGTGCCAGCGTGCTCAGCGGAGTGCCCCCCACACTTCCCGCATTGGCCCGCGCGCAGCGCACCGGAGAGAAAGCCGCGCGTGTGGGTTTTGACTGGGAGAATGCGCAGCAGGTCCTGGACAAGGTGAAAGAGGAGATTGCCGAGCTGGAAGAAGCGATGGCCGGCAGCGACGGAAACCACCAGCGGGAAGAGCTGGGAGATGTGCTCTTTGCGCTGGCGCAGCTTGCCCGCTTCATGAAGACCAATGCGGAAGATGCGCTGCGTGAATCCACAGAAAAGTTTGCGCGCCGCTTCCGCCACGTGGAGAGCGCCCTTGCGGCGCAGGGGCGCACCACGGAGAAGGCGTCCATGGATGAGCTCAACGCGCTCTGGGATGACGCTAAGCGGGCGGAAAAAGAAGGACACTTGTCATGAAGGAGAGCTCGCCCGTTCCCACGTCACGGGAGTTCTGGCTGGGTTATGCGGACCTTCGGCCGCTGGGTGTCTTCCGCATCCTGTTGGGCCTGGTGACCCTCTGGGACATCTTCCGCCGCAGTGAATTCCTCACGGCGTGGCACACGGACCTGGGTGTGTTGCCGCGCGCTGCGCTGGTGGAGGGCATTGCGCGGCCGTGGCGTCTGAGCCTGCTGGACATGATGGGCACGCCGGGAATGGTGACCACGTTCTTTGTGATTGCCGCCATTGCCGCGTTGGGGCTGACGCTGGGATACCGCACGCGCCTCTGCACCATGCTGTGCTGGCTCTTTGTGGTCAGCGCCACCGAACGCAACCTGGGCGTCACGGACAGCAGTGACACCCTGCACCGCGTGCTGTTGTTCTGGATGATGTTTGCTCCCGCGGGCGCAGTGTATTCGCTGGACCGCGCGCTGGACGACGTGGGGACCAAGAGCTGGCCGCCCATGGGAAGTGCGGTGGGTTTCCGGTTCATGCAGCTGCAGGTGCTGGTGCTCTACACGGTCACCAGCATCACCAAGGGCGGCATCCATTGGCTGGACGGAAGTGCGGTCTACCGGGCGCTGCAGGTCTGGGATTTTGCGCGGCCCACGGCCACCTTCTTTGTGGACAATCTGGGGTTTCTTTCCGTCCCCATGACGTGGTCATCACTGGCGTTGGAGCTGTGTGTGGCGCCGGCGCTGGTGCTGGGTTTCTACCGGGTGAAGCTGCGCAGGATCATCATTGTGGCGGCCACACTCTTCCATCTTGGCATTGAGACCATGCTGAACGTGGGCATGTTCTCCTTGATGATGCCCATGACGTACACACTGTTCCTGTGGCCGCAGGCGTTGGACTGGCTGGACAGCAAGCGGCCCACCTTCCCGCGGCTGGTGGCGTGGTTCCGCACCACGGGGCAGAAGATCCTGCCTGACCCGGCGCCGCACCACGTGGACTGGGTGGGAACGCCGCGCAACACACGGGTGCTGGCGGGCCTGGGCGTGTTGATGGCCATCATCATTGGGGACCAGTTCCATGAGGCCAATCCCAAAATTCCCCGTCCACCGGAGCCGTTGGTGGCGGTGATGGAATCCATGAGTCTCTGGCAGAACTGGCGGATGTTTGCGCCCAATCCGGTGTTTGATTCCGGACCTTGGACGGCGGACGGCGTGCTGGCGGATGGCCTGCGTGTTGACGTGCTTGCCGTTGCCGCGCCCGAATTTGGCGTCCCGCCCGGGGGCCGCTGGGTCTACAGCCGTTGGAACAAGTACCGTCTCCACGTGGCGCAGCAGAACCAGAGTGGATACCTGCCGTGGCTGGCCCGGTATCTGTGTGCGCAGTACAACTCGGACGCGCGCGCCAAGGGGCGGACAAAGCTTGAGAGCCTGGAACTGGTCTTCCACTCCAGGCGCAGCCATGCGCCGTGGGAGCCGGAGAACCCCATCATGGACAGGGTGATGCACCGGCAGCGTTGTCCGTAGGTTGGCCCGCACTTTACAAGCGGGCGTTTTGCACGTTGCATGGCCGCGTGACGGCGTGGATCCAGGGTGTCAGGGATTGGGTAGAGCGGCTTGGCGGGCGTGCGCGTGGGCCGGACATCCCGCGTGATGCCGTGTTCCGCCGCGCGGTGGGCCTTGAGCTCCGGCTCCGTCCCTGCGGAGGCATGGAGCGCGTCCAGGTCACCGCACAACGCCACGGCGGTGAAACCCAGACCACCCTGTCCATGGAAGACACTGCGCTGCTGTGCGGGTTGACGTCATGGAAGACCGCGGATGAAGCGGGTGTGGCGCACCGCAGGCTGTTGGGGATGGTGGCCAGGAACCTGCTCTTCTGGTCCACGGAGCGGCCGTCGCAGGACCTCAGTGGTGCACCGTGGACGTTGCTGGAGGGCACGTTGGCGTTGCGCCGCAACGTCTGGGCCACGGCGATCATGGAGCAGGGCGGGACGGTGGCTCCGGTGCCGTTCATGCCCCGCATGGGTTCTCTGGCGGGAGCTCGGCTGGTTGGAATGCACCTGGGTGTGATGGAGATGGGCATGCAGGTGCTGGGTGTGGGGCTGAGCTGCTGTCCGCGCCATGCGCTGGCGTTGATGGATTTGGTGTCGTCGTTGGATGGCACGCAGACGGCGTCCGCGCTGAGCGTCAACCCGGACGCCGCGGACATGCTGGTTGTGCTGGCGCAGCTTGGGTTGCTGGAAGCGCACGCGCGGGTGGTGACGACTCCCAATGGTCCGTGTGTGACGTGGTGGGGGCACGCCGCGGTGCTGGTGGAGATGGATGGTACGCGCGTGATGGTGGACCCGCTGTTCCATCCGGCAAGCCTTCCAGGACGCGAGACGTCAGCGCTTCCGCCGGATCCCCGCGCGGTGGGTCCGCTCGACGCTGTGCTGATCACGCATGGGGACAATGACCATCTCAATCCACAGGCGCTGGTCCACATTGACCGGCGTACGCGCATCATCATTCCGCGCGTGCAGGGCCAGCCGCCGCACCAGGTGGACCTGCGCGCGTTGGTCCAGCTGCTGGGCTTCCAGCACGTGACGGAGGTGGACCCGTGGGAGCGGGTCCAGATTGGAAAGCTCACCGTGGTGGCGGCTCCGTTCACCGGCGAGGACTGGGGTCTTCCGCTGGCCAACCGCACTTATGTCATTGCGGGAACGCGCACGGTCTATTGCAACGCGGACAGCGCTCCCATGCCTGAAGTGTATGCGCGCATTGCGGGCGAGTTTGCGGTGGACTTGGCGTTTGTTGGTGTTGGCGGGTGTGAGGAAGCGCGGATCATGCCGCCGGGATTTGGATACGGAAACTTCTATGCGCCTTACATGGATCCTGCGCTGCGCAATGAATGGCTGGCGCTCTGCAGCAACCCTGACGACGCTGCGGACGCCGTTCTGCAACTTCACGCCCAGCGCGCATTTGGCTACGCGGCGGGTGGTGCGCCGTACATTCCGGTGGCGTATTCGGACCGCGGGACGCACCAGGAACTGGAGGCGGCGCTTGCCCGCCGGGGTCAAGGACAACGCGCGCAGAGCTTGGAAGTGGGCAAGCCGCAGGCCATCTAGCCTCCGCCACACGGTGACCAGCCGGAGCATCACGGTGAGCTTTCTCAAACGTCTTTTTGGAGTTGGACAAGGACCGGCGCCAGCCCAGCGGACCGCGCTGGAACCCGTGACCCGGGTGGCCAACGCGGTGGCTGAGGGCCGGAACCGGATGTTGGGTGTCCCGCCGGCCTCTTCCATGGATGTCATACAAAAACCCGGATGCGGGGATGGCGCCCAATGGTAATCCAGCAGCATGGGCCACAACGGCTGGCCTGACAGCGTGGGTCAACCGGTGCTGGAGCTGTGTATGACAAAAATCCGAGACGCCCAGGAGGCAGATTTCAACGCCATCCTTCAGCTCAACGCTGGTGAGGAGGTGCAGACCAGCGCAATGGATCGTGAAAAACTCGTGGTGCTTCACGGACTGGCCAGCCATCACCGGGTTGCGGAGGTGAACGGACAGATTGCCGCATTTATTCTCGTCATGCGTGAGACGGCGCGCTACCAGAGTGAAAACTTCACCTGGTTCTCCTCCCGGTATCCGCGGTTCCTCTATATTGACCGAATCGTGGTGGCCCAGCGGTTTGGCGGGAGGAAGATTGGCAGCGCGCTCTACACTGACCT
>Ga0163144_10018602_pt1 | contig 14029 bp, 10 predicted proteins | sample OliLak19BULKMAT1_FD_123175 | JGI IMG/M metagenome (GOLD analysis project Ga0163144, IMG submission 123175) | Freshwater microbial mat bacterial communities from Lake Vanda, McMurdo Dry Valleys, Antarctica - Oligotrophic Lake LV.19.BULKMAT1 | ecosystem: Environmental > Aquatic > Freshwater >... | reverse complement strand
TAATTGAAAATGCAATTCGGGTTTTTCAAAATAAAGAAATGAGAAGTTTTAAAAGTAATAACTCTGAATTATTTCAATTCCCTTCATTGAAATCAGATCAAGGGAATGTTTACGTTAATACTGAAAATTTCTCTGAAATCTTTTCACAGTCATTACTTAAATCTATCCCTTTGCTGAGGGAGTTGAGAAGTTTGTCAGTTTATGATCTTAAATCCGATAATGGATTTTTATCGTTAAATGGATTTTCGATTGGAAGAAATTCAAGCCTGTCTCTATTTCAGAATCAAAAACCGGTAGCTTTTAAAGTGGCAAGATATATACCTAATTATTCGACTTTTTTAGTTGATTTTGGTATTTCTGACTTTTATTCATTTAGAGAAGGACTTGATTCTTCATTTTTAAAAACATTTCCAATAGGAAGTGAGATCGCATTTCTATCCACCGAAAATGAAAATGGCTTATTAGCTTTTGTGGAATTTAAACCAGGATCATCGAACGATTTTGGTTTCATCACTAGTTTCACTGAGACCTATTCCAATTATCAAATCCGAAGTGTGAATGGGGAAGTGTTAAAAAAAGGATTTGGAAAAATATTTCCTAATGTTCTTTTTGGCTTTTGCACCGTAAAAGATAATTACCTAATTCTTTCTCAATCTGTTGATGAAATTAAATCTCTTATAGATGCAATAGAAAGCGATGACACATGGGGTAAAACTTTGGATTATCAAAAATTCAGTGGCAAAGGACTTCAGGAAAGTAATGTGACTTTAATTCTTAAAAAGCCTACGTCATTTTCTGGCCAAGATGGAATTTTGAATGGATATTCTGGTTTAATTGACTCGATAGGTTTGTCACAGATTAATTGGCAATCCATTCAAATGAGTGCATTGGATAACCATTTTTATTCGAGTGTTAATTTCAGCTTAGGTTCCGCTGCTTTAAAATCACGGACATCAAAATTAAATTCAAAATCTTCATTTTTGGAATTGCCAGGATCTGTGCAGTTTGCATCGATTGTGAAAAATCATGCTGCGGGATTGCAAGAGATATTAATTCAGGATTCTGATCTAATGGTTTATCTAATTTCCTTAAATGGGGGAATTATTTGGAGTAGACAAATGGATAGTCAAATTCAAGGATCGTTAGCGCAGTTGGATTTTTTTAAAAATGGTAAGCTTCAATATTTTTTTTCCACTAAGAATAATCTTTATGTAATTGATCGGCTCGGTCGGGATGTTACTGGTTTTCCAAAATCATTACCTTCGACCACAAAGTTTTCTGGATTAGTAGATTATGACAAGAGCAAGAATTATAGATTTTTGATTTCATCGGCAAATAACGAGGTGTATCTTTTTGACAAGGAAGGCAATAAACTCACTAACTGGGAGCCTAAAAAATTTGAGACGGAAATTGCCTACTCCCCTGAGCACATAAAAGTTGGTGGTAAAGATTATTTTATTTTTTTTCTAGCTGATGGAAACGTTCATGTTTTCAATCGTAAGGGAGATCGTGATGATTTCTTTCAAACTAAGGATAAAAAATTATTTAGTGGTGATTATTATTTGGAGTCAGGAATGTCATCGTCTACAACTTATTTATATTATATCTCAAATGAAGGCACCGTTAGTAAACAAAATCTGAAAGGAGAAATCCTGACATCAGAGAATTTGTTGCGAGGTAAAAATTCTAAATTTGTATTAAAGCGAACTCGTTCCGACAACAAATTTTATTCCTACCGAATAGATGTCGACAAAATAGTTGTCTTTAATAAAGATGGGTCCATCGTTTTTGAGAAACAAAACAGTGGGTCAACGAACCTGGAATTTCAGTGTATCGAAACAGGAAACAAAAAAATGATATTTAGCTTCTTTGATGTGGAGCAGCGACTTGTACAGGTATTTGATGAATCTGGTAATAGCCTTATTCAGACTCCCATCGAAAGTGATATCCCGCCTTTATTTGGCATAGGGAAATCCAAAAGCGAATTTGGAATCTACTCTTTCCCGCGAAATTCAGTTATTTTTAATCATATCCGTTAGCGATGCGAGTATACCTCTCAATTTTTTTGTTATTGATAGGTAGCGTGTATACAACCTTTTCACAGGTGGATTCCGTTAATAGCTACTCGAGTGAGCTTTCCCTTACCATCGACAATGACATTCTTTTTTTCAATGATTGGTATTATAGCGCTGGTCATGAATTAGTCTATCGGAGATTAGTTCAACCAGAAAGGATTATTCACCAATATTTTAATTAACGACAGGCAATCTCTTCGAAAATTTTAATTGGCTTTACCTATGGGAACAAAATTTTTACCCCGAGAGAAACATCTTCACGAATCACTCAGAAAATGGATCGGCCCTATGCAGGTTGGAATTATGGAGGATTCTCGATAACCAGATTAAAAGGGTTGTCAACTATTTCGCATTTGGAGGCTGAGGTAGGAGTTGTGGGGAAAATTTCCGGAAAGGGGCAGATTCAGAGTTGGTGGCACGGGCGGGTAGGATTTCCTGAACCTCGTGGATGGAATTCTCAAATAAGTAATGAGGTTGTTCTGAATGTAAATTATCAGCTATTGAAGAGCATATATGTTGCTCCAGAAATAGATTTTGTGTCAACGTCAGGTGTGTTTGGGGAACCGGATTGAATAAACTAAGTCAGGATTTTACAATGCGGTTGATAAATTTTAACACACTTACTCAGTCAACCTGGTTTAACGGAAGATTGGGTTACGATGGTACTGATGACAAAGAAGAAATATTCATTTTTATAAATTATGGAATTGATTACATCATTTCCAATATTTTCCTAGAGGGTAGTTTATTTGATAACCCCAGTCCATTTATTGTAAGTGCACAGACTTGGGTGCTTCGAAGAAGTTTTGGAATAATGCATTCTCGTGACATAAGTTCGTTTGCGTTTGAAGTAAATAATTCTAGTCGTGAGGTTGAAAATGGGAGTCGACACGGCTATGCGCGGATTGCTTATTCCTTGAGATTTTAGAAAATTATTTACCTCTTGTTTTTTCAATCGTGTTCCACATCTCATCGGTGATTGCTTCCAAGTGACTGAATTCGCCTCCGTTTCTTAGCCACTCACCGCCATCAATCGTAATTACTTCACCATTAATGTAAGCCGAATAATCAGACATCAGGTAGGCAGCCAGGTTTGCTAACTCCTGATGTTCACCGACTCGCTTGAGAGGGATGCGTTCTGAGGGATCAAACTTTTTTACCAGCTCACCAGGTAATAGCCGGCTCCAGGCGCCTTCAGTAGGAAATGGCCCAGGTGCGATTGCGTTGCTTCTGATTTTATATTTTGCCCACTCTACTGCCAATGATCGGGTAAGTGCTAATACGCCTGCCTTACTACAGGCTGAGGGCACAACATACCCAGAGCCTGTCCACGCATAGGTAGTTACGATATTTAGAAAAGTGCCGGGTTGGTTCTTGCTAATCCAATTTTTACCAACGGCCAGCGTCATATAGTACGTTCCTTTCAAAACGATATCCACAATGATATCGAAGGCACGATGGGATAGTCGTTCTGTGGGGCTGATGAAATTCCCGGCAGCATTATTTAATACACCGTGAACTTGACCAAAGTGACCCTCCGTAGTTTTAATTACATTTTCGATTTCATCATATTTTCTTATGTCGCAGGTTACTGGTAAAACCCTTCCACCGGTTTGCGTTTCCAGTTCGTGTGCTGTCTTTTCAAGGACATCTTTTTTGCGACTTGTGATTACCAGATTGGCGCCTAATTCCAGCATGTATTTACCCATTGATTTTCCTAGCCCGGTTCCACCACCGGTTATAATTATGGTTTTTCCTTTTAGCGAATCTGGTTTTAGCATGCCTTCCATAGTTGTAGTTTTTAATGGTTGTTTTGAAAATTACAATAATTACGGGTAAATATTCATTCAAAATCCCCAAAGGTAGAATTGAATTTTATTGTAGATATTTGCTGAATAATTTTTTAAACTATGAAATACACCGCTATTGTCTTCGCAGGACTGACATTTTTTTTCACATCATGCATAGTAAGTAAAAAGAAGTATGATGATGTATTGGCGCAAAAGGTAAAAACAGAGGGCGAACTGGGAGATAAAACCAAGCAGCTTGAAGCTGCCAATGCCTCACTTAAAAATTTAAATGAGACCCTAAATAAGTTGAAACGAGACACCACGGACTTGAATCAATCCTATCGGACAACCAGCCAGAAGTTGAGCGAATTGAATAAAGAGTTTGATCAACTCAATGCCTATTATAAAAATCTATTGAGCAACAGTGGCAAACTGAATCGCGATCTGGCACAGAACAAAGATCAGCTTCTTTCTATCCAGGAGAATCTGGAGCGAACCAGAAAGTTAAATGACTCGCTAAGCACCAGCCTGGTTGAGCGGGAAAAAAAAGTGAAAGAGCTTGAGCAGGTTTTAGCCAATAAGGATAAAGCGGTTCAGGATTTAAAAGATCGGATCAGTAACGCGTTATTGAATTTTAAGGAGAACGATCTGACCGTAAAGATTAAAAATGGTAAAGTGTATGTATCACTGGCGGAGCAGTTGTTATTTGGGTCAGGCAGTATAGATGTTGACAATAAGGGAGTAACTGCTCTGCAACAACTGGCGAAGGCCATTAAAGATCAAAAGGATATTCAGATCATGATCGAAGGACATACGGACAACGTTCCGATTTCAAAAAAATCGCAGTATATGCAAGACAATTGGGACCTGAGTGTAATGCGTGCCACCTCTATTACAAAGATCTTAACAAAGGCAGGTGTTTCCGCTAATCAGGTTACGGCAGCGGGTAAGGGCGAATATTCTCCTCTTGCAGCAAATGACAACGCTCAAAACAAGCAGAAGAACCGTAGAACAGAAATCATCATCACTCCCAATCTGGACGAACTGTTCAAGATATTGGGAACAAATTAATATCGTATGGCCAGATTATTCGCGCTACTTATATTAATCATTGATGTAATTGTTATTATTGATATTTTGAAAAGCAATAAGGACAACGAGAAGAAGATGCTTTGGATTATTGCTGTGGTCTTCTTACCAATTTTAGGGCCCATCTTATACTATTTTATAGGTAGGAAACAATAAAAAATGGAGCGGTAACACGCTCCATTTTTATTATTAGTTATACCATCGTCACATGATGTCGATTGTTACAGCGTTTACTTGTTTTTGCTTTATTAATTCATTGAACTTCGGCACTTTATCGTTCATCACTTTTTTCAGCTGATCCAATTGGAAATCAATTTTTTCCACGATGTCCTTATGAACAGTTTTAACCTGTTGCGTAGGAGGATAATCGCCACCATCCACTTCTGAGTTCAGGGCTGCCAGTTTATTGTTAAGTCTTACCGGATAATTCAATGGATCTTGTCCGCTGCGATTTTTAGTTTGATACAAAGCTTCTTCGATCTTCTTCATGTCATCTAAAATAGACTTTGATAATTCATTTACATCTTTCATGTCTTCTTTGCCTTTCATGGGTTCGGTAACACGATTGATCTGTTCACGGGCTGTTCTGATTTTTTTAATGGCCACGTGAGTTTCTGAAAGTTTATTCCGTACCGCGATTGAAAAATCAAACTGAGCTTTGATGTCATTTAATGTGCTGCTTGCTCTGGGATCTTTCAGGATTTCAAACTCTGTATCTACCGGAGTGCCGTTTACAGTGAGACGGGCTTTGTATTTGCCGGGTATCGCTTTGGGCCCGGTAAGGGAGCCTGACCACATGATCAATCCATCAAAGCCTTCGGCATTGGAATAGCGCATGTTCCATACGAATTTGTTCATGCCGGTTTTGACTTTGAGATCTTCATCTTTCGCCTTTTTATCGGGCTTGGTTGAAAACTTTTTAATCAGTGTGCCATTCATTTCAAGAATCTCAAGAGCCACGACTGCTTTTGTAGTGTCTTTCAAAAAGAAATGTACCATCACTCCGTTAGGATGATTGAGCCCTTCATTTTTAGGTTGACCTCTTCTGCCTGCCTGGGCACCATTCATGCGATAGCTTGGCATAGGTTTGTATAAATGAAAATCACTTTTAGCCATGCTTTCATTGAGTTGATGTAACGGAGTAAGGTCATCAATCAACCAAAAACTTCTACCTTGAGTGGCAGCAATCAGGTTATCGTTCTTGATTGTTAAATCGGTAATAGGCACGATAGGAAGATTCAATTGGAAGGGTTTCCAGTTTGCTCCATCATCAAACGAAATATACATGCCAAACTCCGTACCGGCATACAGTAAACCTGCACGTTTTGGATCTGCCCTTACTACTCTTGTGAAGTGACCGGGTTCAATACCATCAGTAATTTTGGTCCAGGTTTTTCCATAGTCTTTGGTCTTATATAAATAAGGACGGAAGTCACCGGATTTATAACTTGTTGCGGCAACATACGCACCACCCTTCACAAACGGATCGAACTCAACGCTGTTGATCATCGTCCACTGAGGCATGATAGAGGGCGTTACATTATCCCATTTCTTACCACCATCGCGCGTGATGTGTATAAGACCATCGTCTGATCCTGCCAGGATCAAATCTTTTTCGTAGGGTGATTCGGCCACCGCAAAAATGGTACAATAGTATTCAACGCTGGTGTTGTCTTTTGTAATCGGGCCACCAGATGATCCCATTTTAGTTGGATCATTGCGCGTCAGGTCAGGGCTTATGATTTCCCAGCTTTCGCCACCATTATAACTTACGTGAAGATTTTGAGAGGCCGCATAAAGTTTCTTTGAATCATGTGGAGAAAAGAAAATAGGGAAGTTCCACTGGAAGCGATACTTGGCACCTTCTGCACCGTGGCCCATCGGATTGTCGGGCCAGGCATTGATGCCGCGCTCTTCACCCGTCTTGTGATTCTTACGTGTTAAGAATCCATCATAGCTTCCACCATATACCACATCGTTATCGGAAGGGTCAACCGCAATGTGGCCACTTTCGCCACCGGCAGTTATGTCCCAGTCACGTTCGCCAATGGAAAAGCCATCGGTGCGATGATAGATGCGTTGTGTACTGTTGTCTTGCTGTGCTCCATAGATGCGATAGGGAAAAGCATTATCAGTAATTACACGGTAATGTTGTGCAGTGGGCTGATTGTGGTAGGTAGTCCAGTTTTCACCGGCATCAAAAGAAACTTGGCCGCCACCATCATCGGCAATGATCATTCGCTGATTGTCTTCCGGGGCAATCCACAAGTCGTGATGATCGCCATGCGGAGCGTTGTAAGTAGCAAATGTTCTTCCACCATCTTTTGATTTGTGATAGGATACGTTCATCACATATACCATGTCTTCATCTTTGGTGTCCGCATAAATCTTTGAATAATACCAGGCACGTTGACGAAGGTTTCTGTCATCGTTCATTTTGCTCCACGTTTTTCCGGCATCGTCTGAGCGATAGATGCCCCCATTATCATTTTCGATAATGGCATATACACGATTAGAATTGACAGGTGAAACGGTTACACCGGATATACCCCAGATACCTTTTGGTAGACCCTCATTTTTTGAAATGTTCGTCCAGGTGTCTCCACCATCTGTGCTCTTCCAAAGGGCGGAGCCTTCTCCACCACTTTCCAAACTATACGGAGTTCTTCTGATGCGCCAGGTGGATGCATAAAGAATGCGCGCGTTGTTGGGATCTACTATAAGATCAACAGCACCGGCATCGGCATTTGCAAAGAGAATTCTTTTCCAGTTTTTACCACCGTCTTCTGAGCGATATACTCCACGCTCTTCCGTTGATTTGAAAAGATCGCCTAATACGGCTGCATATACCAGGTCAGGATTTTTAGGATGTATGCGTATGCGGGGAACGTGCCTGGATTCTTTTAATCCAACATGCGTCCATGTTTTGCCGGCATCGGTAGATTTATAAACCCCATTGCCAAATGAAACATTTCCTCTTACGGTACCTTCTCCCTGGCCTACATAAATTACGTTGTTATCCCATTCGCTCACGGCAATGGATCCAATTGAACTTCCGAAGTATCCATCCGAAATATTTGTCCATGAATTTCCGGCATCGGTGGTTTGCCATACACCGCCACCCGATCCTCCAAAGTAAAATAAATTGGGTTTGCCGGGAACACCGGTTACTGCAGCTGATCGGCCACCTCGGTAAGGTCCAATGCTTCGCCACTCAATGGCATTATAGAGGCTTTCGTCATAGCCTGTGGCTGCTTTCGTTGGAGCTGTTGCCCCCTTTTTCTGGGCCCACACTCCGGCACTGATAAGCAGTAATGAAAGGAGAAATAAGTTGTATTTCATAGTGAGAAGAAGTTTGTATTTAATGAAGCGAGTTTAGACCTAAATTATCAATTAACCGCTCCTTTTTTTACCAATGGCTAAAAGCAGCCAAGTGATGGAAGGAGTTGTATTTTGATAAAACTCACCTATTTTAATGTAAATTTTTAATATGGATTCCCGTAGCCTTAAGCAACTTTTCAGCATTCCGGTAATTGTAGCTGCCCTCGGCTATTTTGTTGATATCTATGATCTTCTGCTCTTCAGCATCGTTCGCATTCCAAGCCTTCGTTCTATGGGAGTGGCTGATTCCGAAATGCTTGTTCAGGGTGAATATTTAATCAGATCACAAATGATTGGCTTGTTACTGGGAGGCATCCTATGGGGAATCATGGGGGACAAGCGAGGCCGGCTATCGGTTCTCTTCGGATCAATCTTACTTTACTCGTTGGCCAATATCGCAAACGGGTTTGTTACCACAGTGGATCAATATGCCTTGTTAAGATTTATTGCGGGAATAGGTTTGGCAGGTGAGTTGGGTGCGGGCATCACCTTAGTGTCAGAATCGTTGCCAACCAAACTTCGTGGCTATGGAACTACCCTGGTAGCAACAGTAGGCCTGATGGGTGCGGTGCTGGCTAATTATGTTGCCAAAACATTTGACTGGCAGATGGCCTATTTTATTGGTGGTGGTTTGGGTTTGATTCTATTGGTAACAAGAATCAGTGTATTCGAATCCGGAATTTTTCTGAAGGTAAAAGAGCAAGGGATAGTAAGAGGAAATTTCTTTCAACTTTTCAATCAGTGGGATCGGTTCAAAAAATTTGTTGGCTGTATTTTGATTGGATTGCCCATCTGGTTTGTAATTGGAATACTGATTACATTTTCGCCCGAATTTGCAAAGGCAATGAGCATCACAGGTGTGGTGGCAGGCGATGCGGTTATGTATAGTTATATTGGCTTAGCCGCGGGTGATTTACTGAGTGGGTTCGTAAGTCAGGCTATCAGGTCGCGGAAGAAAACAGTTTTTGTTTTTATACTGCTCACACTCATTTTCATTATCACCTACCTTTATTGGCCATTCGAAACCGCATCAGGTTTTTATATCGGATGTTTTTTCCTGGGCTTTGGAGTTGGCTATTGGGCACTTTTTGTAACCATAGCGGCAGAACAATTTGGCACCAACTTACGCTCCACCGTTGCCACCACCGTTCCGAATTTTATTCGTGGTTCGGTGGTGCCCCTTACTTTTATGTTCGGATATCTGCGCGAACATGTGAATATCTTGCAAGCAGCCCTTATTGTAGGTCTATTTACAATTATAATTGCTTTTTGGGCTCTCAGGCTTATTGATGAAACCTTTTCCAGGGATCTTAATTACGTTGAGAAAGATCATTAGCAAATATTCTCCAGTCTTTTAACGAATCATTATCTTTCTTACATGATCAATGTGTTTAGCGTTAATCTATTTAACTTTAACCTTTACCAATATCCCTAGTCAAGATTAACGAATGACCTTGCGATCTTTCATTGTTTATAGTCTTTTTCTATCCCTGGTCCCTTCTGGGTTATTTGCGCAAAATCTCTCCGTTATTGATAGTTTAAAAAGGAAACTCCAAACGGTGGATGAGCGAAGCCAATTTGATATCCTCAACGCAATAGGGTTTGAATACCGATACTCCTATCCGGATAGTACCATACACTATTGCACGAAAGCATACGAATTAGGAAAGGATATAAATCTTCAGAAGAATCTATCAAGGCCACTTAGTTTTTTGGGTCTTGCCTATACAAACCGGGGTGATTATAAAAGATCGTTGGAGTTTCATGAGTTAGCCATTCAAATCGCTACCGAACAAAGTGATTCTATGCAATTAGGTCATAGTTATAACAATTTGGGTCGGATGTTCCTTGATGGTGGCGATTGGGTAAGGGCATTTTCAAATTTCTTAAACTCTAAAAAGTTTTTTGAGTCTCTGAATGATAAGCCGGGCATGGCGTATGTGTATCGAAGCCTGGCCAGTCTGTATAAGGCACAAAATGAATTTGAAAAAGCGGTCGAGATGTCTGAAAAGGCCTACCAGATAAGAAAGCAAATTGGAGATAAACGCGGTATTATTTCGTCCTTGATTGAATTTGGCTTGTTATATGAATCGAACGGTGACAAGGATAAGGCTCTGGATAAATTCAAACAGGCTGATGTTGTAGCACAAAGCATCCATGATAAAGTAACGACTGCTGAACTGGCCATGGCCATTGCGGAAATACAGTTGACTGAGAAGGAATTTGATCAAGCTTTAGAGAAAGCCAATGTTGTGCTGGCAACTATCTCGGAGACCACGAATCAAAAGTTATTTATCAGGGCCTTTTTAATAAAAGGTAAATTCTTAATTCATCAACGACAGTATGCTCAAGCACTATCCATTTTAGAGCGGGTTTTGACGGAATCGAGAGAATCGGGAAACATCATTTATGAGCTAGAGGCTCTTGAATTAGGGGCTCTCTGTTATGCAAAACTTGGCCGCCTCGATAGAGCACAGCATTATCGTAATGATTTTGCATTATTAAATGAAAAAATAAAAAACACGGATCTTCTTATAGAAATAGACCGCCTTCAATTTCAACTCATGATTGAAAAAATAGAGGCGGAGAATAAAGTTTTAAAAACATCACAACTGAATAATGAAACTTTGATTGCCGAGCAACGGTTTCAAAACAGTGTGTTGTTAATAATTGTCATCTCTTCCCTTCTCATCTCGGCCCTTCTTGTTTTATATAACACAAAGCGAAAGGCAACAAACCTAAGGTTATCACAGCAGAATGAAAAAATAGAGACTCAGCAGAAAGTAATTTCTGAAGCCAACGATATCCTGATAGGAAGAAATCGCGAGTTGAACGAATTGAATAATGAAAAGGATTCTTTAATGAGCATTGTTGCTCATGATTTGAAGGCACCGCTAAATCGAATAACCGGTTTGACCAGGTTACTTGAGATGGAAGGAGGGTTATCCTCACGACAAATTGAATACGTTGGGATGATCATGGTAGCCACCAAGTCAGGCTCAGATTTGATTACCGATCTTTTGGATGTAAACTATTTGAATGAGTCGGATCACAAACCTTCCAGCGTTCTTGTTGATTTAAAGATGCTATTGGAAAGCCGTATTAGTTCTTTTAAGGTATCAGCCGATTTTAAATCAATTCAAATTGATTTTTCTCATTCGATCCAATCTGAATTTTATTCTGTACCTGATTACTTAAATCGGATTGTGGATAATTTGTTGTCGAATGCCATTAAGTTTTCGGAAAAACACTCGCGGGTAGTTATTCATAACACGATGGAGAATGGTTGGGCAATAATTTCCATTCGTGATTCGGGGCCTGGCTTTACAGATGAAGACAAGCAATATTTATTTCAGCGATTTAAGAAACTATCAGCAAGGCCTACCGGAGGCGAGAGTTCTAATGGCTTAGGTCTTGCCATTGTGAAAACACTGGTGGACAGATTACACGGAGAAATCAAGTTGAATAGCAAAGTAGACGTGGGGTCAGAGTTTATTGTTAAAATCCCATCAGCTTCCAATTAAAATGGCAGTTAGTTTTTCAAAGAGCATTAAACTAATAGCCATTAATCCAATCTAATTGGAAAATTAACTACTATGAAAAAAGCAATTTTTATTTTTTCGTTACTCATGCTCGCTGGATTTTCAGTTTGGGCACAGGAACCGGGCACCCCCCGGTCTGATGCCAGACAAAATGCCCAACGGGTCAGAATTCACGAGGGCCGGGCAGATGGTGACTTAACTAAAAGAGAAACGTCTTTGTTGAACAAAGAGCAACGACACATACGCAGGTCAGAACACAGGGCTAAAACAGATGGCAATGTAACGGTTGCAGAACGGAGGAAACTAGACAGGAAACAGGATCGTGCCAATCGTCATATTCACAGGGCAAAAACAATGGAGCAGTCAAACCTGATTAATAAAGAAAGGCACCGTTCGGTGCCTTTCTTCTTTAGATACCTGACAATGCTTGCTCCAGGTCTTCAATTAAATCTTCGGAGTCTTCAACTCCTATGCTTAACCGAATGAGCGAATCGGTTAACCCGTTTTTAATTCTCTCTTCTCGTGGAATGCTGGCGTGCGTCATGGAAGCCGGATGATTAATCAAGGACTCAACACCACCCAATGATTCCGCTAAAGAAAATAGCACAACACTTTCCATCAATTTAGTTGCGTTTTCGATGCTGTCATTTTTGAGTGTGAAAGAAAGCATGCCGCCAAAATCGCGCATTTGTTTTTTTGCGATGTCATGATTAGGATGATCGGTGAAGCCTGGCCAATATACTTTTCCCACCTTGGCATGTTCGCGCAAAAAGGTAGCAATTTTTCTTCCGTTGAGGCAATGTCTCTCCATGCGCAAGTGAAGGGTTTTTATTCCGCGAAGCACAAGGAAAGAATCTTGTGGACCAGGCACAGCACCACATGAGTTGGCAATGAAGGCAAGATCTTGCTGTAGTTTCTCATCGTTCACCACCAGCGCTCCCATAATCACATCGCTATGGCCACCCAGATATTTGGTTACCGAATGCATAACGATATCAGCACCCAGGTCGAGTGGGTTTTGCAAATACGGAGAAGCAAACGTGTTATCTACCGCTACCGTGATTCCTCTCTTTTTTGCTAATGCCACACAGGCTTGTATATCAATGATACGCATGAGTGGATTGGAGGGTGTTTCCAGCCACATGAGTTTGGTCTTTTCATTCAAATAGGGATCTATGTTCTTAACATCCGTAAGATCAATGAAGTGGAATTTGATTCCGAACTTTTCATACACCCGCCTGAACATACGATACGATCCTCCATAGAGATCATTACTGGTGATCACTTCATCACCCGGGCTTAGTAATTTTATAACCGCATCCGTGGCTCCCATACCCGATGAGAAACAGATGCCATATTTACCATTTTCCAGTGCGGCAATACTTTTTTGCAAGGCATTTCGCGTAGGGTTTGCCCCACGGGCATAGGCATACCCTTTATGCTTTGCCGGAGATTCCTGCACATAGGTTGATGTCTGATAAATAGGGGTCATGATAGCACCGGTGGATGGATCGGGTTCCACACCGGCATGCACTGCTTTGGTTCCGAATTTCATAAGTTACTCAGGTTTAATTATAGTTTGAAACAGCCAGTTTGTTGTGTGAACTCACCGCGTGGCAGTTTCATTAAGTTGATTTAATCTGTATTTTTTAAACAGTTATAAACAACGACAAACTTGCGATTTTTTTCGCGATATTCTTACATCTGGAAATTTGAAAGAGAAGAGGAAATTAAGTATGACCTGTTTGTTCGGCCTTCCCAATTAGCCCCGCTCCGGCTGGTAACGTTCATTACCATTTTCGGCATGTCTATTTTTTTAGTGATTGATGCCTTTAAGGATGTAGATTACTCAGTGGTTTTAGTGACCCGCACCTGCGTGTTGGCAAATATTTTCTTTTTTTTGGCTTTCATTTTTTATTCACAGGTAGTGAAGATGGATCCTTTTTATTACAGTGAGCGTCCGCATCTGTTTTCAATTTTTTTTATATCCATATCGTGGGCATGGTGCTCGAAAGCAGAAGGCGCAAAATTTTTTTACTGTTCAATTTTTTGTTCGCCTCAACGGAGGTGATATTTACTTAGCTCCATCGGAAGACGGAACAACTACATTTTGCATTGAAATGCCGGAAGCTTTTGATCAGGTGGTGTCTTC
>Ga0163144_10018601_pt1 | contig 14029 bp, 9 predicted proteins | sample OliLak19BULKMAT1_FD_123175 | JGI IMG/M metagenome (GOLD analysis project Ga0163144, IMG submission 123175) | Freshwater microbial mat bacterial communities from Lake Vanda, McMurdo Dry Valleys, Antarctica - Oligotrophic Lake LV.19.BULKMAT1 | ecosystem: Environmental > Aquatic > Freshwater > Lake... | reverse complement strand
TTCACAAAACAGTGCCGCACACCGGACTTCAACTTCTCCTCTTATGTTGAAAATTTCAACGCCACCCTCAACTCAAGGGCATCGCTTTCGTGAGCAGTCATGTCGGGCTCAAAGGGGTAGGGGCAGCCAACGCAGCGGATTCTGCAATCCTCACCCTTATTTCCTGTTTGTGATCTCTGCGTTCTCTGTGGTTGAACCCTCCTGAATCATGGCCAAGAAACCGACATTCACCAAAACCGCCGGCACGGTTTTTCCCGTATCTCACGAGCCTCCTCTCCGGCCGCATGACGCAAAAGTTCGCCGCAGACCAAGCCGAGGCAGCGGTCAACGCCCTGTGAAACAAAGACGAGGAAACCGGCGAGGGACCGCAGGTAGACCGTTGAACCGTTTCCCCCTGTCTCGCTCTTCATGTTGTTGTTCAAAAAACTACCCGATTGTTGAAGAGTCTGATATTTCTCTGCCCATGCCCGCAACTCCCTTAACTTGCATCGATCTGTTCTGTGGATGCGGGGGATTCACCCTAGGCATGCAGCGTGCCGGATTCGACGTCCTCGCAGCTATCGACTTCAATTCGGAAGCAGTTGACACCCTGTGCGCAAATCTCTCGGATCAAGAACACCCGGGGTTTTCTCCAGTAAGGCATCCCCTTGAGCGCGATCTGACCAAATTCAGTCCGAAGGATCTTGCCAGCATCATTGGGACAGACCGCGTCGATGTGATTGTCGGCGGTCCCCCGTGTCAGGGTTTCAGCACGGCCAGGCAGGTTGACGGATCGAATCACGGCGAGCGACTGAAAGACGACCCACGCCGCCATCTATACAGAGAATTCCTCCGGCATGTCGGTTTCTTCCAGCCAAAAGTGTTCGTTATGGAGAACGTCTTGGGAATTCGCTCTGCCTCCGGCGGCGAGTATTTCCGCCGTGTTCAAAAGGAAGCCAGAAAATTGGGGTATCGGGTTCTCCCGAAGATCGAGGATTGCGTCTCCCTAGGCGTTCCGCAAAAACGCCGCCGGCAGTTATTCATCGGAACGCGCCAAGACTTGCCGGAATACTTCCGCGCGAATCTTCAACCCGCTCCAAGAGCCCCGAAATGTACCACTCTATGGGAAGCCATTGGCGAATTGCCACCCATGGAGGCGGGTGCAGGTCAGGAAACCGCTCCCTATGACATGGCACAGCGTCGTGAGTTCCGAGCAAATCATGACGACCGGTATTTGATGAAAGTTCTCGAGGTGGGTGCCTGCCCGGCGCTGACGGCCCACAGGGCACGCCCGCACAGCGAACGAGACCTTCGCGATTTCCAAAAGCTCCACGAGGGCGAAAACTCACAGGAAGCGATCAGGCGAGGCGTTAATTTTGAGTTTCCATACGACAAGACCACATTCAAAGACCGCTATACTCGTCAGCATCGGAGTGAGCCCTGTTCGACCATCGTTGCGCATTTAAGCAAAGATGGGTTGATGTTCATTCACCCCACCCAAAACCGCTCGTTGACGCCTCGCGAAGCCGCCAGAATCCAGAGCTTTCCAGATTGGTTCGAGTTCCCCGTTGCTCGAACTCATCAGTTTCGGCTCATCGGTAACGCTGTGCCTCCGTTGGTGGGCGAAGCAGTCGGCATTGCAGTCAGATCCTATATAAAATCAAACATGAAAGAAAACAAACGCTCTAAACCCGACACGCTGATCCCCCAAAGTGAAACGGAGGCGGTTGGATGGCTCGTGCCGGTCTTATATATCGATAGGAACACACTTAAAAATGTTGCTGAGGAAGATTTCAAGCGCGCTTGGACCTCGATTGCATTCCTCTTCGCCAGACTGCACCCGGACGGCGCCCTTGAGCACGGCACTCACACCGCAAACGATGCAGCGGATTATTCGCCGGTCAGTTCCTTAGAACCCAGGCTCGTGAATCCCTACTATGAGCAGAGCGGCTGGCCAGTTTTGCTTGAACCGGTCGCGGGCGAGGCTTGGCGTCGTTATGAAAAAGGCGATTTGAAAGACCAAGATTTTTATTGCTCCGACGCACAGATGGCGGGGATGACCCTGCGTAGAAGTGCTCTGGTATAGCTTCTCCAAGTAATTCAAATCTTTTTGAATTGTAACCCAGAAAATCAAATGCTCAGCACTGTGCTTTTCTCTGATTCGGAAGCCGAATGGTGCCCTATCCCCAGATGGGCAGAGTTTCTGATCCAGCTCGGCTATAGCTGGCCGGCCGACGTAACGCAGCCTCGCAGGGTTGCTCTTATCTCAATGCCGTGTGACTCGGCTGCGGCCGGCCTCGTGGCGCTAGGTGCCATGATTCGCGACCTATGCGACCCGCTGGCTAACGACGTCGACGGGCATTATGATCGCCTGCTTCGATATGCACGACAGTATTTGCACGCCTGTCGTCCCTGCGAGATGAAGTGTAATCCACAATTGGCTCGATGCGGCTATTCCAAGCAAGCCACTGGACTGCTGCGATCACCTTTTTTACCGCGCAAAACCGTTCAGATATCGGACGAAACCAATTTTGAAGAGCGACAGATCGCATGGATTCAGCGTGATGGCCAAAACAATTGTCTCGTGAGGCGGCGTCCCCAATACATGACGGATTATCACATCGACGATGAACCGCCGCCCCAGTGGTATACTGCCGATGGTGAATTGTCGGCGCAGCTATACCACTTCATCGCCACAGCTCCGTTCCACCCAGACAACTTTCGCAAGTCCTATTCAGGGCTTTGCCTCGCCGGACGGACAGGTGGAGGCAAAGCCAGTCGCGAGATTTGCGCGTCGATGCGTTTTCGCATCGGCTCGGGAGAACACGGGCTGGAGGATCTAATCACCGTTCACGGTTGGTCGGATCGCAACATTTCCCGTGTCTCATTTTTTAACGCTCGGACTGCCGAGTTTGACCGGTATGTTGCGGCTCCCCGAATTGTCGTCGCGGACGGCGATGCTTCCTTTCTCAAGATTGCTGGCCAGACTGAATTCCAGGAAAGCAACATTGTCGGCGTAATCCACCGGATAATGGAGCGCGAGCGGTTGAATGCGCTGGGAGACAAGATGTCCGCACTGCGCCAGTGGTATGAGCCAGATGAGGATATGCTCCTCGGACTCCCGGAGGTCCCTCGGGGAATGTCCATCTCGATTCTGAAAAGAAGGCATAACTAATGCCAGCAACCGCTTCTCTGGTTTTTGATTTCTTTGAAAACCACCCATCCTTCTCAATCGAGCGCCACGAAATTGCGATGGCCGCGTTTGGCGTTTTGCGCCGCAGCATGCGCTCAATCGTGGTGAGCCTCCGCGATGGCGGCGACCACGAGGCTTGCGAGACGGCTGACAGGCTGCGCAGCTCGTTGTCAGAATGGCTGACCGTCCCAGTGCCTTTTGACGGCGCGATCCTCGCCGCGCTGCAAACAATTGGCTCCCCGGTCGAACTGGAGGCGCGCTGGGGTCGCGATATTCGCAATGCTTTTGATTCTGCGCTGTGTGCCGCCCAGTCCATCCAGCTCATCCAAAACCCAATTCGCGAACGGCTAAGGGCCGTTATCCGCGACCTTGACGTAGGGGGCCTGCCTTTCAGAATCTACTGCCACCGGACCGCGCGCGCCCACTTCGAGTCGCTATTCACCAAGCCCGAAGACGCGCTTCTCGGAGAGGTGACTTTCCTTCATTCGGTCTGCGACTACCGCGATTCGGACACGTTCGATACGCTTATCAAGGTCGGCCCATTTCGTTCTTGGGGCTGGGGCTCAGCCCCGGACGCCATCAAGGCAGCTCCCCGATTCGGCACCCTCGTCCAGATCGTTTGGGCCGGCTGCGCCGACGAGCCTGGTTTTGGCTACGATCCAGTCGCCCCTTCCGCAAGTGAGACGACGGGCTCAGCAGCACAGGCGGCGGATGAGAGCGCGCTTGGCACCCGGATTTCTTGGACACAGCGCGTCACGCGGTTCGGGGATGATGATGGCCCTACTGCCGGATACTCCTCGGAAGACGACGAGTTTCAAGTCTTTGGGAGGTTGAACCAGCCGGGGCAGAAACGTCGTGCGACACTTGTCCAGATTGACGGCGAGCAAGGCATTCTTTACCTGCCTCACTCGCAAGTCCTAAGTTTCGATCCAGCGACGGGCACGGATGTCCCTGTCGGTCATCGTCTGCCCGGAGAGACACTTCTGCCGGGCATGTTCGTGATCCTGCCTCAACACGATGATTTAGATTTGGGCGGCTCGCAAATCCAAGCGGGCTTTTTCAGTTCTGTCTGGAAGACCCGTTTGGCTGCGGAGTATATGGCCGATCCCTGTGGGTTGGTCGGGAGATTGAAGGCCAACGGCATACGTCTTCTCAATCTCCACTCTAGCGTCGGGCGCTGGTCCCGCACATCTTCGGGTGTGCTTCCCGCGCCCGGAGATAGATGCCATTTTCAGATGCTCATTCAAGTTCTTCGTGTCGGCTTGGATGGAGTCACCCCCCCCAAACACGAAGGCGGTCCTTGGTGGCAAAGCGCATGGAACGAAATTCGCCATGCTCGCGGTGATGCGATCCAAACCGGGAGGCACGAGCATCAGCTCATCGATGAAGAGCTACTCGGCATCCTTGGCGGTCTTTTGCCCGCAATCAGGTGTGAGGCCGCAGCCACAAAGGCTTTTCCGCTTGTGATTCCGTCGGACCGAGCATTGCACGGCAGCTTCTCATTCTACAAAATATTGTCTACGGAAGATGGTTTTCTTGCTCCCGATACCGAACTTAACGCCGTTCGCGAACTCAACACGATCTACCAATGGCGCGCCTGATCCCATCCTTTATGGACGATCTCACGCCTCCAGGCGAACGCGACGTGTTTAATATGCTCGCGGCCGGGCCTGATGAATGGGTGGCGTTGCATTCCCTTGATCTCGCCCCGTGGAATCGGGGTCTGCGGACAGAAATAGACTTCGTCGTTATCGTCCCTGACACTGGTATACTCTGCATCGAGGTCAAGTCTCACGAGAACATTGCGTTTGAGGACGACCGGTGGTACCCGCCGCAAATCAAACGATCGCCGTTCAAGCAGGCGTCTGATGGAAGGCACACGTTTTACCGTCGTCTGCGTGAACTCGCGCCACAATTTAAGAACATTCCAGTGATCCATTGCTGCGTCTTCCCGAGAGCCCCGTTTGATCTGCCACCCAACCTCGCGATCCAGCCTTGGGAACTCATGGACGTTCGCACATTCCGCACTTTCGGAAGCGGCGAGAGTTTTTGCATGGATTTACGAACTCGGATGCGGAGGAGCATCCAGGCCGACGCAAATTTGAGCACCCTAGCGGTTCGGCTTTCTCAAAGTCAGATCGAAGAGATCGTCAATTGCTGCGTGCCCGTGCGGAAACGCCGCCCTGATGCCCGTGAGGAGATCGTGCGACGTGAGGAGCAAGCTGGGAAGATACTGCGGGAACAGCAGAAACCCGTTCTCCAACTCTCCGCACTCAATGATCAACTCGTCGTCTCCGGTGGGGCTGGAACGGGCAAGACACTTATCGCCATCGAAGTTGCCCGTCGCGCCGCCGAAAAAGGACGCCGGGTCGCTTTGCTTTGCTTCAATCAACTCGTCGGAGAGTGGATGCGCGAACACACCAGCAGACTCACCCCAGCGATGCCGAACCTACTTGTTGGCCGCGCTATTCAGATCATGGCCGAGATGACCGGTGTGGAGATTCCCGACAACCCCTCTCGCGAGTTCTGGGAAGTTGAGTTACCGCGGTTGCTCGAAGAACGCTTGACTGATCCGGATCTCAAAGCCGTTGCTTCCTTCGATTACCTTATCCTCGATGAGGCGCAGGACATTCTCGCAAGGCCCCGTCTCTGGCAATGCCTCACACACTTCCTCGCCGGGACCATTGAACGTGGTGCCTTTGCTCTCTTCGGCGATTTCGATAATCAGGTGCTCTCAGAGCGGAGCGTGATGGACGAGACTCTTGCATCCTTGGACGCCGCATCGCGGCCATCGCGATGGCGTCTATCGGAGAACTGCCGCAACTACCGAATTGTCGGTGATACTGCCGTGCGCCTCGGCGGTTTTGCAAAGGATGTCTATTCAGGATATATGCGCGCTGGGGGTGGCGTGCAAAACTACGACATCGCCTTTTATGAGCACGAGCGCGCGCAATTGGATCAAGTTGGCAAATGGCTAAAAGACTTCAAAGCCCAAGGCTACAAGCCTTCCGAGATCACCATTCTTTCGTTTTGCTCCGTGGACACTTCCGCAGCGGAACGGCTCAAACACGAAGGATTCAAATTGCGCCCAGTGTGGCAAGCCAGTGACTTCACCGGATATACTTCCGTTCATGCTTTCAAGGGCATGGAGAACAAGGTGCTCATCTTGACCGACTTGGTTCTTGGCGAAGCCGATTTCCACCGGCATCTATTTTATACAGGCATGACGCGGGCGACCGAGTCCGTCCGCGTTGCTTGCGACATTGACTCCAAAGAGACACTACTCGGGTGGCTCACCGGGAAATACTGACATTATGAGTGAAAGAGCTGAAATGATCGCATGGACTCGCGGGGAGATTGTCGGACCGACTCGGATGCTCTCCGAAGCACCCATCATTGAATTCACGAACGGGGAATTTACCGATCTTGTCCCGTTGCGGCGCGGCCCACTGACTTGGCGTCCGGAGCCTGACGCAGAGCCGCAGGAAGTTCTTTACTACGACCGCGAGTCTCCACACCGAAAATACGGTGCGGGACTTCTGCATCCCAACTCCGCACAGGTCGCATCCCCCGCGCAAACCGCTGATCAGACTGCTGCGGAGGCCACGGATACAGCGGGCGTTGAACTGGAATCGGATGAGTTTGAGGACGGTGGTGCAGAGACCATCGAAGAAGCGGACTCAGATATTGCTGGAGGCGGCTCCGCCGCCGCCGATGGGACAGACGACTTTGAAGTAACCAGTCCCGATGTCCGCCACCCATCGACGATGGGCATTTCATTTTGCGTTCGCTTGGATCGGGAAGGTCGGATCACCGTCCGATTGCCGCAGAGTCGACGCTTTGCATGGCAGCTTGAGAACAGCGCCTCCTTTCCCCTGAATGGCCGTTACGAGTCGGGCAAGCGACGCTGGACTGATGCCGATGGACGCGCCAAGGATGGCCCCGTGTGGAGGCGCCGCGATGCTGTGTTGCCTGGCACCGAGATCGTCGTTGATCATGCCGAACTCATCGACGGCAAGAAGGTCGCAAAAGACGTGCCGATGCCAGAAGGCTCTCCTTTGAATTTGCGCGTCGATTTGTTCCCTCGTCAAGTTCGGGACGCCGAAGGTGTGTGGTTGGTGACGATGGTTCTTCGCAACACGACCTCAGCGGCTGGGACGCAGGAGCCACGCGAAGCGGTGCTCTACCAGACGTATTTTGAAGTGGTTGTGGAGAGAGGTTGTCTCGAGAAATATCCCGAAAGTCAGCGCCCGTTTACTCAACTCGATCCCGAAGAACAGTCTCTCGCTCTTCTCTACCGTGAATCGGCCACTTGGGGCATCGGTCATGGATGCGCCGCAGGCTGGGATGCGGAACCGGGACAGTCACCCTCGATACTCTATGCGGACGTTTTGCCTGCGGTGCAGCTTCCCAGCATGACTCCCGACATCGAGGACGCGCAGGGCAACCGAATCGAGCTTTCAATGCGCGCGCTGGCCGCCCTATCAGATACCGGCGAGGGTTCCGCTTGGCAGTCGCTCGACAATCTCGCTGCGGAATACGCTGCTTGGATTCAACGAGGACGCACTGCGACGAACAGTCTGAACGCAGACTTTGGAGCCGTTGCCACCCGTCACCTCGACGGCTGCGACACCTGCCTCAACCGCATCAATGCGGGGATCACGTTGCTCCGAAACGATGCACGACTCCGCAAAGCCTTTCGGCTCGCCAACCTCGCCATGCTACTCCAGCAGATCGCGACCAAGAAGTTAAGCCGGCGCCCTCTGAATTGGAACAATGCTCTGCGCATGGTCGGCCCCGAAGGGGATCATCGGTCACCGTGGGGCATTTTTGAACGCAACGAGGACAGCGGGGTGGGCTCGTGGCGCACGTTTCAGATCGCGTTCCTGTTGATGTCGCTCGTGGGAATTCGGGATGGCAATTCGCCCGACCGCGAAATCGTAGATCTGATCTGGTTCCCCACAGGCGGCGGAAAGACCGAGGCATACCTCGCTGTAATGGCGTTCTATATGTTCCATGAGCGCCTGCTCATGGAGAGCGGTGCCGCCGTGCCTCGCCGCGACGGCACCAATGTTCTCATGCGCTACACGCTTAGAATGCTCACAACGCAGCAGTTCCAACGTGCGGCTAGTCTCATCTGCGCAATGGAGTTCCTGCGTCGCAATCCGTCACGCCACGCAATGGGCACCATACCCGGTGAGCGATTCTCCCTCGGCTTGTGGATCGGCGGCGATGGTTCGCCGAATAAGATCAAGGAGGCTAGGGATGAGCTTGGAGCGTTTCGGCGAGGCCACGTTGAGGGGAATCCTCTGGTGCTAACGGAATGCCCGTGGTGTAGGGCGGAAATCGGACGATATGACGGTGGGAAACCTAAGATCATTCCCGAAAAACAGTGGAACGCTGCGCGAACCAGAGGAATCACCGATGACCCCAGCGAGGGACCGCTGCTACACTGCACTGACGCAGGGTGTGCGTTCGGAGTTGAGCAGATGCAATACTGGCTTCCTGTTGAAGTGATTGATGAGCGGATTTATTTGCGCCCGCCATCACTAGTCATTGGTACTGCGGACAAGCTTGCGATCATCGCATACAGGCCCGCAGCCGGGGCGCTCTTCGGTCGCCGCATCGTCGGGGGCCAACCGAGCCAGCACTACATGCCTCCGGGTTTGATCATTCAGGACGAGCTTCACTTGATTTCAGGACCGCTCGGAACCATGTATGCCCTGTATGAAGGTGTCTTCGAGCGGCTCTGTTCGACACATGATGGAAGCCGTTGGATCAAGCCAAAGCTAATCACTTCCACTGCGACTATTCGCGGTGCGGCGGATCAGGTGAAAGCGCTCTATGCTCGCGTTGACCAGCATAGCGGCGCGACAAAGGTTCAATTGTTTCCAAGCCCCGGTCTGCTGATGGGGGATTCGTTTTTCGGCAAATACGCACGCGATGCTGAAGGTCGGCTCCGTGACGGACGCCTTTACCTTGGCATCCACGCCAGCGACTACGGGTCCGTGCTGACCACTCAGGTTCGCGCATTCTCGTCTGCGTTGTTCCGCCCCTTTACTTTTGCTGCAGCGCTCAGAGATCCGTGGTGGTCGTTATTGGTTTTCTACAACAGTATTCGCGAGCTGGGCGGTGCCAAGACGCTATTTGATTCGGACATTCGCTCGCGGCTCAAGTTCCTGTTCAATCGCGAGGATTTCACGCCTCAGAATCGTCGGAATCTCCGTATCGTCGAGGAACTCACAAGCCGACTATCACAAGCGGAGATTGTCGGTATGATGGATCGGTTATCCACGGCTTATGCGGAGTCGGATAACAAGGTGCTGGATGCCTGCCTCGCCTCTAACATTATCGAGGTCGGTGTCGATATTGAACGACTGTCATTAATGGGGGTGGTCGGACAGCCAAAGACTACTGCACAATACATTCAGGTTACTGGTCGCGTCGGGCGTAGGTGGTGGGATCGTGCGGGCCTGATACTGATGATCTACAATCCCTCCAAGAGTAGGGACCGGTCGCATTTTGAGCAGTTTCACAGCTACCATCGCCGACTATACGAGCGCGTCGAGCCAACCTCGGCTACGCCTTTCGCACTCTCCGCCATTCAGCGTGCGCTTCCCGGAGCGCTGATCGCTTGGGCAAGACAGCACAGTGACGATCCGGTGCGGAACCAAGAGTCCTATGCGGACGCCATAGAAGCGGGGCATCAACTTATCCGTGAACGATGCACCACCGTTCAGACTCCCGAGGACCAAGAAAGATCGCTTCAGGAGCTGGATAGAGTGCGAGCAGAATTGGAAGAAAAGTGGAGTCAGAATCCGCAGTTGTGGGAAGAGTTTCCGCCCAAGGTGAATGGCGAATACCTGATGCTCTGGCCGGGACAGTTCGCTAGCGCGCTTCAAAAGAGACACGGTGTTGTGGTGCCTAGCAGTATGCGCCAAGTAGATGGCAGTGCCGAACTCAACATCACTCAGGGTTACGCTTTGGGTAACCCGCCAGTCAGCTCTTAACCACTCACAATCATGGGAAACAAACAGATTCGTACCGGTCAGCTCATCGCCCCATTTGGGCCGGGGAGCCTTTACACCGATCGCCGCGGCACACCACATGTGGTGTGTGGTCTCGATCATTGGTTTAAGCGGACCGACCAAATCTTGGGTTTAGTTCCCTGTGACAACAGGTCAGAGTTTGAGCGGTTCGAGCCGCGTCTGGCCGCACTGCTGCATGTTGATCGCTTCTGCTCACCGCCTGATTTCAGGGCGGTGCGCTGGGGCGAGACGGAGCGTCCTCCGAACGCACTTCTGAATGTTCCGGCGCAGCGGTTTCCCCGATGGTATCGTCACACGAAGACCGGCAAATTGCGCCGGTTCAATCTGCACGGTGCAAAGATCGACAACCCAAAGGATGGCGGACGGTATCAGCCAGTGCGGTTCGTTTCGGTTTGCGCGGGCGGGCACCTGTGCGAGTTCCCGTGGAAAGAGTGGATCGGTTGCCAGTGTGCAGGCAATGGGGAGCTAGTCCTCACAGATCGTGGTGGCTCCGAATTGACGAGCATCACCGTGAAATGCACGTCATGCCCGGCAGGCTCAACGGGCCGCAATGGCAAAAGCCTTGCCGGAACAACCGCCAAGCCGGACCCCGGTGAGCAAAGCGCGTTTAGACGAGCTGGCATTACCTGTCCGGGTGACCGCCCGTGGCTGGGTGAAGATGCCAACGAGTTTGGCTGCGGCCACGATTTGATCGGTGCTCTTATCAATCAGACCAATCTCTATTTTGGACGGACGATTTCGGCTATACTCCTGCCCGATCTACAGCATCAAGATGAGGCGATTACTCAGCTTAGGACCAAGATCGAGCAGGATGCGGGAAAGCTTGGCGTTGCAAGAACGATATGGAATATGGGGGATCACACGGGGACAGCCGCATTTATCCAGAGCGGACTAGCTGGCAGGGGGATTACGAGTGATTTGCCGCAAATCGAAGAAGCGTTGGCGAGATTGTTCGATCCATCGAGCGCCGCACTGCCAGAAGGTGCAGTCGTTCCGGCCGCCCCAGAGTCCGATCTACTGGCCTTCCGCCGCGCCGAGTTCAATATCATCCGCAACGAGGTGAATGATCCCGAGAATCTCCCCAACCTCCGCGTGATTCCCTCCACAGTTCCTAAAGCGCTAGCGCCGTGGTTGGCGAAGGTGAACCTCGTGGAGCGTTTGCGCGAAACGCGTGTGTTCTACGGTTTTGACCGCTTGGAACAAAACAACAGTCCTCTTGCCGGGATGCCCGATACAGCCATGAGGCAGCTATTCCGCGTTCCACCAGATCAGCCTCAAGATCGTTGGCTGCCGGCCATTGAAGTATTCGGTGAGGGTATTTACGTCGAATTGAGTGGCCAGCGCATCACTCGATGGCAAAATGAACAAGCCCAGTGGTTGGAACGTCGCCTCGATGATGGCTTCGTGACGCGTATGGCCGGCGTGTTCCAGACGCTCTCTCCGAGCCCCGCAACCTGCGAGTGGGCATCCCGCTATTTGCTCGTTCATAGCCTAGCGCACATCCTCATCAACCAGCTCGTATTTGAGTGTGGCTACAGCACGGCTTCTTTGCGCGAGCGGCTTTTCATTTCTGCCGATTCAGCCGCCCCAATGGCAGCTTTCCTAATCTACACCGCTGCTGGCGATTCGGAGGGGACCTTGGGCGGTCTCGTTCGGCTCGGTCGCCCTGAGCGTCTTGGACCTGTCGTGCAACGTGCCCTGAGCCGTGCCGCGTGGTGTTCGGCAGACCCAGTGTGCTCTGAACATCTTGGCGGCCGAGGCTCCCGTCTGGCCAACCTCGCGGCGTGCCACGCTTGCGTCCTCCTGCCGGAAACGTCCTGCGAGACAATCAATCAGGGTTTGGACAGGGCGATGATCGTCGGCACACCCGACGATCGGGACCGGGGCTTCATGGCCGAGCTGCTTGAGGCCGCATATTCACTGTGATGATTTTGCACCAAGCTGCCGGACGTTTTTACAAAGAATAGCACGGTGATGGCGGCGATCCTGTCAATGGGTAACAAACAGAATATGGTGCGGATGGCCGCTCATCTTCAGTAGCTGCTCCATGCGCCGCGCGAGTTTTTCTGGCTGCGCCGTCTCGCATTCCCAAACGGTGATCACGCGCCAGCCGAGCTTCCGCAGGGCAGCGCGGTTGAGGAGGTCGCGGGCGACATTGCCTTCCAATTTCTTTTTCCACCAAGCGCGACGGGTTTTCGGGATGCGGGCGTTTTTGCAATTTCGGTGTAAGTGCCAGAAACAACCGTGCACAAAGGCAACCGTGGCATGGCGCGGCATGACGATGTCCGGTTTCCCCGGCAGATCCTTCCGGTGAAGCGAAAACCGAAGCCCCATCCGGTGCAGAATACTGCGGACCATCTTCTCCGGCGAGGTGTCCCGCCCATGGATCCGGCTCATGTTCCAACTGCGGTGCTCAGGAGTGAGGGAGTCTGCCATACTAAAAGAATATCATTTGCGAAGATTCAGTCGAGAAACCCGTGCCAAGCGGTTTCGTTTCGCGATACTTTACTAGCAACCATTTTCTTCGAAACATGACCTCGGCTCGGACCAGCAAACTCCGCAAACTGAACCCCAATGTCAGCAAGGCGAAGGGAGCCGGCAATGCTCGTTTTGCCCCGCACAAGCCGCCCCTGCTGCCTTGTCTGATCGATCTGGCGGAAGCAGGGGAGTTGGCGGGACTGGAACTCGCCAAGACTCCGGAGTTGCGGCTGCGGTTTGATTCCTATTGGGGAATTGTGCAGACGCGTTGGGGCGTCCTCGCCACGTTTAGATTCGAGAGCCGACCGAACCAATCTTCCCGCTGGTTGTTGGCCGCAAGTCTCACGGAAGGCTGGCGGTTTGTGTCAAAAGGATTTTGCCGGCCTTGGTAAGACGGTATTTCTGGAGCCGACTATTTGGCTTTTCGGGGATGGTGCGTTCGATGAGGTCCTCACTCAACGCCGCAAGGAGATACAGTTTTTCGAAGTTATCTCGTCCACGCAGCTGTAGTGAAGTCATTAGTTCTTTCCGGCTCCTTTCTCCTTCTTTCATCACCAAAAGCAGCACTCTCACTTGCCCTGTGACTTGCCCTGTGACTTGCCCTGTGACTTGCGGGGTGACTTGCGGGGTGACTTGCGGGGTGACTTGCGGGGTGCCCTTATTTTCAGATCTCGAACCATTTTCGTGAAGTCACGAAAATGGTTCGCTGCTCAAGCTACTGTTGCACGCTGGCGGCCCGCAATGTGCTCAATGACGATGGGGCGAACGAAGCAATGAGATTCAGCGGCGCTCACCGGGGTTAGAGATTGCCTATGTAAGCGACTTGCGCTTGGCAGTAAGCCGGTATTTCTGGAGGCGGCTGTTGGGTTTGTCGGGGATGGTTCGCCCGATGAGGCCGGCTTCGAGGGCCGGGACGAGGTAGGAGTAGTGAAAGGATGGACGGTGCTTCAGGGAAAGCCGCTTCATGCACTCCGAGGCGGGCAAATCCACTGTCGCCACAATTTGAAGCAATCGCTTGACTTGTTCGGTGACTTGTTCGGTGACTTGTTCGGTGACTTGTTCGGTGACTTGCGGGCTATTGTCCTCCTGCCGCGGGAGCGACTTCTCCTTTCGGTGCACCGGGAGACGGAGCAAGAAGTAGGAGTGATCTTCGTCGAACTCGAATTGCGGGAGCGGCGAGCCGTTGCTCTTCATGGCCCGGAGGATTTTTGGGATGTAGGTGAAGAATGGCCCGTATGGACAGTGGATTCCGCACAGGTCGGTGTAGCGCTCGAAGACGGACCACGCGAAGAATGTCCGAGTGAGTGCGGAATAGCCGGCTTCGGTTGCC
>Ga0163144_10018600_pt1 | contig 14030 bp, 13 predicted proteins | sample OliLak19BULKMAT1_FD_123175 | JGI IMG/M metagenome (GOLD analysis project Ga0163144, IMG submission 123175) | Freshwater microbial mat bacterial communities from Lake Vanda, McMurdo Dry Valleys, Antarctica - Oligotrophic Lake LV.19.BULKMAT1 | ecosystem: Environmental > Aquatic > Freshwater >... | reverse complement strand
ACCAGATCGCTCCCGCCTCGAACAGATAGCCGAACGGGTTGTCGGGCTCGAGCTCGATGAGCTTGCGCGAGGCGCGGCGGGACTTCGCGTAGTCGAGGCTGTAGAGCGCGTCGAGGCCCTCGTCGAGCTGCGCCTGCGCGGCGGGCGACGTCTTCGCGCCTCCCGCCTGGGAGGACGCGGGCGCCGCCGCCAGCAGCAGGAGCAAAAAGCTAGTTCGCATAGATCCGTTCGCCCTTCTCGCCCTTTGGATTCTTTCGCTTCGGCTTTTTCTTCGGCTTCGGCGGCTCGGGGGGCTCGGGCTTCTCGAGCGCCGCGACGCGCGCGCACGCGGGGCGCAGCCCCAGGCCGCATGCCTGGCGATGGTCGGCCAGCGCGCCTTCCTTGCTCAGGAGCGCCTCGTGCGCGAGGCCGCGCCGGAAGTAGCCGTCGGCGAGCGTCAAACGCGCCGAGTCCTTCGCGCGCTCGACCGCGCCGATCCGGCGGCGGTCGTCCAGGACGCGCTCTAGGTCCGGCAGCGCCTTGTTCAGGTCCTCGAGCGCCGCGCCCCAGTTCCCGAGCGCGGAATAGGCGCGCGAGCGGGCGGCGAGGATCTCGGCGCGGCGCTTCTTCGGCCGGTCCGCGGCGGCCGACAGCTCGGCCAGCGCCTCCGGATATCGGCGGGCCGCGAGGTGCGCGCGCCCGATGCCGAGGCTCGGACGCGGATCCTCGTCGCCGAGCAGCGCGGCGGCCTTGCCGTATGCCGCGCGCGCGGCGCGGTCGGCCTTCGCTCCCTGCGCGAGGCGCGCGTCGCCCAGCGCGAGCCAGCCGTCCGCGTCGTCGGGCCTCGCGGCGACATACTCGAGCGCGTCCGTCTCCGCGTCCTCGCCGCGTCCGAGCGCCGTGAGCGCCAATGCGCGCATGAGCCGGGCGCGGTCGTTGCGGACGTCGATCTCGAGGGCCTTCGTCAGGTCCTCCGCCGCGGCCGCGTCGTCGAACCGGGCCGCCTCCCCCTCCGCCCTCAGGAAGTGCGCCTGCGCGAGGAGCATGCGCCCGTCGCCCGGCAGCCACGCGTGCAGCGCGCGCGCGGCGAACTCGATGCGCTCGGGGTCGGAGGCCGAGCGCGCGGCCGCCTTATGCAGCTGCTCGACGAACGGGCTGGCCCCCCGCGCGGGGGCCGCAAGCAGGATCGCGAGGTGGAGCGCGATCATGAGGCGGCGGAGAGCGCCTCCTTGTGCGATTTCCAGAACTTGCGGATGTGGTCCCAGCCTTCCTCGGCCGTGTCGACCATCTTGAAGAGCTTGTTGTCCCCCCAATTCGTCATCCCCTGCTCGGCCAGGTAATCGAAATCGACGAGCCGCTTCCAGAACGTCTTGCCGACGAGCACGATCGGCAGCGGCCGCTTCTTGCCCGTCTGCACGAGCGTGAGGGTCTCGAAGAGCTCATCGAGCGTCCCGTAGCCGCCCGGAAACGCGACGAGCGCCTTCGCCCGCATGAGGAAATGCATCTTGCGAAGCGAGAAGTAGTGGAACTGGAAGCAGAGCTCCGGCGTGATATACGGGTTCGGATCCTGCTCGTGAGGAAGCGTGATGTTCAGGCCGATCGATTTGGCCCCGCACTCCCAGGCGCCGCGGTTCGCCGCTTCCATGATCCCGGGTCCGCCGCCCGTGACGATCACGTGCTCGAGGTCCTGGCCGGCCTGCTGGGCCTTGGAGAGCAGCGTCGAGAAGCGGCGCGCCTCCTCGTACCAATGAGACAGCTCGAGCTTCTTCTCGGCGAGAACGACGAGCCGCTTGAGCTCGACGTCGCGCGGGTGCTCCGACAGGTTCTCCTTCGCGGCCGTGAGCTCGCGCTGGGCCTCGTCGCCGGACAGGATGCGCGCGGAGCCGAACACGACGATCGTGGACCGGATCTTGTTCTCGCGCAGGATCAGCTCGGGCTTGAGCAGCTCGAGCTGAAGCCTCACGGACCGAAGGTCCTTGCGCCCCATGAAGTCCATGTCGGCGTACGCCTTCAGGTACGCGTGCGATTCGCGGATCTTGCGGAGCAGGGCTTCCCTCTGTTCGGGAAGCAGTTCACGTGTCGGTTTTGGGTTCATTGTAGTTTTAGGAGGCGGGGCAGCCAAAGGCTCAGGGACGGGCAGTAGGTGACGACCATCAATGCTGCGATGAGCAGCAGCCAGAAGGGCAGGACGGCGCGGTAGAGCTCCGGAAGCGGCTTATCGAAGCGCCGCGACGACAGGAAGAGGTTCAGCCCCAGGGGCGGGGTCATGTAGCCGATCTCGAGGTTCAGTAAAAAGAGCGCGCCGAGATGAACGGGATCGATGCCGTATTGCGCCGCCACGGGGGCTATGATCGGGACCACGATGACGATGGCCGAGAAGATCTCGACCATGTTCACGATGAGCAGGAACACGTTCAGAAGCGCGAGGAAGCCCCACGGGCTCTTCACGTGCTCGTGCAGGAGCAAAAAGAGCCTGCCCGGGATGTCCTGATCGATCATGTAGCTCGTAAGGCCAAGAGCGCAGCCGAGGACGATCAGGATCGCGCCCACGAGGATCATGCTCTCGCGCGCGATGCCGGGGAGCGCGCGCCAGGGCACGTCCTTGTAGATGAGGACCTCCGCGATCATCACGTAGAACGCCATGATCGCGGCCGCCTCCGACGCGGTGAAGTAGCCGCCGTAGATCCCGCCGATCACGACGAGCGGCAGCGGGATCTCCCAGGCGGCGCCGCGCACCGCGGCTCGCAGCGCGGACCACGAGAAGGCGACGGCCTCCACCCTGGCCCGCTTCGCCACGATGAACGAGTAGGCCGACAGCGCGGCGAGCAGCAGCAGGCCCGGCACCGCGGCCGCCGCGAACAGCTTGTCGATCGAGATCTTGCCGACGAGCGCGTAGAGGATGATCGGCAGCGACGGCGGAAACATGAGGCCCAGGCTGCCGGTCGTCGTGATGAGCCCCAGCGAAAAGGACTCGGGATAGCCGCGGCCGCGCAGCAGAGGGTACACGAGGCCTCCCAGCGCGATGATCGTGACGCCGGAAGCGCCCGTGAACGCGGTGAACAGGGCGCACGCGCAGAGGCCCGCGACCGCGACGCCGCCCGGCAGCCAGCCGAACAGGGCTTCGGCGAGCGCGACGAGGCGCCGGGGCGCCTTGCTCTCGGCGAGCAGGTAGCCCGCGAACGTGAACAGCGGCACCGCGATCAGCGACGGGAGCGAGGCCAAGCGCGAGAGCTCGATGATGACGGCCGACGACTGGATGTCCGCGCTGTTGAACAGCCAGAGCGCGAGCGCTCCCATCAGCGCGAATACGGGGGTGCCCGCGAAGGCGAGCGCGATGAAGCCCGCGAGCACCAGGAAGATCATTTTCCCGAGGCCTCGGCGACGGCGTCCGCGCATTTGAAGAGCATGTGCGTGAGCACCAGCGCGAAGCCGAGCGGGATGCCCGCCGCCGCGATCCAGGATTTCACGACGACGCTGCCGACGCGCATAAGCTCGGCGCCCGACGCGCGGTCGTCCGAGAAAAAGGTCCACGAGGCCGCGAGGAGGGCCGCCGTGATCGCGGCGCCGGACAGGTTCGCGAAGAGCCTGAGCCACGGCTTAAGGCGCGCGGGCGCGGCCACGTGCACGGCTTCCCACGCGAAATGCTTCTCCTGCGCCGCCGCGAGCCCCGCCCCGAGAAAGCCCGTCCACAGGACGAGATGCTTGAGGACCGTCTCGCCCCAGAGAAGGCCGAGCCCGAAATGGCGCAGGATCACCTGGGTGAAGGCGAGCGTCACCATGATCGCGAGCAGCGCGACTAGAATCGCGCCCTCGACCGCGGCGAGCCGCGCTTCAGCTTTTCTTAACTGTTCGCGCACGGAGGGCGGCGAGCTCCTTCTCGAACTTCGCCAAAAGCTCCTCGGAGAAGAGCCGGCCCCCGAGCTCCCTGCGGGCGGCCTTGCCGAGCTCCTCGTACTTCCGGCGCGTCGCGGGGCCCGGATCGCCGGCGAGGTGCAGGCCCTGGGTCTTGAGCGCCTCGATGGCCTTGTCGTTCTCGGCGTTCGAGAGCTCGTTGAGGCGCTTGAGGTGCTTCGCCGATACCTCGAGCAGCAGCTTCCTTTGGGCTTCGGGGAGCGAGTCGAAGAGCTTTTTCGAGACGAGCACGGCGCCCGTGGATTCGGCGAGCGGCACGGGATAGATGTGCTTGAGCTTCGAGTGCCATTGCAGCGCGACCACGCCGAGCGGCGGGCCGTAGACGCCGTTGATCATCCCCGTCTGCAGCGACTGCATGACGTCCACGACCGACAAAGGCACGGGATTGACGCCGAGCGCCTTGTAGGCGGCCTGCGCGATGGGATCCCCCTCCCAGACCCACATCTTCTCGCGCTTCATGTCCTCGGGCGAGGCGATCGGGTTCTTGCTGAACACGTACACCGAACCCAGATCGGTCCAGCCGAGCAGCACGAAGCCGCCCTTCTCGACGGCGGCGGTGAGCTCCTTGGAGAACTTCCCGCGCAAGGCCTCGAGCTCGGCGCGCGAGCGGAACAGCCATGGCGCGTCGAGCAGGCGCGTCTCGGGCGCGACCTCGCCGAGTCCGACGCCCGTGAAGCCCGCGCCGTGCAGCTGGCCGATGCGGATCTTCTTGACGACGTCCTTCTCGTCGCCGGAGACGCCGCCCGCGTAGAACTTGAACTTGAGCTGGCCCTCCGTCTGCTTCTCGAGATCCTTCGACAGCTCCCCGAGCACGTTCATCCAGGTCGAGCCTTCGGGCGCCAGGGTCGCGAGCTTGATCACGGTCGCGGCCGAAGCCGGGCACGAGATGAGGACGGCGAGGGCGGCCGATCTAAAAGAAATCATCGATCTTCTCCAGGTACATCGCGGCCTTTTTCTTGGCCGCCTCGTCGGTGAGCCGGGCCTCGGGCAGCTGGCCCGAGGGCGTCTCGAGAACCTTCGTCAGCAGCTGCTTGAAGAGCTCCCGGTCCTGCACCCCGACCGCGTACCAGCGCGCGTTGAGCACGTGCGTCATCAGGTATTTCCCGCTCGTGATCCGGTGCGCCCACTCGAAATGGGTCTTGGCCTTGGCCGGATCGCCGCCGAACATCGCCGGACGAGACGCGTAGTAGACGCCGAAGAACATGTCCGCGCCGGCGAAATTAAAGGTCTTGTCGAGCTCGTAAACGCGGGTCATGAGCAGGACGACCTTGGGCAGCTCCGCGAGCGCGGAGGCGTCGTTCTTCGAGAGATTGACCATCCCCGCCCAGCCGAAGGCCGCCCAGAATAGGTCGGGCACGTCCTCCTTCTTGGCCCACTTGAGCGCCTTCTCGAAGTCGTCGCTGTTCTTGTCCTTGAGGCCCTTGAACGCGTTCTTGAGCGCGAGGGCCTCGAGCGCGTGGTCTCGCCCGCGGATGTAGAGGCCTTTGGCCCGGTTCGGCTCCGTGTCCTCGACGAACAGGAAAGCGTAGCCGCCGAAGCCCTCGGCGAGCAGGCGATGGAGCGGGAGGTTTCCCGGATCGGAGACGAGCATCGTCTCGATGAGCTTCAGCTGCGCGGCCACGGCGTCGCGTCCCAGCTGGTAATCGGGCTCCTCGAGGGAGGTCTTGCGACCCCGCTCGAGCATGGACGCGGTCGTGCGCAGGGCGTAGCGGTCGATGGACCCGCAGCCGGCGCCGGCGAGAGAAAGGATGAAGAGGACGAGCGCATTCCTCATAAGAGGGCCTAATCCTAGCAAAATCGAGCTAGTTCAAGCGGGAGGGAGGGCTCGGGTCGACGCCGCGCGCGGCGCTGTTGAAGAGGCTGAACGCCTGGCCGCCTTTGATCGAGATGACCCAGCGGGCGCCTCCCGGACCCCGGTTGAGGGCGTACGCGACGTCGAAGCGCGCCACGCCGCCGCTGCGCGAGCGCGTCGAGGCCGCGCGCAGGCCGACGCCGATGTCCGACTTGATATTGCGCAGGGCGAGGCTGGCGCCCTCGTCGCCGACGATGCCGGAGTCGACGAACACGGCCGCGCCCAAGCGCGCGAGGTGGAACCACTCGCCCTCGAAGAAGAAGCGGTCCTCGAAGTTCACGAGCACGGCCCGGGAGCCCACGAAGCTGTTGTTCTTGTAGCCGCGCAGGCCGGTATTGCCGCCGAGCGTGATCGAGGAGTCCCGGTCGAGGAACTTCCCGAACGCTCCCTCCGCGTGGCCGACCAAGGTGTGATCGCCCCGCCAGTTCGTCTTCCAGAAGAAGTTGAGGTCCGCGCTCGCGAGCGCGTTCTCCCATTTTCCGCCCGCGGTCCGGCCGATGAGGCCCACCCGGCCGATCGCGAAGCGGCCCGGCGCGAAGCTCACGCCCTGCTGGTTCGAGACGTTGAAGATCGAGCGGTCGCGATCGGAGCCCGTGCGCATGCCCATCCAGCCCGCGCGCACGGCGAGCTCGTTGCCGAGGTTGAAGTCCTCGACGCGCTCCATGCGGTCGATGTACGTCGCCTTGATGTAGTTGGGCTGCACCCATGAGTAGCCGAGCGTGGGGCCCGACAGCTCTCGATCCTCCGGCAGCGTGCCGGCCACGGTCTCGGTCATCGTCTCGTTCTTCACGCGGTCGGAGTACCAGCCGGCCTCGCCGCGCTGTACGAACCAATTGTCCTCCTTGAGCCGCGCGCCGACCGACGCCTCGACGACGCGCCGGCGCCGCCGGAACCGGGAGAACTCGCCGCCGTCCCGAAATAATATCTGCTCGCTGATCGCGCGGCTCCAGGAGACGGCCGACGCGCGCGTCGCGTCGAGCGAGTAGAACGGGCTCGTCAGCGACGCGGTCGCGGAGTCGCCCGTCGAGCCGCGCTCGAAGCCTCCATTGAGGGCCATGCGGCTGCCGAGAAAGCGCGGGTCGCCATAGCTGATCGCGCTCGCGGTGCGCCTTCCCGATTTCCCATAGTCGAAGGCGATGCTCTTGCCGTAGCCGAGTATGTTGCCTTCCTCGACGCCTACGCCGTAAAAGCTCTCGCCGCCTTCCGTGCCCGCCGCGAAGCGAGGGTTCGTCGTCCAGCTGTCCTGCGTCCGGATGACCGCGTCCACGCGGCCGTCCGGACGCTTCACGGGAAGGATATCGACGCGGCGAAAAGAGCCGTTCAAGCGCAGGTTTCGCTCCGACTGGATGACCTTCAGCGGATCCCAGACCTCGCCGGGCGCGAACAGGACCTCGCGGCGGATGACCATCTCTCGCGTCGGGTAATGGATCTGGTTCGCGACGCGGAACGCCCACCAATCCTCGCCCGGGACGGTCGGGTCGAACACGTTGACGCGCTCGACCCGGATTTCGGCGATCGCCGCGCCGGGAACCTCCGGCGGCTTCTCCGCAATGACGTCCTCGGCGCCGGCCGCGCGCGCGAGCAGAAGCGCCGCCGCCAGCAGGACCGGACCCTTCATGCGCGGCGAAGCCGCGCCAGGATCTCGGTCGTCGAATGAGACCGGTTCAAGGTGTAGAAGTGTATGCCGGGCGCGCCGCCGTCGAGCAGCTCGCGGCACTGCTTCGCGCCCCAGTCGACGCCCTCGCGGATGACGGCCGCGGGGTCGGCCTGCACCGCCGCGAGACGCTCCTCGAGCTCGCGCGGGATCTTGGCGCCGCACATCGCCGTGAAGCGCTTGAGCTGAGCATAGCCCGTGACGGGCATGATGCCCGGCACGATCGGCGCCGTCACGCCCGCCGCGCGCGCGCGCTTCACGAACGAGAAATAGTCCTTGTTGTCGAAGAACAGCTGGGTGATCGCCCAGTCGGCGCCCGCGCCGGTCTTTTGCGCGAATCGCGCGAGATCGTCCTCCGGCGAAACGGCCTCCGGGTGCGTCTCGGGATAGCCCGCGACGGCCATGCGGAAGCCCCCCCGCTTCCTGATGTGGGCTACGAGATCGGCCGCGTAGCCGAACTCGCGCGCGCCAGGCGGCTCGACCTTCATATCCTTCGGGGCGTCGCCGCGCAGCGCCACGACGCTGCGGATCCCGAGCGCGGTCAGGCGATCGAGCACGCCGTCGATCTCCGCGCGCGTGTGGGCGATGCAGGTGAGGTGGCAGACGGTGGTCAGGCCGGTCTCGGCCTGGATCCGGCCGGCCGCTTCTACGGTGCGCGAGCGGCCGGAGCCGCCGGCGCCGTAGGTTAGAGTGACGAATTCGGGCTTGAGCGCCTTGAGCTCGTTTACCTCGCCGATGAACTTGTCGAGGTCCTCGGGCGCCTTCGGCAGGAAGAACTCGAACGAGAAAACCGGGCGGCCTTTCTCGAACAGCTCAGGGATATCTTGCACCGCCGAATTTTACTATATGACGGCGCTATGACGACTTGCCCTTCGCCGATCGGGATTCGCTTTCCTCGATGAGCTTCTTGTAATCGTCTATGACGCTCGGGTCGGTATTGACCATGCTCGCGGTCCGGAAGTCGCCGGCGGCGTTGCCGAACTTCTGGGAGGAGGTCCAGACGGAGGCGCGATTGCGGTAGTAGCGGTCCACGAGAGGGTTCACGGCGATCGCGCGAGAGAAGTTCTCGAGGGCGTCGCCCTGGCGCTTCATCGCGAAGTACCCGAGCCCGACGCCGTTCAAGGCGTTCGGATCGAGCGGATCGGCCTTCGCCGCGAGCGAGTAGTTCTCGAGCGCCTTCGGGTACTCCTTGAGGAAATAGTAGACGTTGCCGGCGCGCAGGTACGCTTCCGCGTTCCTCGGGTCGACCTGGAGCGACTTGCCGAGCTCGCTGATCGCGGCCTTGTAGTTGCGGCGCATCGTGAGCACGATCGCGAGCTTCACGCGCGCGTTCGCGTCGTTCGGCTCGAGCTCGAGGGAGCGGACGAAATCCTGCTGGGCCGCCTCGAGGGCGTCCTGCGCCGTCAGCGCGACGCCTCGGCCCACGTACGCGTCGGCGATCGTGCCGTCGAGCTCCATGGCCTTCGTGTACTCGAGCACGGCCTTGTCGAACTGCTCGGCGTTGTGGAGCGAGTCGGCGCGCAGGATGAAGACGTAGGGGTCGCCGTTGTCCTTCAGCATCTTCGCGTCCAGGTCCACGATCGCGGACAGGAAGTCGTCGCCTTCGGGGTGGCCGGCGCCGAATCCGATGTGGGGGCTGCGCACGTAGGCGTCCATGCCCACGGCCTGGAGATAGGTGCGATGCGCGTCCCGGTACTGGCGCGCGGCGGCGTGCGCGATGGCCTTCGCGATCAGCCCCTCCGCGCGCCGCGTGCCGAGCGCCCACGCGGTGTCGATGTCCTCGATCGTGCGCGGATACTGCTTCATCGCGAACTTGACGAGCGCGCGCTGCAGATAGGCCGGCCCGTGCTGGGAGTCGAGCTCGATGGCGCGCTCGCAGGCCTTCTGCGCCTCGCGGGGGTTCTTCGCGAGCCGGTGCGCCTGGCAGACGTACGTCCACGTGTCCTTCGAGCGCGGCTCGAGCTCGAGGGCCTTTTTGAAGTCGTACTGCGCGTTCTTGAGCTGCCCCAGCGACGCGAACGCGAGGCCGCGGTGCTGATACGCGCTCGCCAGCCGCGCGTCGAGCTGGATCGCCTGGCTCAGGTCCCGGACCGCCTGCTCATAGTCGCGCGCGCGGAGGCGGATGAAGCCCAAGGTGTCGTAGATCGACGCGTTGCGCGGATCCTTCTCGAGCGCGGCCTCGATGTCGCGGAACGCGCCCGAGTGGTCCCCGAGCTGGAACTTGGCGTCCGCCCGGCGCTCGAGGATCTTCCCCGCGGGGCCCTTCAGGGCGAGAGCCGTATCGAAGGAGTCGATCGCCTTGTAGTACTGGCGCACGCGCACGCGCAGCGTGCCGAGGTTGAAGTAGTGCCCGGGATCTCCGGGCCGCAGCTCGATCGCCTTCATGACGTCTCGGATCGCCTTCTCGGGCTCCTTGAGCGCGTTCGCGTACAGCGTGCCTCGGCCGTTGTAGGCCTCGGCGTACTTCGGATCGGCGTCGATCGCCCTCATGAAGTCCTCTAGCGCGAGGGTGGGCTTGTCCGCGCGCGCGTAGTAGCTCGCGCGCGCGACGAGGATCTCGGGGCTCGCGGGCGCGAGGCGCACCGCGCGGTTGAAATTCTGCAGCGCGGGCCCGTCCTGTCCCATGCGCATGAGCAGCGAGCCGCGCGCGGCGATCGCGACCGGGTTCTCGGGCTCGAGCTTGACGGCGGCGTCTAGATCCAGAAGCGCCTTCTTCGGGTCCTTGTCGGACTCGTAGGCCATCGCCCGGCGCAGCAGCGCCGGGGCGCCCGAGCCGAGCTCCAGGGCGCGACCGTACGCGACGGACGCGTCCTTCCAGAGTTGGAGCGACAGATAGCGGTCCCCGACCGACACCGCCGCTTCGGGCGTGAGCTTCTGGGCGGTCATCACGTTGTGGAAATCCGAGAGCGCCTGCTCACGGCGGTTCTTGCGCCAATGAAGCTCGCCGCGATTGAAGTAGGGCGCGTAATCCTGCGCGTCGGCGCGCACCGCCTCCTCGAAGTCCTTCAATGCGCCGGCTTCGTCGTTCTGCTTGAGCTTGAGCGCCGCGCGGCCCAGGTACGCGTACGAGTATTCGGGGTCGACCGCGATCGCGCGGTCGTACGCCTTCGCCGCGCGCTTGAGGTCGCCCTGGCGCGCCATCGCCGAGCCGACGAGCGCGAACGCGAGCGTGAAATTCTTGTTGGCGCGCAGCGCGGCCGTGAGGTCGACGATGGCCTTCGCGTCGTCCCCCTTGTCGTAGCGCGCGCGGCCGCGGGAATACAGCCACAGCGGCGTCTTCGGCTCGAGCTTGAGGGCCTCGTCGATGTCGGCGACCGCCTTCGGCATATCGCCTTTCTCGCGCCAGACGCGGGAGCGCGCGTACAGCGCTCCGGCGGTCTTCTGTTCGCCTTTGAGCGCGGCGTTGAGGGTTTCGAGCGCCTTGTCCACGCGGCCGAGCAGCAGCTGCGCTCCGCCCACGGCGACGAGCTCGTCCACCGCGAGCGAGCCGGTGTGGACTCCGAGGAGCTCCAGCGCGCGCGTCGAGTCGGCCTTCTGGCGCGGCCCGTCGCCGGCCGCGTGCCACAGACGCGCGCGCAGCTCGTAGGCGCCGCCGTCGCGAGGGTCGGCCGCGAGCGCGTCGTTGATCGTCCTCATCGCGTCCTTGAAATCGCCGCGGCGATAGAGCGTTTCGGACGTGCTCAGCAGACGGCGCGCCGCGCCTTTATCCGCGGCCGCTTGGAGCGGCGGCGCGAACGAGGCGAGGGCCAATGCGGCCGTCGCGATCCAGCGGAAGGACTTCAACATGAGGAGAATACCGGGAACGTGTTACAAATTCAAGGCTAAATGTAGGTCTCGCGGCTAAATATAGAAGTCCCGGACCCACCGGTGCTTCGCGATCGCGGCTATCTCAGGAACGTTAAAGTAGTTCCCGTCCGCGGCTCTGGCGTTAAACGTCACGTGCGACACGCGGCGCATCCCGGGGATCACCGTCGAGACGGAGTCGAAGCTGAGGCAGAACTTCAACGCGGCGGCCGCGAGGGTCTCGGCCTTGGGTCCGATCACGACCCGCGCGAGCTGGTCGGCGCGGCGGCAGGTCTCGGTGAGGCGCTCGCCGCCGAAATAATGGGACCGGAAATCCTCGGGCGCGAAGCGCGTGTCCGGCGTCAGCGTTCCCGTGAGGCTGCCTTCGTCGAACGGGCAGCGCACGATCACGCCCACGCCCCTTTGTCGGCACAGCGGCAGCAGGCTGTCGGCCGCGCGCTGATCGAACATGTTGAAAAGGACCTGCACCACGCTCACCAGCCCGGTCTTCACGAGCTCGACGGCGGACTCGGGATCGTCGTTGTTGATCGAGACGCCCCAGTTCCGGACCTTGCCCTCGGCCTTGAGCTTGGCCATCTCCTCGGCGAGCGCCGGCCACAACGGGTCCTTGAGCCAGGAGTCGTGCCAGACGTGGAATTGATAGAGCTCGACCGAGTCGCTCGACAGGTTGCGCAGCGAGCGCTCGACGCTCAGGCGCACCCAGTCCGGCGGAAACACGAGGGCGAGCTTCGCGCGCGGGTGGCCGGGCCACTCCATGTTCTTCGGCGGCACCTTCGTCGAGACGATGCCCCGCCGTCCCGCCTCCTTGAACAGACGGGCGATCAGGCGCTCGGAGTGCCCATGCCCGTACGCATAGGCCGTATCGAAATAGTCGACGCCGGACTCGAAGGCGGCGTGCAGCGCCAGCATGGACTCGTGGTCGTCGGTCGGTCCCCACATGGTCTTGCCGATGCCCCAGCCTCCGAAGCCGATCTCGGAGATCGAAAGGCCGGTCTTGCCGAGGGGCCGGTGGGGCAACTTTAGTGACGCTTCGCTCGCCTTCATCTCGAATAATCTAGCAAAATCTCACTGCGACACTTTTACTTGCAGGCCGATCGATCCGATCACGTCGGCGACCGCCTCGCAGCGCTCGAGCGCGCCCTGGTAGACCACCGCGGAGCCCTTCGAGTGCACCTCGAAGGACCAGGCCCGCGCCTGCGCGATGGAGCAACCGGTCGCTACTAAAAGAATCTTTTCGACGGAGTCGAAAGTGTGGCAGTCGCAGTTGAACAGTATGACGTTCCAGCCGGAGCCGCGCTCGGAGTCGGCGGGGTCCTCGACCTTCTTGACCTCCGCGGAGCCCTTCCGCGTGGCGACGGGCACTCAGCGCCGGACGGCGACGGCCATGCCTTCGCCCGTAGGGAGCATGGCGCAGGACGAGAACAGCGTCTCGTCGGCCAGCATCGACAGCGCGGCGCGCATTGGGGCGATCTTGGGCGCGTCGTCGTGCCCGGGAGGAAGGTCGTCGCGGTGCAGGTTTCCGAACAGGTACGCGTTGTCGCAGATCACGAAGCCGCCGGAGCGCGTGTTCTTGACCGCCCACTTCACGTACGCGGCGTAGCCCACCTTGTCCGCGTCGATGAAGACGAGGTCGAAGAGGCCGTGCTTCTCGAGCGTCGGCAGCACGGTCGAGCCGGCGCCCACGTGCACGACGATCTTCTGAGCGAGCCCGGCCAGCGCGATGTTCTCGACGGCGACGGCGGCGTGCTTCGGATCGTACTCGATCGTGTGCAGCATCCCCCCCTCCGGGAGCGCGCGCGCGAGCCATACCGCGGAGTAGCCCGCGAGCGTGCCGACCTCGACGATCCTCTGCGCGCCGCAGGCGCTGGCCAGGAAATGGAGCATGCGCCCCTCGTCGGCGCCGACGCTGATGGCGGGAAGGCCCTTCGCCTCGGTCGACTCCCGGATCTCGCGCAGGATGCCGTCCTCGCGCGCGAGCGTCTTCGTCACGAAGTCGAGCAGCGGTTTCGTGCGGTAGCCGGAGTCGGTCGCGCCTTGATGGGCCATGATCAGAGCCTCAGCCACTGCAAAATCTTCCACTTCTCGATCGCCTCGACCGCGTCTCCGTCGCGGCGCAGGCGGAAGCGGCGGCGAAGCGCCCGCGCGTCGCGCCGCAGCGCGGTGCGCTCGGGCGCGAGCAAGCCCACGCGCTCCTGCTTCGCGAGATAGTCCGCGAACGCGAGGGCGTCGGCGACCACGCCGGCCTCGCCGCGGGGCTTGCAGCGCTGCGCGTGCGCCAGGAACAGCGTCCGGTAGCGCGTGCCGAGCAGACGCACGGTCTGCGGCAGATAGCGCGCGGTCTTCCAGAGGCGTTCGACCGAATCGGCGGTGGATTGAGATTCCATCGACCGGCAGTTTAGCATTACGAGGGCGGCCGGAGTATACCTGCATCCCCGGCGGGGCATCCCATTTCTGGTCTGCTGCTTATACGCAATGAAGCTCGTGATCGCGCGAATATAGCGCCCGGTTCGGGCCGTTCGATGCTTAAAAGCAACGAACCTAAATAGGCCCTACCCTCGCCCGCTTCTCTTCTTTAGCCGGTTGGGTCATTGGTCCGCCGCCGGCCGCTGCGCGCGCCTCGCGGTTCTATACAAGGAGGCCTAACACCCCCTGTGGACAAGTGGATAACTTCGGGGATAGTAACACGTTCGTCACATCGTGCCAGGCTTTAAAGATTAAGCTGCCGACGGAGAAGGCTTTCTTAATATCCGGCACTTGACGGGGACGAACGGCCCATGCTAGGATAGGCCCCTGGCACCGGGTTCGTGTAGGTCCTCGGCGCCGATCGTT
>Ga0163144_10018597_pt1 | contig 14031 bp, 13 predicted proteins | sample OliLak19BULKMAT1_FD_123175 | JGI IMG/M metagenome (GOLD analysis project Ga0163144, IMG submission 123175) | Freshwater microbial mat bacterial communities from Lake Vanda, McMurdo Dry Valleys, Antarctica - Oligotrophic Lake LV.19.BULKMAT1 | ecosystem: Environmental > Aquatic > Freshwater >... | reverse complement strand
CATCCCGATGAATTGCGCTGCCTGATAGGCGGCAACCGCTTGCGGAAGTGCGAAGGAGTTTCCCATCCCCACATCTTCGGACGCGAAGCGGACGAGCCGCCGAGCGATATAGAGCGGATCCTCCCCGGCTTCGAGCATCCGGCCAAGCCAGTAGAGTGCTGCATCGGCATCGCCGCCGCGCATCGATTTATGGAGGGCGGAGATAATATTGTAATGCTGTTCACCATCTTTGTCATAGAGAAGATGCGAACGGGTAGCAACCTCCTCCACCACTGCCGGAGTGATTTTCTTTCCCAGACCAGTGCAGGCCTCGAGGATATTGTAGGCGGCGCGTGCGTCCCCACCCGCAATACCAGCAATGAAATCGAGAGCGGCCGGATCAATCTTCACTTTTCGGGATACAAGGATATCGTCCATCAAAAGTGCCGACTCGAGGAGCGAGCGGATATCCGAGACTGGATGCTGCTCAAGAACGAGGGTGCGCGTACGCGAGAGTAGCGCGGCATTCACCTCGAAACTCGGGTTCTCGGTCGTCGCCCCGATGAGCGTAATCGTACCGCTTTCGACGTGTGGGAGAAGAGCGTCCTGCTGCGACTTGTTCCAGCGATGAATCTCGTCGACGAAGAGGATAGTCCGCGCGCCGAGCCGTTCCGTTGCGCGCGCTCCATCCACAATTTTCAAGAGGTCTTTCTTTCCACTTTCGACCGCAGAAAGCTGGACGAAATGTGATTTCGTCTCGAGCGCGATGAGCCGAGCCAGGGTTGTCTTGCCACTCCCAGGTGGCCCCCAAAAGAGGAGTGACGGCACCTGATCCTGTTCGATCGCCTGACGCAAAAACGAACCGGCACCCAGAATTTTTTCCTGACCAATAAACTGGTTGAGTTCTTTCGGTCGCATGCGTTCCGCGAGCGGCACCAAAGGTTCGGTCTCAGTCGACATAGCGATTTATTTCGAGACGTCAGCGTCTGAGAAAACAAGCGAGAGTCCGACCGGACAATGATCCGATCCGATAACATCGGAAAGTACAACTGATTCTTTTACATTTGACATGAGAGTTGCATCAACGAAAAAGTAATCAATACGCCAGCCAACATTGCGCTCACGTGAACGTGTCTTCATGTCCCACCAGGTATACGCTGTTTCCTTCGGATGAAGCTGACGAAAGACATCAACAAAGCCTTCTTTGACCAGGCTATCAATCCAGGCGCGCTCCATCGGCATAAAGCCCGATGTTTTTTCGTTTTCTTTCGGTCGAGCTAGGTCGATTTCCTGATGTGCTGTATTCACGTCACCGCAGATGATAACCCGCTTCCCCTGCTTTCGAAGATGGAGGACATAGTGCAAGAATTCCTCATAGAATTGCATCTTATACTGAAGCCGGAGCTCACCCGAACCGCCGTTGGGGAAATAAACGTTGAGAAAGGTAAAGTGGCGAAACTCCATCTCAATTACACGCCCTTCGCGAGAGAGGAGGTTATCGCCGAAAAAGGTCTTCACAGCAAAGGGCTTCTTCTTCACGTAGACGCCAACACCACTATACCCTTTTTTTTCGGTCGAACAGTTGAAATAGCTCGTGTAACCATCAGGGTTACGCAGGTCTTCAGTGAGCTGATCAGGATCGCTAATTTTTGTTTCTTGGACGGCGACGATGGGAAATTTCCCTTGCTGCATCCAGGCGATAAAATCCTTCCGACCAGCCGAGCGCAGGCCGTTGACGTTCCAAGAAATAAGGGTGTATTGCTCTTGTTGCATAGATATAGCTTGATTTGGCTATCCTAGCACTTTTTCCACTCGAAAAAAAGAAAAAGCCGCTCAATTGTCCGAAAACAAGAGCGACTAAGAGAAAGAGGCAAGCTGCACGCTTACGACTCTTCGCTGCCGGGCACGCCTCCTTCCTCAACCCAATCCCGACCCATTCCGGTGTGACGACGGAACTTGAGCCATAGCCCAAAAGTGACGATGACCACAACGGCGGTGAATCCAGCAATTTCCATAGGACCTCCAAAGGGACAGTGAAGAAACCAAGAAAGCAACCGAACAACTATTACTTTCTTAGATGGATTATACACTAATCGGCTACTTCCGTCAACTGACCATTGACGGTTCAGATTAGCCCTATTCTGAGACTCTTTCGGCTCCTGTTTTTCCCATTTTCTCGATAAGGTGCTCACGGCCGGAAAGCCGGAGGATGAGATGATCAAGTTCCGTGAAACGCCGTTTCTTCTCATGGATATCAATATCATCCGGCATCTTGAGCGCAGCGGTACCCGGACGCGGTGAATACCAAGCGACAAAGGCCTTGGTAAATTTCACCCGCCGAACGATATCGAGTGTCGCTTCGAAATCCTCACGCGTCTCGCCTGGGAAACCGACGATAATGTCAGTCGTGAATTCGACATCCGGCACTTTGACCTGGATCCGTTCGATGAGCGCCAGATATTCGTCTCGCGTGTACCAGCGATTCATTGCTTTGATGATTTTGTCACTCCCCGCCTGGATCGGGAGATGGAGGTAGCGGTCAATATTTGGATGCTTGGCGATCACATCAATCAGTTCATCAGAAAAGTCCCATGGGTTTGCAGAGAGGAATGAGACTTTCTCGACACCCGGGATCTCTGCTACTGCCTCAAGAAGATATGGGAAAAGTGTTGGAATCCGGTGCCGACCGAGATGCTTCACCATGACTGGCTTCACTTTTTTCCCACTCGGTAGTTCGTATTCGGCTCCTTCCTTTATTTTTTCCATGAGGAAATCTGCCCCATACGAATTCACGTTCTGACCGAGGAGCACGACCTCTGTCTTCCCAGCCTCCACTGCTTCCTGGACCTCGTGCAGGATTTCACCAAACGGCCGCGACCGTTCCTTCCCCCGGGAAAATGGCACGATACAAAACGCGCAGAAATTATTGCAACCGTTCGAGATGACGATTGAAGCCATCTTCCCAGTAGCGCGCTTCGGCTCATGCTCAAACCCGACATCTTCCATCGGCAGAAACTCTTCATTGGGAAGCCGGCTTTTCATTCGCTTCATGAGCTTGCCCGACGGTTCGCGTGCTGCCGCACCCACCAAGCAGCCAGTGATAACGATGTGGAGATCTCCTGGACCGCGTTTAGCTTTCTCGCGCAAGTTCTGGACGAGACCATAGACCTTTTCTTCTGCCCGGTCACGGACAATACAGGTATTCACGACGAGCGTATCAGCCTCCTCAAGACTTCTTGCCAGCACAAAACCACGCGCCTCATATTGGCTCGCGATCCGCTCAGAATCAGCAGTATTCTGCTGGCAACCAAACGTCTGAATAAAGTATTTTTTTGACATATACGGTCTACCGATTGTACCGAGAAGCGGACAATGAATCAATTCGCTCTAAGCCGCTTTCTTCTCGACAATAAGCTGACCGCACGCTGCCGCAATATCTGCGCCCATAGTCCGACGCCGGGTGACATCGACTCGGGCATCGAGCAGTTTTTTCTCAAAAGTAATGAGCGCAGAACTTTCGCTAGTCGAATACTTGCTCTTGGTATCATTATACGGGATAAGATTGATCTTTACCTTTCCTACTTTTCGCGCGAAGGCAATCAATTTCTCGGCATGCGCCGAGGTATCGTTCACTCCGGCAAGCATCACGTACTCGAATGTCAGGTGTCGCCGCCGACTCTCAAATTTCTGGAAATACTCACCTGTCCACTCTGCCAGATCATCAAGAAATCTCGGATACGAGCTCGGCATAATATCGGTCCGTGTCTTGGCATCAGCACTATGGAGCGAAACCGCCAGTCGGACCGAGGGCCAAGATTCATCCGTCAGGAGTTTCCGAAGCATCGGAATAAGCCCGACGGTAGAAATAGTAAGTCGCGTGGGGCCCATATCGGTATGGGTGAGAAAGGCACGAAGTGAGGCCTTCACCTTTTCATAATTCGCCAATGGCTCCCCCATACCCATATAAACTACATTTGAAATCCGCTGTTCAAGATCGTGCCGGCCAGCTAAAAAATACATCCAGAACCGATACTGATCAATGATCTCGTCGGCCGTCAAGTTACGAGTAAAGCCCATCTTGCCAGTCGCACAAAACGTACAGGCCATCGCACAGCCGACCTGGGAAGAAACACAAATGCTCCAGAATCCACGCGCATTCTGCATAAGCACGGTCTCAATCCGTTTATTGTCGCCAGTCTCGAGTATCGCCTTGAAGGTATCATGTTTGGCACTCTCCAGGAGTGCGATCTGATGAAGAGACATCCATGGCAGTTCACTTGAAAGTTTGACTCGCCAGTCTTTGGACAAGACCGAGACCTGGTCCCAGGAGTACCAATCGGAGCGGAAAAAACCAGCCTCAACCTGTCGCAGGCGGAAGGCTGGTTGATCACTAAAGAGACGCGAGAGAATAAGGGAGCGAGCTTCCATATGAGGATTCTGACTATTCTACCCCATTATGGCACCTGCGTCAATATTATCGCTCTTTCTTTCTCGCTCCTGCGAAAAGATCCTTCACTCCCTCGGGTGGCTTGGACTGAGATTCCCGGTCTCGCTGGATTTGATCGAGGGCATCCATGAATTTTCTCTCCTGGAAAGTCGTCTCTTTTACGGTCGCTTCGAGATATTCTTTCCGAGCTTCCGGACTCCAACGGTAGCGATAGAGATCATGACGCCACTGATAGCCGGCATATCCGGTCAGGGTAAGGAAAAAAATGACGAAGAACGACCTGTAGTGCCGAATCCAAAAGTAGAGCGCTCGTTTCCGAAACGGAGCAAAGGAAATGTTTTTGAAGGAAAACTTCATGCTATTGGTATATTACTCTCTCATATACACTACCGTCTCAAAAGTCGCGTCAAGACGATTCTCTAATGAAGACCTCTCTTGTTTCGGACTAATCACGACCGGCAGCTCAGTGAAAGGATTCAGTGCTCCCGATCCCGAAACAACAGAGTCACCATCACTGTTGTGTTCCTTAAGATGGAGACTGATAACATCGAGTGCGTATGGCATCCTCTCCAGTTCATAGAGGTACTGGGTGATCGATTGGTATGACCCCGTCAACAAGATTGTGAGCTTCAGGAACTTTTTTAGCGGAAGTTCAGTCATGATTCCTGTTTCCTTCATGGTACCCCTTTTCAGGACGTCCGTATCATCAGTCTCCTTTGACACTGCTCCTGCTGGTTTCCCATCCTTCTTCTCAACCAGAGTCGTTTTACTTTCAAGGAAGGCATTGTCTTTTGACTGCATCTCAATCTGTACTCCATGTTTGAGCGCAATCACCTCCAAATCCTCGATAAATGTCACGAGACGCTCTTTATCGAGGATAATCGAAAGCTCACGCACTTTCCCCTCTATGAGTGCATGCTGTTTCTCCAACTCGGGCAGCCGGGCGAGTTGTTTTTCGCGGTGCTCTCGGAGGACAGAGGACTTCTGGACCGAATCCATCTCTTCTCGGATAGTAGTCAGCATGAGACGGATACCGAACCAGGCGACCAGCCAGATGACTACCAAAAGCAAAAGCTGCCAGAACCACGGTTTCATTTTTTCCCAACTTGCGTTTGGCATACTCGCTACGGTTTGTTGATGAGGCACTCTCGGCGCAACTTGAATTCTATCTGGAAATCGATTTCCTTCTGCGAAAAGAGATTTGAAATCGGCACCCTTACATCACTAACGCATTCTTCAGACTTGAGGGCCGCCTCAAATGAAAGGAACTGATCTCTGGTTTCCGCCTGGCCCGAGAGCGATATTGTGTAATCCTTCGTCAGAAGTTCAACTAATACCACCCCTTGAGGGGTCAGCCTTTGGAGAAGCCCAAGGAGAGTACTCCAATAGAAGTGATGCTCCTGGTAACGCACGACCGTCTCGGTCAAGGTGTTGGTGCTCTTGAATTCTTCCTGGTAAGAGACGAGTTTCTTCGCTTCTTCATTATACTGGTCAAAAGAGATAAGGGAATCACTCGCGCTCTTGGCTTGATAGCTGAGAATTATATAAATCCCTCCCAACACGACGACGTAGTAGAGCTCCAGAATGAGGAGGAGTGTTGTCTGCCAAAGGAAAAAACGATGCCGGAATTTTCGTATCAGCACTCCCTTCTTCTCTTCGGGAAGGACGTTAAGTAAGATCTTCATATTCGTCTAAGCCCCGGAGCGCGAGCCCGATGGCAGTTGAGTATTGAACCGAGTGTCCCCGATCAATGGGTGGCAGCGTTCGACCGAGCTTGATATTCACCCATGGGTTACCAAACTCGACCGACTGATTGAGACGCTTAGTCAGGTAAGGTAAAAATCCCTTCATATTTGAGCCCCCACCGCAGAGTACGATGCTATCAATCGTGCTTGAGTAGCCAAGATTCGACAGGTAAAAATTCATCGAACGCTCAATCTCAACGGATAAGTTTTCCAGTATCGGCTGAGCCGCCTTGAAGAGCGGACTCTTCATCGCGAGCGATCCCAATCCATATTTTATTTTCATTGCCTCAGCTTCCTCAAATGGAATCTTCATTTCTTTTGAGATTGCATCGGAAATCATCTGGGATGAAAGTGGAACACTCGAAGTAAAGCAAGGGGTGTGCCCGATGGCCACCAGAAAGCTTGTCCGCCGGTCTCCAATATCGACAATAAGGCGGGTTTTATCCTCATCCTTATCGAGAAGCAGGCTCCGAGCCTGGGCAATCGATTCCGTTTCGAGCCCAACGACTTCCAGTCCGGCCTTTTCGAGGACAGTATAGATCTGGTCGACCATAGTCCGCGCAACCGCGACGACGAGAACACTAATCTTATGCTTTTCCTTCACGAGTACCCGATCGAGCACCTGATAGTCATAGTAAACCTGATCGAGCGTGAGGGGAATATTCGCCTCAATCTCCCATTTGATTGCCTCCCTCACCTCATCAGCTTCCATTTCAGGCAATGAAATGACCCGCAGGAAGGCTTTAGTTTCTGGTAGTGAGCAGATTACCTTCCGGGTCCGCACTGGCCTTGGGAGCGTCTTGTCAAGTAGTTCTCGAATTGCAGTGACTACCACGTCCTCCTTGAGGATGTCGCCGTCAACAATACTCCCAAGAGCTATCGGAACAGCACCAAAACTCGACACTATCTCCTCCTTTCCTTCCCGTTCAAGCCACATTGCCTTGACTGAAAGATCGGAGAGGTCGAGTCCGAAAGGTTGAGGGAACAAATCAAATACTTTCTTCCGAAAGAAGCTCATAACATGATGCTGTGTTTGTTTTCTTTCTCTATCATAGCACGCGAATCTCTAGAGCTCCTCCCAAAGATCAAGCTCATATTGTGTCCCTGTCGGGAAATAAGGCGGCGGGTAATAGAGAAGATTGTTATCATAGTAAAGGTTGCGCGTTGTGTAGCCAGTACCATCAGTCCAAGCAAAACCATACCGGAGATTTGTCGCAATCGCACCATAGACCGTGATAACAGTCTTCGTATCGGGAGTATATCCCTTGCTCGTATAGTGCTCTCGGCCAACTCTCCCCTGTTGAGCGAGAAGTGCAGCATCAATACGTAGATCGCTCTCACTCGCCCAGCCAATCTCTATGTTATTTTGTCCGATGATACCGATGATATCTCGACCATCTGTATTCGTGTAACGGATATCATTGAGAATATAGACGGAAGGCGCCGGGCCACCCAAAAGGTCAGCAGCCGCAATCGTCACTTTCCTATCATTAATCGTCCCTGAAATCCAGGCGTTATCTTCGACAAAGATTACACCATTATCCGGTATTGGACGATTACTCAGACAAAGACCCGAACAAGAGCCACAGGTACCACCTCCACTCGTCCGTGTATACCTTGTTATCGTGTAGGCCGCATTGTAGGCATTCACCCTACAAGTATCATAGGTTCCGTTGGACCTCAGGATGATCTGCGTACCGAGATTCGTCGCTCCCGCACCGCTGTAGTATGAGCTTGTCGCCTGAGCAGCTGTTTTCATGACGCTCAGATCACCAAGAACTCCGTTAAAGTCCTTGGTGGTAACAGGAAGCTGACGACCGGCTTCAAAGACATCCGTTCGCGCCGACATCGCTGACGGCGGAGCCTCAGCTGGCCGAAAAGCATCGTTCACTGTCACCGAAGGTGGAGCGTTTTTATGTGTGTGCACACCAAACTCATTAGCGCCCGTATGATCCGGATCATTATAGGTTGCGACTGAGCTTGTTACGACATTATGCGCTAAGCCGTCAAAGCGGATTCCAGCATTGGAGTGAATTTTCCCATACACTTCAGTGCCAACACCGAAGCGGGTGAAGTCATTGGCGAGGACGGCATTCTCACTCCATGATGGACGACGAAGACGGACCTGAAGAATTCGCTGCTGAGCTGGATACCGATAGGTCCAACCCGTTGACTTAACGATTGCAATCGTCGACCCAGTCACCGGCGGCGTCACCTCGAGACGATATCTACCCATGGTCGTGCCCGATGGATCTGTATAGTCAGCTTCGTAGACTGATCCAACACCGTAGACTGATCCACTACTCCAAAATGTCTCGATCTGCGAGGTAGTCTTGCCTTCGACATTATGCGCCAAATACCAACGGTAAAACTCGACTCCTGCCTCAGCGATTTGAAGTGACTGCTCACGAGACCGAATCTGGAGCGAGTATTTCATGTTCGTCGTGATGAACTGAATGATGGAAACGAGGAGGATTTGGACAATTGCCATGATGACGAGGCCATAGATAAGCGCCCCTCCTTCCAAGTTTTTGAATCGCTTAATCACCATAGGATTCGAGATTGCGAAGATTGACAAATGACTCAACATTGACATTATCGGGGGCACGGACCGGATCGATATTTACTCGAATCAAGACACGGACAAGACGGACATCCTCGACCGCTATCGGCGTACTGATTGGATTATTTACTATATCACCTGGATAGTTCTCATTATAGTAATAAAAGAGTGGCTCTGCCGCTTCATTCACGATATAATTTGCAATCACGCTCGTCGTCCCATCACCGGCGACATACGTCGGCGGATTATTCGCCGACGGCTCACGGATACCGCGCATCAGGCGATCATTTACGGTATCGAGCCAATAATGTACTCGTTCGGTGACACCATCATTATCGATGTCCAGATAGACTTGAATGTCAAAATCATCGCCTGATTCAACTGGGTAGTCACCATTGTCCGCCTGTCGTACTTTGCGAAGATTATTGATAATTTCCGTTGATGCTCGATTCACCTGAATGGCTGAGATGCCCGTCTCAAGAATAAACTTATTACTCTTCCAAGTGCTATTGAGGAGAAGCATGAAGCCGACCATTCCCGCCGACATGATAAAGAGGGCCATTATCATCTCGACAAGCGTCAACCCCTTCAGATTCCGATCCGAAGCAAACTTCTTCATACACTGTTTTACTAAGGACTCAGGCTCATTGATTTCATAACGAGTCCGCTCGTGACCACAACCGTATCAGTGTCCGTGGTAAAACCAGTAGCAGAAACTTCGACATCGTAAGTTCCAGCAGCTAAGCCCGGAGTGGCAGCGGTCGGGAAATAGGCCTTTCCATACTGGCTCGTTACCACCGTTTCATCATATACGAGGGTGGTGTTGGTGAGCTTGACTGAAGCGCCAATGATTGGGCTACCATCCGTAGCATTTGCAACCGTGATGAGCGCGCCATTTACCGTTTTATCCGCCAGAATCATTTTCACCTGTTGTGTTGTGCCTGGTGCAAGGACAATAAGATTTGTGCCTGATGCAGACTCTGGTAGAAGCTGAATGAATTCGTATCCTGTCTCGCTCAAATCAAGCGTCCAGGTATAACTCCCATAGCTCCGGCCAGTATAATCTTTCTCTCCTCCACTATCCGTTACTGCATCTTCACCAAACTCATAGACCGCAGCGCCCGTTCCAGAGACTACCCCTATCTGACGGCCACCATCGATACGAAAACTAATGTCAGCAATGTCAGCATCGAATGGATCTTTCGTCCTGAGCTCAAGAACCGATTCCTCGTCCATCACAAATGAGGCCTGATTCACCGCTGCATCCACGACTGAACCGTGGACATCCGTTGGAATGAATGCTGTTGTCGGATATGGGGCATATGTGGCACCCCCAAAGAAACCGGTCTTTGAAAAAGCTATCTGGTACGCCTGAGAACTTGCCGGTGCACTCACGAGGAAAAGATTGCCCGTCGCATCGGTCGACGTCGTCACATCAATCGCTGGTGCAACGGCAGAATTTATGACTCTGACGCTCGCACCAGACACCCCGTTCCCCTGAGAGTCGAGGATATTGATCGAGAGAATACCACCGCCTGCCGGTTGCTCTATGCCCGGAGGTGCAAAGGTAGAGAAAAGTTGGACTTTTTCCGAGTCCCCAGCTCCACCCCAGGACACCTCGACTCGAGCCAGCTTGTAATCATTTGGAACCAGATCATTAGGAGTTCCACCAAGGCTTCCGTCATAATCGTCATCCGCATACCGGATAAACGTATGGACATGGTATTGTGAATTGTTCACCTGAATATCCTCATCCTGGACAATATCACCCACTGGAATACCTGAAACAGTACCGATATTATCATAATCGAGGCTCCGGATAATCTCCATTTTCTGATTCGCAAGCGCAATCGCTCCTAATCGGTACTTGGACTGTTGAATGAGCGCCGTCCCGTAGGCAAAGGTCTGGAAAAATACCGCTGTAATCAGCGCGAAGATAAAAAGAAAGGCAAGGCCCTCGATGAGGGTAAATCCGCGGAGCATCATGCGCTCAGGCTGATAGGGACGCATAACGGTTACTTGATATTTTCAAGCACACTATACATCGGTTGAAGCATCGCCACCGCGAAAAATCCAACCGATGTACCAATAAGGAGCATCAGAATCGGCTCGATAATCGATGACATGTTCTTTGTGATTTGTGACACTTCTTCCTCATAGAACTCAGCGAGTCGCTGCAGCACATCTTCCGTCTTCCCCGTTTCTTCGCCGACCTGGATAATTTGAGTAACAAGAATCGGGAAAATAACCGGATGTTGCTCTGTAACCTTGGAAAGCTCTGTTCCCTTTTGAATTTCTTCCACTCCTTGGATGAGCACTTCTTTATAGTAGACATTGCCAAGCGTCCGAGAGACAATCGTCAGCGCACTCACGACTGAGATACCACTCTTGAGGAGTGAGCTGTAGATCCGTGCGAAACGAGCACAGTTCACTTTGACGATGATATTGCCGATGACTGGAATACGAAGCACGAGCCAGTGGAGAAAGTGTCGACCGACATCGGTCTTTGCTGCCACCCGAACAGCGACTATAGTGCCGACCACTATGAGGATGGTGATGATCCAATGACTTCGGATGAATCCCGAGAAAGCAATGAGGAAACGGGTAAGCGGTGGGAGTGCGACTTCCATATCGACGAAGACCTGAGTGATCTTCGGGAGGATATATGTCAGCATCAATATACCAATGCCAATCATCGCCACGACGATTACCATCGGATAAATCATTGCCCCCCTCACCTTCGAAAGAAGATCGTTCTCTTTTTCGAGCTGCAGCGCAAGAATATCGAGTACTGATTCGAGGTTACCAGAAATCTCACCGACTGAAACCATGTTGACGAAAAGTTCATTGAAGACGCTTGGATACTTGGCCAGCCCTTCAGAAAGTTGTTTTCCCGCCTGAACGTCTTCGTATACTGATAGGAGTATTTTCTGAAAACGTTTATTCGTGGTTTGGACTGACAGGTTATGGATGGCGCGCGAAACAGTGAGTCCCGATGAGGTCATCACGGCCAAATTTCGAGTGAAAACCATCTTTTCCTTGAGCGGGATGGTTATGAAACGATCGAGGAATCTTATCTGGACACCATCACCAAGCTCTTCAATCAGCTTGAGCGAGGTGACGAGAAAGCCTTGAGCGCGAAGCTCTTGCGCGACCTGATTCTCATTTTTTCCGACGATTTCACCACCCTTGGCCTCGCCGCCTGAGATACTTTTTGCTGTGTACAAATACTTCGGCATAACCGTTCTCTTGTTTCTGTTTCTTTTCGTTTAGTATACCACGCTACCCGATGGAACAATCTGTTTCAGTAACACTAAGAAGCTGAGAGCAATTGTTTGAATCGTTCGAATATGGCCGGGCCTTTCGGACGAGGCAAAAATATGAGCGCCTCATCATTTACAATAATAAATGCACCCAGCATATGAGTCTTGGGATTTGCTTCAATTTTCTTCTTCTGCCACGTTGCCAAAAAAGGCTCCCAGAACGATGCCTGGAGACACATCTCACCAATGCGTCTCGCTCGAAGTACGAACGGATGAGTTTGATGGAGCCAGAGAGGTGCCAATTCAGTGAGTCGATAGGTCGGTTTGATGTCGATCATCCAATGATTGGCGAGCTCAAAGCACCGAAATGTGTCCCCGCCGATGAGTGGGTACATGAAACGATACTCATGCGCCGAAAAAAAGTCTTGAAGTGAAATCTGAAGACTGCCGTCAGTCACAAAATGGTTTAGACAGGCCCGATTTTCGATATGGCTCCCATGACGCCGCTTACCCAAGAGCTGAAGAACGGCCGAAAGGACAGTCCGACCACGCCAAATCGCCCCCTTCTGGAGAACAACAAAGAAATCCCAATCGCTCTCCTGATCACCTTGTTTCATCGAGAGGCTGCCGGTCAAACCAATCATTCGGACGAAGGGGACCCAGGCGAGATAATGCGCGAGCCGGGCTGCTCGTCTAATCTTTTTCACCGCTCGCTTTTCAGCCTGGATTCGGCCAAGGACGAGCGACTCTTTGCCTGGCAGAAATACAAAGCCGCGGAAACGTGCCACTCTCCCTTCGGCCACTAGAACAACCACACTAGCGCTCACTTCGCCCAGCGTGGGGACGACCCTCTCGACGGCTTCACTGGGTTGGATGAGATGCTTCCACACTTCAAACTCAGTCAGTGGATAGCCGAGAATATCATAGTAGATGATGGTCGCGAGACTGGCCTTCTTCAGCATAGACAAGAAGTGCCTTAGAGATATTTTCCGGTAAAACTCCCTTTTACTTTCTTTAATTTCTCGGGAGATCCAGCATACAGGACCATCCCGCCACGATCTCCACCGTCCGGACCCATATCGATGACCCAGTCTGACGCCTTGATGACATCCGTATTGTGTTCAACAACGAGTACGGTGTTTCCCTTATCGACAAGCGCATTAAGGACTTCAAGCAATCGCCGGACGTCTTCGAAATGAAGCCCAATCGTCGGTTCATCGAGGATATAGAGCGTCTTACCGGTCGATTTTCGCGCCAGCTCAGTCGCGAGCTTGATCCGCTGAGCTTCACCCCCTGAGAGATTGGGCGCACTCTGACCGAGGACGAGATAGCCGAGGCCCACTTCCTCAAGAACCCGGAGTTTTTCTTCAATCATCGGTTGATCAAGGAAGAAATGCCGCGCATCGGTTACTGTCATCCGCAGAACCTCTGAAATATTCATCCCGCGGTATTGAATTGCCAATGTTTTCGCATTGTAGCGCGTGCCATTACAGACCTCACACGGGATATAGACATCCGGGAGGAGGTACATCTCAATCTTCTTCTGGCCGCCACCTTGGCAGACTTCGCAGCGACCACCACGCATATTGAAGCTAAAGTGCGATGCAGAAAAACGTTCTTTCTCCGCTTCTGGAGTCGCTGCATAGACATCGCGGATAAGACTGAAGATCCCAGTATAGGTCGCGGCGTTCGAGCGGGGCGTTCGACCGATTGCATCCTGCGTTACGGTAATCACCTTATCGATATGTTCGATGCCTCGGATCGCTTGATGAGTCCCCGGCTCGGTCCGCGCCTGATAAAAATGCTTCGAGAGAGCGCGGGAGAGGATATCATGAACCAAGGTTGATTTTCCAGAGCCTGAGACACCCGAGACCGAGACAAATTTCCCGAGCGGAATCTCGACCGTAACATCTTTCAGATTATGCTCCGTCGCACCAGCAATGGTGATTGCTTTTCCGGTTCCTTTTCGCGGCGCATCACGGTTGACTACCGAGCGCTTGCCGGAGAGGTATTGGCCAGTGAGGAGCTTCGACT
>Ga0163144_10018596_pt1 | contig 14031 bp, 13 predicted proteins | sample OliLak19BULKMAT1_FD_123175 | JGI IMG/M metagenome (GOLD analysis project Ga0163144, IMG submission 123175) | Freshwater microbial mat bacterial communities from Lake Vanda, McMurdo Dry Valleys, Antarctica - Oligotrophic Lake LV.19.BULKMAT1 | ecosystem: Environmental > Aquatic > Freshwater >... | reverse complement strand
GTCTCTGAACCATTTAATGAAAATCAATTGGCAGCACACACCTTTGTTTCTTTCGAATTTAATAACGGAGATTTTTTGGCTATCAGCATTGAGGCGCGTAAGACAAAAGATCAGGTGTATAGCGTTTGGAAAGGTATGCTACGGAGCTATCCTCTTGTATACATAGCTGCAGATGAGAGAGATGTTATACTGCTTCGCGCTAATCTACGAAAAGACCGCGTATACGTTTACCCCGTAAAACTAGAGAAACCTGAAAATGCACGACTGGTCTTGACCGACATGCTAGTGCGTATGAACGAACTTATAACAACCAAGCCGGCATGGTACAACACTCTCTTTGCAAACTGCACTTCAAGTTTAATTGAGCATATAAACAAACTCAGTCCTGGACGTATTTCTACTTTCTCATGGCAACTGTGGTTGACCGCCTCTGCAGATGAGCTCGCTTTGGAACGCGGACTACTTAACACAGACCTTTCCATTGAACAGGCACGGCTCAAATATTCAATAAATGAGGCATCAGAGCGTGCGGGAGATGTACCAAACTATTCAACAGAAATTAGAAAGTTTCAAAATTAAGAGAGTGTGATTGGTATTTGTAATGAGGAGGATAAGGGATTTTCCCTCGGGGTAATGGGGAAGAAGTAACGGGGACAGTCACCATATTTTTGAACAATTCTGGATTGGTGTCAGAATGAGAGACGGGAATAAGTACACTATTTCACTTATGCACAGATAAGTACAACGCGTGGTCTTTACCGTTTACTCTGTGCTTGGTATTGTTTAGCCAGACGGAAGGTTCGGGGCAACGATCATTAATTTCCAGTGATCGCTTGGGTGGCTCGTTCGTGCTCGATGACGTGACAGTGGAACAACTGGCGACCGCCGTGTCGGAACCAAGTTCAGCTTTATTATGTATATCCGGAGTACTCGCGGTGGGAACGCTTCGAACTTATTTCAAAATCACATGAACAAGAAACTTATCGTTGGGGTACCTGTTCTACTTTTAATACTCGGAGGTGGGGCTTGGCTGTATGGGCAATCAGTAATGACAAGAGTGACTCAACCGTCAGTGCCCTTAGCTATGCAGGCGACTACTACGCCAGTCATCGGGCTTGTTACCGCGAGTCCCAACTTGATCACTGTCAACACTCCGACAGTAGTGACGATGACTGTCCAAATCACCGACCCTACAGTTCTTCCGACAGGCGTGAACCTACTGCGGTTGAATGCATCAGGAACACCCACCGTGCTCGGAGTGATGCGTGACGATGGGCTCAATGGGGATGTTGTGGCTAATGACAAGGTCTTTAGTTTGCACCTAAACTTTCATGAGTCAACCTCTGGACAGGTACAGTTGCAAGCGTCAGCTGCGTTTAAAGGAATACTGAAAAGAGTTCAATCGCCACCTTCTCTTATCTCAGTGTGGATTATTCAAAACACACACTTCGGCGTAATTCTGGCACACCCGCCGCAATTAGTCCTGACTCCTTTTGAGCCCAGTCCGGTTTCAGGCGATTTCAAGGCGGTATATATCAGTGAGCCAAATGAGGAGATTTCGGGTTCGACGGGAATGACACTCACAATTGAACCCAATCTTACAGTCGACCAGGCTTCCCGGTCTTTGCAGAATGATCCTGCCACTAAGCAATATTACACCAGACAAACAAATGGACGAGTGTGGTTGGTCTATATATACGATGGAACCAATCTCGGTACAGAAATAGTGGCCTACACGCAACGAGGCTCCGATGTTCTGATTTTAGGAGGACATTACTCCGACACTTCACTTCCTATCTTTAACGGAATAATGGATTCGATTCGCTAAAGATAGAATTCTTTGTATTAGGAAATTAGGGACAATGAGATATGTACTTGCACTTATGCTTGCATCGGTTGTACTTGAAGCACAGCCGAAGATTTTTACTCTGCCATTCTCTGAGCCACGAATCATAACCAACACCTGGGAGGGATATAACTTATTGTCAAAAGTACGCTCTCCACACAAAGCTACAGATTATGCTGCGTCACAGGGAACACAAGTGAGAGCAGTAGCAGATGGTTGGGCTATCGCGTCAGCCCAGTTACCATTGGTTCACGGCACTCCCATTTTGAACTGCGCTGGAGCGAAAACGGAGGCGAATGAATCTTTTGGATTGTTCGTACTTATTCAGCACCCGCAAGAGCCCCAGGCGTATAGCTCGCTGTATGCACACCTCGATAGTGTTGACCTGCCCAATAATAAAGAAGGAGTGCTTCCGCCCGACGACTATTCGAGGTGCAATATTACTGGTAAAGCGGATATACAATATCGAGGCGTAACATACCGACGCCAATGGGTAAAACAAGGGCAGGTGATTGGTACTGTAGGAAAAACTGGTTCTAAAGCGACTCACCTTCACTTTGAGGTGGCCAAGAACAACAGTGGAAGTTATGGAGACCACACCAGTAACCGGGTTGATCCATACGGCATTCGAGGAATTTTACTCAACTACCCTCCAAGAACAGAGTGTCTGGCAACATATCCCTACCTATACTTGTGGACACAGTGTCCTCCTGTCGCAGCGGCTAATGGAGAAGTATCCCTACCAATATGCACGCTTTCGGTGAGTCCAATTACGATAACTCAAGGCCAGTCCTCAACCCTGACGTGGACTACGACGAGAAGTCCTACAAACGCCAATATCACTGGCGTCGGCGCCGTCAATCCTCCAACTGCGGGATCGAGGGTGGTCACGGCTTCCGCTAGCACCACGTACGTCATGACCGTAACAAACGCGACCGGCGTCGGCACCTGCTCCACCACCTTAACCGTTAACCCAATCAACCAGCCGCCGACGGCTGGTTTTTTGATGACTGCGGCAGGCGTGCCCTCGGTGACGAATGGCCAGACCTTGAATGGTGACAGTCACCATAATTCAGGGATCTCGAATCTTACAGATTCTGTACACCTGTTCTGTTTTTTATTTCGCTTCGCTCATAAAAAATCTATCACAGGTTTTCGAGCCCTGACGTAAATCTGTAACACAGATTTACTGTCGCAGAGTCAAAAAAATCCCTTTCGGGATTTGTTTTGGCTCTGCGACCAGGGCTCGAACCTGGGACATCCTCCTTAACAGGGAGGCGCTCTACCGACTGAGCTATCGCAGAATGTAAATTTACTCAAACTTTCAACTAATCCTATCGTGTTTTATAGCGAGCACCTCCAAGTTCGGGTCACAGGTATTTTTCTACTAAAAAATGCTTTGACCACATCTCGCCTCGACAGGCTCCGATCTTGCGAGTCGATACCCATCGACTCTCACTCTACCGACCGAGCTATCGCAGAATGTGAGTAGATAATATCAAAAATGAAACGAAATGCAATCAACAGCTTCGGAGTCTGTTCATTGAATCTACAGGGTTTAGAGTGGTATAATAAGCACATGAATATAAAAACACAAACAAAAAGTTTTGAATTGACGCCCGCAATAGAAGACTATGTGTATAAAAAAGTATCCATGCTTTCCAAATTTCTTGGAAATGAAGAACAAGAAACAATTTGTGAAGTAGAACTTGGTAAAACTACGAACCATCACAAATCAGGCCATATCTTTCGTGCAGAAATCAATCTTAATGTTCCCGGTGCAAAACAGTTTTACGCAGTTGCACAGGAAGAGGATCTGTACGTAGCAATCGATAAAGTCCACAACGATATGGAGAGGGAAGTCATATCATACAAAGACAAACGAACACGACTATTTCGTCGTGGTGGAGCTTATCTTAAATCAATACTTAAAAAAATTCAAAAATAATACCATGAATCTCGGAACACTTAGACAAAAAGCATCGAATACACTTACTGTATTTGTACTCATGTGTGCAGTTGTTATTGTTTCTCTTTTGTATGTTGTCCAAAAAAGTGAGGAGCTTGGCAACAACCTAGTCTATGCACAAGGAATTTACGAACTGGAGTGAGTTGTATTAAATCCATTTAGAAAAGAGGCGTAGTCCATTTCCTTTTTACCCTCTGGTACGACACGCTCAATGACAAGATTCATACCCTCTATTCGTGCGCGTTTTACAATCACTCGAATTTTTATGTTGTTATGCACAAACCAAAAATACGCTTGTGGCCACGAGTGGTATGCTCGAATCTTACGAAGATTATTTTCAGGTAAGCCTGTGAGATCAAGCTCCCCGTCAACTTTCTCTATTTTTTTGCAAAACATAGCTTTATCATGATCCTGCTCTTGTTCAGTTATTTTACCATCTATCCAGTCAGGGAGAATACGTGCAAGTAGCTGTCCGCCATGAATACCGAGTTCAGTTTCAAGTTCATCTGCATACGGAAGCGAATTATCTTCTAGAAAATGGTGCCAGCTGTGAGTTTTTTCCTGTGCAACAATAGGTCCATGATCCATTTTGCTATCAAGATGCATAATCGTCACTCCCGTTTCGTTGAATGCGAGTATTGCGCTTTGGACAGGGGATGCACCACGTAGTTTGGGTAAAAGAGACGGGTGCACATTGAGCATCTCTTTTTTTGGAATATCTAAAATATTCTGGGGGATAATGAGTCCATACGAAGCAACAACACCAATATCAAAATTTCCATACGATCGAATCTTTTCTTCTACCTCCGAATCTTTAAGCGTTTCGAACTGAAGGCAGGGAATACCGTGCTCCTGTGACCACACTTTTGTTTCTGGAGGAGTGAGCACAAGCTTGCGACCCTTAGGTTTATCTAATGTGGTTACAATGAGAGTTGGTAGGAATCCAGCACGTGCAAGCTCGTCTAACACAAGCACAGAGAAGCGAGATGTACCAAAGAAAATATATGTTATATGCGTATCCATTCTTTTCTATTTTTTATTTTTCAACACTGACTCTTCTTGTTTTTTGACATCCTGTGGAATCACTTCTTCCAGATGCGTTGCTGTATCTATGAACAACACACCATTTAAATGGTCTGTCTCATGCTGGAAAACCTGTGCCATAAGTCCAGAACCACCTTTCATAAATTTCTTGCCATGTTCATTATAGGCGATAACAGTTGCCTTCTGGCTACGAGAAACCTTGCCGTACAGATACCGAACTGACAGACATCCTTCCTCCATGTCTTTCTTCTCTTTAGAAAGCTTAGTGATAACTGGATTAATAAACACCATGTCCGGCGTGACTTCTACTTGAACTTTGTTTCGTGTTTTTATAAACCGTCCAGAGACAACAAAAATCCTCACACTATATCCTATCTGTGGTGCAGCGATAGCCACGCCATCATCTTGAGACACGAGAGACTTTTTCATCTCTGTGATTATTTTTTGAATTTTTGAAGATGTGATTTCGGCAACAGGCACTTCCTGAGCAACTTCTCGAAGCACAGGCTCTTCTCTTTGAAGGATGGGTTTGATATTCATTTCTTTGAATTTCTTATTGTCTTAATTATACCTAATGTACCTCAATACAGCCTAATGTCAAAAAACACATACGGTTACAAAAGTGTATCCGGATCAATTTTAATCGTTACCGAAGGAGGTAGGCTTCGAAGCTTGGTAAGAAGCTCTGGTTCGACCCACACCTTACACGGAAGCATGATGAGACCATGCGCTGTGTATTCCTTGCCCGTAATAAAGCTTTCGAACACAGACACCGTCTGAGGTTTCAAAAAATCAACAAGTTTCTCCATTTCATTCCTCACAGCCTTCTTCTCTCCAGTAAGGGAAAGTTTGATACTTGTTGTAAATGGAGGAAATTGTAGTTCTTCTCGTTCTTCTATTTCTCGACGATAGAAATCAAAAAGATTTCCTTTGAGTGCGTCATCAAAAATCTCAACGTGTTCCTGACGTGTTTGGACAATGAATTTCTTTTCTGCGATAGTACGGAGATCAAGTAATATGTGAAATATTTTCTCATGAATTTTATAATCAGGAATAGAGAAAAAAGAGTCCATGGAAACAATCGCAACATTTTGGACCTTTTGATTAAGATACGAAATAGCCATTTCTGTTCCGACAAGTATAGATGTGGGAGAATCAAAAAATGTATCTCGAGTTTTGACCGCACGAAGATGAGTCGTGATGTGTTCTTTGTCCATAATGAAAATTTTTCGAGTGGGGAATAGGATACTAAGCTCCTGCACAACCCTATCAATACCGATACCAAGCGTTGTGAGCCTCCAGCCCTTGCAGACAGTGCAGAGCACATCCGCCTCTCTACTCCGACCACACTGGTGACACATATACACATTGTGACCATTTTTAGCATGGAGCACTACAGGGCTACTACACACATCACAGGTTACCACGGTTCCACAGTCACTACATACAGTAGAGGGAGCCAAACCCTTCCTGCTACAAAATACAAAAGTGAGTTCATTATTTTTTTCTCCACGAGATATCATCTCTTTCATTTCATCTGAAATAATTTTAAATTCCCTTTTATCGTGATCCTTTGGTGTCCGCATATCAACAAGCCGACACTCTGCACTAGAAAGCGAACGGAACTTGAGTGGAGATAGTGGCACACTGTCACCACTTTTTTCTTCATGCAATGTTTCAATACGAAGAAGACTGTCGCCAAGAATGAGTTTTTGATTTGAAACTTTAGTAATAATCCGTGCAACTTTTCGAATATCAAGAAATGGACGCGATATTGTTGTATATCCACGTGAGCTTTCTTTTTCTACAATAATCGTCCCGATATCATCTCGTGGTATCGAGAGAAATGAACCAGTGCCGATAATGAGTATCGGATGAGTTTCTTTAGTTATCTTTTTCCACATATCGATCAAGGTCTTTGGAACGATTTTGCCATGCAGTGTGTATGTAAAACTTTCAATACCTTTTTCAAGAATTTTTCGAGAACTAGAAATATCTTCCTGTGTCGGTACGCAGAAATACACACTATTACCTTTCGCAAATTCCTCACGAATAAGAGATTTGTACAACGCAAATCGTTCCTCGTTATCACATTGAACAAGTAGCGTTTCGTGGAAACTATCAGTTTTCTTCTTCCGTGGTGTGTACGTTAAGTCACTGCTTGATTCAAGTATCGATTTAGGCAAGAGAACAGAAAGTACCGCGCCAACCGTCGTCGCATAGTAGTCAGCAATCTTAGAAACACTCTCAATGAACGATGTAGATAAAAAGCTGTGTGATTCTACAGAATCTATTTTTTTTATACTATACGACAGAGATTTAATTTCTGACTTATTTTCTTCTACAGATTTAGAATTTACAACAAGTCCATATGCTTGTTTACTCCGAAGAGGTACAGTCACAATAGACCCAGGTATAACGTGTTTCTTTGTAAAATAGGTGAGTGTGTCACGACTCATGCCGTGTCCTATGGGAATGACAGTGATGATATACATAAAGTTGGAAGTTAATCTTGAAATCTCTTTCTCACCAATACAACTCCGTCACCGGAATAATTTCCTATTAGAAATTTTCCTCGCCCTCACCTCGACACGACTTCCGGGGTGTACCGGAGTTATATTGGATTCGACGAGATTTGGAGATTACTGCCATTATACAACATTCTGCACATCATCTGGAGTTTGTATTTTGTTCAACACTCGGTGTTGAACATGTGTTCATATCATTTATATAAATCACTAGATTTGTATTGAGTTTATATACTCAGTGCCATCAAACTTGTTCCATTCAACACATACATAGAATCGTTGTTGTTTACAACAAATCGAGGATTTGTGCCTTTGAAAATTGGCATAATATTCTGCACACGATCTTTGTTTGGATCGGTTTCGATCACAAACACACCTTCTCCTGCAGAGAACAGGACCGCATCTGTACGACCTTTGTAAAAATCTAGACTCGTTATCGTTTCTTCTGGAGCAAGCACTGTGCGAATCTCTTCGCCAACTTTTGCAACAATCACGTTGTTTTCCACCCATATACGTACATTTTTATCTCCAGAGATTTTTGGACTCTCTTTCGTTGACAGAACAGAAGATGTAATAGAATTTCTGATTGTATAATACTGAGGATCTTTTACGGTAATATATTCACCTCCAGAATTTTGAGCTACAAATATCGGAGAGAGAGTAACGACTTCTAAACTCTGGACATCTATTTTCTTTGTCCATGGGAAATATCCTGCACGAGAAACAATAATCTGATGTGTTGTTGGAGATAGCGTGATGGATATTTTTTGATTGTCTTTATCTGTAGTGATTTTTTGAGACTTATCTACAAATACATCCGTATTGACAAGAGGAACTGTTAATTCAACAGTTCCAACTCTGCCAACACCAAATTTTCCGACTCGAAAACCGACTGAATACATGACAGTTGGGATAATAACAAGTACAAGACCTACAAGTGTGAATATATATATTTTGTTTCTCATGGTGGGTATTATACTACAAAATTATAAATTTTTGGTTAAGAGAATGTGTGATATCATAGCCACATGGGATTTTTTACTAAAAAACTAGGGATTGACCTTGGAACAGCGAATACGCTTGTTTTTGTGCCTGGACAAGGAATCGTACTTAATGAGCCGTCTGTTGTCGCGGTATCCGAAGAAGATAACCGTATTATGGCTATCGGTATTGAAGCCAAGCAAATGATTGGTCGAACACCGGAAAATATTATTGCATACCGACCAATGAAGGATGGTGTCATCTCGGACTACCGTGTGACAGAAGCAATGCTACGATACTACATAGACAAAGCTCTCGGTAAATGGAATTTTATTAAACCTGAAGTGCTCGTATCTGTGCCGGCAGGTGTCACATCGACAGAACGTCGTGCGGTAATCGAAGCCACAATCAAAGCGGGAGCAAAAAATGCATACGTGGTAAAAGAACCGATCCTTGCTGCAATCGGGGCAGGTATTCCAATTCATGAAGCTATGGGACATATGATTGTTGATATCGGTGGTGGCACAACAGATGTAGCGGTAATTTCTCTTGGCGGTATCGTGGCTTCTACATCTGTAAAATGTGCAGGTAATAAAATAGACTCATCTATCACCGACTACATCAAAAAAACATTTAATCTCGGCATCGGAGACAAAACCGCAGAAGATATCAAAATGAAAGTTGGATCTGCTATTCCACTCGACGAAGAACTCTCCATGACGATCAAAGGCCGTGACTTTGTCACTGGACTCCCGCGAAGTGTAGAAGTTAAAACAAATGAAATTGTCAAAGCTATTAGCAAAGACCTTCGTGAAATGATCCAAGCGATCAAGGTAGTACTCCAAGAAACTCCACCAGAACTTTCGTCGGATATTATAGATAGTGGGATTATTATGACTGGTGGTTCATCTCAACTTCGAAACTTTCCCGACCTCGTATTCCGACGCACCGGTGTGAAGGCGGTTCTCGCCAAGGATGCATTGTATTGTGTCGTAAAGGGGACGGGAATTGCCTTGGAACATTTAGATACGTACAAGAAGTCTATAATAAGCAAGAGATAACTATGGAGAACTTGGTCATTTCATTCAACCAGTCAGGCACTCTCCATCATGCGTATTTTATAGTGGGGGATTCAAGTGTCCTTTTATTGCTTAACACTTTCCTCGAAGAACAGGTAAAAATTAAAACGCGAGCAAACTCTGACTTTTGGCATGGCAAATTTGCAACATTTACAATCGACAACGCACGGTCTCTCGCGAGTTCGCAAGAGAGGAAGGCTTTCGGAGAAAACTTGGAGGTCACCCGCGATTCCACCAAAGGCCACAACGAAGGAAAGAAAATTTTCATCATTGAGACAGATTTTATAACAGAAGAAGCTCAAAATGCGCTTCTCAAGGTGTTCGAGGAACCAACTGCTGGTACTCACTTTTTTATTATTTCACCCCAAGATACACTGCTCCCGACACTGCGGTCGAGAGTACAAATAATTGAGTTTGAAAGTTCTCAAATTAAAAAACTTGAAAGTGAATCCATACTTGCACTCACACTTGCAGAACGCATGGTAAAAGTGAAAGAAATTACAGAAGGAATATCGGACGAAGAAAAGACAAAACAAGACGCGATTACATTTTTAAATACTATCGAAAAAGAATTATACGAAAAAGGTGTAGAAAAATATTCGAAATCCCTAGCCATAACAGTAGCCGCACGTGAATCACTGTATGCACGTGGTACACCGATTAAAATGGTTCTCGAACATGTAGTACTTACTATCCAGAAATAAGCACAATAGAATATTGTGTGTTACAATCTGACTATGGCATACAATTTTTCAGTATTCAAACAAAATATTAAAAATCTAGAGGATTGGCTCAAGGGAGAAATGTCTGGAATCCGTACCGGCCGAGCAAACCCTGCAATACTCGATGGTGTTAAAGTGGAAAGTTATGGAACCTTCATGCCTGTAAACCAAGTGGGAAATGTATCTGTAGAAGATTCACGTATGATTCGGATCACTCCATGGGACAGTTCATTTACAAAAGTAATCGAAAAAGCAATCACTGATTCAAATCTTGGATTGTCTGTATCTGCAGATGATAAAGGAGTGCGTGTATCATTTCCAGAACTTACCACAGACCGGAGACAAGCTTTGATAAAAATAGCAAAACAAAAACTCGAAGATGCACGGGTTACACTCCGTGGGGAACGAGAAAAAGTTATCAAAGACCTCGATGCACAAGAAAAAACAGGAACATTATCAGAAGATGAAAAATTCAGAACAAAAACAGAACTTCAGAAAATGGTAGACGAAGTAAACACGAACCTCGACGGCATGCTGAGTAAAAAAGAAAAAGAAATAATAGAATAGAATCATATAATCATTTACAATTTATGGGAATCATCATATTTATAATCTCACTCGCAATCCTTATCCTCGTCCATGAGTTTGGGCATTTTATCGTTGCAAAAAAATTCGGTATTCGTGTAGATGAGTTTGGACTTGGATTTCCACCTAAAATCTGGGGCAAAACATACGGAGAAACCACCTACACTCTTAACGCAATACCATTTGGTGGATTTGTTCGTATTTTTGGTGAGGATCCACACGCAGAAGAGATCTCTGAGGAAAACAAATCTCGAAGCATGTTGTACCAACCTAAATGGATACAAGCACTCGTACTCGTTGCTGGTGTAACCATGAACATACTCTTTGCATGGATCCTTATTTCTATTGGATTCATGATTGGACTCCCCTCACCAGTAGATCACAGCGGGTATGGTAAAGTTGAAAATGCACATGTGGTAGTACTCAACACTCTTCCAGGATCTCCTGCAGAAAAGGCTGGACTAAAATCTGGAGACACAATCGTATCTGTTTCTGACGGGAACATGACACTTGGAGGAATGAACTTAACAACCGACAATATTTCAAATCTCGTAAACAAGAGCGAGAGTCCTATACTTTTCACATACGAAAGAGGTGAAGATGAACCAGAATCAGTGACCATAAATCCAGATGACACAACAGTGTCCGGCAAAAGAGCGATAGGTATCGCCATGGACAAAATAGGCACACTTAAACTTAATCCATTTCTTGCAATTATTGAGGGAGCTCGCACCACCGCCCTACTTACTGCAAATACCGTCCAAGGTCTTGGGCAATTTCTATGGAATATAGTGACTTTCAAATCTGATTTTTCTCAGGTTGCAGGCCCTATTGGCATAGCAGGAAGTGTATCTGATGCAAAAGATCTTGGTGTTGTATACCTACTGTCCATCATTGCACTTATTTCTATAAATCTTGCAGTCATTAACCTTATACCATTTCCCGCACTCGATGGTGGACGACTATTTTTTATACTTATAGAAGTGATTATTCGACGACCAATTCCGTCAACTTTTGTTCGCTGGACCAACGCAATAGGCTTTCTCCTACTTCTCATTCTCATGGTGGTTATTTCGGGACACGATATTTTTAAACTCCTGTAACTGTATACAGAAACAGCCTCTGTTACAGAAAATTTGACAATAATTTTATGGTATGCTGTGGTTGAATTCAGAGGCAATCGATCTGTATTAGTTAGAACTGTTTACAACCTGACTAATACAGTCGTAGCCTGTCGCTGCCGTCAACTTATTCTTGTTGTAACCCTTCCAACGAAGAATAAGTTTGAAAGTGCGCGCAATATAGTCGGCGGTGGATTCTGTAAATCCACCGCCGAGCGGACGAACCCCACAAGGTTTCGTATTTTTTTATATATATTTTGACCCATAGTCCTATTTACGATACTATTGACTCATGAGACAATCACACCTCTTTACAAAAACAAGAAAAGAAGCTCCTGCAGATGAAGTTTCTAAAAATGCACAACTCCTCATTCGTGCGGGATTCATACACAAAGAAATGGCTGGGGTATACGACTATCTACCACTCGGACTCAAAGTTTTAGAAAATATAAAAAATATTATTCGGGAGGAAATGAATACCATTGGGGGACAAGAAGTATTCCTTTCAACACTTCAAGACAAAGATGCTTGGGAAAAAACAGGCAGATGGAGCGATGAAGTGATTGATATTTGGTTCAAAACAAAACTTAAAAATGATACTGAAATAGGTCTTGCAAGTACTCACGAAGAAGCTATGACAAAAATCATGGCACACCATGTACAATCCGCAAAAGACCTGCCTTTTTCTGTATATCAATTTCAAAACAAATTTAGAAACGAAACTCGAGCTAAAAGTGGGATTATGCGTACTCGTGAATTCATTATGAAAGACTTGTACTCATTCCACACGTCACAAGAAGATTTGGATGAATACTATGAAAAAGTTTCTGTTGCATATACTAGAATATTTGAAAGAGTTGGCCTCGGCGAAAGTACATACAAAACATTTGCCTCTGGAGGAATATTTTCTAAATTCAGTCATGAATTTCAAACAATTTCTGATACAGGTGAAGACACTATGTATGTACACGAAGACAAGAAAATAGCAGTAAATAAGGAAGTGCTCACTAATGAAGTGCTCGCTGAACTTGGAATTTCTCGAAATGATCTTGTGGAGAAAAAAGCAATCGAAGTAGGTAATATATTCAAACTTGGAACACGATTCTCTGAACCACTCGAACTGAGTTATGTTTCAGAAAATGGAGAGAAAAAACCTGTTATTATGGGTTCATATGGTATTGGCCCAGGACGCCTCATGGGGACCATTGTTGAATCACTTTCCGACGACAAGGGAATCATCTGGCCAAAAGAAGTTTCGCCTTTTGCGGTACACCTCTTGCGACTAGGTACAGGAGAAGAAAGTCTCAAAGTGGCAAATGAACTCTATGCCGACTTGCGTAAAAAATCAATCGACGTTCTCTACGATGACCGTGACTTACGACCAGGTGAAAAGTTTGCCGACTCAGATCTCATTGGTATTCCAGTACGCCTCGTCATTTCTGACAAAACACTCGCTGAAAATAAAATAGAAATTAAATATCGAACCTCTCCAGATTCTGAACTTGTGACACGCGAAGAAGTGATGAAAATTTTGAGTCAGTAAGAAGAAGCGAACCTGTAGCACATGCTTTTTTAACTTATCTCTTTCTCGCGCACAATTATTACATCGGCTCCGCAAGAAATTAAGACTGTGAGCATACACAGTACTTAGATTCCTGAGGTAGAACAAAATTTAACCAGAAATTTATGTGGTCGATGGAAGAGTTGTGCGTGAGAAAGAAGATGAGTAGACTAGAAATCAGAATACAACCACCACTCTTTAATTTTGTCGGAAAGTCATTTTTAAGATAGTATGTGTGATATACACGCCATGATTAAAAACTTTGAACAATTCAAACGACTCCTATCGAATGACATCGGAATCGACCTCGGAACGGCCAACACTCTCGTCTATGTAGCTGGTAGGGGGATTGTACTCAATGAACCATCTGTAGTAGCGGTAAATAGCAAAACGGGTCAGGTCGTAGCTGTAGGAACAGACGCTAAAGCCATGCTTGGACGTACCCCAGGGCACATCACCGCTATTCGACCACTTGTCGATGGAGTGATTTCTGATTTCGAAGTGACAGAAGAAATGATCACATATCTTTTGAACAAGGTTCAAAAAGACAACAAAAAACTGCTTGGTCCACGAGTAGTGGTGGGTGTTCCGTCAG
>Ga0163144_10018593_pt1 | contig 14032 bp, 11 predicted proteins | sample OliLak19BULKMAT1_FD_123175 | JGI IMG/M metagenome (GOLD analysis project Ga0163144, IMG submission 123175) | Freshwater microbial mat bacterial communities from Lake Vanda, McMurdo Dry Valleys, Antarctica - Oligotrophic Lake LV.19.BULKMAT1 | ecosystem: Environmental > Aquatic > Freshwater >... | reverse complement strand
TAAACTATAAATGCCTGCATTTAAAATTGCTGTATTAATAATACTTGGGTTTTGAATACCACTTGTAAAACTATTCGGTCCATTCCAAAAATAGGTTTGCCCGCCACTTGCGGTAAAATTAACAATAGAGCCAACACACACACTTGCATTTGCAGAAATTGAAACAACAGGCAATGCATTAATAACAACATTTGTAGTTGCAGTGCTAGTACAGCCATTTGTATTACTAACTGTTAAACTATAAATGCCTGCATTTAAAATTGCTGTATTAATAATACTTGGGTTTTGTAAATTACTTGTAAAGCCAGAAGCACCTACCCAAGTATATGAATTTGTTGCCGAGCTATTTAATGTTAAGCTACTACCAATGCAAACAGGGCTACTATTTATAATTGTTACTACAGGCAAAGGATTTACCGTAACTGCAACTAATGTGCTTTGAAAACAACTGGTAAAATATGAAATGGAAGCATTACCGAAATTTGTAGCAATAAATGAAGCAATAGGCCCTACACCACTTGCTGCTAAACCGATGCTTGGATTAGAATTTGACCAATTTAGACCACTTGGCACTGTTATGGCAGCTATTGATTGGCCTTGACAAACCGTTATAGATGAGCCATTTACTACTGTTGAAGGTGGTGTAGTAAAATTTATAGTTAAAGGATACATTCCGCAGCCATCAGACGTAAATGAATTATTACCACTTAAAATAGTAAAAGAAATAGGTACACCAGCTGGCAAACCTGTGTAATCATAAATAAGCCAATCGTCATAAGTATTTTGATTCCCGGGACAACCAGCAACAGAGGTAATTGGGGTTGCACACCCCGGCAAAGATCCAAATGGTACGTTCATGATACCAAAAGCTGGTGTGTTAGTTTGTGTTGTGATTACACTATTCACATTTAATTGAATAGTCATAGTTATACCATTTGGATCTTGTGCACCATGCCAGTGCTCTACAAAAATACGTAGGTTACCAGAGCAATCTACACAATAAGCAATTTGCACTGAGTGTGATTTTATTTTAATAGTAAATATAAAAAATAATAAAAAATAAATAATTATTTTTTTCATAAAATCTTATTTTAAAAATGCATTAATAATTATGCAATATAACTGTTTATTGTTTTAATATTGTTATTAAAATAATATTTTTTTATTAAAAAAATGAGTTTATAATTTACAAACAAACAATGCTCTTCTAAAAATGTATAGAGGTTATCAAATTTTTTTTTTAAAGTACCTTTTTTGTTTTAATATTTTTAAGTTCCATTTTATTAAAATTAATTTAAATTTTTCTATAACTTATCGCCAAATTCAATTAATTTTTCTTTAATGGTGCTTAGTTTGGTAATTACTTCGGCATTTGAGGTTGAATTTGTTTTTTTAGACGATTTATTTTTTAATTGCTCTTTAGCACCTTGTATGGTAAAACCTTGTTGTTTAATTAGGTCTACAATTTGAGCTAAGTAATCAATATCTTTTTGGGTAAATAAACGGTTGCCTTTTTTATTTTTTGTAGGCTTTAATGAATCAAATTCTTTTTCCCAAAAACGAATAGTGCTGGCGTTAATTTCAAATAATTCGCTTACTTCGGTTATAGAATAATATAATTTTGGAGTTTCTTCTTTAAACAACATATTATAAAAATATACTTTTTTAATTTAATTTAAAATAAATTTTATTAACATGAAGCTAAAGTTTAATTTTTATTAATTTTACATTATGCAAAAAGTTCTTCCTTTCTTAAAAAAATTACAATCCAACAATACTAAAGATTGGTTTGATGTAAACCGACCTAAATACACTCAAGTTAAAGAAGAATTTGAAGAATTTGTACAAAAAATTATTTCGGGTATTCGAAAATTCGATCCAAAGGTTGAAGATCAACTTGCCAAGCAATGTACCTTTAGAATAAATAAAGATGTACGTTTTAGTAAAGATAAATCGCCTTACAAAAATAACATGGGGGCAAGCATTAATCCAGGTGGTAAAAAATCATTAATACCTGGTTATTACTTACACATACAACCAAACGCTAGTTTTTTGGCTGGTGGCGTTTATATGCCAATGCCTGATATACTTGCAGCAATTCGACAAGAAATTGATTATAACGCACAACCTCTTTTAAAAGTTTTAAATTCTGCTTCATTTAAAAAATATTTTAAAGGTTTAGACGAAGATGATAAACTAAAAAATCCACCAAAAGGCTATGACAAAGAAAATAAACACGTTGAACTTTTAAAAAATAAACACTTTGTTGTAAGCCACAAATTAAGCGATAAAGATTTGGCTAACGATAAAATTGCGACTACAATAATTGCAGGTTTTAAAGCCATGCATCCTTTTTTAGAGTATTTGAGAGAAGCTAAGTAAGTTTTTATTTTTAGAATGATAAATTTTATTAAAAACTTACAACTAATCTTTAAAAACTATAAAAAACCGTACATTTGCCCCTTTAAAATTCAATTTAAGTGGATAAAAAATCATTATTAGGTTTAGGACTAATTGCAGCAATTCTCGGTATTTGGTTATTTGTTAGTGGCCCCAGTAAAGAACAAATTGCGAGCCGCAAACGCCAAAAAGATTCGATAGATTTAGCACAGCAAAAAATTCAGTTAGACGAATTAGCTAAAAAAGAATCAACTATAAAAGTTGCCGATACTTTAAAACAAGCTATAGTTATTTCCGACTCAGCTAAAACAGCTTTATTAAACGATAATTACAAAGATTTTACACCAGCCGCTAAAGGTAAACAAGAATTTTTTACTATCGAAAACGAAAACATAAAAGCTACTATTTTAAACCGTGGTGCGCAAATTGTAAAAGTTGAGTTAAAAAAATACCACCGCTCAGGCAAAACCGAACCCTTAATTTTATTTGATAACGATAGCACTAATTTCTCTCTAAAATTAAATGCTTACGATCGTTCGCGTATGTTTAGTACCGATAGTTTTTATTTTACATCGGCCACAAAAACGGCTAATAGCATAGTTTTAAAATTACAAACTGCTAAGCCCGAAAGTTATATTGAGCTATCTTATTCTATAAAACCCAACGATTACATAGTGAATTCTGAAATTCATTTTGTAGGAATGGAAAAAATTATTTCGCAAACTGAAGATCAACTTCAATTAAACTGGAGCATGCTTTACCCAAACCAAGAACAATATATTAGTAAAGAGAAAGAGGTTGCAACAATTTATTATAAACAAACTCCTAATAGTCCTGATTATATTAGCATAGCTAAGGATGAGGAAAAAGAATTAAACGACGCTGATATAAAATGGATTTGCTTTAAGCAGCAATTTTTTAACGCCACAATTATAGCAGATAAAGAATTTTTAAAAGGTGGTAGTTTTGTAAAATTAGGTCAACGCCCCGATAACCCAACAATTGTAAAAGCTGCAGGTAGCGAATTAGGAATACCATACAAACATTTGCCAGACGAAAAATTTGGCTTTAAATTTTATTTTGGTCCAAACCATTACAATACTTTAAAAGAATATAATTACGATTTAGAACAAATTATACCAACCGGCTGGAGTGTGTTTAGCTATATTAATAGATGGATGGTAATACCTTTGTTTAATGGATTTAATGCTTTAAACATGGGAATTGTAATATTAATTTTAACCATTATTGTTAAAATAGTTTTATTACCAATAGCTCATAAAACATACATGAGTGGTGCACGTATGCGTGTATTAAAGCCCGAAACTGATGCTTTAACTGCTAAGTACGAAAAAAATCCAGATCCTATGAAAAAGCAACAAGAGCAAATGGCATTGTATCGAAAAGCTGGCGTAAACCCTTTGAGTGGTTGCTTACCTATGTTGTTACAATTCCCTATTTTAATTGCCTTATTTGCGTTTTTACCTGCTGCTATAGAGTTACGCCAACAAAGTTTTTTATGGGCAGATGATTTAAGTACTTATGATACAGTTTTAAATTTTGGACATGTGCCATTTATTAGTTGGGCCTACGGCGACCACGTAAGTTTATTTGCGGCCTTAATGTTTGTTAGTACTTTGGTTTATACATATATGAATAGCAGTTTAATGCCTCAACAAAATAACCAAATGCCCGGCATGAAATTTATGATGTATTTTATGCCAGTGATATTTTTAGCTGTAATGAATAAATATGCAGCAGGTTTAAGTTGGTATTATTTTTTAGCAAATATGTTTACTTTTTTACAAAACTACATTATGAAATTTATTATTAAAGATAGCACTATTAGAGCAAAATTAGAAGCTAACATGAAAAAACCTGTAAAAAAAGGTGGTTTTGCCCAACGCTTAGAAGAAATGGCAAAACAACGCCAACAACAAGCGGCGGTGGTTAAGAAAAAATAGGTTATTTGCTTAAATTTTTGTAAATTAGTAAAATAACACAAATATTTTATTTTAATAATTCTGTCTTTAATGAGTTTATTGGTAAGTTTTTTGATAAAGAGTTTGAAGAGGAATTATAATTACTTTTCAAAAGTATAAAACTAGGTAAAATTATTTGTGTGTAATTAAATTGTCTATAAAAATAAACTATGCAACAAGCCTTTGTAAAATCAGATTTAATTAATGGAGTAGGGACTATTACTTTTTTTCATCCTCAAAGCAATAGCATGCCGGGTTTGCAATTAAATAATTTGGCTATCGAAATTGAAAAATTAGGAAACGATGAAAAGGTAAAAGTTATTGTTTTAAAAAGCGAAGGCGAAAAAGCCTTTTGCGCTGGTGCTAGTTTTGATGAATTAATAGCAATTAAAGATTTTGAAACAGGTAAAAAATTCTTTTCAGGATTTGCTGCAGTAATAAATGCAATGCGTAAAGCACCAAAATTTATCATTGCGCGTGTGCAGGGCAAATCAGTTGGCGGTGGATTAGGTATAGCAAGTAGTGCTGATTATTGTTTTGCTTTAAAAGATGCTTCATGTAAGTTAAGCGAATTAGCAGTGGGCATTGGTCCTTTTGTTGTTGGTCCTGCAGTTGAACGTAAAGTTGGCAAATCGGCTTTTTGTGAATTAACAATAAATGCAACTGAATGGCGAAGCGCCGCGTGGGGAAATGCCAAAGGTTTGTATAACGAATTATTTGAAACTGCAAACCAAATGGATACAAGCATTGATGCTTTAGCGCAACGCCTTGCCAATAGTAACCCGCAAGCAATGAGTATGCTTAAAAAAGTAATGTGGGAAGGAACCGAAAATTGGGATACTTTATTGTTAGAACGCGCTGCTATGAGCGGAACATTGGTATTAAGCGAATTTACAATAAATGCTATAAATACCTTTAAAACTAAATAATTATTTTTTATTAATTATCCAAAGCTAAAATCAATTTTTCAGCTAATTCAACACCTATACGTTCTTGCGCTTCGTTTGTAGCGGCACCAATATGTGGCGTTAAACTAATTTTTAAATGATTTAAAATGGCAACCGAAGGTCGAGGTTCGTTCTCAAAAACATCTAAACAAGCATGAGAAATTTTACCACTATTTAGAGCTTCTAACAAATCATCTTCGTTAATAACTCCACCTCGGGCAGTATTTATTAAAATTACACCGTTTTTCATCGAAGCAATTTCATCTCTACCAATAAGTTTACCACTTGGCACATGAAAGGTAATAAAATCAGCAGTTTGTATAACTTTATCTAAACCAAAAGTTGTAATTGGAATGGTAACTTTTTTATCTAAAATATCAATTTGTACGTTTGCGTGGGTTACAAATGGGTCAAAAGCAATTACATTCATACCTAAACCTAAAGCCATTTTAGCCACGTTTTGCCCTATACGTCCAAAACCAACAATTCCAATGGTTTTACCTCTTAATTCAATACCTTTTGCATATTTCTTTTTTAAATCGTCAAATTTCTCGTAGCCATTTATTGGCATTTGGCGGTTGCTATCGTACAAAAAACGAACGGCATTAAATAGGTGTGCAAATACTAATTCAGCTACCGAATTGCTTGATGCTGCAGGTGTATTTATAACGTTAATGTTTTTTGATTTTGCATAATCAACATCAATATTATCCATACCTACGCCACCCCGGGCAATTACTTTTAAATTAGGGCAGGCATCAATAATATCCTTTCTTACTTTGGTTGCGCTACGCACTGTTAATGCAACATAGCCTTTTTCATTAATTTCGGTTATTAAGTTTTCTTGATTAACTTTATCTGTAATTACCGTAAATCCTGCTTTTTCTAATAATTGTTTGCCAATATCATCAATACCATCGTTGGCTAATATTTTTTTACTCATATAAATTTTTTATTTAACTCTTACCCCATTTTGATAAGAAACTACAAAACCGTTAAATCCTTTGCTAATAAGTTCTTCACGCTTTTTTAATGCTTCATCTTTTGAATTAAAATTACCATACAAAGCTTTGTAAAAACCACCTTCATTATTTATCGTAACTTTACCAATTACGGCAAACTTTGCATTACCTGGGTCGGCCCCATAAGCACCTAATTGTATTTTATAAACTAAGCCATTATTTGATGTAGTAGTGGTTTTAGCCTCAGTTTTAGGTTCGGGCTTAGTTTCGTTTTTTGTTACAACTATTTTAGTTTCGGGCGCTATTTCGGTTGTAGCGGCTTTTGTTTCGGTTTTTGTAGCAGTAGTTGTATTATTATTTGTTTCGGTATTGTTATTAGCAACAGGCGTTTCGGATTTTGTAGTTGTTTGATTGTTAGTTTCAACGGGCAAACTTGCTGCTACAGTCGATCCGTTTGCATCAAAAGTTACGTTTAGTGGCTCACCTTCAACTTCTTTTTTTGTACCATTATCTAAAAAATAAAACTTTTGATTAAATACCAAAATACCGCTAGCATTTCCTGAATTTAATTTCATAGTACATATATACTCTGCTTCGGCAGGAATGCTTACCCACACAATTTTTGCACGGTTATTTTCAAATGTAAAATTACCTGTTTTGCTATCACCTTCAGTAATGGTTATACCCGCTGGCACATCTAACTGGTATTTAGCAAAATTACTTATACCGCCTTTATTTATTTTAATTTCGAGTACTATATTTGCGTTAGGTGCTAGGCTTTTAGGCATATTTGTTAGCATAGTTACTTGTGCCCTAAAGCAAATACTGAAACTTAATAAAAGTAAAAACAAATAAAATTTAATCATAAATTAATTTATATACAACAAATATATAAAATTTTAACTTGCTGAAAAACTTAATAAATTTGTAGGCTACAATAATGGTTAAATTTATAAAAATAGTTTTTCTTTTATGCTATATAAATAGTTTAAAGGCGCAGGTTGTAAATATTGAAAATAAGCGTTTTTTAAAAGATACCAATGGTTTTGTAGGCAATGCTAATTTTAATTTTAGTATTAATCAAAACGTAAAACAGGTAGTAACAGTAGGCGTTAATATCCACACACAATATTTGCACAATAAGCACCGTATTTTTGCCATAAGCGATTTATTATTTATAAAAGCTGGCGATAATAATTTTGTAAATGCAGGGTACCAACATTTACGCTATAATTATAAAATGGTTAATAAAATTACTTTAGAAGCCTTTGCACAAGCACAATATAACCTTGCTTTGCTTTTAAACGAACGCTTTTTAGCAGGAACTGGTTTACGCTTTAAACTTATTAAAAAAGAAAATATACGCTTGTATGCAGGCAGCCTATATATGTATGAATATCAAAATCAAAATAACGATTCAATTATGGAATTCAATAGTAGAATAAGTAGTTATTTTACAATAAATATTAATTTTAAAAATATAGATTTTGTAACAACAACCTACTACCAACCAAATATTAACGAAATACAAGATTATAGAATAGCCAACGACAGCGCCTTTGAATTAAAAATAAACAAATTTTTAAATTTTAGAGCCGGTATTAATCTATTGTACGATACCCGCCAACCTATTGGTGTACCAGCCCTAACGTATATTTTAAGAAATGGTATAGGATTTAAGTTTTAAATATAAATATTTAATTAAACCATAATACTATTCTTTAAAACTATTTTTACCTCGTTTAAAATCATTGCTGTGGCACCCCAAATTTTATAGTTATTAATTTCAAAATAAGAATGTTTTAAATCTATATCAGGTCTTAAATTTCCAAAATTTATAAAATTATCATTCAATAAATCATTAATCTTTAAATTAATTATTGTTTTTACTTCGCGTTGATTTTTAGTAAATTTTGGATTTTTTAAATCACAAAAACCAAAATAAGGTTGTACTAAAAAACCACTTACAGGTACGTATAATTCGGTTAGTTTTCCTAAAATATCATAATTTTGTAAACCAATCTCTTCATAGCATTCGCGTTTGGCTGTGGTTTCTAAAGATAAATCTTCCACCTCAAATTTACCGCCTGGTAAACTAATTTGTCCGCTATGTGTGCCATTATAAGTTTCACGTTCAATTAAAGGTATAAAAAAATTATCAGTCTCATCTTTACAAAGTACCACCATTACTGCACTTTGTTTATAATCGTTTGTGTTTAAGCTTGTAATTTTAATGTTTGGGCGGTTTGTTGGTGCCATTTTAAGTTGCACTTCTTCACCAGGTAATGGCTGTAAGAGCGTTGTTTTAAGATTATTTATGTTTAATATCATACTTGTATCACAAAATCTCTATAATTTAGATTTTTTTAAGCCGATCAAAATTTTAAATTTCGAAGGTTACAAAAGTAAATAAGTAATTTAAAATTTAAGTTTAACAAAGAAAAGCAATTAATATAGGTTTACTTAAAACAAAAATACTTGTAAAATGGTTTATTAATTAACTTTGTATTATAAATTATGAACGAATTTAAACTAAATACCATTGAAGAAGCGCTTAGCGATTTAAAAAACGGAAAAGTAATTATTGTTGTTGATGATGAAGACCGCGAAAACGAAGGCGATTTTATTACCGCAGCAGCAAACGCTACTCCCGAAGTAGTTAATTTTATGGCTACCCACGGAAGAGGTTTAATTTGCACGGCTGTTAGCGAAAAAAGAGCTAAAGAATTACAATTAGATATGATGGTAAGCGCAAATACTAGCAGCCATGAAACTGCCTTTACTGTTTCAATTGATTTGTTGGGTTTTGGCTGCACAACTGGTATTTCTGCATCTGACAGAAGTAAAACAATAAAAGCATTAATTAATCCAAATATAAAACCAAGCGATTTTGGACGACCGGGACACATTTTCCCCCTAAAAGCAAAAGAGGGTGGTGTATTACGACGCACTGGGCATACCGAAGCTACTATTGATTTGGCACGTCTTGCAGGTTTTGAACCCTGTGGTGCTTTGGTTGAGATTATGAACGAAGATGGTACAATGGCACGCTTACCCGATTTAGTAGCCATAGCCAAACGTTTCGATTTAAAAATTATAACCATTAAAGATTTAATTAGCTACCGTCTTGCTAAAGAAAGTATTGTTGAAAAAGTAGTTACCGTGCAAATGCCGACTAATTATGGCAATTTTGATTTAACTGCTTATAAAGTAACTATAAATAATCAAGAACATTTAGCACTAACAAAAGGTACATGGCAAAATGATGAAGCTGTTTTAGTGCGTGTGCACAGCAGTTGCGTAACAGGCGATATTTTTGGTAGTTGCCGATGCGATTGTGGCCCGCAACTGCATGCGGCAATGCAATTAATTGAAAAAGAAGGTAAAGGTGTAATTTTATATATGAACCAAGAGGGTAGGGGTATAGGTTTATTAAACAAATTAAAAGCCTATAAATTGCAAGAAAATGGCAGAGATACCGTTGAAGCTAATTTAGAATTAGGCTTTAAAATGGATGAACGCGATTATGGCATTGGCGCACAAATACTACGTGATTTAGGCTTACAAAAAATTAAATTAATTACTAATAATCCTAAAAAGCGCGCCGCCCTAATTGGTTATGGATTAGAGATTGTTGAAAATGTACCTATAATTATTACCCCAAATAAACACAACGCAAGCTATCTGCAAACAAAAAAAAACAAAATGGGGCATAGTATTTAGTTTAAATAAAAAAGCACATCTAAGAGTTTAAAAGCGCTTTGTATATTATTAAAGATTAAAAATTGGCATTTACAAAACCAATTTTTTATACTATATGCACCATGTAAGGGTCGCCATAATTAGGGTTTATTATTTAAAATTAAATAACATTAATTCGCAAACCTTTATTAGGCAGTTTGTATTAACAAGTTAGTTTATTTTTTCAATTGTAAATTGTTTATAAAACCTGTAACTAAACTTATTTGCCAGCGTTATAAAATTTAATTTTATACGATGCGCTACTTTTTAATTTTATTTTTTATTATATTTTCAATATACAGCCCTGCTCAATTAAAACAAGAGTATTACGACGCCCAACAAACCAAATTAAAATCAGAAACCGATTATTATAAAGGTTTTCCTTATGGTGCTTATACCGAATATTATCAAGGTGGCAGCATACTTTGTAAAGGCTATTATTATTCGGGCAAAAAAAATAGTTTTATTGGTAAGGAAGATAGTATATGGACATTTTACTATGAAGGTGGTTCTAAAAAAGCTATTGAACGTTATAACAAAGGCCAAAAAAACGGCACCAATACTTATTTTTTTAAATCGGGTAAATTATCGCAAATTACAAAGTTTGTAAATAATTTAGCCGATAGCACGTGGACATCTTTTTACGAAAACGGTAAAATAAAAAGTCAGGAAGTTTTTACAATGGGAAAAAAAGAAGGCGATTGGCTTTATTTTTTTGAAAACGGACAATTAGAAAGTAAAGGTACTTTTGAAAAAGATAAACGTAACGGTAAAGCCGAGAGTTTTTTTAAATCGGGTAAAGCAAACGCTAGTCAAAATTATTGTAATGGAAAGCCTTGCGCGCAGTGGGAAGAAAATTACGAAAACGGGCAAAAAAAATTCGTAAAAGAATATAAAGATAGTACTCTTTACCTAATTAATTTGTGGGATAACAAAGGCAAACAGCTAGTAAGTAGTGGTAACGGTAGCATTACCGCAAATTACGATAATGGAGTAATTAAAGCCATGGGTGCCTATAAAGACGGGTTACAAGATAGCACTTGGCGCTTTTTTCATGCTAATGGCGAGTTAGATTACGAAGCCAATTACCAATCGGGTTTATTAAATGGCTATTACTCTTCTTACTTTCAAAATCATAAAATAAAAAGTGAAGGTAACTTTATAACAAATAAAAAAAATGGTGTTTGGAAATTTTACACTACCGATGGAAAGCCTGAAATGATTGGTACTTTAAAAGATAATTTACGTGATGATAAATGGACTTATTATTACAGCAACGGAAAGATAGAAAGCGAAGGTTATTTTTTAAACGATAAACAAACAGCCACCTGGTATTATTTTTATAAGGGTAGCGAAAAATGGCGACAAGGCGATTACGATAATGGATTAAAAACTGGCGTGTGGACAACTTGGTTTGAAAATGGTAAAAAATTACAAGAAGGGCCTTATATTTTAGGCAAAGCCAATGGTTTATGGAAAAGCTGGTGCGAAAATGGCACTAAAAAAGATGAAGGAAGTTTTAAAAACGACCAATTAATTAATTTATGGCAAGGTTGGTATTGTAATGGGAAATTAAATTATGTTGGTAATTATAACGGCAAGGGTAAAAAATCGGATAAATGGAACTATTATTTCGAAAATGGTCAGCAGCGCGAAGTTTGCAGTTATGTTAACGGTATTAAACACGGTAATTATATGCAATGGTTTGAAAGAGGTAATTTTTTAGATACAAAAGGTAAGTATCGCAAAGGGCATCAACAAGGCGAATGGACCTATTTTTACGAAACCGGAGGAATAAATCGTATTCAACATTTTAAAAAAGGCAAATTAAATGGCAAAAGCGTATCGTATTATACAAATGCCAAACTGCAAAGTGTTTGTAGTTATACTATAGTTAAAGATAGCCGAAAGGGTAAAGTGCAAAGTGTACCCGACGGAGAGTGGATTTTTTACGATAAAAACGGAAAAGAAATGAACAGAATACTATACGAAAATGGAATAAAAAAATAACAAAAATATAATTATATTTGTAAAGTAATTATGAAAAAAATTTTCTTTAAAATATTAATTTTAACATCAGTATTTAATTTATGTTCATGTAAAAGTAGCGATAAAATAGAAGAAGAAACACTTATTGACGACGAGCATACTAAAAAAGCGGTAATAGAAACAAAATTAAATGCACAAAACGTATTTAACTCCGTACCCGACCGCGTTCAAATTTCTGCATTAGTTGAAGAAAACAAAATTGAATATAATGGCGATATTTTAAATAATCCAAATTCTATTTCTAAATACACAATTGAATTTTATAAGGCTGCTAATTTAGGAATTTATGGTTCAGACTTAAGTATTGCTAATACATTTGAAGAAACCCAAGAAAGTTTATTATTTTTAAAATGTGTTAACTCCTTAGCAACTAACATTGGAGTTAGTAAAGCTTTCGATCAAAAAATGGTAGATAGGATGGAGGCTAATAAAAGTAATAAAGATTCTACTTTAGAAATTATTACAAATGCATTTAAAAAATCAGACGAAATTTTAAAAAATGATGGTAGAGCAGCAACATCGGCTGTAATATTAACTGGTAGCTGGTTAGAGGGCTTATATGTGGCCTGTTGTTTTGCCAATCAAATAGGTAGCGAAAGTTTAATAAAAGCTGTTTTAACCCAACAAGAATCTCTAAAAAATTTAATTATTATGCTCGAAGCCTCAAATATTAACCAAAGCGAGCAGTTTTTAATAGTAGATTTAAAAGCATTATTATTTGCCTATAAAGCCAAAGAGGGAACTACAAAATTTGATTTAGAATCAATTAAAGAAATAACTACTAAAGCTACCTCCTTAAGAACTAAATTAATTTCAGGAACTTAAAACTCTTTTAATGCGACATTAATTTATAGTTGTAATCGGTTTTATTTCCAACTTTATCGCTTACTTCTAATTTAAAAATTATTGCACCAAGTGGTGTATCTTCATCAAAATTATAAATTAAAACATTTGATTTAGCATCGTATTCGCCCAATATCCATTTATCGTTTGCAAATAAATTGTACTTATTAATACCACTTAAATTATCTGTAATTATAAACGCAATTGATTTTGATTTTTTTATCGTATTTAATTTATTTTCGGGAATTTGCGTTTTTACTTTAGGAGCAACAGTATCTTGGTCTATTTGAAAGGCACCAAAATTTCGAACCGAATAAAAAACAGAATCGTTTACACTGATAGGGCTTAAAATAGAAGTACCACTTCTTAAAACTAATTTAGTTTTGTTTCGTAAATATTTTTTTGGTACTTCAAAGCCTACAATAGAGGTAGATTTTAGATTGGCATTGGTTGGCATAACAATTATTTTACCTGAATTTTCAATGGTGTTTTCAAAAATTAATCCAGTGGAATAATACAAGGTATTTGCAGGAATAAATATTTGTAATTTATTTTTACTAATCATAAAATCTTTACTGCAATTAACAAAAACATCGCTATTAATACTTGGTTTAGAGTAATAATTTAATTTACGGGTTTTAAAATAAAATTTTACACTTCGTTCGTTTCCTTGCTCATCGTTGGTAGTTAATAGTATATTATGATAATTTGTGTCAATTAAAAGTATGCGTCCTTTATTTTTACAATTTTCGTACATCTCTTTTGGATAAAGTGTAGGTAAAAAACATTTTTGAAACGTTTGTTTTTCAAAAGTTTCGCTAAACTCATTTACGTAACGTTGTTCATCAAAATTTATTTCGTGTAATTGGTGTGTATAAATTAATTTTCCATCTAAAAATAGTTTAGCACAAAAAATATTATTCTGGTTTCCTTTAGCAGTAAATTGGTCGTAACCACCAAAAGCAAAACCCAAAATACCTTGCTTTAAAATAATTGAATCTTTTAAAATAACACAGCTATCTTTTTTAGTTTGTTTAAATTTATAAGCTGATAAAAATTTTGGAGAACAAGTATCTGCTAAATTATAAAATGCAATTTGTTGAATGGT
>Ga0163144_10018592_pt1 | contig 14033 bp, 11 predicted proteins | sample OliLak19BULKMAT1_FD_123175 | JGI IMG/M metagenome (GOLD analysis project Ga0163144, IMG submission 123175) | Freshwater microbial mat bacterial communities from Lake Vanda, McMurdo Dry Valleys, Antarctica - Oligotrophic Lake LV.19.BULKMAT1 | ecosystem: Environmental > Aquatic > Freshwater >... | reverse complement strand
TCAGCCTGCGGATCAGGTTATACCCGATTACAATGTAAAAGATCATCGGCCTGCGGATTCTAATTATTTCGGAATGTTGTACTAGCGCCCACCAGGGCGTAGCACATCGGCAAGTCCATCGCCAATCAGACTCAGCCCGGTGCCAGTCAGTACCATCGCTAGGCCAGGGAAGACACTCATCCACCATGCTGTGGTGATATACGCACGAGCCTCGGTGATCATTGCGCCCCACTCTGGTTCTGGTGGCTTGGCCCCTAAGCCCAGAAAACTCAGCGAGGCTGCTAGACCAATGTAGAGCGCAATATCGGCCATTGCATACACAAGCGCTGATGTGAGCACATTTGGCAGAATATGGCGCACAACCAACCGCAGATCGCTCAGGCCCAGTGCCCGGGCTGCCTGGATATATTCCTTATGTTTGACGACCAGGATCTCGCTGCGGATCAGCCGAGCATAGACGATCCATGCGGTAAGGGCAACGGCGACATACATGTTCTGGAGGCCAGGCCCAAGCACCGCAACAATCGCAACGATAATGACGATAAACGGGAATGCCTGAATAATATCGACCAGCCGCATCACCAGTGTATCGAGCCAGCCACCAAAGAATCCGGCTGCACTACCGAGCGCGATGCCAATCACAAATGGCGCGATCACCGCGATCACACCCACACGTAAGTCAATTTGGGTACCATAGATCACCCGCGTCAGAATATCGCGGCCAAAATTGTCTGTGCCGAAGGGATGCTCCGCGCTTGGTGGCTGCAGGGTAGCATCATAATTCTGCGCCTGTGGCTCATAGATCGTCAGCAGTGGCGCGGTCAGCGCGATCAGCACCAGCATACCAATGATCACCAACCCGAGCATCAGATTACGGTTGCGAATCCAGCGCCCTTTGCCACGCCGAGGCCGCCATGTCTCGCCTGCCACTGCTGTAGATGGTTGCGCAATTTCCACAAAAACCTCTCTTCCGCCTGGGTGCATTACCCAAAGCGCACCCGTGGGTCGAGTACCGAGTAGACGACATCGGTGATCAGGTTGACGAGAATGACCAGGCTTGCAAAAATCAGGGTTGCCGCCTGAACGACCGGGTAATCGCGGGCACCGATTGAGTCGATCAACAATGCGCCAGCACCAGGTAGTGCGAAGACCTTTTCGAGAATCACGGTGCCACCCATCAACCCGCCGATACTCAATCCAAGCAGTGTTGTCGCTGGAATGAGCGCGTTGCGCAGCGCATGATTGATGACAACCGCTTGATCACGCAGCCCTTTGGCACGCGCCGTCCGCACATAATCGGCATCAAGCGCCTCCAGAATACTGGCCCGTAGTGCGCGAATCAGCACTGGCGCAATCGAGAGCGCAATCGTGAGCGCAGGCAGAAACAGATGCCACAACGTGTCCAATAGGCCATCGCCCATTCCCGCCACCGGAAACAGGCCAAGCTGGACGCTGAAGAAGATCAGCAGCAAAATCCCGACCCAGAATGATGGCATGAGCATCATCACCATCATCACTGAACGGACAGCATTATCGAACAGGCTATCCTTCCAGATTGCAGCCAACAATCCAAGTGGCAACGAGATGATGCAGGTCAATACCAGTGTGACGGCAACAATCGAGAGTGAGACACCCAATCGGGGCAGCAGGAGTTTGGCGACTGGCACCTGGTATCTGATCGAATCGCCCATATCGAGGGTAGCGAGGTTGCGTAGGTAATAGATGTATTGCACATAGATCGGCTGGTCCAGCCCATATTGCTGATTGATCCGCGCCACCGCTTCATCGGTTCCACGATCACCAAGCATGGCGCTGGCTGGATCGCCAGGCAACAGACGCAGCATCACAAACAGTACCAGGGTGATCCCGAATACAACCGGGATCAGTTGTACCAACCGACGCAGGATATAACGGCTCATCGGCTACCTCTCAATTGGGTATGGTTCAATCGCACCACGCCCGCAGGCTGAAGCCTGCGGCTATGATTCCCTGGTTCTTCGTCCTGTTGCCACAGGCTTCAGCCTGCGGATGGAGAGGCATCCAGCGCTTATCGATTGTCCCTCACCCTCTCCCCGGCGCGGGAGAGGGGCCGGGGGGTGAGGGTTACGCGCTCACCGATGTTTTTGCGAAGACCCACTGGCCCATGGGGTGGTGCAGGAAGCCATCGATCTTCTTGGTTAGCACATTGGTATATGGCAGCACATACAGATAGACGAATGGCGCATCCTGCATATGCAGCTCCTGAATCCGGTAGTAGATCGTGCGTCGGCCAGCGTCATCGAGCACGGTGCGGCCCTTTTTGGCCATTTCAACGGCTTCGTCATTGATCCAGCCGGTGTGGTAGTTCTCAAAGTTATCGGGGATGATCGCATACGAAACCAGCTCGTCTGGGTCAATAATATCATTTGTCCAGCCGGTCGCATAGGCTTCAAATTTGTTACTGCGATAGTTATCGGTTACGACGGCCTGCTCCAATTGCTGAATATCGAGTTCGATGCCGATCTTGGACCACATCTCCTTCAGGGCAGTAGCGAGTTGCAGCGCACTGGCAGCACCGGCCTGGATCTGGATGGCGATCTTTGCGCCACTAGCCGATTTCGATTCGGCCATGAGTGACTTGGCTTTCTCCAGATCAAACGGGTAGCCAACCTGATCCTTATTCCAGTACAGCGCTCCATTTGGCATAAAGCTGTTGGAAATTTCGCCGATCCCAAAGTTGACGACCTTGATCAGTGCGGCTTTATCGGTGGCATAATTAAGCGCCTGGCGAACCTTGACATCGGCCAATGGCCCTTCACGGGTGTTGAGCGCAATAAAATTATTATAGGTTGAGGTGAACTGTTTGACAGTCAGCTTTGGATCCTGGTTCAGCTCGGAAACCCGATTGAGTGGCACATCATACATGCCATCGATCTGGCTGCCCTGGAGCTGCAGAATACGGTTGTTATCGTCTGGCACAACGGTAATCTTTACCTCTTCGAGCAATGGCAGGCCAGCCTCCCAATAGTTCGGGTTCTTCTTGAGTAGAATATACTCGCCCTTCTTCCACTCCCCGAGTGCAAACGGCCCTGTGCCCATGGTCTGCTCAACCAAGCCCTCTTCGCCAACCTTCTTGCCGAACGCCTCCGAGATCACGCTAGCATTGAACATGGCCAGATCCGAGAGGAATGGTGCCCAGGGCTGGGTGAGGGTGATCACAACGGTATTGTCATCGGGAGTGGCGACTTCCTTCAGCGCTTCGAGCGAGAATGTCCAGCCACTCTTCTTATTGGTTTTGGCTCGATCAAGCGAATACTTGACGTCGCTGGATTTAAGTGGCGTGTCATCGGAGAATTTCACGCCCTGGCGCAGATGGAATGTGTAGGTAAGATTATCGGGGGTGATCTCCCACTTCTCGGCCAATGCTGGAACAATCTCGGTGCCAGCATCGTTGACCCGAACAAGTTGGTCGTAGATATTCATGAGGATCCAGATATCGACGTTCCCATCCTGCGTTACAGGGTCGAGGTTGTTTGAGTCACTGCCACGCGAGAAGGTAAACGTTCCGCCAGCCTTACCAATGGCTGCGGCAGTTGCGGCAGGTGCCGGTGCCACCGTCGCGTTCTGATCAACAGTAATAGGGCCACTGGTGGCGGGTGGGCTCGTCGGGGCGCTGGCTGGGGATGCAGGCGCAGCGCGCCCACAGGCGGCTAGCAATGCGCCAGCGGCACTTGCTCCAGCGATCATGCGAAGGAACTGGCGGCGGCTCAATCGGCTTGGCGTGGGCTGTTCTGGGCGTGAATCCATCGTCGTCTCCTCCTGTTGAGAATCTGATACTATCGCTCATACAGCGAGATTGTTGACAATATGCTGCTAGCAGCAACGATAGCAGGACGATGGACGGCTTCATTGGCCGTTCATCTGAACAATGCAACGATTTCAGCGCCTGGTAGAGGGTTGGTGTTACATCATTGTAGCGTGGTGAGATTGCGCTCTGACAGGTCGGGATCCGCAGGGACGCGATAGATCGCGTCCGTACACCCGTCAACGTAGCCATGAGGGGCCACTCGCCCTTGAATATCCAATGGAGTCTGGTTCGTTGAAGATTGTCAACAATATGAATAATAAAAGTATAAACGGTTTTACAAGGAGAGTCAAGGGTTTTCCACAATTAGGGTGCGGCGTAGCTGTTCGAGTGCATCCAGATGCGCCCATGCCGGTGTTGTATGGCCCTGTTCAAGCGCATGAATCTGGTCAACAAGCCGTCGTGTCAGTGGTAGTTCCAATCCAACTGCCTCACCATGGCGAACGACTGGAACAAGCTGCTGATCGATCTCGCTGCGGCGGCGGCGCACCATAATATCGCGCCAGATGCCACTGCGCTGCTTCTGATCCCGATTTCTGCGCTCTATTAACGCATCAAGTGATTGTTGGATCTTCTGTGGATCGCGTTGTTCGCGTGGGTAGTACAGGTTTGGTTCAACGCCATCGAAGGCTTCTGGACGCACGCCACGCCGATCCGCAACCTCATACACCTCACTAGCCAATGCGACCATCAGCTGGCGGTAGTTTCCGATCACCTCGGCCATGCTTGCATCTGCCAATGCGGTGGCATACAGCATGTTTGCATAGCCAAGTTTGCCCCACATATAACCCCAGATATTGGTCGTTGTCTCAACGCTGCCCCAAGCCGCCAGCAAATCGCGCAGTTGTTCCAGGCGCGGCGTGATCGTGCCATCCAATTCGCCGATCTTCAGCGCGCCCGGCCCGCCATAGTGAATAAACCCTGGCTCCAGGTAATCGGCGGAAAAGTTGACCAAGCAACCGATTGTGCGCTGCTCGCCAACTGCCTCAGCAATGATCTGCTCGTTCAGGCCATTCTGGAGCGAAACGACAATCCCGGTATCGCTGAGCAGCGAGGAAATCTGTTGCATCGCCGCGTATGTATGCTGGGCCTTGACTGCCAGCAATACCAGATCCAACGGCCCGCGCAACTCATCTGGTGTCACTGCTGGAACCGTAACGGTAAATTCCTCGGCCCAACCCCGAATCGTCAGCCCGTGCTTGTTGATCGCCGCAACATGCTCCGCAACCACATCGCAGAACAGCACGGCATGGCCTGCTCGCGCAAGGTATGCGCCAACCGTCCCGCCAATGGCACCAGCGCCAACAATCGTTATATGCATAGATGTTTGTTTCCTACCACTGCGCTTTCCGCCCTCACCCCCGGCCCCTCTCACAGAACGGGAGAGGGGCGGATTCGCTCACACGCCGCAGGCCTCTAGGTTTTGGCATTGCTCATCCATCCGCAGGCTTCAGCCTGCGGGGCATGGTGTGTAGGACAATCGCCAATTAAAATGTAAAGATCCATCAGCCTGCGGATTCGGTAATCATTTCATGCCCCAATCGCCGCCAGCGGATCGCCTGCATTTACCGCCAGTGAGGTAACGCGATACAGAACAACACCCGTTATTGGCGCGATAACCCGCTCCAATATCTCACCGAAGTAGTCGCGCAGCTCGCCGATCAGATCACCAGCCTTAACAGTATCGCCAGCCCGCACCACTGTGTACCAGCAGGCCGAATGAGCGCTGGTGAGCACAGCGAAGGTGTGCAACGTGATAGTATCGCTGATCGGCTCTGGTGTACCGGGCAAGATCTCGAGCGCTTGCAGGATGTTCTGTAGGCCACGGCTGTTGATTGCGACCATTTCTGGATTAAGCTGGCCAATATCACCGGCTTCGGTCAGAATGGCCGGAATGCCAGCGCTTGCCGCAGCGCCATAGGTTCCGCCCTTGACTGAATCCGACTCAACCAGATAGCGGATACCGAATAGTTTCGCCATCTGGCGCGATTGCTCACGGACTGCTGGTGTCGCCCCAGATGAGTAGATTGTGAAGGGCATCAACTCCTCGTGAATATCACCGCCATGCAGATCAACCCATGCATCGGCATGGGCGGCGAGTGTATTCATCACACATGCCGCGATCCGCTGCGAAACAGTGCCTGTCGCTATGCCAGGAAACTGCCGATTGAGGTTGAGGCCATCTTCTGGCACACAGTATTGCATACGTGCGTGAAAGGCTGTCGGGCTGACGATTGGCGCAATGATCACCGATCCGCTCAGCTCTTTTGGGTCAAGTGTTCTGGCCAACTGAATAGCCGCTTCAATACCTGGGTACTCACCACCATGCACGCCGGCAGTCACAAGCAGAACCTTGCCGGGGTTGGCACCATGGATCATCGTCAGCGGCAGTTGGATCGATGTTCCGGGCACCGCCAACCAGCCACGCGCCATCTCGCCACGTACAACGCTGATCGGGCCAATGATGAGACGATCTATTTCTCGCATGGTTTATTCCTTCGTTACAGATACAATCTGGAGATAACCGTAGAGACGCAACATCTTGCGTCGCTATGGCCACGCAATCCGATAGAGCGCGGCAGCATTACGCCACAGAATATCCTCGGCGGCTTGTTCGGCCTGGGCTGCACTGATGATCGATTCGCCAACCAGCCGGTCAAGGGTTTGGGCAAGCCCCTGGCGCCCATGCAGCGCACCAACATAGAATAATTCCGGCACACTATGGGCATCGGTGGCGAACAACAGTTTCGAGATTGGAGCCAGCTCAAGTGCTTCGGTGAAGGCCGCTGTGCAACCATGGGCGGTGAGTGGTACAGCCAGGGAGACATCGATAAACACATGGGCATACAGCGCCGCTAGATACCCGGCCTCGCGGATGTATGGGTAGCAGTGCAGCAACACGAATGGCACACGGCGGAAGGCTGGATCGGTGAGCAATGCCCGTAACTGGAGCGGGTTGGCATTGCGAAGATCGGCATCGTCATCGCCAAAAGCCACATGGAACTGTACCGGCAATTCGGCAGTAGCAGCCTCCTCAAGCGCGGCTCGCAGTAGGTAATCGAGCATCACCCGGTCGTCAAGGCGCAGGCGACCATAGCGGCGGGTGATCTCCTTAAGTCCTGGGAAGGCGGCGGTTGCCTCAGCCGTGGTGCGTGTGGCCACATGCAGCCCACCACGGTAGGCAGCAATACTTTTTAGACCGACCACGCCCTTGGCACGGGCAGCTCGCACCACATCTCGCAACTGCTCCTCAACCTGGGCTAAACTGATCGATGTGGCGATCAGCTGTTCCATCAGATACTCAAGGCGGATCACCGTCTCGACCGGGCGGCCAATGATTGTACTGAGCGCAGCCACGCTATAGGTGGCCTCCGGGCTGAGTCCAGTATCAACCAGTAATCCACGGAAGTTGCCTGCATCGAACAATCGGCGGGCATATAGATCAAGTGGTTCGCTCGCACGAGCAACCAGGATGGCTTCCTCGGTTGGTTCGCAGCCAAGAAGTGCCGCAACATCACGGACAACGCGCATATAGAAGATCGAGCGCCGCACATGCGCTGCCATCTCTGGATCGTTTGTTTCAACAAAAAATCTGCGGAAGCCATCGCCGTCCACAGGCTGCCGATCCGGCAGGCGCAGACTATGGCAATGGTGATCGAGGATCGGAACAGCACTCAGATCCATTCTTGCGCTCCATTACAGATAGCCGTGCGGCTTCAGCTCGCAGCCACCTAATATTTCTCAAAGTGCTCGGTGAACTGCGTCGCCTCGTCCATCGCCGCATATGCCCGTGCCTCGGATCGGCGCACGGACAGGAATGAACGCGCCAGCAGCGGCCCGAGGGCATCCAGCAGCAGGGCGTCCGCCTCCAATGCATCGAGAGCCGCATCAAGTGTTGTGAGCAGGCGTGTAATCCCACGCTCCAGCTGCTCGACATCACTCAGCGTTGCGGGATCGACCTCGACTGACTCACCGGGATCGAGTTCGCGTTCAATGCCATCGAGGCCAGCAGCCAGCAATGCACCAAGGGCCAGATACGGGTTACACGAGCTGTCGGCAGATTTCAATTCCAGGTTGGTCGAACCAGCGACATCGCTCCAGAATGGGGAAGCGACGCGCAGCGCGGCCTCACGGTTGTCGTGGCCCCAAATCGCATAGGCGCTGCTCCAGGCTCGGGGCTGAAGTCGATAATAGGAGTTGACACTTGGGCAGGTGATCGCCACCAAGGCCGGTAGATGGGCCAGCACTCCGGCCATAAACTGCCGCCCGATCAGCGATAGCCCATCGGCAGCAGTTGAATCATAGAACAGATTCCGATCATTGGCGTCCCATAGGCTAAAATGAATATGGGCACCATTGCCAGCCTGATCAGCAAATGGCTTCGGGGCCAGGGAGGCGACTAAACCATGGGTGCGGGCAACGCCACGGATCGCCTCACGCAGCCAGAGATGGTTATCGGCGGCGCGCAGAACTTCCTGATGGCGGATGGTGATCTCGTGCTGGCCATGGCCAAGCTCGGGGTAGTACTGCTCGACAATCGTGCCCTGCGATTCGAGCGTAGCCACAAGATCGCTGGCAAACGGCCCGGCCATTGCCATACCAGTTGAAGCAAAGCAGAGTGTTCGATCAAACGGCGCATACACGCCAGCGGCATCGCGGGTAGCGAGCGAAAACTCCGCCTCCATCGCGGCCCGCAGCTGCACATCATGCGCCGCAGCTCGTGCGCGCATGCGTTTGAGGAACGAACGTGGGCAACCAGCCCATGGCTCACGCGCACCAGTGATCATGTCACACATCATTGCAGCAGTGTGCGGCTGGTAGGGCAGTACCACGAAACTGGCTGGATCTGGCACCAAACGGATCTCGCCGACCGCGCCCATCCCCTCGACCGGCTGAAGCTGATCGAGGCTATTCATCGCCATCATCGCGACCGTCAGGCCGATCCCATCGGATAGCCGCCCGCCAAGCCCAGGCAGAGCGCTGGCCTTGCCACGGATGATCGCGCCATTATCGCAATACAGGAATTGCACAAGCCGGACTCCAGAATCCCTAGCTCGCTGCACAATCGCTTCGTGGGTTATCTGCATCTGTCCCTCTCACAAGAAAACATTCGTGTTTGGGTTATAAACATGCATAGCACAAGGCCGGGGTTCGGGCGCAGCCCCGGAGAAAAATCCCCTTTTCTTATTACACATCCGCTAGGATTGCCATCTAGGAATAGAATCTAGGAATAGAATAATGGTAGAGGAAAAGGGCAACACTGTCAAGGACACGAGGCCACATAAACCTGTATTGTTGACAATATACCTGAATGGCGACAACCTGAGGCTATTCTTAAGCAAGATGAATGCTCCTACCATGCTAGTTTGTCAACAATGCTTTGCAACAGGGCCAATACAAAGCCAGGCAGGGTGACGCACGAACACCTCTATTGGGAGCGCATCGCCCACAATAGAGGTATTTACAGGAAGCCTAAGATACCCTAGATCGTATGTTCTTCCTACCCAAGCAGGCGAGTCAGTGCAATCGTCGCTTTGCGTGAATCGTCAAGCAATCGTAGGCCTTCTTTCATGCCGATCTCGGCTGATTGTGCAAACGAAGCATTGAGCAGTTGATCGATGGCATCGTCCGGCAGATCCTCGAACGTGATCTTATGCTCATAGATCTGTGCGAGCAGCGGTTGCAGCGCGGCACCCAAGAAACATTCCTCAAGATAGGGCAGATATGGATAATCGCGTATCCAGATATCGGGTAGCCGCACGCGCAGTTCGAGCTTGAGATCAAGCAGCAACCAACGATTGATCGTACACTGTGGCGCATACTTTCCAAGTGCATCGAAGGCATGCTGCCCCCAATACATAGATTGGCAGGTTTGGCGTGAGCATATACAGCGGATCACGCCAAGTTGCGCCCCAGATCATGCGATTACGCATGCACTGCTGCTTTGCCGGAGGCGCTAACCAGATGGCCATATTCAGGTGGAGAACTATACGCGCCACTACCCGAACATACTTGCTACCCGACAAAGCAATACAGGTGTTAAACCATTCTGACTTCTGACTTCTGACTCCTGACTCCTCGCTCGCCTAACTCCCACCATAGCAATGGCAGCACCGCCATAAACCATGCCCAGTACTGGAAGAACAATACCGAATTGAGGATGGTGAAGGCGACAATGCTGCCGAATGTGCTTCCGGCCAGGCCAATCTTGCGCTGGAATACTGCACCATAGATCAACAGCATGAACAACAGCATGGGCAGTTTGGTTGGTGTACCACTGAAATCCGGAAAGATCTGGCGCGTCAGATGATCGAAGGTCTCCAGCGCGATCACCGTCTCTGGGTTGCGTGTAACCGAGATCAGAATCGAACGAATAAAGCTCTCGGCATCCCAGATCAGAAATGGCAGCGATACCAGCAATGGGATACTGAGCATGAGCGCCAACCCGCCAGCCAGTTCGCGAACCACAGCCCCTGGGCGTTTACTGCTAGGGGCAGAATCATTGCGCTGCCAGATCAGGATCAGATACACTGGCAACAGAAAGATCCCAATCTGTTTGATTGCCAACGATACCCCAAAACACAGCAGCGCCATGCGTGGCTGGCGATCAAACAGCAGAATCGAGAGCAGCAGGAAGCTAATCGGTAGGAAATCGATCTGCAACACCCGTGCAACATGCAGGCTCCAGATGTTCAGCAGCCAGATTCCAGCAAAAAACACGCCCAGTAGCGCATTGGAGCGGCGAGCCAGGCCACTATAGATCAGCACAGCAATCAACAGATTAAACGCCAGGCAGCCATAGCGCCATAGTGCAATAAAGCCGCTGAAGCTCACAACACCAAGCTTATTGGTCAGTGCAACCAGTAGATAGAACAGCGGGAAATAGGTCGAGAATTTGTTATTTCCACTGGTGATCACCGTTTCAACACGCGCATAGGGATTGATACCGGCTGCGATGGATGTGCCATCCTGCCAGATAAAGGCAATATCCTCCTGGCTCAGATCTGCACTCCATTGTTGTACATTCAGGGCGGTGCCATACACAAGTAGCAGGAATAACAAACAGGCCGATAGGGTCGTTTCGTAGCGAATAGATCGGCCAGCAATCCCTCGCTTCAATATCACAGCCGCCAGTATCCCGATGGCACCATAGATCAGCCCTGGGCCAATCAACACCGCCATTGATCCCAATAGTGTGTTGAGCAGTAGCCCAACCAGACCCACACCCAGGCTGATTCCAAGAATAGCTGGCATGCCAACCGCTGCCTGGCGCAACAACAGATAGAGCGCATAGGTGGTAGCGGCTAGGCCAATCAGCATCGCAAACGAGAGGATCCCCGCTGCTGTTGCGGCGAGCCAGATGCCAAGCGCCACACACACGCCAGTGTCTGCGGCAATTCGTAGCCATCGATTGCCAATCTGCCTAGCACGCTCTAGCCCGATCAAGGCCAGACACTGTCCGCTACAGAGTGCCAAGCATGTCAGAAACAGCGGAAAGCGCCAGGCTGCGGCAAGATACACTGCCAATAGGCCAAGTTTGAGCGCCAGTAAGAAGATAATAGGCAGGGCACGGGCAACTGCCAGCCGAACTGCCGCATAGCCAGATAATGCTGCAAAGGCGAGTAATGCCAGTGGAATGATTGGAGTCGCACTGCCGCCCGTTACTCGCACATCGATCAGCGCCAGGCCAAGATCACGATTATTGATCCGCTGGGTTGGTTCATCAAAGGCCAGGATGCGGCGCTCCCACTGGCTTGGCGGCAATAGCACTTCATAATGGCGCGGTTCTGGCGTCACAGTCCAGCGATAATTGTTTGCAGCAACATGCAGATCAACCGGTGTGATCTGAGCAGGCACTCCAAACAGCGTCAACCGCAACAGCACACTTCCACCAGGGTTGGGGAGTTCCAGGGTGCCATGTTGTTGCATCCAGCGGAAGCCAGTTACCGCATTGGGGAAGCGTTCAAGTGCAAAAAAGCCATCAAGCGGCAACACGGCCTGCGCTGCATTGGCTATAAGCAGGGTGCTACGCACAGGCTGGTAGAGTTGAACGGCAAAAAACAGGGGTATACAAAACAAGGCTGATAGGACAAGATCGCCCACCAACCCAATTTCACGTAGCCGACGAATTCGCGCAATAAACCCCACAGCGCCTATGATAGCATACGATTGATGGCCGATGGCAGACAGATGCCATATTGGGTAAGCAAGTGGCAGCATTCCATGCGCCACGGTTCTGAGTTAGGCGTGATAGTTGGATGCATGTTGTAAGCTATTTCAGTGCTTGCCATACCAGCTAGCATATGGCTTAATTACGAAGACGATACGTACCAACAAATGGCAATCATCGTAATTTCATCGCTACACTCTATTATGTACTTGTTATCATGCGATTATCCAAGGTGATGTGTGTCCCAGATACTCATGTGACAGAGGAAATTGTGTCAGTCACGCACATCAGCGCTGTAGCAGGCCCTGGGTTGAGAAGGACGATGAGGACAGTACATGCTTTTCTGCACATACTTTGATATTCACTATCTACGGCGTGGCCTGGCGCTCTACACAAGCCTTCAGCATCTCCTGCCGAATTTCAAGCTGTGGGTGCTGTGTTTGGATGCGATATGCTACAGCTATTTGGCTGCCCTGAAGCTACCCAATCTCGGGCTTGTCTCATTGGAGGAACTTGAGCGCGCCTTCCCATGTCTGCTCGATGTCAAGCAGGGCCGCACTCGTATCGAATATTATTTTACCTGTACACCGTTTATCACGCAGTATGTAGCTAACAACAACCCAAACATTGATATGGTCACATATCTTGATGCCGATATCTATTTTTTCGCCGATCCACAACCGATTTTTGATGAAATGCAGGAAGTCTCTATTGGTATCATCGAGCATCGCTATCACGAAAGCCTCAAGGCAGAGCTGGATCCATATGGCATTTATAATGTTGGCCTGGTCTCGTTCAGATGCGACACCGAAGGGTTGGCGTGTCTACAACTCTGGTGTGATCAATGCCTGGATTGGTGCTACGACAGGCTAGAGGGTGATCGGTATGCCGACCAGAAATATCTAGAGCAGTGGCCCAAGAAGTTTGACCATGTGCGAGTCATTCAGCACAAAGGGGCGAATGTTGCGCCATGGAATTTTATGAACTATGCCTTTCGAAAAACCGCGCAGGGCGTGTTTGTCGATGAACAGCCGCTTATCTTCTTCCACTTCCATGGCTTCAAGAAGAAGGCCTCGTGGCTATATGATACCCACGCCGCTCGTTATGGCGCAAAAACGACGAAAGCAATGCGAAAGCTCGTGGTTGAACCATATATCTATGCCCTCATGGTCCAGGATGCCCACGCTCTACCTATCTCGCATGGAATCCGTGAGAAGCCACGCCTGTGGAAGGGTGGCAGAATCAGTTCTTGGATCCATCGTTCGATCAAATTCCTCAAATCAATCATCAATGGCCAGCAGGTTGTGGTTATTCGCAAACGAGTGATCTTCTGACAATACATCACCTCACCCCGTCCTGCGGGCACCCCGCTCCGCATCGGTTTAGGGGCCGGGGGTGAGGTTAAGCCGGAACAGTTCCCGCAAAAAAAGCCATGAAAGTTACTCTAATCGCTCATACCCCGGCAGTGTCAGAAATTCCACAAACTCCTCACTCAGCACCAGTGTGTCCAGTAGGGTTGTTGCTGCTACAAGGCGCTGCTGATCATGGCCATCGTGCAGCTTGGCCAATTCCTCATCGCGGATTGATTGATAGAGTGCTGGATCAATCACCCGCCCATCACTGAGTTTGGCTCGGTAGCGAACCCATTGCCAGATCTGTGAGCGCGCAATCTCGGCAGTGGCAACATCTTCCATCAGATTGAAGATCGCTACCGCACCCCGCCCGCCAAACCAGGCCTCGATATACTGAAGTGCCACGCTAATATTATTGCGCAGCCCTGCCTCGCTGATCTCGCCCTGTGGGATAGCCAGCAGATTGGCGGCCTGCACATGCGCCTCTGGTACCCTGGCGATCTGGTTTGGCCCAGCATAGGCGCTGTTAAAGATCTCCTGAACCGTTGGCACCAGATCTGGATGGGCCACCCAGGCACCATCAAAACCCTGCCGAGCCTCACGCTCCTTATCGGCCTTGACGGCAACCAGCGCCCGCTCTGTCACATCTGGCTCGCGCCGATTGGGG
>Ga0163144_10018590_pt1 | contig 14034 bp, 10 predicted proteins | sample OliLak19BULKMAT1_FD_123175 | JGI IMG/M metagenome (GOLD analysis project Ga0163144, IMG submission 123175) | Freshwater microbial mat bacterial communities from Lake Vanda, McMurdo Dry Valleys, Antarctica - Oligotrophic Lake LV.19.BULKMAT1 | ecosystem: Environmental > Aquatic > Freshwater >... | reverse complement strand
CAGAATCGAGTCGGCCGAGTCCGCGCCGCGGTGCGGGCGCCAGGTCAGGAACACCACGTGCACGCCGGCGTCCACGAGCTTGTTGACGTACTCGACCGTCTTGTCGGACGCGGGGCCCGAGAAGACGTCCTGGACGTACACGACGCGCGGGTACAGCTGCGCGATCGGGGCGCCGTTCGCGGAGTTCACGACGAACGCGTCGGCGGCGGCTTCGCCTTCGACTCCGCCTTCGGCGGCGGCGCCGTCGAAAGCCTTATCGGCGGCTTGCTGCGCCTGCTCGGGGGACTTGGGCAGGTTCTCGTCCCCGATCGCGGCGGCGAGCGTGCGGACCGAGCCGAGCGCGGTCGCGGGCTCGGCCTTGGCGGCGGCGGCCGCGGCGGCCGGGACCAGCGCCTTGACGGGCGCCAGAGCGATCGGGGCGCTCAGGGCCGGGGTCAGCGCGGAAGGAGCGCTCAGAACGGGCGCCAGGCTTCCCTGTAAAGAAGAAACCCCGCCGTTGAGGGCGGGGTTTATCGGGGTCGGAGCGGCGGAGAGAACTCCGCCGACCGGCGCGGTAAGGCTCGCGCCTCCGATATGCCCGCGCATCGTCTGCGCGAAAGCTGGCGCGGAAGCGCCGCTCATAAGCAAAGAACAACAAAAGATGGACACTACTTGCTTCGCCGTTTTCTTCATCACGATATCCCCGTGCATCGTTCGAATCTCGCGCGTCCTGGACGCCATAGTATCACAGGCCCGTTGAACACCCAGCGGGTCGAAGGTCCCGAAAGCGCGCGGGCATTGGTCCCAATTTTTCCTGGGCCCAGCAATCCGCGCGTCACGTTAAATGTCTCTCCGCCCGACGGGGCCAAGCGGAACCCGGTCGAGCGACTTGATCGCCTCGAGCACGAGGAGGTAAGCGTTCTTGTAGTGCGCGAGGCTGAAATGCGACATGTTGTCGTTGCCGGAATGGATGATGTCGAAGATCACATCCTGCGACGCGCCGTACATCGTGATCGCGGGAATGCCCGCGTCGCGGAAGGTCGAGGAGTCCGCGTCACCGCCGCTTAAATAATCTTCCTTGAGCGCGTGGCCGCTCTCGCGCGACACCTGCGCCATGCGATCGAGCAGCGCGCGGGTCGAGTTGTTCTTCCAGGAGAAGGTGCCGTCCACCGCGAGCGTGTCGAGGTTGATCATCGCGTCGATCTTCCCGCGCTTCGCCTTATCGAGCGACTTCACGTAGGTCTGCGAGCCGTAGAGGCCTTCTTCCTCGCGCGCGAACGCGATGAAGACGAGCGTCGCCTCGGGCTGCGTGCCGTGCAAAGCTTGATAGAGGTTGGCGACCATGGTGGCGCCGGTGCCGTTGTCGATCTTGCCCAGGCCCTCGCTGACCTTGTCGTAGTGACCGCCGATCACGATGACGCGGTCGGTCTTGCCCTTGATGGTCGCGATGATGTTGTTGCGGCCGCGGCCGGCGTCCTGAAGGACGATGTCGGCGTCGGTTGCGCCGCCGAGCTTAAAGAGCTCCACCATGAACTTCGCGCGCTCGGGGTTGGTCGAGGGAAGACGGTCCATACGACCGTGCATGTCTTCGTCGCTGGGGATCGCGCCTTCGGGGCGCGCGGCGACCGCGGACTCGGAACGGCGGAGCGCGGCGAAGCGGCGGCGGGCTTCGAGGATGAACGAATCGGGGGCGGGAGCCGTGGGGACGACGACGTCGTCGTTCGTGGACGCCGCCTTGAGGCCGTCGAACGCGGCGTTGAGGGCTGGAGCTTGGCTGCGGCCTTCGGCCGCAGCCGCGGAGAGAGTGCCCGACAGCGATTTCGCCGCGCTGAGCGCGGCGGGATTGGCGAACGGCAACGGATTGGGCGCGGCGCTGACGAGCGCATTATTGGGAACGGCGGCGGCGACGGGGACGGGGACGACCGATGCCGCGAGCGCGGGGGCGGCTTGCGCCGCCATCAATGACGGAGTCAGAGACGCAGGCGAGAGAGAAAGAGCAGGAGCCGAAACGCCTCCCGTGAGGGCGGGCGTGAACGGCACGATCATTGGAGCGCCGCCCGCTGCGGGTAAACGGATAGAAATTATCTGAGCGGGCGCGGGAGAGGCGATCAGGAGCGACAACAGAAGAGCTATGGCTCGATTCATAGATCGAGTCTACCAACGGTCGGGTAAACACCGTAGGGACTAAGGGCCTGAAGCTTCGTCGGGAAAAGGCCTAGAGGTTAAGGCCGCGAAGGCCTACATTCAATTGGAAAGGCGCAGCCCCCCTTGTATTTCGACCGCGTCATCGCGCGTCCCGCGCGAGCAGAAAATACCCGATTAAGGTGACCGTCACGTTGTGCAGGAAATGCGCGATCACCAAAGGCCAGATGCTTCGGCGCCGAACGAAAACCCAGCCAAAAATGAGGCCGATGACGAAGGTAGGGAAGGCCCACTGGATGTGAGCGAGACCGAACGCGCCGGCGGTCAGCAGCACGGCGTAGGAGGTGCGCATCCGCGCCTCGAGCGCCGGGATCAAATACGAGCGGAAAATGCACTCCTCCGCGAAGACGATGCCGGCAAGGCCGACGAAATACACCGCCAAGGACGCGGGTCCCGTGAAGTCGGCCGACAGGCGATTCATCTCCTGAGGATTCGGGAACAATAACTGCAGCCGCGAGCACAAGACATTGGAACCCAAGGACGCCGCCGCGGTCGACACGCCGAGAAGCACGTCCGACGGCACGGGCCTGACAAAGCCGAGAGCCTCCCATGAGCAACCGGATTGAGCCCGTCGGTAGGCCAGGTAGGCGAAAACGACCGCTCCCGAGGCAAGGCCGCTCTTCATCATGCCGAACGGCGTGCTGATCCCGCCGAGGACGACGGTAAAAATCGAATACAGAGCGAAGCTGATGAACAGGAAGGCGACCGCGCCCCCGGGAGGGCGCGAGTCGGGCATCTACTCGAGGACGAAGCGGACCTTCGCTTTGATCGCCTCGAGGTTGCGCTTGGCCTCGGCGGCGTCCTTGCCGCCGACCTCGATCATGGCGACGCGCGCGTAGCCGCCGCCCTCGTCGGTCGTGATGCGGTCGCCCGCCTTCTTGACCTGGCGGAAGCGGATGAAGCCGGGCAGCTTGCGGGCTTCCTCGGGAAGCTCGAGCACCTTGATCACGCCGGCCTTGTCGGAGTTGACGAAATCGCCGTCGAGATGGACGAGCGGGATCGCGGGCATGAACGGCTTGCCGGAGATGCGAACCGCCGCCATGAAGCCCACCTCGGCCAGGTCCACGCCCCAAACGCCCTTGATCCATTCATGGACGTACGTGCCGCCCATGCGCGCGTTCGCCTCGATGAGGCGCGCGCCCTCGGTCGTGTACTTGCCTTCCATGTGAATGACGCCGTCCGTCAGGCCCAAGGCCTGCGCGGACGCGATCGCCTGGTCCACGGATTCCTGCTGCTGCTTGGCCGACAGGATGCTGGGCAGGCGGGAGCCCGTCGCGAGGAAGGAGGGCTCGGCGGTGGGCTTGTTGTCGGTCAGCGACTGGAAGACCGGCTTGCCGTCCACCATCACGAGGTCCACGTCGTACTCGTGGCCGTTGAGATACTGCATCAGCAGGAGGTCGGAGTTGTTGGCGAAGATCGGGTCGGTCTTGGGGTTGATGATCCCGCTGATGCGCTTGTACGCGGCGACGGCCTCCTCGAGGGAGGAGACCTTCTCGGTGCCGATGGCCGCCGCGCCGGAGACGGGCTTGATCACCGCGGGGAAGCCGACCGCGGCCGCCGACTTCCGGAACGCCGCGATCATGGCCTCGCGCTCCTTCTCGTTCTCGGCGGTGGAGAGGTTGCCGATGCGCTGCTGCCGCGCGGCGGCGACGCCCTTCTCCGCCAGGACGGCCTGGGTGTCGAACTTGCTGCGCGCGACGCGGGAGGCCTCGGGGCTGTGATAGGGGAGCTTCATGTCCTCGGCGATCAGGGCGGTCAGCTCGACGTCGTCCTCCCAGAAGGTGGTCAGGCCGTCGAGCTTGCCGTTCTTGCGGGCGGAGCGCAGCAGCTTCTTGCGAATGACGTCGCGCGCCTCCTTGACCTTCGTGTTGTCGGTCTCGATGTACTCGTCGACGAGCTTGTCCGCCAGCAGGCTGTCCACGAAGGCGCTGCGAGGCCCCGCGAGCACGACCTGAACGCCGAGCTCCTTGGCGCGCAGGAAGATCGGGCGCTTGCCCTCGTAGCCGGCGCCCACGAGCAGGATGCGCTTGCCCTTCAGGGCGTCGCGGCGGGCGCGCTGGTTCATCGTCGCGACCCACTCGCGCGAGTGCTCGCCGGAGCGCTCGGGGTGCATGATGTCGAGGTTGTACTGGCCGCCGGAGTCGTGGTCGTTGACCTCGATGATCACGGGCGTCAGCTTGCCGTCGCGCTTCTCGATCATGACGTCGAGCCCGATCATGTCGCTCTGCGCCTGGTAGGACTCGCCGTCCTTGCGTTCGAGCGTTTTCTCGTAGGCGGCGATCGACGCGAGCGCGTCCTCGCCGGTCTTGCGCATCTTCGCCTCGAGCTCGCGCGCGCCCTTGTCGTCGATAAGCCCGGCCTTCTTCCACTCGGCGAAGAGCTTCTCCATCGGCTCGACGGTCGCGTTGTCGCGCGGATCGGCGGCCTCGGCGGTGGTCGGTTTGCCCCACGGGCCGACGCGCGCGAACATGCCCGTCGTCGCCGTGCCGCCCGAAGGCGTGCGCGAGACCAGGATGCGGCCCGTCGTCTCCATTTTTCGGCCGCCGCGGTCGAGCGGAGCGGAGTTGACGCGCTCGTCGATCAGCACGGCGCCGTCCTCGGTCATCTGGCCGTCGACGGCCAGCGCGACCGCGTGCGCCACGATCGCGTCGCGCTCGGACCGTTTGAAGAATTTGACGCCCCGGCCGGAGTGGAACTGCGGGCCGGAGGGCTTCACGACGAGCTCCTCGCCCTTGAAGCCCTCGAGATAATCGTCCACCATCCTGCCGACGGCCGCCTCGCGGGACTCAAGCGCGGGCATAGCCGCCACGTGGACGGTGCCGAAAGCCCCCATCGGGCGCGCGGCCAGGTGGTGCAGCGGCATCAGCAGCGCCAGAGTCGCGGGCACCGCCACGCCGCCGGCCGCCATCATCAGGCGCGTGCCGAGCTTGTCGTTGACGACCTTCTCGAGCTGCAGCGAGTTCGACTGCGGGACGTCGAGGTTCTTCTCAAAGACGTCGCCGTCGTCGCGGTCGTTGGCTCCCAAGGTGAAGTAGTTCGCGAAATAGTGCACCCGCCGCGGGATTTCATAGTCGACGACCGTCGCCTGCCCGTTGGCGTCGAACACGACGCCCTTCTTGAGGAGCAGCTTCGTGCGGCCGTCCGGGTACGTCTCCTGGATGAGCCACGACGAGTCGAGCGCGAGATGGAAATCGGGGGACTGGCGGCCGCCTTCGCGGGCCAGCGCGATCTTGTGGCGCGAGGAAGGCGCCAGCACGACGACCGTCGGCAGATCCTCGCTCGCGGCGCCGTTGACCACGGAGGTCTTAAAGTCCGGCAGGCCGTTCTCCTGGAGGCTCGTCGAGAGCCGCTCTAGCATCCTCGCCTCGTTGCCCTCGGGCGACCTGTGCACGGTCTGCGTCGGCTTGCTGAGCTGCTGCTTGACCCAGCGCAGGCCGCCCAGGTACACGAAGCCCATCGCGACCAAGGTGATCGTGACGATCTTCATCGGCGCGAGCGCGCCCAACGTCAGCGCCAGGGCGCTGCCCGCCATGGAGTTATGGAACAGCCAGGCGAACGCGAGGCCGCCCGCTCCGGCCGCGATCACCTCGACGAAGGTCATCAGGCTGTAGATGTCGTCGGCATGGGGCGCGGCCTTGGGGTCGTTCTTGATCTCGGTCTGCAGCAGCGCGCGCATGCGCGAGCGCAGCGGCTGCAGCATCAGCTTCATGAAGAACACGGCCGGGATCGCCAGCGCCAGCGAAGGCACGAGCCAGAGGCCGATCGAGGGCACGAACGCGAGCGACGCGAGCGCGGTCAGGCCGGCCAGGACTTTGTAGGTACCGTGCTTCTTCTGCAGGGCCTGGACGCGCTTCATCAGGAACATGGAGGCCACGAGGCCGCCCGCGGTGATCGCCGAGAGGAGCAGGCCGTTGCCGAACGCGCCGACCTTGAGGATGTCGATCGCGAAGGTGGGCAGGACGACCGCGAAGAGCGCGTCCTCGACGAAGTTCTCCATCGTGGCCATCGACGAGCGGGCCAGGATGGCCTTGTTGCCCATGATGATCTTGGCCGTGGCCCAGTTGCGGCGCGGCACGTCGATCAGGATGTGCCCGAAGGTCTTGAAAGCGCCCACGATGCGGCCGATATAGTTCTTGAAGCCGTTCCACGGCGCCGAGGCCATGTCGCCGACCGTGACCACGCGCTTGGCGTAAATATAGGAGACGACGCCCATCAGGGCCGCGAAGACCGCGAAGCCGGCGCCCGCGCCGATGCCGGCGCCGTAGCGCGCGTCGATCCAGTCCATCGGCAGGCCGATCATCGCGGGGACGACCAACATCATCCCGTAGTAGATGAAGTCGTACACGTAGCCGGCCTTCTCGATCTTGGCGTCGGTGGACTTTTGATCGGCGCCCTTGAAGATCTTGGCCGCGCCGCCCGTGTCGATGTCGACGAGGTGGTTGTGCGCGACGATCAGCGAGTTCACGCCCACGAGCACGAGGAACGCCGCCCAAGGCAAGCCCCCCAGGAGGGCCAGAGCGCCGATCGAGCCGAACAGCAGCGCGCGCCCGCCGGCCGCGCCGACGAGGATGCGCTTCATCGGGGTCTTGCTGACGATCGCGCCCGCGAACAAGGACGCGCCGCCGAAGACCCAATAGTGGACCATGCGCGCCACGCCCGTCATCGCGGCGTCCCCGGTCAGCGCGCTCACCAGCAGCGGCAGCGAGGCGAGGTAGACGGAGATCGCGAGCAGGAACACGGCCTGGCCGGCGATGTAGGACTTTTCGCTCTTGTTGAACTCGGAGAGATCGAAGTTCGAGCGGATGCGCTGGATGAGGCCGGGCTTGGGGACGGGCGCGGCCGCGGCGGGGACCTCGGCCGTCGTCTGCTCGTTCGACGAAGGCGCGGAGCGCTTGAGCCCCGAGCGCAGGGCCGCGTTGCCGGAGGGGCCGCGCACACCATCGAACGCCGCGCGTTGCGCGGCATTTTCATATACCCCGTTCAAGGCGAGGGTGGCGTCGCCATTCTTGACGCCCTCGAGCACGGGGGCGGCTTGGACGGACAGGGAGGCGGCCTGCTTCGAGGCCGCGGACATGCCCGAGGTGTTCGACGCGGGCGGAACGGTGCCGGGGACGGGAGCGGCGGCGCGGACGCCGGCGGCGGCCGGGAGGAGGCGCGAGGATTGGTGGGCTTGGGCTAACGCGGGCGCGGCGGCGGCCGGAGCGAGCGCGACGGTCGCCGCGGGCTGGCCGACGACCACGGCGCTGAGGACAGGGGCGGCGGACAGCGGGGAGAGGCCAGCGTTCAGGCCGAGCGACTGGACCGGGATCGCCATCGGCGCCGACAGGCCGCCGGTATTGATCCCCGAGTTGACGGAGTTCGCCGCGTCGCCGACCGAGCCCGCCGTGCCGCCCGTCTTGCCCACCGTTTGCGCGAACGCCTGATAGGCGGGCGCGCCCGGGGACAGGGCGACAATAAGGAAGGCGAGGGCGGAGGCGAGGGGTCGCTTCACAGTGGGAGTATAGGGCCGGAACCGGGAATTGTCGAGGGGTTTTTAGGCCTAATCTCGACTCGGGTCCGACGACCTAGGTCGCTTAGCGGCCGTCGAAGGACGGAAGGGTCTCGAGCATCGCCCGGACCTTGGTGTTGTCGCGCGGATTCTTCGGCGCCTGCATGTTCTCGGGGATCGAGACGCGGCCGTTGGCTTCGAAGGAGACGGTCGAGGCCTTGCGGACCTTGACCATCGCGAAAGGACGGCACATGATCTGGGCGGAGAAGCCCTTGGAGGCGGAGCGCACTTCTTTATAAAAGACATTTAACCTGTTCGCATCGATCATGTCGTTCTGGACGACGATCTCGATCTTCACGCCGGCGGCGCGGGTCTCGCCGAGGAATACGGCGACGACGCTCTCCTCGCTGAAGTTCACCGCGGGGACGGGGGCGCTGGCGTCGTGCTCCTTCCAGACCTTCTCCCAGGCCGCCATGTCGGAAACGGCGATGGTGCGCGCGCTCGTGATGCGGCTATGCTGTCCCTCGAGCTTGCTCCACGGCCCGACCTGGGCGGAAGCGGCGACGGAGACGAGCAGGGCGGCGATCGCGACGAGGGCGGTTTTCTTCATGCCTTTATCGTACCAATAGCCCCCCCTTTTCCCTGCGGGCCAAGCAGGCCCAAAAGGGCCGCCAAGCGGCCTAGGTGAAATTGGGACTCCCGTCCTACGCCCGAAATCGAGCGAACTCGCGCCGCTGAGAGTCGCCAACTGTTTCCGGAAACAGTAAAGTGTCGTCGTGGATCCCCGCCTCGTGCCGCCCCTCCCCCTCGAGTCTCCCTGGAGCGGCTGGGCCCTGCCCGACATCAAGCACTGCGAGGCGAACCTTGCCGGCTGGATTGCGGCGCCCGCGAACACCTGGTCGAACCTCGCGTACGTGGCGGTCGGGATCTGGATCATGAGGCACTCGACGAAGCGATCGGCCCTATCGGCAGGCGGCCTCGGCCCCGTCTCGATCGCGGTCGGCGTGACTTCTTTGATTTTCCACGCGTCTTACACCTTCGCGGGCCAGGTGCTCGACTACGCGGGCATGTTTCTTCTTCTCGGCTGGGCGCTGGCGCGCGGCCTCAAGCGAGCGGGCGTCCTCGGCGAAAGCGGCGCCCGGCGTTTCTGGGCCGTCTTGTTTGGAGCGAGCCTCGCCGCCCTCTTCGCCTTCCGCGCCGCCGGCTGGGGCGTCCAGACGATCGTCCTCGCCCAGGCTTTGGCCTTGGCGGCGCTCGAACTCCGCCTCATGCTCGTCAAGCGCGACGCCCCCTCCTACCGCTCGTTCTGGCTGATGCAGCTTCTCTTGATCGCGGCTTACGCTTGCTGGCATCTCGACCATACGGATTACTTCTGCCGCCCCGACGATCACCTGATCCAGTTCCACGCGATCTGGCACGTCGTCACGGCCGCCGCCTTCCTCGCCGCCTGGCGGTTCCACGAAGGCGTCGACGCGCGCGCCGGCAAGAGCTAAAATAAGCGCATGATGAAAGCTATTCTTTGCGCCCTTCTGCTGTCGTCGTGCGCTCACGCCGGGATCATCCTCACCGACCCCGAGGCCGAGGCCATCGGCCAGAAGATTTGGCACAACGAGAGCCGCGGCTCGATCGACGGCCTCACGCACTGGAACAAGGGCGAGGATTTCGCGTCGCTCGGCATCGGCCACTTCATCTGGTACAAGAAAGACGCGCGCGGCCCGTTCACCGAGAGCTTCCCGGGCCTGCTCGACAAGCTCGAGGCGTCAGGGAAGGTCCTCCCCGCCTGGCTCCAAGGCAAGCCGCCGTGCCCGTGGCAGGACAAGGACGCGTTCTTCGCCGACTTCCGCGGCCGGCGCATGAACGAGCTGCGCGACCTGCTCGCGAGCACGATCGGCGTCCAGGCCCGCTACGCGGCCGACCGCATGCAGGACGCCCTGCCCAAGATCCTCGCGGCCGCGCCGGCCTCCGAGCGGGCCGCGCTCCAGGCGCGCTTCGACCGCGTCGCCGCCTCGCCCAACGGCGTGTACGCCCTGATGGACTACGTGAACTTCAAGGGCGAGGGCATCAACCCCTCCGAGCGCTACAACGGTCAGGGCTGGGGCCTGCTCCAGGTTCTCGAAGGCATGACCGACGAAGCGCCCGGCCAGCCTTCCGTCGAGGCCTTCGCGAAGTCGGCCGACGCGGCGCTCACGCGCCGCGTATCCAACAGCCCGCCCGCGCGCGACGAGGCCCGCTGGCTTCCGGGCTGGCGCAAGCGCCTGCTGACCTACCTCGAACGCTAGCTAGCGGTAGTACTGGTCGCGGTTGAAGATGAAGTAGGCGTCCGAGTGCTGCAGGCGCGGCAGGCGCACGAAGCGGTCGCCCTTCGCGTCGGACTCCTCGGCTAGGCCGAAGGCGAGCTTAGGCTTGTCCTCGAGCCTGGTTTCCGGCTGCTTGAGGATGCCGGTCTCGCGAATCTCGTGCACGACGTGGTCGATCCACTTGAGCTTGACCGCGGCGTCCGCGAACTCCTCCCAGTCGCCGTCCACGTTCTGCTCGTACATCCGCGCCGTGAACTTGTCCGTGCTGAGGCCCATCTTGTTCGCGATCGGCTCACGCAGGCGGCGGTCCCACTCCTTCAGGGTATCGAGCTGCTGCTTTTGCTGAGTGGGGTTGCCGAACAGCACGCTCCAGATCTGATGATGCAGGATAACGGCGTTCGGGTAGGCGTACGAGCGGGGCGCGAGCGTGGCGATCGTCGCGGCCATGCTCGCCGCGTACGACTTCACGACGACGTGCACGGGCGCCTTGCTGGCCTGCATCGCCTTGAGGATGCGGTAGCCTTCCATGACCGAGCCGCCGGGGCTGCGATCGATCACGAGGAAGATCGGATACTCCTCGGACGTGTTGTTGAAGTAATGGATGCGCTCGGTCACGTAGTCGGCCGTGCCGTAGACGATGGGCCCCTCGATGGGAATGCGGCGGTCGGTGATCGTGAGCACGCCGTTCTTGAAAGGCTCCTTCGAGTATTCGGGCTCGCGGTTGGCCTGCTTCTTCCAGACCTCCTTCTTGTCGCGCAGCTCGAGGTCAGCCTTGATGGCCACGGTCTTATTGTCGGCGAGGTCGGACTCCTGGCGCAGCTTGCGGGACTGAAAGTCGAGCTCCGCGACGACGAGGTCGCGCCGCAGCTTCTCCGCGTCGGCCTTGATCTGCTCGGCGTTGAGCTTCTCGCGCGCGAGATCGTTGTCGAGGCGCGCCTTGTCGCGCTGGTAGCGCAGCGCGGCCGCCGCTTGCAGGGTCTTCTCGTCCTCCATCTGCCCGCGAAGCTGGAGCTTCTTCTGCTCGTGCTCGAGCGGCGCGGCCTCGGCCCGGAGCTTCTCCATCATGATCGTATTTCGGAGGATCTGCTCGTCGCGCTCTTCCGTGAGCTGGCGCACGCGCTGCGTGAACTCCTGCTGCTTGATCGTGTTCTGGGTCGTGATCTTGTCGAGCTGGATGCGCTCCTCGGTGGGCGCTCCCGGGAGGGCGGGAAGGATGGACCCGGAGCCGCCGCCGTTGGACACCGACACGATCGTCGAGCCTGCGTCCGGCGGAGCGGGCGGCGCTTCGTTCGCCGCGACCAAGGTCCCTTCGAGCGTGGGAGCCGGCAGCTCGAGCTTGCCGCCGCTCGTCGCAGAGGCGGCCTTAGCGGGCTTCGCCTTCGGCGCGGAAAGGGTCTGGGCGGGCAGCGGCAACGACGTAAAACAAAGAAGCGCGGCCAAAGAGAGGCGCAAAGAGTTCATGTTTTGGGATTCTCCTGTTCCCAATAAGGATAGATGCTGAGGAGAGGTTCCGCAAGGCCCGACGACGGCTATTTCAGGTATGTTCGCGGATCAGGTGCGCGGCCCATGCGCCCAGCGGGAGCATCGCGGCCAGCAGCAGCAGCGGATGGGGCCCGCCGAAGGTGATCGACGGATAGTGGCCGCTCATCATCAAGAACAGCAGCGGCATCGACATCAAGGTGTTGTGCTTCGAGCAGCGCTTGGCCTCGAGCGCGAGCTCGGGACGCGGGGCGCCGTTCGCCTCGGAGATGGCCATGATCTTCCGCTGGTTGGGGATGATCGTCATCCAGACGTTCGTCATCATGACCGTGCCCATCATCGCGCCGACGTGCAAATAGGCGGCGCGGTCGCTCAGCGCGTTCGACAGCGCGGCGCCCGCGGCGACGAGGAACAAGTACCACGTGATCCCGCCGGAGAGCTCCGTCCGCCCGAAGGGCGTCTTCCAGATCAGCCGGTAGGCCCCGACCGCGCTCACGAGCGCGCCCGCCGACACGAGGATCGCCTTCCAGCGCGGGAGCTCGGAGCCGTAATCGAGCAGCGGCGCCCCCGCCCAATAGACCGTGCCCAGCAGCAGGAAGCCGGACACCCAGGTGATCATCGCCTCCCACTTGAACCAGTGCAGGACGCGCGGCATGATCTCGGGCCATTTCTGCTTCTCAACGAGGTAGAAGCCGCCGCCGTGCACCATCCAGAGCTCGCCCGCGATGTTCGGCTTGGCGGCCGCGTCGCGAGGCGGGTCAAACGCCTTCTCCATCCAATTGAACAGGTAGGTCTGGCCGATCCACATGATGCCCGTGATCAGGTGGGTCCAGCGCAGGATCAGGCTCAGCCACTCTTGGAGGTCGCTCATTAAAATTCGTCCTTGGGGTCGGTCTTGGCGATCGTCAGCAGATAGTCGGCGAGGGCGTCGAGCTCGCTCGCGGTCAGCACGCCTTCCCACGCGGGCATGTTCACCTCGGCGGGAGGCCCGCCGTGGATCTCAGGGACGGCGCCTTTCTTGAGCTTGGCGAGGAGCTCATCCTTCTTATAGGTCGAAAGCAGGGCGGGCAAGGCGGGGATAATGTTGCCGTGAGCGCCTTTATTGGGATGGCCGCCCTTGCCGGCGGGGCCGTGGCAGGCGACGCATCCGGCCATGGTGTAGATGATTCGTCCCTGGAGGACGCCGTGGGCCTTGTCCCAGGGACGCCGCGTGCCCCAGGCTTGGCCCTTCTGGTTCGAGAGATATTCAGCCAAGGCTTTACGGTCGGTCATCGGCAGGCCCTGCTCGGGCATCGTGGTGTCGTGCTTGTAGGCGCGCGGGCTGGCGAGCCATGTGTCGAGCCACTCCCCGGAGCGACGGTGGCCGAGCATGGTGAGGTCCGGGCCGGCGTTGCCGCCGCGGTCGCCGATTTTATGGCAGGAGCGGCAGCCGTGGGCGTCGAAGAGGGGCGCGGGATCGGCGGCGTGAGAGGCCGCGGCGGCGAGCAGGAGCACCAGGCACAAGCGCATGCGGGATTCTATAAATTATCGTTCCGCGGCCGGTCGGTTAAGCGGCAGCGAGGCGTTGATTGTTCGCGAGAAGAATGCCGCGTTGTAGCCGTTGACCAAGCCCGATTCCTTGAGAAAATAGAATGCCCACGGGACGGCTTTCGCGTAATTGTCCTCATTGGGACCCAAATCCGTCACTTTACAGTCAGGGGAGCAAACCCAAGCTTTTCCACGTACAAATCGGTTTTGAATCGCCAGAATATCCTGCCGGGAAAATATCGCGCCGGTGCTCGCATGGAGCTCATAACCCATTGGGCGAAATGTTTTGTCCCAAGCGACGCCCCTTGCAATGGATGAATGAGTGTTCCCCGCCAGGACTACCGCGATGGTATTCCTATGTTTTGAGAATGCCGCGGAAATATTCGCGGCCATTCGAGTGTCACGGGCTTGCATGACAGATTCGCCGGATGGGTCCATGCAGATGACCTCTACCCCGCGCAACGTCCGCACCGCGGCCAGCAGATCCGCCATCGCCCGGCTCGAGCGTCCGTCCTGATAATCTCGACTGAAGAATTCGGTTTTCATGAGTATTTCGACCCGGCCGCTTTTGAGGAATGAATTGATCGCCGCCTGCTCGCTGGTGCCAATTTCGAGAAGCAGAAGAACAGGCCGATCCTTCTTAGAGAGCAGCCGGAGCAATCCCAGGATGAAGGCCGGGGCCTCGCGGGTCCCATGCATCTCGCCTACGGCAATGACCTTATAGTTCTTGATCTTGTGGTAAAGCTTGTCCGGCAGTTCGGAGATGGATTCGATCCTGACCGCAGTTCTCGCGATGAACTCCGGGGAGGGGTTTTCGTTGGCGTCCGCGGGCAATGATGCGGACAGCAATCCCAGAGCTATTGTTTGTCTTATAAGCAGCCGCCATAAGCGACCCTTGATCCGCCCGGCATGAGCCATTCAGTTTTTCTCCTTGCTGCTACTGTCCGCGTAACGCCGAGGATGAGCGGCGGCGGCTATTAAGCTATTCCTCATCGAGCCGCCGGCCGCTCTATCCATTAGTTAGGCTGCCCTCTCAACGAATGCGCATTCAATCAAATACAT
>Ga0163144_10018588_pt1 | contig 14035 bp, 7 predicted proteins | sample OliLak19BULKMAT1_FD_123175 | JGI IMG/M metagenome (GOLD analysis project Ga0163144, IMG submission 123175) | Freshwater microbial mat bacterial communities from Lake Vanda, McMurdo Dry Valleys, Antarctica - Oligotrophic Lake LV.19.BULKMAT1 | ecosystem: Environmental > Aquatic > Freshwater > Lake... | reverse complement strand
CTGAAAACCAAAGGGCCGGCTGCTTTCGCAACCGGCCCGGCAATAGCGGGGGTAGGATTTGAACCTACGACCTCCGGGTTATGAGCCCGACGAGCTACCAGGCTGCTCTACCCCGCAATCAGGCCCAACCTTATGCGACGCGGGCCCAGGGGTCAACGCCGGGCTCCACTTCGCCGGTCACCCCCGGGCAGCCGGTCCCGACAATCCACCCGGGACGCGCCCCCAGCCCCCACGCCCGCACGAAAAACCGGCGTCCCGCGAGGCGGAACGCCGGTCGTTGATGGGCCTGGGTCCCCCCGGCTCTCAGCCTTCTCCACGCCTGGAGGGCCGCCGGGGGTCAGCGCCCCTCACTTCCTGGCCCGACCGACCGGGCCTTGACGGGCCCGCCCGGCCGCGGTGCGCATCACTGCCCGTACACCTGCTGGGCATCCAGCGCCCGCTCGATCCGGATCGACAGGTCCGCAAGGTGCGTCATCGTGTACATGTCGAGGTTGGCCCCGCCCCGGGTCATCGCACCGTCGATCTTCTCCTTGAGCTCACGCAGCTCGGCCCGGCACAGGGCATTGAGCGGACGCGCCGCCGCGCCCGTCATGCTCCCCCGCCGCGCCATCCCGATAAGGCGATCCACATGCTCCGCCTGAAGGTTCCGGCGCAGGCTCGAGATGAAGGGCTCCGAGGCGGTGTACCGCCGCGAGGGCGACGCCTCCAGCTCCGTCCACACCGAGTCCCCGATGGTCGACACGACCTCCGCCATCGTGATCGACTCCTCGCCGCTGGTCGCCCGCAGCTCGTTGTCGTACAGCCGGCGGAGCGTCGTCGGGTTCATCAGCATCGTCATCGCCGAGGCCTGCAAGCCCGCGATCGTGTCGTGCACGTTGTAGACCGGGTCGGCCCCGTTGGCCGCACCGTACCCCTGGTCGTACCCCTTGTCCACCGACAGGTGGGCCACCAGCTCGGGCGTCAGCCCGAACGCATCGTCCCGGAACGTGTGCTCGATCACGAAGTTGAGCGCACGCCGCTGCTCGGCGTCGGGAATGTTGGTGATCGGCGCGGGCGCGTTCGGATCGCCCTTGTACGCGTTGGAGATGAACGAGCCGCCGACCCACGCCGCCGCCGTGCTCACCGCCCGCAGGTGGTTGTTCAGCAGCGACCCGTAGATCTGGCGGGCCCGCCCCCAGCCCTCGTTGTCCTTCACCAGTTCGGTCAGGATCTGCCCGCGCAGGTCCTCGACCATCCGCATCCGGAAGTCGCAGTGGTCCAGCGGGTTGGTCCCCAGGTCATACGTCCGCACCCGCGGGTCCGAACCCTGGTGGATGTTCGACCCGTACACCAGCTCGGGCTGCGTTCCCCGGTCCAGGATCTCCTGGAGTTTGTTCTCCTCGAACGTGTAGCCGTACTCGATCACATGGAAGTCCCACGGGCCAAGCTGGCTGATCGTGTACTGCCCCTGCACCGGGCCCAGCTCGTTCTTGTAGTTGAAGTTCGGGTCCGTGTACTCCATCACCGACCCGCCGATCGCCTGGTCCGCGGGGAACTCACCGGAGTTGATCTCCTTGGTCGTGTACAGCGTCGACGCCATGAAGTTGTGCGCCAGCCCAAGGCAGTGCCCCAGCTCGTGGGCCGTCAGCGCCTTGAGCATCTCGCCCGCGTACGCCTCGGGCAGCGTGTCGAGGACCTGCTCGCCCGTCTCGGCCGGCTGGCTCGACGCGATGATCAGCCGCATCATGTCCGTGCCCATCGCCGAGTACACGCCCGCCATGCACTCGTGCCCCACGATCGACTCGGGGTTGATCACCCCGGCGTCGGTCAGCCCGCTCGCCAGCAGGCTCGCCTCGCCGATCGGCATCCGCGTGTAATCAACCGTCTCACCGCGCGCCATCCGCGCCTCGCGCTCCATGATGATGTTCTCGCGCTCGGCCGGCTCGGCCAGCACCACGCGCGGGTCCCACTGCGGGTTCTGGTCCAACCACGCCATCGTCTCGGGCGTGAACCCCTCGGTGGCGATCGCCGGCAGCAGCGACCGGTGCCAGTTCGCCATGGCCGCGAAAATGCCGGTATTGATCGTGAGGTCCGCGTCGAAGATCTCGCCCGTCAGCGGGTCGGCCCGGCTGGGCCCGATCGCGAACGCCTGCTGGTTGTCGTTCCACCGCACGAAGTTGAACCGCGCATCCTCCGGATCAAGGTCCATGTACGCGTTGGTCGCCGAGTCCTGCTGACGAACCTCGATCGCGTTGATGATGCCGATCTTCTCGAACGCCCGGTTCCACTCCAGCAGACCGTCGCGGATGTACCGCCGGTACCGGATCGGCGTCGTGTGCTCGATGTACCACACCAGAGGCTGGCGCGGCGGGCTCATCCGCAGGCTCGAGTCCGCCTTCTGCAGGTTCCACCGGTTGATGTACCGCACGTAGGTGTCGGTCTCCCGCACCGTCCGCGCCATGTCGTTGAACGCCGTCTGGAAGTAGCCGATCCGCGAGTCGCCCGCACGCGGGCGATACCCCGTGTTCTCCGGAAGCACCTGGATCGTGTACAGCAACTCGGTCATCCGGGCCGCGCCCCCGCCCGTCGGGGGGCCGCCGAACGGATTGGCCGCCACCGCCGCCGTGAGCGGCGCCCGGAACCCGATCGACAGGTTGTTCGGGAAGGCCTTGGTCTTGCTGATCCGCGCCAGCGACAGATCGATCCCGCCAGCCGCGGGGCCGAAGAACTTGCTCGCCTGCCCCAGCAGCAGCCCGTCCAGGTCGATCACCGGCCCGCCGCCCGGGCCCATCGCCAGGATCGGCACCGACAGCAGCACCCGATCCGTGTACATCATCTCGAACGAACGCCGGCTCTCCGCGTCGCCCGTCGTCCGCGTTTCGGTCTCGGGCTGCATCAGGGCCAGGCGGTTGCCGATCCGCTTCCACATGCAGTACGACTCGCTGTCGTTGCCCACGCTGCCCACGCCGGCCAGCGGGTTGCCCTCCGCCACCATCGCGTAGATGAACAGCCGCTGGCTCTCGAAGTTCCGGGGCAACTCCGCCAGCATCTGCGCGTCCTTTTCACGCGTGAACAGCGTCCACAGCGCGCCATCCTGCGCCGGAACCTTCTCATACCCCGTCGACACCTGGTCGAACGGCGGCAACTCCGCCGGCGCGCCCCCAGCGCCCCCAGCTCCGCCCGGCTGCGCACCCGCCACGCCCACGCACATCGCCATACCGCTCGACAGAACCAACGTCCGCACCCCATCGCGCCTCGACATGCTTCAATCCTCTCAGTCTGGCCGGGGGTCGCCCGGCGCGTTTGTCGCCTCGAAGCCGCGGGTTGCAATCCCCGCGGCCTCGCGTCCCGGCTGTCGTCCCCACGGGCCTCCACGCCCCGCGCGAAGGCCCGTCAATCCACCGACGCAACCCCGGACACACGCCGGGGCTCTTCTTCCTTTACCATCCGACCACGTCCGGGTTTCGCCCGGGCAGTACCGGAGCCTCAGTCTATGCGATCTTCACCCGCCAAACCCCGTTCGGTTCGCACCCCCAGCACCCCTCTCAAGCCCGGCGGCGTCGTTCCCTCCGACCTGGCCTCCCTCCGCGTCGCCTCCTCCCCTCGTCTCTCTCCCAACGCCCTCGCCCTTGCCTTCACCGTTCGCGGCTTCGGCACGAAAAACGACTACCACACCAACCTCTGGATGGCGACGCCCGACGCCAAAACGGGCCACTGGACCTCCCGCCCCTTCACCTCGGGCAACAAGGATGACCAGCCCGAGTGGAGCCCCGACGGCTCGCGCCTTGCCTTCCTCTCGGGCCGCGAGAAGGCCAAACCGCAGATTTGGACAATCCCCGCCGCCGGAGGCGAGGCCCGCCCCCTCACCCGCTTGCCCGAAGGCAGTCTGGGTGCCCTCAAGTGGTCCCCGGACGGCCGGTGGATCGCCGTCGCTTTCCGCGCGACCGCCGCCGACTGGACGACCACCGCTGCCAAGGAACGCGAGGGCAAAGGCCAGTCCGATCCGCCGCGAGTGCTTGAGGACATCTTCTACCGCGAGGACGGCGACGGCTACTTCGACGCCCAGCGGTACGCCCTGTATCTCGTCGATACGAACACCGGCGACGCCTCCCTCATCTACGACCAGGACACCCTGGGAACCATGACCTTCGACTTCGCCCCCGACTCAAAGTCGATCGTCGTCGCCACCGACCGCCGGAAAGACGCCGCGATCCTGCCGACAAATGACGAACTCCTCCTGATCGAACTCGAGTCCCGCCCGGCCAGCAAATCCCGCGTCCGCCGCATCACCCCAATCCCGGGCCTGCCCTCGGGCTGCAAGGCCTACCCCCTCTTCTCCCCGGACGCCACCGCCATCGCCTACGCCGGCCACACCGGCACCGACGGCCTCTACGCCACCGACAACATCGCCCTGTGGGTCTGCGATGCGCCCGGCGTCTCGGGCCGCGGTGGGGGGGCCAGCCGGGCCCGCGACCTCACCAAAGCCACCGACTACTGCCTCGTTGGCGGAGCCTTCACCGACACCGGCGACCCCACCTTCCGCCCCGTCTTCCAATGGAACCCCGACTCCCGCTCCATCCTCGCCCAGATCGCCTGGCACGGCACGACCCACATCGCCCGCATCCCACGCCGCGGCGTCCGCGACGGCGATCAAATCATGCTCACCTCCGGCGACTCCATGATTTCCCTGGGCAACATCTCCGCCGACGGCTCCACGATCGCGACCACCCGCTCCACCTGGGACAACCCGGGCGACGCCTGCCTCGCACGCGTCTCCCGCAAGGCCGACGAACTCGAGCTCACCCAGGTCTCCGATCTCAACTCAGCCGCGCTGCGCCCCCTCACCCTCTCCCGTCCCCGCTCCGCCTGGGTCAAGTCCAACGACGGAACCCGCGTGCAAACCTGGGTCATGCAGCCCACCACGCCCGGTCGCAAACGCCGACCCGCCATCCTCATGATCCACGGCGGCCCGCACGCCCAATACGGCGTCGGGTATTTCCACGAGTTCCAGTGCCTCACTTCCGCCGGATACACCGTCGTCTTCTCCAACCCCCGCGGCTCCAAGGGCTATGGCCGCGACCACACCGCCGCCATCCGCGGCGACTGGGGCAACAAGGACTGGATCGACCTGCAGGGCGTTCTGGCCTTCATGCAGGAACACCCCGCAATCGACCCTAAACGGCTCGGCGTCGAGGGCGGCTCCTACGGCGGCTACATGACCTGCTGGATCGTCGGCCGCTCCCGCGCCTTCAAGGCCGCCATCTCCGACCGCTGCGTCGTCAACCTCGTCTCCATGGGCGGCAACAGCGACTTCGCCGACCCGCCCGACCGCTACTGGCCCGGCAACTTCTGGGACCGCACCGAGGCCCGCTGGGCCCAGAGCCCCATCAAGGACTTCGGCAAGGTCCGCACCCCCATGCTCGTCATTCACAGCGAGGGCGACCTCCGCTGCAACGTCGAGCAGTCCGACCAGGTCTTCAGCGCCCTCAAACTCCGCAAGATCCCGGTCCGCTACCTCCGCTACCCCCGCAACTGCTCGCACGGCCTGTCGCGCTCCGGCCCCCCCGACATGCGCCTGCACCGCCTCAGCCAGATTCTGAGATGGTGGAATGAACGCTTGTGAGGTGGCACAGGCTTGTCGCCTGTGCCGACGGCGCACCCTGCGGTTCCCTCCGAGGCGGACGGCGCAAGCTCCCGCATGAACTCGCCGACACGCGCTGACCACATCGGAGCGTCACGTTTGATTATGCGGGGGCTCGCGCACCCCGCCTCGTCGCTCCTACACCACCTGCCTCCCCAGAATCGCATCCCCCAGCACCGCCTTCGACGCATACTCCAGGTTCCCCCCCGACGGCAGCCCCCGCGCCAGCCGCGTCACCTTGACGCCGCGCGCGTGCAGCAGGTCCGCCAGGTACAGCCCGGTCCCATCACCCTCCACCGTCGGGTTCAATCCCAGAATCACCTCACGCACCGCCGAGTGCTCCCCCTTGCCCCCCACCCGCTCCAGCAGCAAATCCACCGTCAGCGACTCCGGCCCAACCCCATCCAGCGGGCTCAGCCGCCCCATCAGCACGTGGTACACACCCTGATACTGCCCCGTCTGCTCCAGCGCGATCAGGTCCTTGGGCTGCTCGACCACCAGCACCAGCCCATGATCCCGCCGCGAATCGGCGCAGATCGGGCACGGGCTGCTATCGGTCAGGTTGAAGCACAACGCACAGTGCCGGACCTTCTCCTTCACGTCCGTCAGCGCGCGGGCCAGCCCCAGCGCCTCGGCCTTGTCGCCCTTGAGCACATGGAACGCCATCCGCTCGGCCGACCGCCTCCCGATCCCCGGCAGCTTCGCCAGGTGCTCGATCAGCCGCTCAACCGGCTCCGGGTACGCGAATCCACGCTTGGGCGCTTGGGGCATGACCAATCATAAACACCCACGCAGCATGAAGCCGACCGCGCAACCGGTTGCATCCCCAGCAGAACCGGCCTCGCAAGCGGGCGGCCACCCCCCGGCCACGAGGCCCGCCCGATCTGGCACGTTGACCCCAGCCGCGCACGCTCGCGACGCGACGTTCGGCCTCCTCACCCCACCGGACTCAACACCGTGTCCGATCGCTCGCGCGATCAGTGCCGCTGAACCAAGCCCCCTCACCGCGCCATCTGCGGATACACGATCAACCGATCATGCACCGTCAGCATCACGTCATCCCGCCCATCGCCCGTCAGGTCCGTCACCAGCGCCGACGACGGCTCATACAGCGCCTGCCCGCCCGAGAAAAGCCGGCTCTCAAACACCTTGAACTCCGTCGCCAGCAGCAGCCGCCTCGCCGCCGACACGCTGTAGATCTGGCACATCTGCTCTCGCGCATCCAGCACCACCATGTCCAGGAACCCATCCCCGTTCACGTCCCCGCACTCGATCTCGTGCTCCAGACGCTCCTCCGAGTCCGACCGATACACCGCCACCGTCTCCAGCGCGGGTCGCTGCCCACTCAGCCGCACGATCGCGAACGCCTCGTCCGACACCGTCAGCACCCCCGCGTGCTCATCGCCGGTGAACACGCCCGCCCACAACGCCCCAGCCGGGAACCCGCGCAACCGCAAGTCTCCGGAAACCTCCCAAGCCGCCCCCTCCCGCGTCAGGCTCAGAATCCGCTGCCCGGCCCGGTCAGACGCCATCAGCATCCACTCATCATCCCCCGCCCCGCCCCCGCCGGAACCCGTCGCCGTCGGCATCGCCGCCAGCCCCGTCAACTGCGTCCCCGGATCGCTCACGTTGATCTGCTCGACCACGCTCCACCCCGTGGCCGCGTCATACACGCACGCCCGCACGAAGTTGCCCGACGCGATCAGCAGCTCCGAACCGCCATCGCCCGCCACATCCAGCGACAGCGTGTTGTCAGGCCCCGCCGCCGACACCAGCCCGAACTGCCGCATGTCCTCCCGCTTCAACACCGCGAACGCCCCGCCCTCGGCCGCCGCACCCCGGTTGTACAGCATGATCATCGGCTGGCTCGGCGTCAGCAGCAGGAGGTCCGTCTTCCCATCCCGATCCGCATCGTGCGCCAAGATATGCCGCGGCGGCTGCGTGATCCCCGCCAGCGGCAGGTCCACATTCGCGTACGCCCCGTTCGCATCCGCCTGGTGCAGCTCCACCACAAGGTCCCGACCCTTGCGCACCACCACCGCCACCGCCGCCTGCCCATCGATCGTCACATGCTCCATCGCCACCGGCGCGGCCCCCGGCGTCCGCAGTGGGATCGGCTGCGGGAACGACGCCAGCCCCGTCGCCGCGTCATAGGAGCACACGCCCACCGTCGCTTCCGCCTCAGATGCAACGAAGATCTCTGGCCGCGCATCGCCCGTCCATTGCCCCGCCGTCACCACCGTCGGCTCCCGGAAACTGGGGCTCGACACCCCGGTCGTCAGCCCCGCGTCGGCCCGCTGCCGGAACACCGAGATCGAGTTGCCCGTCTTGTTGGTCGCCAGCAGGTCGGGCAGCCCGTCTGCATCCAGATCGACCACCTCCACCGCCCGCTCCGCGCTGCGCCCATCGGCAAACCCGACCACCTCCGCCAGCACCTCGCCCTGCGTCCCGTCGCTGCCCTCGGGCACCAACTCCCGTGTCAGCCGATACAGCGTGATCCGCCGTGTCGGCTCCTCGATTGTCGCGAACGCACACGCCTTCTCGCCAGGCAACCTCACCGGCTCGGCCTCGCGCAGCGGCGGCATCTCAAACCGCAGCTCCCGCGTCAACTCCCCCGACCCGCCCGCTCCACGGCTCTGCAGCCACACCCGCACCGGAGCCCCATCGAGCGGCGCCACCGCCATCACGTCCGACTCCCCATCCCCGTCGTAATCCTCCACAAAGATCGCCCGCACCCCGGCCGGCGAGCCCAGAGGCGTCGGCTCACCGATCGCCCCCCGCGCCGACAACGGCACCACGTTGATCGCCCCGCCTACCGCCACCAGCAACTCCCGCCCCTCATCACCGCTCACATCTCCGATCTCCAACGTCGTCGGCGCCGCCTCCAGGCCGCGCACCCGTCGCCTCGACACGATCGAGAACTCGCCGAGCTCCCGCTGGCCCAGCACCACCAGCTCCGCCGGGTCGATCCCGCCATAGATCAGGTCCAGCCGCCCGTCGCCATCGGCATCCGTCGCCAGCAGGCTCCCCACCCGGTGCGCCACGCTCACGTTCTGCCGGTCGTACCACAGGCTCGGCGGCAGCTCATTGGCCCGTGCCATCTGCTGACGCTCCGCCTCCGGCCGCTCGCTCGCCCGCAGATAGTGGACCTCGATCCGGCTCTTGGCGTTGTTCACCACCGCGATGTCGGGCCTGCCGTCATCGTTGAAATCACCCGCCACCGCCGGCCCGCACCCATCATCCACAACGATGATCCGCTGCCCGTCAAATCCGAAGTACGACGCCAGCGGCTCGGTCGGCTGAGCCCCCGCCACGCCCGTCGCCAGCCCGCCCGCGCCGCCGCACAACACCAGCAGCCCCAGAGCACGCCCCATCACGCCGGCAGCCGATCCACGCATACCACCCTCCGGGTCCGCTTTTCGCCCCACCGATGCCCCCTTGACCAAACAGTTCGCGGGGCGTTCGCGTACACTCTATCAGCCTCGCCCCGCTCCCGCGCTGAACCGAAAGCAGACTCACCACAGACGCACAGAGGCTCAGACAGCCCCTCGGACGAATCGCGTCCCACCCTCAAACCCACCCTCAAACCCAACCTCCCAACCCCCAACCGCACGCCTCCGCCTTCCTTTGCCTCGCCTTCCTCCGTGACTCTGTGGTGAATCCCCTGCCTTACTCCTTGCTCCGTGTCTCCGTGGTGAACCCCATCGAGAAACCCATGACCCACCTCGCCCTCCTGCTCGCCCTGTCCGCCCCGGCCCCCGCCGGCGACACCGTCACCCTCGCCGACGGCACCGCCATCACCGCACCCATCCTCAAGGAAAACGCCGAGTTCGTGTGGCTCGATGCCGGCTTCGACGTCATCCGCGTCCCCCGCGCCAGCGTCGTCTCCATCGAGCGTGACGACACCGACGCGGGCCTGGTCTCGGCCTCCGAAGACGACCTCTTCTACACCGCCACCGACCTGGCCGAGAAAACCCCCGAGCAGCTCCAGCGCGAGATCGGCGCCGGCGTCGTCATGTTCTCCACGCCCTCGGGCCTCGGCTCGGGCTTCATCATCCACCCCGACGGCTACGCCATCACCAACGCCCACGTCATCCAGGGCGAGCAGCGCGTCCGCGCCACCGTCTACGAACGCACCGCCCACGAGATGCGCCGCCTCCTCATCGACGACGTCGAGATCATCGCCGTCAACAACCACCTCGACCTCGCCCTGGTCAAGCTCAAGCACCCCGACGACCAGCAGTTCCCCATCGTCTACCTCCAGCGCGCCGAAGACATCAACCCGGGCCAGAACGTCTTTGCCATCGGCGCGCCCCTCGGCCTCGAACGCACCCTCTCCCGAGGCGTCATCGCCACCACCCAGCGCTCCTTCGAAGGCATGACCTACATCCAGACCACCACCCAGATCAACCCCGGCAACTCCGGCGGCCCGCTCTTCAACGACCACGGCGAGGTCATCGGCGTCACCAACATGAAGATCCCCTTCGGCGAGGGCCTGGGATTCGCCATCCCCGCACGCTACGTCCGCGACTTCATCCGCAACCGCGACGCCTTCGCCTACGACCCCGAGAACCCAAACTCCGGCTACTCCTACCCCACCCCGCCGACCCGCTCAACCTTCACCCCCCCGCCCCAACTCGACGACGCCACCGGCAGCACGCCGTAACCAAGACGCCTGCGTCAGCACGCGGCGCGTTTGTCTCCCCTCCCCCGCGTGCGGGGGAGGTGCCGGCAAGGCTCGGCGACGCCGGCGGAGGGGGCACGTTGCACCCTCAGCCACCATCCCGCTCACAATCCGCCCCCAACACCACGACCAAAATCGAGACCCCCATGCACCGCACCCCCGCTCTCGCCCTCCTCCTCGCCTCCGGCACCGCCTTGGCCGCCGACGACTTCTCCCGCCTCGCCCCGCCCGACGCCGGCCTCGTCGTCTCCGTCGCGAACTACGCCACCGCCAAGCAACTCCTCCTGGCCACCCCTCTCGGCCGTCTCACCCAAACCCCCGACATCGCCGCCGCCATCGAGGAAGCCCGCAAGCAGCGGATGGAATCCTTCGAGGCTCTCACCACCGAACTCGGCATCGACGTCGAAGAGTGGCCCGAGCCCGCCGGCATGCTGGGTCTGGCCCTCATCGCCCGTCCCATCCCGGACGCCGAAGAGTGGGCACCCCAGTTCGACCAGCTCTTCGTCGTCGCCGCCGACTTCGGCGACCGCATCACCGAGGTCCAGGCCATCCTCGACGCCGTCGTCGACCAGGGCCTCGACCAGGGCCTCATCGACGTCCAGATCGACAACGTCGGCGATGTTGAAGTCATCACCATCACCGTCATCCCCGAGGTGGACGACCCCGACGCCCCCCAGCCCGGCGATCCGCTCGACGAGGCGCCCGCCGGCCTCAGCGGCATGCTCGCGGGCCTCGACACCGCCGCCATCGCCATCCAAGACTCCACCCTCTACGTCGGCGCCGAAACCGCCCTCGTCATGGACATGCTCGACCGCGCTCGCGGCTCCGACATCCGCTCCATCGCCGATGATGTGCAGTTCGCCGCCTCCCTCGCCCAGCACCCCGACAACTCTTCCGACTACGCCGTTCTCTTCCCCGGCCGCATGGGCTTCCTCGAAGGCCTCATCACCGGCATGCTCATTCCCCCTCCCCTCGACGCCGTTCAGATCCTCACCGACCTGGGCATCACCAACATGAAGGCCGTCAGCCTCGCCGCCGACCTCCAGCCCGCCGACGACGCGCAGGTCGAGTTCACACTGGGCATCCTCGACCCCGAAAAATCGGGACTCGTCTCGCTCTTCGACCTCACCTATGGGCCCTGGAACCCGCCCGCCTTCGTCACCCCCGACGCCTTCGCCGCCACGCGACTCCTGGTCGACTTCCCGCGCCTGCCCGAGGTCGCCCGCGAGTTCTTCACCACCCTGCCCCCCGAACTCCAGGACCAGGCCGCCTTCGCCTTCGAACAGGCCATGGGCTTCGTCGACACCATCGCCCCACTCGTGGGCCCGGAGGTCTACCTCATCCAGACCCTCGAGCGACCCTTCGCCGCCGCCCCCACGCAGGTCTTCGCTATCCCGACCTCAGACCAGCTCCCCATCTCCAACCTCCTCGTCCTGGCCAGCCAGGGCGGCCTCAACCCGCGCGACTTCGGCGGGACAAAGATCTACGACGACCCCAGCGGCGCCCTCTCGCTCGCCGTCGCCTACGGGCACTTCTTCGTCGGCTCACCGACCGCCGTTGAGTCCGCGCTCCGCCTCGCCTCCGCCGACGCCGGCGACTCTCTTGCAGGCGACCCCGCCTTCCAATCCGCCATGCGCCCCCACGACTCCACCGGCAACGCCCTCCAGTTCACCCGCCTGCTCGACCTGCTCGACTACACCATCTGGGCCGCCCAGAACATCCGCGAAATCCAGAACCAGGCCCTCCGCGATGCGGGCTGGTCCGAAGACGACATCGCCCAGTTCGTCCCCCCAGACACCACCCCCCAGTGGCTCAAAGACCTCTCCATTGAAACCCTCGCCCCCGCCCTGGGCGACCTCTCCATGGAAGTCACCCCCTCCGACGACGGCTTCCGCGGCCGCATCCTGCTCCACAATCCCAAGTAACGCCGCACCCAGCGTCAGCTCGCGAGCCCCGACGCCCCGCCCTCCACAACGATCCACCGACCCGATCGAGACGCACGCTCACGCACCCCCCTCACCCCTCCACCCACCACGTACTCCCCTCCCGCCCCACCCTCCGATACACGCTGTCCCGCTCCACAGGCTCAAAACCGGCCTCCCGGATCGCCTTCTGCAGCGCCCACACGTTCACCTCTTGGTGCGTGCTCGCTCCGCCCACCTTTGTGATGTCGTACCACACCACCGTCCCATCCAGGTCATCCGCCCCGTTCTGCAGCATCAACTGCGCCATCGGCAGCGTCTGCATGATCCAGAACGCCTTCACATGCGGGAAGTTGTCCAGCATCAGCCGCGCGATCGCCAGCGTTCGCAGGTTCTCCAGCCCCGTCGGCCCAGGCAGATGCTCGAGCTCGCACCCATCCGGAAAGAACGGTAGCGGGATGATCGTCTGAAAATACCCGCCACGAGCCTCGGGCGCAAGCCCGGGATTGCCCGCACGAACCGCCAAAGCGCCCTCGCCCGCCCCAAACACCACCCGCTCCGGCAACGGCACCCCCGTCCGCGTCAGCGTGATCGCTCCCCCCTCCGTCGCTTCGTCGCTCCGTCCCCCCGTCGCTCCGTACCCCATCCTCCCCAGCGCCTTGTCCTGCGCCCTCCTCAACATGTCCATATGCACCAGCCGCTCATGCCGGCTCTCGATATGCCCATACAGAATCGTCGCGTTCGAGTTCAGCCCGATCTCGTGCGCCACCTCATGCACATCCAGCCACACGTCCGACCGGATCTTCCCCTTGTACGCCTCATCATGCACGCGGTCGTCAAACACCTCGGCCCCGCCGCCCGGCAGCGACCCCAGCCCCGCCTCCCTGAGCCGCTCGAGCACCCAGCGAATCCCCGCACGCCTCGCCGCCCGCCCCTCATCCCCCGGCAGGCTCGCCCCCTTGTACTGCTTGGCGATCCGCGCCAGGTGGACGATCTCGACCGCCGTGAACGCCTTGACGTGCAGCCCGCTCCCAAGCCGCGCCGATTCATCCCGCAGCGTCGAGACCAGATCCGTGTAATATGAGAACGGCATCGTCGGGTGCAGCCCGCCCACCGAGTGTACCTCCGTCGCACCCCCCTCGACCGCCTTCCTCACCTCGCCCTTCACATACTCCATGTCCCGTGTATACGCCTTCTCCTGCCCAGCCTTGGCGTAGAAATCACAGAACTTGCACGACAACGCGCACACGTTCGAGTAGTTCAGATGCCGATTAATATTGTAATACGCGGCCTTCCCATGCAGCCGCCGCCGCACGCCATCGGCCATCTCCAGAACACCCCACACATCCCGCGTTGCGAACAGCACCTCGCCGTCCTCGATCGACAGCCGCTCGCCACGCGCAACCTTGGCCCCGATCGGCTCCAGCCGCCGGTCACGGATCGGACCGCCGTCGATGCTCGCGTGCAGAAGTGCCGAGTCGTCAAGCGTGCCGGGCATGGTGGGCCTCCGCGCAGTTTTCACGAATGTCTGAAACTTGTGGAAGTCTAGGCACCCGCCGCCCGCGGCGTGCATCCCCCTCCCCCGCGTGCGGGAGAGGTCTCAACAAGGCCCTGCGAAGTTGACGGAGGGGGTACGAATCGCCTTTCTGCGCGCAAACCTGCGCGCTCACTTCTGTGCGCGCTCGTTCCAAAATAATTCCACCCGACAAATCAAGCCCTCAAACCCCCTTCCCGCAAAATCGTGGTGAAGGCGGAGCGCGCGCGAACTGAACCTGCCCATCTCCGGTGGACACCGACGATCGATAGGCT
>Ga0163144_10018587_pt1 | contig 14037 bp, 7 predicted proteins | sample OliLak19BULKMAT1_FD_123175 | JGI IMG/M metagenome (GOLD analysis project Ga0163144, IMG submission 123175) | Freshwater microbial mat bacterial communities from Lake Vanda, McMurdo Dry Valleys, Antarctica - Oligotrophic Lake LV.19.BULKMAT1 | ecosystem: Environmental > Aquatic > Freshwater > Lake... | reverse complement strand
GGAGCCTGTTAAACTACTCTACTGTGTGGATATCGATGTCGCGGTATCGGTGCGCCGAAGATCTCTCTCGTGAATGAGGTTCAATGTGGGACTGGGACTGAATGGAGAGATCTGATTGGCCAACACTTCCAAGCTCGATCCCGTCTAGATCGGCCCCTTCCCCATCACGCGCATTCACACCAATGGAGCGGTAACCTTCAGCCGCCCCCATGGTGTCTTAGAACGACGGAACATTCGACAGATCAAGCCCATTTAGTTTCTTTCATTTTCAGGCCTTGCTCCACTCGTCGTTTCACCCTCACAGCTTCACGGCCTTGCTCCACTCGGCCTTAGGAGGGGAGAATGTGACGTGGCAGTCTGTCCTCCGTCCGCAGTAGCATAGATGTAACACATGAAATAGATTCATAATTTTCAATTCTCAACGTTTGCACACTGTTCTTTGTGGAGCCTTAGGAGGCAGACGGCAACTGCGGTTGAAGGTGGCGGTCGGGGACCGCCGGTTCCAGTCTGTGGGATTGGCGCCGGTGGCACCATTGACAACAACAACAGCAGGGACGAGACAAGATGGATGGAGGATGGATGGATGGATGCAGCCCATCGCGGAGGATGGCCATGCTTTGAATCTGCAATCGCAATGAGTAGAATTGATGATTGTTCAGGAGCAAACCCTGGTGGGAACCTTGGAACAGCACAGGCAAACCCTTGCTGTTGGTTGACCCCAATTGGACCTCAATTGGCCAGTTGCCAAGCTCCGACACCACACGGTGCATCCATCAATGGATGGCCTCTCAGTGCAGCAAGCGCACCGATTGGACGTTCCATTGGCTGGACACTGGAGGGCAGTCAACACACACACATGCACACATGCACACATGCATGCATGCATACATGCACACATGGGATGCCTTGCGAACGTGAAAGGAACAGCAGCAAGCTCATTGAAATCATTGACAGCCCTTGGATTGGTAGCAGCAACTCTGGCTCTGCCACCTCCCCTTGTGCATGGAGTGCCAGGTGCTCCACCGGCCATTGTTGCCTGCATGACCTTGTCGAAAAAGTGAGATGGAAATGAATTTCTTCAAAATGCTGTTTTTTGATGATGGTCAGATTGGATGAGAACTCGTCACGTGCGTCACCATCCATGGATCTTCATGACTGGTGGAGCAAACCGCATCCCCGCTCAGGAGCATGCTGGGGATTGAGAACTCACAGAACGCGAATGCAAGAAACTGAGAACCTTGCGTCAGAATTGCTTCTTTTTCGGAGCTTTTAGTCACTGAAACACGTCGTCAATAGCCAGTTTTGCCTAGCTTGGTCATCGTGTCAGGGCAATGCAGCTACGCGTTGGTCACTTGAGGGTCACTTGAGAGGTTGGTTTTTGATCTTCTGGCGGAGTGAAAACCAGCAGTGAAAACCTGTGAAAGCATCACCGTGGTGACATCCAGCAAGAAACTGTTTTTGCAATGTGTGCGAAAAATCAGGCAATGGCACACTGCATTGTGTTGCGCATCCGAACCATGTTTTTCACACAAAGTGCAATGCAGACAATGCGAAAACAACCAATGTGCTTTGCTTCTCACTCAACTTGAAAGGACTTCTTGGAGAGCTTGAAATCGTCGTGTTGACGAACGAAAACAGCGCAGATGATGCATCTGAACTTCGAGAATTTCGGAGTGTGGGTGCTCCTATTTTAGCTGGTGTGTCACCCACAAAACAAATGCCTAAGGCACTGGTTGAGCGGACGATGCCGATGGATGCAAGCAGTTGGGCTCACAACCTGACGTCGGACCCTTTCTGTCCAGCACATGCTAGCAAATCCAACATCGTTGATGACAAATGTTGAATTGGATAACGAGTGAGATTGATCCACTTCTGAATTGCAAAATCACTTCAAAGTCCAAGATGAGTGCGGCGTCTCTCAGCTTGTTGGTTAGGCATGCCCGGGTGGCACCATACGTCTGTCTGTCATCCATAATGCAGCTGACAGCACCAACCTTCATCATTCCAAAGAAAGATGGATCAGTGAGATTCATCTCAGACTTTTGAGAACTCAATGAGAGGATATTGAGGAAACCATATCCTATTCCAAATGTACAAGACATGCTTCTGAACCTTGAAGGGTTTCAATGGGCAGCTATTCAGATTAATGTTAAGTGGAGTTATGACCGCATCTATCTGTTTACCGTGCAACGAAAATTTGTTTCTGAATTGCCGGGGGCGAGCGGTAAGGCCAGAATCCTGATGAAGCCTTGTTAGCCTTCTCACTTTGTAAAAAGAAAACACCATAATTAAGAAAAGTGATTAGCGTATACTTCCAAATCCTGGAGTTCCTCGACGTAGGTTCTGGGCATTGTGTCTACAGACTCCAAAGAAGCAAATCTGACTCCCCTTTCCGCATCCAAAATTGTGTACCTGAGTTCGCATGTCAAAATAGCCAAACTATCCATACGTTGGGGAGAAGCGTTCAATACACACCATGTGCTCCCTTGGACGTTAAACGGCAAAACCTTCAGAGGAACCTGCAGAGATGGCTGAATTGCTTCTTCCGACGACTCAGCAACTACAAAAGTCACGTCCCCTAATGATCTACCATCAAGGTTGTGCTTCACCTGGGCCTGGATTATCATGTGACGGGGAAAGAAGTGTTTGATAATCATCACATCAGGAAACGTTGGCGAGGCGGAAGAGGAAGGACGTGCCCGGAACGGTTTCGTGGAATGCAAAGGATCTCCCAGCCTGAGGTTTCGAAGTTGTGGAACAACATGGATGTTCTCTTGTGCCTTCAATTGTGCGGCCGTCAGCTGCTGTTTGAGAGACAAGTATCGGACGCGAAGCAAGGACGACGCCACGGTCAACCGCTTCACTTGAGATTCACTTTCCACCAGCACAGGTATCAGGAAAGGCCTTGCGACGGCGGAGACGGGAACATCCTGAGGTAAAAGCCGCAAAGCTGAGCCCCAGTCGATCAATCCGCGACGAAGAGCCAGAACTTGAATGGCAGCTGTTGTTCCCTCTTCCGGCGATTCAGAACATTCTAGGACAACCCGGACTAATGGGAGGTAGGCACAATCGCTATTCTCTGGAGCATTTTTGTCGTAAGAATCGTGATAATTTTGTTCCTGCTCCGAAATGACCAAATCGTCAAAGAATCCACCAGCATACTTTTGACGTCGTGTCTTCTCTAATTCTTGCCTTTCTTGCCTTTGTTCGTGGCGACGATCGCAATATTCCAACGCCAAATCAAGGCGTTTCAAGTCTCGATACTGCTTTTTGTCAGTACAAGACAAGGAACTCCAAAATGAGCTATTCAGCATCACATCAATTCCATTTCCCAATTCCTACTACTTACAAAGATTTTCAATGCATCCGCGTGTCGGCCTAAATTTCCTAAGACAAAGGCTCGTTCCTGAAGGAAGGAACGAGGTAAAGCTAACAAAAAGCGGTCTGATCGTACTTTGCAGAGAGGCCAACGCAATAGCCTGCGTAGCTTCGATCTATAAACCCGACCCAAAGGAGTATCATCACTTTCAGCTTTGCTATTGTCATCAGGCCTTCCCAAATCACCTGTGTCGCCTCGCTCGGCAATTATTCCCTCCAGAAGCAGAAACGCCAGTTCATCGTGAAAATCAGCCAGGCGCTCTGCAAAGCCTTCTTGGGGCGGCAAGAAATCAAATTCATCGTCTTCCAGTGGTCGCCCTGTGGCAATTCCAAGGGCAGATTCCAAGAAGGTAACTGCCAGTGCTCTACCAGATTCCAGTGGCAATTTTGTTGTGCTAAATGAATCGTCTCTATCATCTTCATCGGATGTTGATTTCGAGGTCACATCCACGGCTTCAGTGGGTGCAGGAGCATACCGGAGAGAGCCATAAGGCACAACTGGCTGGACAGACTGCAGCAGTTGAAGTACTTTCCGCGGATACGTCGGTTGAGCTACAGGGTCATCCTTTAAATGTAGGCCTTTCCACTGGGCTGGATTTTGCGGATGCAATGCTGTGAACGCGCTCAGCCCCAGCCTTGGATTATGCTCTAATAAGCGCCGAGTTGCCTCGGATTTTAAGACAAGATGGCAACCTTCATCGCGACCGGATCCCCAGAGCTCGCTCAAATGAGTAGCAAAACAGGAATCATACTTGATCTGTGACCATCCTCCGATTAAACTAGCCTGGCAAGGCTGCTGCTGAGAATTCGATTGACTCTGCTTTTGCTGCTGCATACGTTCGAAGAGGACTTGCATTGCTCTTTCGTGTTTGCCACATGATCGCAGTAACCACACTGCTGCTTCCACAAATTCCATTTGGACGCCCTTATTGGCGGACGGCACAATTGGCTTAGGAGACGATCCTGAAAGTAGAGAAAAGTTTCCATCAGGTTGTTGGTATGTTGAGTCTTGCAATAGAATGTCCGCAACACTTTCGCATACTTGGACAGCTCCATCCGATGCTAATTGTTGCGGTGTCACAATCATACCCAATTGATTCACGCAAGCCTTGGCAGCTCGATTAGCCAGCGATGGTTGTGTTGGTTGTATCGAAGCACAGACCAAACAGAGCAAGGCAGTTCCTGTCAGCAATGACGGTGGCGACGCCGCCGAAACAACAGGTGGCAGCCGATCTTGCCAGAGGTTGCGGCGTGGCGCCGGGTTGAGAGCGGTCTGATGGGAATGAGCTTCACCAAAGGAACCATGATGAGCAGCTTCCCCAACTCCACTTCCTCTAACCAACCAGCTAGTAGTTGCTCCAGATTCCAAATCCATCAGTCCTAAGATAGCCTCTAGATAGTGCTTGAACAAATAACGAGAATGGGGCGTCGGCTCTGGGCCAACATAACTTGTGGCTGTAAAAGAAGCATGAACAGCCTCTGCCAGTGCTGCACGCGGAAAGCCGTTGGCTCCAAGTGCATCGATGGCAAGTCGCATAAACCTGTCGGCTAACTCCTGGGCAGTATCTGGCAGGCATTGCAAGACCTTGGCGTGTCCCGCGTACGAAATTGCCACAATCCATGTTTGCGGATAAACCACCAATGTTCGTGATGAAAAGTAGTCGTTGGGACGTGTTCCAACTTCGACGGTCCTCAAGGCAATTGCCAAACACGAAGGAGACCGAACACTCAACAAGCCATCGCTCGTTAATACCACCAACCACGGCCACGACGTCGCGGCAGCCAAAATGGGGGATGCTAAAGTGACAGTTCCACCTCGTGGGTTGCTACAAGTCAAGCGAGGCGGTGGAGCATTGTAGAAATCCACCACAGAACAAGCTCTACTACTTGCCATGAACCAGCACGACCAGTCTTGATCCATCACGGAAGGATCTTTCACATCCAGACAAAGAACCGGGTGAACTTGAGATGACTGCGCAAATGATATCAATTTGGTCGTCCTACTAGACATATTGCCAGTTCCAGTGTTTAAAGGACAGGAAGACATGGCATTGGAATCATTGATATCGTCTTGATCCATCATCATGGCGGCGGCACTGGAACTTTGATGGATTCCCGTCATCGCCACGAAGGAATTGCCTACAGCAACGACGACCACACTTCCATTGTTGCTAATGGCCATTGCATCGGGTCCACTTCTAGCTCCAGGTGCCAGTAGCGATGCGTGCCCAAAACGATAGTGGAAAAACTGATGATTACGAGTACTGTTCGCCGTAGCCGTTGCAAGGAATCGTTGTTGTGATGGATGATGACTCAGCAAGGCCGGTTCCGGGACAGCAATTTGTCCTAGTTGTCGTCCGGCCGCATACACAATACCACAGTGAGGGTGGTAGACTGCACAGGACATGCGTGGCAGCTGCAATGAATCTCCGCTGCCGCTGCCCTGCCATACTCCAAAGCGCCCTTGTGACAGAGTAATCCAATGCGCTACAAAAGCTCCAGGATGCGCTCCGCTTGTTCCTCGATGATCGTCAACAAGGGCCAAGAAAAGTTGTGGCGAGACACCGACCAAGGTCACAACTGGTCCACCCAAAACCCTGGACGCCGATGACGAAAAGTCAACGGGAAAATGGGCACGTGGCAAATTGGTATCGTTGTTTGGAGATATTGATGTGGCGGGTGTTTTTGATATGCCCAAGGCAGCTTGAATGTGATGAGGATTATGACCGGGTTGCGTTTTCTGTTGTTGTTGCTTCTGTGTTGCATCGCCCGTAAGAAGACCAGCCGCGTGAGACACGGGTGCATATGCTCTAAAATGCAAGGATCCCTGTTCGGTGCCAACTACAATGGCTTGAGCAATTGGTGGATCCGAGGGGTGTGCAGCTGCAGCCTCAAAGGGATTTGTAGCATTTTGTTGTTGCTGTTGCGTCGCTTGACTATTACTCCCAAAAGCCGATGCTAATGTTACATCATGCGGCGTACAGACACAGAAGGAACGGGGCTGAGAAGGCACGGCCAAGTCCCATGTGGACTCCAAAGACATATTTCACACGGTTTAGTCAAGAAAAAGAAAAGTGTTACTATTCCGCTCTACTATTAGATAGCTAGATAGTAGGTACTAGCTATCTACTACTAGCTAGTAGCTAGCTAGCTAGTAGTAGACGAGGTAAAATAGGAGGACCCTTTACTCCGCGTAGTTGCGGATTTGTACACTGAAGGCCATCTGTAGAAAGTTTTTGGGGGGCCTACTAGTAGCTAGCTAATAGTAGGCAGGAGGAGGGGGGGAGGGAAAGAAAGAGAAAAAAAAGGGAAGGACCGATGAATTCCTTATTCCCTGATGTGTCGCTTAACGGCACTGAACTCTAAGTATGGACGAATATCCTATGTGACACATTCGTACCCTTTGATTATTGTCCATTGAGGCGTAGGCAGGAAAGTGGGGTTACTCTATCTCTTTTATTCAAAAAGACATAGAAATGATGACAAATTTAGTCACATTGCAGGCTCGCTACTGCACATTAGCACTCTGTCTTGTCAATTTTTCTCTCATTCTATCCTCGCCCAAACCACCAACAGCAACAACAACAGCTGCACCAACAGCGCCAACAAGACGCGGAGCATTCTGTTAGTAGTGATAACGTAGCAGCTTGTGATGTAATAGCAGAGCAATGTTTTGTTAGTTTATATCTATCTATTTTGACAGAGCTGGTGATGGGGAGGGCGCCCAATCCTCCGTTTCAACCATTCAGCATAGTTGTTGCAGCACGGGTTGGCATTTGCGGTACGAAGCAAAGGGGTAGTTGGTATTGCATTGGAATGAGCTGTGGCATGATTACCGGACCAAAACCTACTGCCGGATGGTAATTAGCAGGCTGCATGTAAGTAAAACCGTTGGCGACCGCGCACTGCGTTGGCTGGCGTGCTTGTTGAACATTGGGCTTTTTGCGATTGGGTTTTGGTGTGATGGCTTTGTTGTTATTGTTGGTAGTGGCGGTGGTGGTGGTGGCGGCGGCATCATTGATCAACGATACTCTTTCTGTTGGCAACTCTTCGTGTGTCTCGTGTGTCGCTGTCTTTGGGTTTGTGCAAGAATGGCACAAACATTCACCCAACAATCCACGTTTCTTGAGTAACGGAAGTGTGGTGGTGATATACTGTGAGAAAAATCTTTCACCATTATCTGGAACCAGTGTTTCTGCCGTGGCAAATGGCAATTTACAACCAACCGATTTGGCCAGTCTGTTAACATACCACAATTCACTGTGATTGAAGAAAGGAACCACTTTTTCCCATGCGGCTGGTATTCTTTTTCGGTATTCTTTTGTTGAAGGGTTCTGGCGTGTCAGTGACCTGACATGACGTATGGAAAGATTGTATCTTGCTGTGCCGGCGAGATTAAGATTGTCGGCAAGTGATGCCCTCATACCGCAATTTGTGAAGTGAGCGAAGCGATCATGGAAGGCTTCAAGCTTTGATTCACCCCTATTGGATAGCCATTCCGACAGGTTGTGTGTGGCATTTGGACTGGGCAATATCTCATGATACATCTCTGTTATTGAGAAGGGGTCGGATAAATATTGGGCCTTCTCCTTGCAGTTTTCCACGGCTTGCTTCGTTTCTGCTGTAAAGAGTGGCACCAGCCGAACAGGATCGAGCCTTCCGTATCCTGGTTTGTCGGGATCTGAGGAAGTCACTTTGTACTTCTGGAACCAACCATCCAGCATTTGAATTATTGTTTGGTGTCCGTGCATTTGCTTTCGTAAGCACTTGGCGTAACGATCTCTGAATTGCTTGGTTCCCTTCATTGCTGTTATCTCATTGGATGTGTACTTCTTTTTCTTTTTAGAAAGAGAACCATCCTTCAAAGATGTCAACAATTTTTCGTAGTCTTCTGGATAATAAGCATAAAGCGCGGCAAGAAGATCCGTAATTGCATCGAAGTAATCACAATGGGTCTTCCGTAGAGTACCAATGATTCTTTTTTGGTAATGGAAGAGGCCAAGACATCCTTTAATCTTCAACCGTCCCCAGTGTTCAGCCTTGTGAGGCCATGTGTCGCTGTACATGATGTTTGGGTTGAAGTTCGATCGATTTAAAAGACTTTGTGCAGCGTGGGCAAAATCTTTCGTCTTGGTGCTTGGCACAAGAACAACCAAAGCGATCTCTCCTGTTTGGGTGGCAGCATCCCATGCAGCTTTGGCTCCTATTGTCTTTTGGTAATTTTTGATTGGCTCAAAGGTATGATCCTGTGCAAAAATTCCACCGTCGCATTTAACTCCCTGTATCTCGCGGGTGTGTCGTTCGAAATCACTAATTCGCCATCTGTTTGTTGTGCTTGAAGCAGCATTGTTGTAGAGGTCGCGAATGGTGTCACCAAGAGGCGGGTACTGGCGAACGTATTCTCCATCTTTTTCAATGTATCCCTTGGTTGGTGACGCTGTTGTTGTTGGTGTCGTCGAACCGGCTTCTTTTTTGGAAACGGCCAACGAATAATACGCTTTAATCCTGGACATGTAAGCCCTATTAATAGCATCGTACAGCAATTTACTGCAAAGTTCACCGTTTCCATATGTGATCATAATAGTAGCAAAGATTTCAGCAGCGTTCCTAGTAATGTGACACGTAGATTTTTTCTCCGCGTAGGTTGTTTCTACTGGATAATCGTCAGCAACGTGTGGTGGCAAGCTGGCTAGCACTTCCCCTTCCGTAGAGAAGAATGGTCGCCTGCAGCAATTGCAGTCCATTCGCTGCACAATGCACCACATTGGAGGACCCTCCAAACCAAAGACAGGGAACAAGGTCTTATTCTTTGAAAAATTTGTTCTCTCATTCTCAAGAATGCCTTTACAATTGACATCTGGACATTTAATTTCCAGTCCATAAATGCGAATCCAGTCAACGTAAAGAAGCTTCTGGCCAACTATGGAGTGATAGTACGGATTGTCGCCTGCTTCATGACATGATGGCACTGTCATGGAAATTCCATCAAAACAAGCCAGTGGTTTGTTGGGAGTGATATATCTTTCTTGTATTTCCTCAGCAAAAGCTATCATAGCCAGAGGCGCTGCCTTTTTCTTGTGCTTCTCTCGAAAATCGACATTGTTGACTCTCTTCATGACAGCAGCGCATAAGCCACTGGGGGTGATGTCATCATTGGCGCAGCTTGCCATTGTCATTGGTGCTTTCTTCTGGCTTGTTGTTGTTGTTGGCTTTGGCCTAGGAGCAAAAAATGTGGTAGCAGCTGCCAAATGAGTAGCACTAAACTTTTCGCTTTGATTAATTGGACGCGTCAACTGCTTGTATCTCTGCTCGTCCGCGATGTTGGCCGCAGCTTGAGTTGTCAACTCGCCGGCTCCTCTCGTTGTCTTGTTGAGTGCACAGCGAGGGTCGTGTGCTCTCTTTGGGATGGGGTAACCTGGCAAAAATTTGGCTGTAATTTTGGCCTTGCAAATTCGACAGTCTCGCTCCGCTTGAAAGGCGAGTCCTCCCTCTAGTGTTAGCTGATCTCCTTTGCGACGTTTGTTGTTGTTGCTACAGAGCTTGTACTTTCTCTTGTGTTGATTGGAAATTCTTTGTTGACTCTGCCTTCCCATGTTGTTAACTTCATCATTATGAGCTGCCGCTGCCATTGGCCGCGGTTTCGCGTAGGGATTAACAAGTCCATTAGCGGTCGTCATGATGATCTTTTGTGGCTATTGTTCAATGTGAAACAGCAGCTAATTCCGTCATTGTCGCCTCTATATCTAGTGATGGAATCCATGTTTCTATCAACTTGCTAAAGCAAAGGTAGCTTTAAAGGCTAGTAGGTAGCAGATTGGCTCCTTAAAATAATGATGTCACACCTCTAAGTATAAGTATGTCTTACTTGGTCTCTCCACCAATCAGATCACTGCCTTACTACGTTCGTACCCTTACCTATCCATACAGAGAAATTCCGTTCATATGAATTTTGGCGTCGCCAAAATTTATATTTGAATTTTGTTGTGACGTTGCTTTTAACAACCGAAACGTGTCACATAAGGAAAATTCATATGTGAACTTTCATTACGTCACGTATAAGACCAAAAGAATTATGAAACATACCACTCCGACTAAAACGATTGCCGCCACAAATAGCTGTTTCTTACTCTACACTGCACAGTAAAACGGAGTCAATCGATAAGAGCCCACCGCTAGCTTATTGGTATCGCACGACGTACATGCTATCGACTCTACAGCTATGTTCCACCATGACGAAGCTTGCGGTGTCAAGACCAGCGGCAAGAGCGCTTACCAGAGCTCCTGGCTAACTCCTGGACACTCTTCAAAGCTGTCATCATCATCATTGTTTCGATCCTGAATAGTCTGGGCGACAACATCAGCATGAGCAATGTCAAAAGCATCAGGATCGTCTTTGTTGACGTCTCCGGAATCATCGTTGGCCTTGTCGACAAGGCCATCTTTAGAGTCTTCACCCAAAGTTGTATGGGAATCATCCAAATCCTGGTTAACACCAGAAGCAGATTCATCACCATTGGTGTCAGGAATGGCATTGATGGTGGGAATGTCATTTTCCTTGGTGCTGGTGGTATCGTCGTCTCCGCTTGTCTTGTTGACAGTGGTCGATTTGCTCTTGTTGGCATCAGTGTTGGGCTCATCATTGTCAATGAAAGACGTAATCTGATCAGCAAACAAAGCCAACTCATCACAAGATTTGAAGCTGAGAGTGATGAGGCCACCAAAAGGAGGACGGATGGAAATGGTCTGGCTATCGATGATACACCAAGTTCCCACCTGCACGATAGCAGTCATGGACATGATGTTGGTTTGGTTGTTGTGAAGAAGCGGATAGGCAAGTGAGCAGTAAAGGCTTGAAATAAATTATTATGAGCAAAGTAAAGTGCTTTTATCCATTGAATGTCATTGGAATGCGGAGAAGCAAATGATTTGAGCATTTTCCCGCGGTTTTTGGGTGAAACAATCAAACGAGTCCAATTCGCATCATTCAAACAAAAAATCCAAATCGTTCAACTCTACAATAAAGAACCAAGGTTCCACTTGCCACCGACAGAGAAGCAGCCTCCTCCACTCACTTTTCTCAGTTGTCGGCCCAATCATGGCACCATCCGTACTTGTTTCCAATACTGGCTAGCAAGCGAAAATCTTTGAGGCGTCTCTTTGCTGGACCAACAAGCATGGGCACCACAATTATTTGGGCACTGTCTCTTTGGAGCGAGATGATTTTTCCAAAGCCTTCTCATTATCCTTCTATGCTAAACAAGTGACTTGGTCAAAGGATTCCGACGGCAATTTCATCAAGGTCAAAGGATTGCCTGTATTCGGTCGTCTGAACCTACCAACAGATGGCGCACAGGTGTGGAAAGTCGTCATGACCAAAAAGAAAGGAACGACAAGAAAGTGTGCTGCCATTAAAGTTGAGTTTCCTCTGAACACTAAAGGTTTGATTGACTTGCAGCTTACCATGGAGGTTTTCGACAACAACACAACGGCTGCCGTAGAAATGAACGCTGCATTTGTGTTTGCGAGTCTAGAGGTTTACGGAGAAGATAATTGCAATGATAGTAGTGGATGGTACAAGTCGGACACGGAGCATTGCGAGTGTAAGCTTTGCACTTTACAGGCTCTGTGAGATAGGCCTCTTTAATCAATCAACAAAGGCAACACCATTCAGTGCTCTAATCAATCAAGGAAGGGCACGTTGTGGCCTATTTCTATTTCTCTCTTCGATCACATTTGAACAATACATACTATAATAAATTATTCTAATCATAGTTGTTCAGTTTCAATTGCACAGCTACAACTTTCAATGATAGTAGTGTTGTCAATCTTCTGTGTCGCAAAACAGTGCCGATGGTTCCAGAGCATGACTAGTCTCGTCCTCTGCTACACTTTGTCAATGTCTTTCCCATTGTTTTTCATGGGCAATCTGGTAGCAGCTGCGTATGAACCATCGCGCTTCCCACTCTTGCTTGATTGCATTGTACACCGGCACTTTAACAACCTTTTTCTTTGTCTCATCTTTGGTGATGTATCAAATCTTGCAGAGTGTATCTATTCTGTCTTTGTCGACGCAAAGGTATCGATTACAACCAGTACAAAAAGTAGGTGTGTTGATGGCACACATCTTGCATGCACGCCGTTTGAGCGGCTGTTTCTTGAGTTTTCCAGTCACCTCATCGGCAACATTGGCAGCGGCAAACAAACAGACCCCCAAACACGCTTCAATGCGTTCCGCTCCGAGTGTCTCTTGCTCTGCATTTTGCTTTCGCTTCCCTCCAGGAGTGATGCCTTGGCGGATGATATGTCCAAGTTTCTTTACTGTGTGAACAATGCCGCGCATTTCGGCAAAGGGAAGGGAATGTCAGCTTGTTGGTTTGTATTGAGGCGCCTCCAAATTCCAAAGCTTGTTTCAAACGAATGCATATCAATAGCAGCACGTTTAAGCTTTTTAGATTGCAAGCATTCTTGTATCGTTTCCTTCGTCTCGTCTGAAAGCTCGTCTTTGCTGCAAAATTTGTGGAGCCAACTGGCATGTATCCAATCCATGATCAAACAAAGGGATTCTTTGAGCAATAAAGGATATGAAATGATGAGACCAAGCAGCAATCGTCGCTCACTTCCAACTAGAAACATAGGCGAATCCGCATCAAATGTAACGGCTTGATGGAGAGCCTGAAGTAACCAATTGTCGTTTTGTAACCAGTCATTCGCATCACTGGCGTCAACGCTCCAAAGGACACTTTCATTTTCTTTACAGGTGTTGAAACCGACTCTTGCCAGCAATCTTTCTTTGAATCCATCAATCTTGGTACCTTTGACTAGAGTTTTGATTTCGAGTGGCATGAATTGATCTCTCTCCTCGCTGCTGTCATGACTGCCATCATCGTCTCTGTTGCTTGTTCGGTAAACAACACAAGCATCCGCTGATGCTTTCACAAACGCTCGTTCTTTTTGACGGACCAATCCGGGGTGATAGATTGCCCTGAGTGTCACTGGTAACTGCCAATCAGTCTGAGACAGATCCCAAAGCTTTTTGAGCATTTCCGGCTCGTTCATTTGACCAAGTAGACGGGCATCGTGCTTTTTGTCTGTCGCCTCTTTCTTCAAATAGCTTTTTTGGATGATGCACACCAATACCTTGTCTAATGCACTCTCATCAACACCGTCAACTTCCAGTGTTTCTCCTTGTAAAATGGCTGCCTGAGCAGCTACCAATGCCGATCGAATCTCGGCAACTGAAGCGGTCTTGCCCACTTGTACTTTTCTAAAGAGTCGATGTTCAACGAGCTGCGCTTTTGTCAGATTGAGAAAAGGTCTATCATGTGGTGCTGCTCGCATCCAGTTGAGAACTTTTTGAAGATTTGTATCGTTACTTCGAACAGGTTTGACAGCGATGTGAGCCAACATCTTCTTCACTACTTCGTTCGAAATTTCTGTTGGCACCTTGTCTTTAAAGCGTCCGACAAGCTGAGAGTTGGCTGGCCAATTCTGGCTCGCTTCGACAAGGCGTGCAGCTGCATCAGCGTCGCTGAGATTGTCTTCAATGTCTGGCAAGATAGGCTCTTCATTGCGATTCAATGGCGGCTCCTCGTCTGCCTGGTCGACTGGATCGGTATCCGGCAAGAGGCGTTGTATACCAGCATACGATAAGACTTGCTC
>Ga0163144_10018586_pt1 | contig 14037 bp, 10 predicted proteins | sample OliLak19BULKMAT1_FD_123175 | JGI IMG/M metagenome (GOLD analysis project Ga0163144, IMG submission 123175) | Freshwater microbial mat bacterial communities from Lake Vanda, McMurdo Dry Valleys, Antarctica - Oligotrophic Lake LV.19.BULKMAT1 | ecosystem: Environmental > Aquatic > Freshwater >... | reverse complement strand
TGCTCTTGGTGGGGCGGCCGGCCCGCACCCGCTCCAGCGCTATCCGGACCGTCTCCCGCAATTCGTCGCGCCCCGCCAGCTCTGGTGGCGGCGTGCCGGCGCCGGGGGAGTAGGGATTCCTGATGGGGTCCATTTATAACGAATTTATCCCGATTTATAAAAAATCATAAACTGACTAATCTCCATCAAACCCCCCATCGATAAGGTGCCGCGCTGCACCTGCTTCTGAAGATACCGCGCGGCCGCCTGCCAGCATGTGGCGAATTCCGGGGGCGGCTGCTGCATTTCAATGCCAACCATGGGCATGACGCATGCGCTCCTGCAGGTGGGAGGTGCGCAGGGTACGGGGAGGAGTGGCTCCGGGGGTGAGCTTGTTGAGCGGGAAATGGGCGCAGAGTCATTCATCTTCCGCTCGCCACAGTGATCGACTATGGCCCTATTTATCCGTTGCCGTGCACGGCTGCGAGGCGGCTGTCGGCCAATTGGCGCAGAACGTTGAACCCGCCATCCCAACCCAGTACTATTCGGACCACTCTCACCGGGGCAGCAATGAACAAGGCACTCGCGCAAGCAGACGTCAGGGAACTACCCGCTTACACCATCGGTGAAGCGGCGGGCAGGCCTCGTTCCGCCCCGTCACCGCCATCGCCGACCGCCAAGGCCGCCACCTGTCGTTCATCAATCTGGTCGAGGCTTTCGTACTGGCAGGCATCCGCCGGGAGCACAGCATCCCCCTTCCCAAAGTGCGCAAAGCGATGGAGTACGTGCGCCGCGCGTTCGGCACCCGGCGGCCGCTGGCCGAAGAGCGCTTCGAGACCGACGGCGTGGAGTTGTTCGTCAACAAGTTCGGCGCCCTGATCGGGGCGACGCAGGAAGGCCAGTTGGCGATGCGGGAGATTCTTCGCGACCGGCTCAAGCACGTTTTGCGAGACCCGCAGGGCATGCCTGAAAAAATCGTGCTCTTCCCGGCCCCGGTCGAACAGCTTGCCAATGCCAGCGGCGCCGTCGTGATCAACCCGAAGATTTCCTTCGGTCGTCCGGTGCTGGATGGATTCGGCGTGCGCACGACCGTGCTGGTCGAACGCTTCAACGCCGGCGACGACGTCGACGAACTGGCGCACGATTATGGCGTCCCGCGCGAAGCCATCGAAAACGCGATCCGCTGCGAGCTACGCGCAGCGTGACGCGGCCAAGCTCGCGTCGCTGACGTTTTTTCTCGACCGCCAACTGGGGCGATACGTCATTGCGACCGCGCTCCGGGCCGCTGGCGCGCGCGTCTAACCCCCATCGACAAGCCGCCGCGCTGCACCTGCTTCTGCAGATACCGTGCGGCCGCCTGCCAGCATGTGGCGAATTCCGGGGACGGCTGCTGCATTTCAATGCCAACCATGGGCATGACGCATGCGCTCCTGCAGGGTGGGAGGAGCGCAGGGTACGGGGAGTAGTGGCTCAGGGGGTGAGCTTGCCCGTGATCGCAATCGCTATAAACCGGCCCCATTTATCTGCTCAGCGCCCATACATACATGCCGAATGCGGCACGAGTGCCCTTCGATTCAGATGGTCAAGCGGCCTCCTATCGGCAAGCTCGCGCAAGTAGTCCTTCCCCTCAAACACTTTCTGAGGTAGCAAACAATCACAACGCCTTAAATGCTTCGCTAACCAAGCGATGCTCGTCGGGGAGGTTCCTCCGCAAAATGTAATCATTTAGTATCCGACTCACGCGTTCCGGTCGCAACCGCACCAGAGAATGGCCATCCCATCCGGTCGCAAGCAAGGCTGATTGGACGCCGACAGCAACAGCTCTGTTACCAACCTCCACCAACAAGGGGACAGTCTCGTTGCCAACGTGCGCCAGAGAAGTGCAAACAAACCCATCGAGTTGGAGTAAGCGCGCAAGCGCTTCGAGACTCGCCGCCTGATCTGCTGCAGGTGCTTCTGTCGGAATCTCGCCAGAGCGTGCATAGCGTAACAGTTGCGCGCCCACAGAGCGGTCAAGACGATTGCTTAGATGTTGGTTATGGTAGTGACGTAAGCAGCTCTCACACGAGCGTTCGCAACGTGCCGGACAGTTCTCCAGCATATCGAGAACACTGTCGAGGATATCATCAAGGAATCGGCCGGCAAGTTCTGCGTAACCTGCGCCGCCAGAAAGCGTGTCGTAGAGATAGACATCGAGATGAAGTTGGTCGGCGCCTTCCGTGGATGGAACGATGCGAAACCCCGCGCCAAATTCTGACGGATCGAGATCAAGCTGAGGATGTCGGCTTGCCGCGAGACGCAAGGCCTCTGCGATAGAGTAGAGCCCGTCCTCAAGTGCACGCAGCACAATGGGGTTGTTTGTGTCAATCGCCATAGGTGGCGCTAGCGTCAGACGAAGGAGCAGAAGATCGGTAGCGAACAAGTGCCCCAGGAACACGTTGTGAAAAGCGCCGTTGCAATGGCGCTGGTGGGGTCCTTCAATTGAATAAGGCCGCTCGTGTGGCGCGGCAGCCGGCTGCTCTAGCGCGGCTCTGCCGCACTTGTCACATATCCAGAATCCCTGGAACGTGTCGTTCTGGAGCTGTCCCTTGTTCGCAGAAATAAGCCTTCGGTCTACTGTGACGGCGAAGGCGAGTCTGGCGCCGGCCAGTCGAAGCCCCGGCACGTCATTTGCACCCACTGGCACCGGGAATTGCGCGCCAGTGGCATAAGTTATATCTTGTTCGCGGTCATCTTCATCGAGTGCTCTGCCACCCTCCGGCAAGAATACCTGCGGCACGATTGTACGCGTGCGCTGGAGTGTCTCGCTGCACACCGGGCAAACATCTTCCAGTGCATGATTGTCTTTCGGGTCGCGCACAAAACTGCACTTATTACAATGGACAATCTCTTGAACGTCCGCGAACAGCGGCGCCGATCGATCGTGCACATCAGGTGATGTATTTGCGACAACGCCACCCGATCGATAGGTCTCCTTGTTGATCACAATAAGACGGCCTGGCGCATACTCGCTCAATGCTTTGCTAATTCCTTGCTGAGGTCTCTCAACAATCTCCATTTTCCGGCGCCGGCCGGCGATTGTTGGACCGAGACGCTCGACAAGGAAACTCGTCAGGTCCGTTGGGAAAGCGTAGCTTGGCAATAACCCCCGGCTAAAGAGGAACTCAAGCAATTCTTCGTCGCCGAGCGCGTTACGGCCATCATCACCGTTATCGTTATCACTTTCATTGCTCGCGTTGCCCGTCTCATTCTGTGCGGCAGTCTGATGCAGCGGGTGAATGCCCTGCATGATGTCTTCAAGGTCTTCGATAAGTTCGAAGGCGACATCGCCGATCCACTCACTGAGGTTGCGCGATCCTGTACGTAAGGACGGAGGCAGCCACGAAAGGATGTGCTGGCGCTGCGCACCGGTGGGCGAGATGACATTCCGCTCAACCCAAACACGGAACGCTTCAAATGATGGACCAGCCTGTCCATCTCCAAAGAAAAACTCATGCGCCTTGCCAAGAGCCTTGAACAGTGCTGACGTTGCTCCCCCGATCGCAATGTTGTGGTCGTCCATGTAGCGATGGAAGAATGTCTGCAGCAGAAACGATGCAACGTGACGGCGGGCAATTTTTGGGTTATCAATCTTAATGTCCGGATGGCGTGGTGGCCCGGCGACGATCTCACTCGGGTTGGTATAGTAATAGCTGTCGTGCGGCCCATTCTGCGCGTACGTGACAACGGTGGATATGGACGAACCGCGACGTCCCGCACGACCTGCGCGCTGCTGGTAGTTCTCGCGCTGCGGGGGAACATTGCGCAACCCGACGGCAACGAGGGAGCCGATATCGACGCCGACCTCCATGGTGGTCGTGCAGCTCAAGACGTCAATCGGCCGGTCTCGGCTTTCGATTTGGATGTCGCGAAATCGCAGCTCGAATTTCTCGGTGGTCGCATGCACACGAGTGTTGTCTCGGTTAGAAAGCTGGGCTGTGTGCTCTTCGACTGAAATGCTATGGAGCCGAGGTGCGGATCCAAGCGCGTGGCGTACTGGGTCGCGCCAGAAGCCCTTTCGCGCACGAATATACTGACTTGCGGATGGGTCTAGCCGATCCAGTGCGGAGGAAGCGCAGGATACACAGCGCTGGCGGATGGTGAAAGGCATCAATTCCGTGCATTCACGACATTGAAACCAGGGCATATCGAGATCAATGCGAATGTGGACTTTGTCACGGTCCAGAAAAAATGCGCCATCCTGCTGCAAGGCCAGTTCGTTTCTCAGTACACCCTCAATAATCGAAACGGTGGCGTCCGAAATGCCGAGCATGGCGGGCAATTGCGCGCGCAGCGTCCGGTCGAAACGCCCGTCGGTTCCCCAGGTTGTTGACCAGTAACCTGCAGCAAACGAGCGGATGGGAGCGGCAATATCCCGGTCGAGCGCGAACCTGTCTGTCAGTTCGGAAATCCAGGCCGCCGCAAGATCGTCCACGTCGCCTTCCAACAGCGCGGGTACGGCGGCACGTACTTCTGAGCGGAGTTTGGCGAGAGCGCGGCGGGTCGGAAGCACCGTGCCTACGGATGTGCCAGCTAACGAATAATAGCGTCCGCAGAGCTGTTTCAGCAGCGCTACTTTGTAGCGGGAAGGACTGTCGGCCGGCGCAAAGTCGGACAATAGCTCGCCAAGGGTTTCCCCGTCATGATCTTTCTCAAGCTTCTCGATTTCCTGCTCGATGCGCCGGGCATCGTCGCGATCAAACATGGGCAAGTTGAAGTCGCGAAGCACGGTGAGCACAGCTATATATAAGTGGGTCATCGGGCGAGCGTCTCGGCCGATTACGACAAGCCGCGCAGTCGCGACAGCTAAGACTTGGCGAAAGATATCTTGCTCGACCTCGCGTGGAATATCACGAGCGAGACGCGCAGCTTTCTGCCGCCCATCCGAGAACAACAGCACTTTTCGCCCACCGTTCGGAAATTTTCGCGTCTCTTCGCGCACGGCAGGCTGGGCATCAAGTTGTGTCTTAACGAGGTTCGCGAAGGGCGCTTCACCCTTTGTCCCGTGGTCCATGATGGTTGAGCGTCGATTGCGCAATGTTTTTGCTCGGCACACGGGACAAGTGGAAAAGCGGACACCCCCGCCCCAATCCAGTCCCGCGTCGGGAAGGATCACGAGCCGGAATCCGTCATGGTTCTCGGGCTTCTGATGAAGCAGGCGCCCACTCTTGATATCGAGCCAAGCTGTGAGGCACTTGTCGCCTTGATCGCGGTGCGGCTCGCCGTCTACGAGCAATTCAACTTCGGTAAGAGGTGCTTGATGTCCCTCCCGCAGTGGGCCAGACGGCAAATGCCATAGGAAGTCGCCTTGCGGTCCGTCCGTATAGCCACGCAGAAATGCAGTACCGCATTCGCGATGGGTCAGTAATTCATAGACACGCCCTCCACATTCGCAGCGTTCACGGGCATGTGTATGAAATCGCCCCAGAATAGCGTTCTCGTGCGGAGCGCGTGCGTGCTTACAGTGTGAATCGACGCACGCAAAGAGGGCAGGTAGGCCCCGAAAGAACATGTGCAGCCGGGTCGGTAATAGCACACGCCCGTCGCGTAGCCGGCAAGCAAAGGTGGCGAGCGCGATGAGCGAGGCAGTTGCGCGTTGTGCATGCACGGAATCACTGAAGAGACGATGCTCAAGTACCGGCAGCGGCATAGCGGCCCCGGCGACAACATCGACCAGGCGCTCGGCAGGACCAAATCCCGTTAGACGCTCAAACAAGAAATCAGGGAGGCCACGGTCCGGCGCAGCTTTCGGCCAACCGAGCGACGTGCATAGCTCATCGACCGCGCGCCTTGCCACGTGTGTATCGATCGCATGCCGTTCGAAAGCGACGAGGTCAAACTCGTTTAGCGCCTTGGCTTCGTGCTCAGTCGCATCACGCGCACCATGCCGCGCCTCGCGCGTCCCTCGGATAACTTCGAAACGTCGCGTGGAATTTTCCGCTAGACCAGTCAGATCACGCCCGAACCCCGTGATGGCGCGCGTGGCTTCTTCTCCGCTGCCAAGACTGGCACTGGTAAGAATGAAGCGTACCCGCTCGCGTGGCACGTCAAGCCGGGACAACAAGCGTCGGAGCAATAGCGCCACCTCGGCGCCGCCAGCACCGCGATACATATGTGCCTCGTCAAGGACGATAACGAGCTCGTTCGCAGGGTCCACACGTAGCCAATCGCACGTCTGCTGGAACAAGGGACGCTCGATCGGTCGCATGAGCATGTATTCGAGCATCGAGTAGTTGGTGATGAGAATATCTGGGCATCGTGCCTGGATCTCATGCCTGATCATGAGTTCGCGGTCGCCAGCTTGCGTCAGCAGTCGTCGCTCCCAATGGCGACGGCGACGGGGTCCCGCTCGAGTGGGCTGCAACTCTTCAAATTCCTTACCGAAGAACCGCGCAAGATCCTTTTCGGGAAGTTGTCCGATTGCGCGCAACTGTGCCTCTTTCTGCGGGTCGGCGAGAATAGGAAGATAGAAATCTTCAAAGAGCGGTTCGATACGCTCTGTGTCGCGAGCGGATGAGCGCGGTCCAGGATAAGGCGTACGCCCGGTATAGCTCGCAAAGCGGACGGGCAACGGTCGGTGTGCCGATATGATTGCCGAAGCGCGGCTGCTGCCGAAGAGCCTGCGGATGCGCGAAAGTTGATCGTTGACGAGCGCGTTCATCGGATACACCAGGAGCGCGCGAATGCCCGGCATAGCGGCGCTTTGCGCGTTGCGCTCAGCTTCGAGCGCCAGCTGACCGATAATCGGCATGAAGAAGCTCTCAGTTTTCCCCGATCCCGTACCGGTGGCGACGATCACGTCAGCGGCACGCGTGAAGAAGGCTTCGAGAGCTGTCGATTGGTGGACGTAGGGCTTCGCATAGATGCCTACCTCAAGCGCCGCAAGTTGGTTCAAGCAATCCTTAACCGGCTGGGGCAAGTCGAGAGCGGCGTAAGGCGCGCCCACTTCGTAGACCGGAGTAGACTCTACGAATGGCACTTGGCTCACCGCTCCAGGCTCTTCGAGAAGCAGACGCCGCTCACGGATCAGACCTTCATTGCGAACGTGATATTGCGCCTCAATATACGAGCGCAGGCTTTCGGTGAGACGATAGACGGTACGGTGGACACCATGATTGTGCGTCGATCGGTCCTGGGTCATGCGGTGCCTCCACTCGTGATCGTTGGGGTAACCGCCACGCGCTGAAACGCATGCACAACAAATGGCATGGCATTGACGTGGAACGTGAGGCGATCAGGACTGTCTTGGGCGGCATGCTTCCATCCGAGCGCGTAAATGCGCGCTTCTGGCCGAGGAAGCATCAAGGGACGGTCCATCCAGAATGTGTCGCGATGACGCACCATCAAAGCGCGTCGTGGTGTTTGCAGCACGATATCAATTCCAAAACACAGTCGGAGTGTGAGATCGCGGCTAACGGGCGCCGTGCGACGAAGTGTAAGCGCGCCATCTTTAAACCCGAAATGCGCGAGATAAAACGGACGATCCCACTTTTGGGCGTAGCGGTCCAGCGGTCGGCAGAGTCTCGGTCCGTCGAGTGGTCGGCTAATATGTCTAGCTGCGACCCAGCGGCCAGTTCGGCCATGGGCTTGCATCAGGTCCGGCGCATAGAGTTCCAAGAGCTCGGCAGATAGCTCGACGTTTGTCATGCGGTTTTCGTGATGAGCAAGCACCTGCGAGGTCCATGTCGCGAGCGGTTTCTCGGGGCCGAACCAGTCGTCCACGGAGACCAGCATTTCCTCATTACCCTGCGCTTTAAATACGGCCGCGCTGACAAATCGCGAAGTGCCTGCACAGGTCGGCGGCACGCCGAGCAACCGACGTACGGACTGGGCGGGCGTTGCGCCGACGATCAAATTATGAAAGCCGTCTTTAGTCCCCACGATACGAAGTGGCGCGCCAAGCCATTGCCCTGAGCCTATACGGGCTACATCCCCGATGGTTTCCATTTGCTCAAGGGTCAACGTGCAAATGTCCGGTGTCAGCGGACTGTGGGCATACTGTGGCCAGAGCAGTGCGACGGCCCGGCGAGCGCCGGCCAGCATCCGCGCCGAGTGGATGCTGGGTACGACGCCGGCCACACGAGGAGCCGTCGTAGTACAAAAAATGAGAGCGCGCATGTGTTCAGCAGCAAGGGTAGGTGCGAGCGCTGCCGGGTCGCGAATGCCCTGCCACTCACGGCACAGACTGGCCTCCGCCTCGCTGATCCGGCGGAGCGTTAGCGAGATCACGGTTTACCGTCTTCCTTACTATCCGCGAACTCGGCCGCGAACATGGCTGTAAGTCGTCCATCCAAAGAAGCGCCATGGACCTTGCCCCCGTCGAACTCGGAATCAACCTGCTCCCTAGTAAGGCCGAGCGCACTCCAATATGGCAGAAGCCATCCATAAAACAGCGAATGCAGAGGCGCAACCGTTTTTTGGTCCGTACGAATTAGGTGGAGTGCCTGGTAGGCACGCACGATACTCCGCTCGACCGATGGATTTCGCTTTGGTACCAGCGCCTGTGCGAGGCGGACAGCTTCCTCCACATTTGTTTGCCCACTAGCGAGTTGAGCGAAAATTGCCTGGTCCGTCGTTACGGGAAAAAAGCTTGCCTGTGGCAGCGGGGCCGCAGTGGAATTGGTACGCCAATCGAGAAAGTCGAGATCAAATACCGGCCCGAGCACCAGTGTTTCAGGTTCGATAGGGAGCGAGGCGACGCCTCGCGACAGCGTAGCGAACACTGCAATTCGACGATTGAATGCGCCTGGCTGTGTAGCGGGTCCAACGCAATCAGCAATGATTTCTCGCACTAAGTCAAAGGGAACGTGATTGACGCCCTCAATGACTAACCCGCCCACGCCGTCGTCCAGTGAAGCAAAAGCTTCATCGACCGCAAGACGAAGCTGTCCACCGTCTAGCATGCCCAGCGGCATTGCCACGCGCGCGCCTGCGCAACCTCCAGTCGCAACGGCAAGCGCTTGGGCGACTTGGGACGCAAAGGCTCCTTGAAGAAAGATAGCCTGCCTAGCTGCAATCGCGGCCGCGCACTCCTCTGCAAGGAGTTGGGCCCCGCTCTTGCGAATGCCAAGGGGCAGCAGCGCGCCGACGAAGGCAGTAGCAAGATCAGCAAATGAAGAAATCGCCGTGACCTTACCCGTAGTGGCAAGCGAGGTCCAGCGAAGCCCTCCGCTGATGCTTGCCGAATGCCGCGTAGTATCGTCAATCTGGGGTGCGACTTTCGGCCGCGCCGCAATGGCATCGACGCGCTGCGCAAGTGCGGCAATCTGCTCGGCAAGAGGCGCGATTCGGTCCGCTTGCGTTCGATCTTCGAGAAGCGCATCTACGTCGCGGCTCGCTTGTGCGAGCGATGCCGCAATGTGATCGATCCGACTCGCCTGCTGCTTTTGCACCTCGTTGGATTTGGTCTGCGTATCTTCTAGCTCGCGAGTAGCTTCTGCCAACACCTTAAGCGAGTCGTCCTGCGCAGGCTTGTTGGCTTTCTCGTCGACCGCGGCGCGCGCGGCGTCGGCGGACGATTGCGCTACGCGAATGGCATCGCGCAAAGCTGGTAAGTCGCAAATGGCTTTTGTACATTCGTCAGCGATCGCCGCAACACGATCGGTGAGGCCTTTTAGTTCGGCTTTGATGGACTTTATCTCGCGCTCGTCCTGATCAAGTCGCGTTGGTAGATTGCGATATGCGGCATCACCTGCAACATCGGCAGCCAGCTTCGCGGAGGCGATGATGTCGCGGGCCGCAGCGGTCTCAGGGAGCGGGCTGTATGTAAAGAGGCGCTCGATGCCCTCACGCGTTGATCGATTCTCATCCGATTCTTCTTTAAGTTTTCGAAGGAGCGAGTCGGTGCGTTGTTCAACGACAAGTTTGCGCGCTTCGGGGCCATCCGCCTTGTCGAAGGCTTCTTCAAGTTCGTCAATAAGTCGCTGGATCAGCGGCGCGTTTGGCTGGGTTTCATCAATCCAAGTGCGCCAAAGCATGATTAGCGCGTTGTAGTCTTTCTCGTTCGCGGCACGGCTATTCAATCGCCGCACCAATGCTTCTTTTTGTTTGACGATACCCGCCTGACTTCCGCGACGAAATCCATCCACCTGCGGCAGAAAGGGAACCAGAGGACGCATTGCAGCGACTGGAATTTCATCGAAAAACGACCGCAGTTCCTTTTGACTACGTTGCTGAACGCGCACCCTGGCGTCGGGACTAACTGTCAGACGGACCGTCACGTTGGCCGCCCGGTTTCGATACGGCGCAGGTCGCGTACGAGCGCGCGCCGGTTAGCAAGCAATGAAACAGGAACCTTGAGTCTCAAAAAATGGCGAAGGAGGGCTGCATCTTCGAGCGCGTTAACGAACCGGCGTTCGTCATCAATGAAGGCTTGTGCGGCCTTGCAAAGCCACTCAATTTGTGCGCGTAGGCGCCTAGGTATCTTTGCACGGTGTTTAGCAGTCTCTTCCGTGACGATGGCGTTCGCAAAGAATACGCCATAGGGTCCAAAGTCGATCGCGACTTCCAGCAAGCAATCCTTTAAAAGTCCATTCAGGCGCGTAATCAACGCTTCTGAGAGCGAGGCATGATCCATCGTGGAGTTGGTGTTAGGCTGCGGAAAGGGCAACTCCTCGGTCTGCCACTCAAGCTCGCCTGCGTGGCGAAACCGCATTCTTCCGGGCAAACGGTAATCTGCGCGGATACTCGAAATGTAATCGTCTGAGGTGCGTACTCGCAGTAGGCGCGCCTGGCAACTCGCGTGATGCAGCGCCAGCGCACTCTGGTGAGTGACCGGGCCGAACTCGACTATTACAGCAGGTTCCGGTGCTGATTCGGGATGCGTCTGAGCCGTTAGCGAATTAAGTGGCGACGAGTCCCATGAGAGGTGGACGGGCGGTGGCGTCTGCTGGCCGAGGCAAATTTCTATAACACGCCTCCCTGCACCGGACAATCGAAGTGAGGCGGACTGCTGTCCCGCGACGCAGGTGATCTCGCCCTCGTCATCGATCGACTTGATGACTAAGAGTAGAGTGGAGGCGGAATGAATTTGCAAGTGGCCATCGTCGTCCATGCCATACGGCGCCGGATGGATCAAGGCCCATTCGCGCCTTGCGGGCGCGACATGGAGGTCGCAGGTTACCTTTAGCCAGGCCTCGATGTCGGGATCCGTGTTGTCCGGCAACGCTAGCAAGCAACAGGACCAACCACGATTGTCCGCCAAATCACGGTGCAGCAAGCTCGACGGAGGTGCTTTGGAACCGTCATAGCGCCACACGAAATAATAACTTTCGCCCCACCGCAGTGCACTGCACCGCGGTTTTAGCTTCTGGGGAAGCGCGGAGAATACCGTTGCGCCCACTGGATTCAAGCCGGCGATCCGCTGTTCGACGGTCTGGCGATACACCGGCCGCACGTCAGGGCTAATCGAGGTTGCTCCGAACTCGATAGTAGCCGGATCAGCTCGGTAAGTCTGGCTGCCTAGGGACAGAGTCGTGAGTGAGACATGTCTTACGTCATCATTCCCCAAATCTATACTGATTTCTCCGTGGGAATCGTATGATTTTGGAACGGTGAGCCGCAGGCTCCATCGCCTCAAACCATGGCGAACATCAGGATCGGGGTCAAGCTCGATGCTGAGAAGTAGGCCGTCGAGCTTTTGCATGGGCGGCTGTGGTGACGGTGACCCCCATGGACGTTGTAAGCCGTAGGCCGGATGGTATTCATCACACTCGGCCCTACCCTGGCCTGGCATGTGCGCAAAGTGGGTTGCGTAAGTTCGCCCGGCCTTCAGAAACACCTCGGCTTTACACATCGGACAACGATACTTGCCGTATCGCGACGCTGCTACCGCTGGAATAATTTCTCCAGTCCAGCGTAAATGGGCATAACGCATTTATGCGCTCTCCTCTCTAGCGTCCCACGTCCGAAAGGGAGCTTGCTGAGGATCCTGCGCTTCGCTACGCGCGCGCGTGGTTGCCAAAACTAGGCTGCGGAACTGCTCGCGCTTCCAAAGCTTGTAGTCAGGCCGGCGCTCGGCACGAGGAATGATCCAGCGTGTGCGTGCGAATTCGCCGATCTCCGAAACTGTTCGCAGCCCGCGGTAATTGGCTTTGACTGCCTCACCGCACAAAATCTTCCGCGCGTTGCGAGCAAGTTCACATATGAAGATTTCTCGGCCGATGCCATGGCGGAGCAGATCGGCCTTGAAACCGAGCGCATCAAAGGCGGCACGGATGGTTCTCAAGCGCCAATTTGGTCCTCCACCGAACTGATGCCCATCGACATATCTGTGTTTTCGCTTACGTAGGTAAGCACGGAGTTCAGCAAAAAGGTGATCGGGAACGTGGAAGTGACCCCATCCTTGGGTGAAGCCAATCGAGCGCAGGTAGATTTCGTTGTCGAGTTTGAGTCGATTGTAAACCGACGAGCGCCCCAGCGAAGAACTCGTGGTTACGATGGCGAGTTGCGCGCCCTTCTTCTCGCGTGATATCACACCTCTTGTTTTTCCGTACTTGCGCGCAAAGTCGTCACGTACTTCACGTGAGCGCAATAAGCAGGAGACAAGCTTGCCCCCAATCAGCATGTTGTATGGAGGTACCGCGCCTAAAACATAGGCGTCTAAAATATTGACGAGCCGCTTCTCGCGATCCCTAGCGTTCCAGCCAACGAGAGCATCGCGCGCTTTCAGATTAAACACGGGATCACCAAGGGCCATGATGCCTATAAGTTTGTCATTGCTTTTGTCCCAAACAAGATAGCGAAGACGCCGACCGTAGCCGGCAGATACCGGCACCGACCAGGATAAGCTTGCCAGTCGAAAGAGATCAGACTGCCAAGTATCGGCCTTGATCAATTCGAGGAACGGCTCTACCCTGCTCGGGTCAACTTCGCCGCCTTCCGCAAAATGATGTTGCAGCTTTGGCAGCGCACGCTGCACGAACGCGCTTTGCTTTTTTAGCCCCGCCCTGCGCTGCTCAAAGTGCAGCGCACGCACCGATGCTTTTGAGGTAGACGGCGGAACGAGTGAACCGCCGGGTCCCTTGTGAAACCCGATTTTTCGAAGATGCGCACGAATTTTCCGCTTGAGTATCGCTTCTGGAGTAAACGCAGCGACAACAGTCGATTTTTTCTTCACCAGTTACGCCCCCGTACGTTCTCGATTGCTTTCAACAGCATAGACGAAGCCATGATCAGTCGCGAAATGCGACTGATCAGTAGCAGTCGCGCCAGATATGTCATTGCCCCAAGCTTTCTTTCGAGGATTCACAAAATGCTCTTTTCTTGACACAAAAAGGGATTCTTGCACACCCCACAACCTCTTGTGAGATCTTCAATACCTGCCCGCCGCCTATTCAACGTCTCCCGAACCAACCTCTTCAGCCCCCTGGCTTCAGGGCCTTAACCGGCCCCCGATTCAGGCCTCCATCGTCAGCTCCCGCTCGACCGTGAACGGCAGTTCCGTGGTCAGGCAGCCGTCGGCCTCGTCCGTCAGGGGCTGATCGAGTTGCCATACTTCGCGGCGCACCCAGCGCGGGGCTTCGGGGCTGAAGCGTTCGGTGCGGTCCATTCTGTCCGTGAGGCGTGAGGGGTGAGGAGTAAAGGACCCAGGACTTGAGACAAGGAGGATTATGCTGGGGGAGTAAGTACGGGGTTAGGCAAATTGAATCCGCCCCGTCTCAATCCATGCTCGGGATACCCACGAAGTGCCGCTCGATGCCCGGACCCTCGTCGCCAACGGGCACGGCGATGCACCGGCTTTGCGCATGCGCCTGGGCGATCGCCTCCAGGGTCTCGCAGAGGTAAGCCATCTTCTGGCAGCTCCCGCAGAACCGCACATCGTCCCGGCCGGTCTGGATAAAAGCGCGCCACTGCATAGGGCAGCGGACCTTGAACAGTTTCGTGCAGTTGATGACAGTGGCGTGGGTCATGGGCAGTTCCTGTTGGGTGAGGCTGGCGGAAACCTTACGCAGCCGCCGTGGACTGCTCACGCAACCAGCGCCAGGCGCGGTGGTACTTGTCGATACGTTTCAGGTCTTG
>Ga0163144_10018584_pt1 | contig 14039 bp, 9 predicted proteins | sample OliLak19BULKMAT1_FD_123175 | JGI IMG/M metagenome (GOLD analysis project Ga0163144, IMG submission 123175) | Freshwater microbial mat bacterial communities from Lake Vanda, McMurdo Dry Valleys, Antarctica - Oligotrophic Lake LV.19.BULKMAT1 | ecosystem: Environmental > Aquatic > Freshwater > Lake... | reverse complement strand
TTCGAGTAGTCGACCAACAGCTCGCCGAGCGAGCGCGAGAACGACGCGAAGCGCGCTGGGTCACTGGCGAAGAGGGACCGCATGCTGACGTCGCGCGTCGCGTCACGGTGTGCGACGAGCGCCCTCCATTCGGCGAGGTCAGTACGGATGGACTGCGTGGGATTGGACATGCGGGGTCTCCTCTGCGCGCGGGCTCGGCGTCGGCGCGGCGATCATCGCACGCTACCGAGCGGCGCTCGGCGCAAAATGAGCCGCATACACGCAAGTGCGTCGCGCCGCACCGAACACCCCTCAGCGCTCGCCCGGCTCCGTGCGACGCCCGGGCGCCCACTTCGCCTCGACGCGCGTCTCGAGGAAGCGCGCGAGCTTCTGAAAGTCGCTGTTGGTCGCGATGAAGCGCACGTCGGTGACGAGCGTCTCCGGATCGACGAGCTCCTTGAATGGCACGTAGCGCAGGTCGAGCTGCCCAGTGACCGACACCATGTGTCCGTCGAGCCCCTCTTCGACCAGCGCGCGATACGCACCCACGCCGAGCTGTGAGCCGAGCATCACGTCGAACGCGTGTGGCGAGGCGGAGCGCGCCTCGTAGCCGAGCTGCACGCCGGTGAACTTCTTCTTGCGGCCGGTGCGCTCGCCGTAGCGCTGCGCCACGTGACGCGCGACCAGCTTGCCGAAGTCGAGCCGCGCGAGCGCGACGTGTCCATGCTCGTCCCGCGCGAGGCCCTCGAGCGCGCTCTCCGGCAGCAGCTCGCCGAGCCCTTCGGCGAGCACGACGGTGCCGTGATGCTTCTTGTCGCGCTCCTCGCGCATGATGACGAGATCGACGATCCGCTCGACCAGCGCGCGCAGATCGAGGCGCTTGCGCGTCGAGAGCTTGCCGCCCGCATCCGTGATCTCCTCGACGGTCGCGAGCGAGCCGACCACGTCTTCGACAGCGACGACGAGGTTCGCCTCACCCGCGATTCCGACCCCATAGGCGAGCCAGCCGGCCTTGCGTCCCATCGTCTCGACCATGAAATAGCTGCTCGTCGCCGACGCGTCGGCGCGCAGATTCAGCAGCTCCTTCGCCATCACGTCGACGGCGGTGAAGAAGCCGAAGGTGAAGTCGATGCCGCGATAGTCGTTGTCGATCGTCTTTGGCACGTGGACGACGCGCACGTGCTTCTCGATCGCCGGTGAGCGCCGCTGCAGCTCGTAGAGAAAATTCGCCGTCTTGAGCGTGTCGTCGCCGCCGATCGAGACCAGCGCGTCGACGCCGAGATCCGTCAGCGCGGCGAGCACGTTGCGCAGCTTCTCGGTCTTGCTGGGATCGTCGAGGTCGGCCGGCTTCTTCACCAGCTTTCCCGGATTTGCTCGGGCGGTGCCGATCAGGATGCCGCGCGCATTGCGCTGATCGCCGACGTCCTCCGCGGTGAGCCGGCGGTAGTGCTCGCCCTCGATCAGCGGGTGTGCGCCGCGCTCGTAGCACTCGAGGTTCGAATAGCCGTGGAAAAAGCCGACGACCTCGAGGCCCGCGTCGAGCAGCGAGACAGAGACCGACGAGATGACCGAGTTCGCGCCCGGCGCTGGGCCGCCGGAGAAGACGATGCCCACACGCTTGATCGACGCTGCCGACACGGGTCCTGGGTTCATCGCCGTTGTTTACCCCGTCGCGTCGACGACCGCGAGCACCTGCGCGCCATCGACTTGATCGCCTTCGCTGACGGCGACGCTGCGCACGACGCCATCGACCGCGGCCGCGACGCTGTGCTCCATCTTCATCGCCTCGAGGATGACCAGCACGGTGCCCTTGCTCACCGCTTGGCCCGCGGTGACGAGCACCTTGATGATCTTGCCGGGCATCGGCGCGGCGCAGCCACCCGCGACGAGATCTGCTCCACGATCGGGGAATCGCGGCTGTTCGACGAGCGCCGTCGTGCCGAGGCTGCCGTGCACGTAGAAGTGTCTGCGCGCCTCATCGACGACGACGCGCAGCGTGTGCCGGTGGCCGTCGTGATCTTCGAGTACGAGCGTCGGCGCGCTCCACGAGACCAGCATCACCGGCAGGCTCGGCGCGTCGCCGAGCGCGACATCGAAGCGCGAACGCCCGCGGCTTCGATAGCGCAGCGCGAGCAGCTGCTCGCCGAGCGCGTACGTCACCGACTGCGCGATGGCGAAGTTGTTGCGAAAGCCATTCGGCACGCCGGGTACGACCTCTCGCGCCGCCGCGTGGGCCTCGTGCGTGACCATCATCGCGGCGATCGCGGCGAGTCGGTCACGCCGCGGATCCGACGCTTCGCCGAGCGCGCCGGCGAAGTGACGATCGAGAAAGTGCGTATCGAGCTCGCCCGCGGCGAACGCCGGGTGCGCGAGCACGCGGACGAGCAGCGCGCGGTTTGACGCGAGGCCGAGCACGCTGGTGCGCTCGAGCGTACGCGTGAGTCGCCGAATCGCCTCGGCGCGCGTGGCGCCATACGCGATGACCTTGGCGATCATCGGGTCGTAGTGGATCGACACCTCGTCGCCCGAGCCGACACCCGTGTCGAGCCGCACGCCCTCGCCCTCTGGGACATGAAAATCGATCAGCGTGCCGGCCTGCGGCAGAAACCCAGCGCCCGAGTCCTCTGCATAGAGACGCACCTCGATCGCGTGACCCGTCTGGCGCAGCGCGTCTTGCGCGTAGCCGAGCGGCTCGCCCTGCGCGATGCGGATCTGCTCGGCGACGAGGTCGATCCCGGTGACCAGCTCGGTGACCGGATGTTCGACCTGGAGCCGCGTGTTCACTTCGAGGAAGAAGAACTCGCCGCCCTCGCCGAGGATGAATTCGACGGTGCCGGCGCTGCTGTAGCCGATTGCCTTGCCGATGCGCACCGCGGCGTCGCCCATCTGCGCGCGCAGGGCCGGGCTGAGCGCCGGCGAAGGGCTCTCTTCGACGATCTTCTGGTGACGTCGCTGGATCGAGCACTCGCGCTCGAACAGATGCACGAGGTTGCCATGCGCGTCGCCGAGGATCTGGATCTCGACGTGCCGCGGCGAGCTCACGTAGCGCTCGACGATCAGCGTCCCATCGCCGAACGCAGCGAGCGCCTCACGCCGCGCGCCCTCGATACCCGCGATGAGCTCGTGGTCCGCGCGCACGACGCGCATGCCCTTGCCACCGCCGCCCGCGGACGCCTTGAGCAGCAGCGGAAAGCCTACCTCGCGCGCCTTCTGCGCGATGACCGCGTCGTCCTGATCCGCGCCCCCGTAGCCAGGCACCACGGGCACACCGGCCGCAGCGGCGAGCAGCTTCGCCTCGCGCTTGAGCCCCATCGCGCGGATCGCGCTCGGCGACGGACCGATGAACGTGATGCCGGCCGCCGCGCATGCGTGGGCGAGCTCCGCGCGCTCCGACAGAAAGCCGTAGCCCGGGTGAAGCGCATCGGCGCCCGTCAGCTGGGCTGCGGCGATGATCTTCTCGATGACGAGATACGACTCGCGGCTCGCCGCCGGACCGATGCGCACCGCCTCGTCCGCCTCGCGCACGAACAGCGCATCTGCATCCGCATCGGAGAACACCGCGACCGTCGCGATCCCCAGCTTGCGACAGGTCCGCTGAATCCGCCGAGCGATCTCCCCGCGATTGGCAATCAGAATCTTGCGAATGTTCTTCATAAAGCTTTCGCCCCCACGCACCATCACATCTCCCACCCACCATCACATCGAGCGTCGATGATCCAAGTTGCCCCTTGCAGGGGCGGGCTTTCACCCCCACCCATCCTCCCCCTCGAAGGGGGAGGGGTTTTTTTCGTAAGTAAGTCATCTCGGGGGAGGATGTTCGAGAGTCCTTGTGTAGCTGACTGCACATAGCCGCATGCGGTGATCGAAGGGCTGCGGATTGTCTGGGTCGCGTAAGAGCTGGGGTTTTCCGGACACCACCTAAGAACTCCGAGTCTCGCTGCCTACACCGTCACAGCCATCCTTCTGAAAGCCCCCCTTTCCCAAGGGGGGTTGGGGGGTGCCTCGCACCGTCGATCTTCCAGTGCAGACGACTCCTAATGACACCATCGGAAAGCCCCCCCTCGAACGAGGGGGCGGGGGGGGAGGTTCCCCGCGCGGGAGCGCACCGAACGAGGGGGCGGGGGGGAGGTTCCCCGCGCGGGAGCGCATGCCCCCCCGCGCGGGAGCGCACCGTACAAGGGGGCACACGCTCAGTGCCTAAACACACCAAAGGCCATCGTGCCCTCCACAGGCTTCGTGCACGCCGCAGAGAGCGACATCGCGACGACGTTGCGGGTGTCGCGCGGATCGATGATGCCGTCGTCCCACAGGCGCGCCGTGGCGAAGAATGGATCCGATTCGAGATCGATCTGCCCCTCGACCATCTGCTTCATCACCGAGAGTCGCTGCTCGTCGACGGCCTCGCCGCGCTTCTGCGCCGCGCCGCGCTGGATGATGTCGAGCACGCCCGCGAGCTGCTTGCCGCCCATCACGCCGATGCGGTGATTGGGCCAGGTGAACAAGAAGCGCGGCTCGTAAGCACGCCCACACATCGCGTAGTTGCCGGCGCCAAAGCTCGCGCCGGTCATGATGGTGATCGCCGGCACGGTGCTGTTCGAGACTGCGTTGATCAGCTTCGCGCCGTTCTTGATGATGCCTTCTTGCTCGTACTTCTTGCCGACCATGAATCCGGTGATGTTCTGCAAAAACAGCAGAGGAATGTCGCTCTGGTTGCACAGCTCGATGAACTGCGCGCCCTTGTTCGCGCTCTCGCTGAACAGGATGCCGTTGTTCGCGAGGATGCCGACCGGATAGCCGTGTACGTGCGCCCAGCCGCAGATGAGCGATGCGCCATAGAGCGGCTTGAACTCGCTGAAGCGCGAGCCGTCGACGATGCGCGCGATCACCTCGCGTGAGTCGAATGGCACCTTGAGATCGGCGCTGGCGATGCCGAGCAGCTCGTCCGCGTCGTAGAGCGGCTCGTCGAAGTCGCGCGGCGGCGTGATGCCCCTCTTGCGCCAGCGCAGATGCGAGACGATCTCACGGCCGAGGCGCACCGCGTCGTGCTCGTCCTCGGCGAGGTAGTCGGAGACGCCTGAGACGCGCGAGTGCATCTCCGCGCCGCCGAGCTCTTCGTGCTCGGACTCTTCGCCGGTCGCCATCTTCACCAGCGGCGGGCCGGCCAGATAGACCTGCGCCTGCTGCTTCACCATCACGACGTAGTCGCTCAGGCCGGGCATGTACGCGCCGCCCGCCGTCGACGAGCCGAACACCAAGCAGATGGTCGGCGTGCGCTCTTTGCTGCGGCGCGTGAGGTCGCGGAAGCCGCGCCCGCCGTGCACGAATATCTTGTGCTGATTGGGTAGATCAGCGCCCGCGCTCTCGATCAGCGAGATGCTCGGCAGCCCGTTCTGATCGGCGACCTCGGCGAGGCGCCCGGTCTTCCACATGCCGACCTCGGTGATGGCGCCGCCCTTCACCGTCGCCTCGCTCGCGCTGATCAGGCACTCGACGCCGCTGACCACGCCGATGCCGCCGAGGATGCCGCCGCCGGTGGTCGAGTCTCTCACTTCGTGCCCAGCGAGCGGACACAGCTCGAGGAACGGCGCGTCGCGATCGACGAGCAGCTCGATCCGCTCGCGCGGCAGCAGCTTGCCGGCGGCGCGATGTCGGTCGTTGTACTTGGGGCCGCCACCCTCGCGCGACTTCACCAGCGCCTTCTCGAGCTTGTCGAGCGTGAGCAGGTTGGCCGCGCGGTTCACGCCGTACTGCGCGCTGCGAGCGTCGACCGACGTACGAAGAATCGGATATCGTTGCGTAGGCGAGAGCGTCATGGCGACAGCGCGCATGCTCTTTGGGTAGCGACTTCGTGTCAACGGTGAATCGCCATTCAGCGGTGCGCGCCGACCTCGCGCCGGCCGTGATAGCGTCGGCGGCGTGAGAAACACAGTCGCAACTCGCGCGCGCAGCTGGCTGATGTATGCGCTGATCGCTTCGCTCAGCGCGTGTGGCGAAGACCCACCAGCCGACGCAGACGCTGGCGTGCCCGACGGCGGCGAGCGCGATGCGGGCACACCAACGCCCGACCCGTCGCTGTTCGACTGCACCAGCCGCGAGGTGCGCGAGGGCGTGCTTCTGCCGCGAACGAGCGCGGTGCCGCTCGCGTGCGCGCTCGACCCGCTGTGCCGCACGCCGCAGATCACCGGCCATCGCGGCGTCGGCGGGCAGCTCGGGCAAATCGCGCCGGAAGACACGCTCGCCGCCTATCGCGCGGGCATCGCGCTCGGCATCGAATACCTCGAGACGGATCCGCGACCGACGTCCGACGGCGTCATCGTCAACATGCACGACACCGACGTCGATCGAACGACCGACGGCACCGGAGAGGTGCTCGAGATGACGTTCGACGAGGTGCGCGCGCTGCGCATCGAGACGACGCTCGCCGGTGATTTTCGCTGCGAGCGCGTGCCGACGCTGCAGGAGATCCTCGAGGTCGCGCGCGGCCGCGCCATCGTGCTCGTCGACGCGAACAAGACTGACCGCGTCGACCTGCTGGTCCAAGCGATCCTCGACGCGGACGCGCTCGACATTGCGGTGTTCGACACCAGCGACGTCGCCAAGATCGACGCTGCGCTCGCCATCGAGCCCGCGCTGCACATCATGATTCGTCCGCCGGCAGCAGAGATCACCGCGCAGCTCGATCACTTTGCGCCGCGCGTGCCGGTGCTCGTCGAGCTGCTGCTCGGCGACGTCGACGTCGGCGCGCCGATCGTTCATGCGCGCGGCACGCGGGTGTTCGCCGACGTGTTCGGCGCCGATGTGCTGTTCGGCGTGCGCGAGAACACGACGGGCTACGAGAGCGCCCTCGATCGCGGCGTCGATGTGCTCGAGTGCGATCGCCCCGAGGCCGCGCTGCGCGTGCTGCGCGAGCGCGGGCTGCGCTGAGGGTCAGGGCCGGCGTGCCAATATCTGGATCGGCGTGAACTCTCCGTCGGCCAGCGTGCGGTCGTGGCGGAAGCCGAGCAGCCGGTCGGCAACGCCCGCGGGGAAGTCGTAGATGTGGTCGACGCCCCGATCACCGGCCGCGAGCTGCCGATCCCGAGCGTTGCGTAGTTCTGCGGTTACGACAGCTGGCGGAGTACCGTCCACGGTCGGCATACCAGAGCCATTCGAACCGTCGTAGGTAATAGACCACGCAAGGTAACCGTCCGCATAAGCGGCGAGGCGCGCGCACATCGACGTGTCGTCGGTGAGGAAGAACCAGCACTCGTGACTCGATAAGAGTTCGATCGCGTGCTTCTCGCTGAGCGAGTCCATGTGCTCCCAGCCGTCGGCGAGTACGAGGAACCAGCCTCCGGGCAGGTCGACTCCGAAGATGCCGGGGTCGAAGACAGCCTCGCTGCGCGAGTCGATTCGATCGAGGCCGAGCGCCGCGAGTACGACATCGGCCGGCGAGCCGCGCGTCGCGATCCAAGTGCAGTGGTATCCCATGAAGACACTCTAGCCTCAGGCGCTGCGGAACTGCGACCCGCTTCGCGCCGCCCTGCGGATCGACGTGGACCGCCGCCGAGGTTCTGATAGCGTGCGCGCCATATGCGCGTGTTCACGGACGGCGAGACGCACCTCGTCCTCGGCCCCGGTGGTCTTGCGGTTTTTCGAAATGGCGAAGAGCCGAAGCTTATCGCGGTGGGGCCAGCGACCAAGCGCGGCGCGGTCGCCTCGCCTCCGCGCGACGTGCTCGCGCCGCTCGACGACGACCTCGAGCGTGTGCTCGTGACCGTGGATCGCGCGGCGTATGAAGTGACCCTCGGTGGTGGCCCAGCGCGCCGGCTGCCGGATCGGATCCTCGACGCGGTGCGCGGCCACGACGGACGGCTGTTCGTCGTGACGACGCCCGGCACCGGCGAAGAGCCAGCGGCAACGCTCATCACTGCGACGCTCGAGGACGGCGAGGGCCTCGTCACCATCGACACCCTGAAGCTGCCGCCGCCAGTGCGCATCGAGTGGCCGAAGGCGACCATCTGGGAGGCCGGCGTCGATCCTTGGCCCGAGGCCGACGAAGACTTCGATGCTGCGGAGCACAAGCTCGGCGAGATCGCGATCGGCTATTCATCGCGCGACGGAACGACGTTCTTCGACGCGGTTCACCTCGCGACGAGCGCGCACGGTGTTGCGCTCGCGTCGACGTACTCGGGCGTCATCGCGGTGGTGCGGCCCGGTGCGCGCGAGGTCGCGTTCACGGTCCGCGTTCCGGCGACGCGCGACGCGCAAGAGCTGTTCGCGGTGCCGACGCGTGAGGGCGTGCTGGTCGTCACGACGATGCACGGAAAGAACTCGGCGGTGCTGCACCTCGCGCCCGACGGCAAGGTGCTCGCGCATCTCTCGCGCTTCGCCGATGGCCTCGCGTTCGGGCTCGGCGCGCCGTTCTTGGTCGACGACAGCCGCGCGGTGCTCGTGCAGAGCCTCAAGGGCGGCAAGCTGACGGCGCTGACGCTGCCCGGTCTGACGGCGGACGTGCTCGGCGATCTCGAGATGAAGCTCGCGGGTGAGTCGAGCGCGTTCACCTCGAAGGACGGCCGCGCCTCGATCATCGGGCTCGGCGACATGGCCTATCTATTCCGCGTGTCCAACGACGCCGAGGTCGCGATCACTCCGATCTTGATGCCCGCAGCACCCGCGACAGCAGCAAAGCGCGTCGCGGCGCCTGCGCCGATGGGACCAGGTCGCGCGGTCGGCCCACCGGCGCTCGCGCTGTCGAAGGCGACCGCAGGAGCTGGCGAGTGGAACGCGTCGTGTGAAGCGTCGACGACCATCGACGTCGCGTTCTCGAGCGCGGGCGGCAAAGGCAAGGGGATCTACGTCGAGGTCAGCGGCCCCGCGTTCGGGCTGATGACCACGGAGTCGGTGTCGATCGGCAAGGGCGACGCGAAGACTGAAGCGACGTTCACGCTGCGGGGCGCAGCCGCACGCGCGGAGCTGCGCGACGTCGTGCTCGAGCCGTCGTTCGCGGTCGAAGAGCCGCGCCGCCGCACGACGCGTCCCGAGCCGCCGCCGCCGATGCCGGTGATGATCGTGCGCATCACGCTGCGCGGCAGCAAAGCCGGCGCGAACCTGCTGACGATCCGCGTCGGCCCGCTCGGCGCCGATCCGGGCCGCGGCTCTGCGCTGCAGGGCAAGCGCATCGTGGTCAGCTGAGCGCCTGCCGATGCCGACGCTCGACGATGTGCGCGCGCAACCTGTCGCGGTGAAGACGCTGCGCACCGCGGTGCAGCGCGATCGCGTGGCGTCGTCGTATCTGTTCGAGGGACCGAGCGGCGTTGGCAAGCAGCGCGCTGCGCTTGGCCTGGCGAGCGCGCTGCTATGTCCAGCGGCGCCAGGAAAGGGCTGCGGGAGCTGCGACGTGTGTGGCCGTATCGCCCGCGGTAACCACCCGGATGTACGCGTGTTTTTGCCGCGTGAAGAAGGCGACCGGAACATCCAGGTCGAGTTCATCCGCGCCGAGGTCTTGCCGTTCTCGCAGTTCGCGCCGTTCGAGGGGGCCGCTGCGCTGGCAATCTTTCCAGACGCGGACATCTCGTTCCCCGACAACCACGCGGAGGCGGCAAACGCGATGCTGAAGACGCTGGAGGAGCCGCGCGCGCGCGTACACTTCGTGCTGCTCGCGTCGCGTCCGGATCAGCTGCTGCAGACGATCCGCTCGCGCTGCCAGCGGGTGCGTTTTCAGCGCCTGCCAGATCGCACGCTGCGGCAGCTGCTCGAAGAGCGCGGCGTGCCCGAGACGGAGCGCGACGCCGCGGTGGCGCTCGCCGACGGCCGCGCGGATCTCGCGCTCAAGCTCGCCGCCGATGGGACCGGGCGCAAGCTGCTCGACCTCGCGCTGCGAATCGATCAGGTCGTCGAGTCGGGTCGCGCCGGATTGCAGCTAGAGCTCGCCGAAGAGCTCGCGCGCCACGACGATCGCGAGCTGGTGCTCGACACGCTCGCGATGCTGTACCGCGACATCGCTGCGTCGGCCGCGGGCCTCGGCGACGACGCGCTGCACTTTCGCCCCGAGGCCGCGCAGATCCGTGCGCGCGCGCAGGGCCTCGGCGCATCGCGCGCGGCGGCACGCGCAGAGCTGATTCGCGATGCGGTCGCGGCGATCGACACGAACGGCAATCCGCAGCTGATGCTCGACTCGCTGCTGTTCGCGCTGCGCAGCGCGGCCTGAGTCCGAGCGCCATCGGAGCTCGTCAGGCGCGCGACGTCACGATCGACCGCATCGCGCTCCGCGATCCACTCGCGACGATTGATCGACGGGCTGCTAGTCTCGCGCCCCCCATGTCCGCGAGCGCCCGCCCGTTCTACATCACGACGCCGATCTACTACGTGAACTCCGTGCCGCACGTCGGCACGGCGTACTCCACGATCGCGGCCGACGTCTTCGCGCGGTATGCGCGCGTACGCGGTCGGCCTGCGCGCTTCCTCACCGGACTCGACGAACACGGGCTGAAGATCGCGCGCCTCGCGGCGGCCGAGAGCCTCACGCCGCAGGCCTTCGTCGATCGCGCCGAGGGGCCATTTCGACGCGCGTGGGAGGTGCTCGGCTGCGAGTACGACGACTTCATCCGCACGACCGAGCCGCGTCACGCGCCACACGCACAGGAGCTGTGGAAGCGCGTCGCGAAGTCCGGCGACATCTACCTCGGACACTACGAGGACTGGTATTGCGTCGACTGCGAGGCCTACTACACAGAGAAGGATCTGCAGCCCGGAAATCTGTGCCCGACGCACAAGAAGCCGGTCGAAAAGCTCCGCGAGGAGAGCTACTTCTTCCGCCTCTCCGCGTACACCGAGAAGCTGCTCGCCTTCTACGAAGCGCATCCGAACTTCGTGCGCCCCGAGGGCCGCTACAACGAGGTGAAGGCGTTCGTGAAGGAGGGCCTGCGCGATCTGTCGATCTCGCGCACCAGCTTCCGCTGGGGCATCCCGGTCCCCGGCGACAGCGAGCACGTGATGTACGTCTGGTTCGACGCGCTCACCAACTACATCAGCGCGCTCGGCGGCCCGCCCGTCGAGGGCGTCGATCACGCGCGCTTCGACACGTTCTGGCCGCACACCGACGAGACCGGCGGCGAGGCCGTCAACCTCGTCGGCAAAGACATCCTGCGCTTTCACACGGTGTTCTGGCCGGCGTTCCTGCTGAGCGCGGGCCTCGCGCCGCCGAGCAACGTGCAAGTGCACGGCTTTCTCACGGTGAACGGCGAGAAGATCTCGAAGTCGCTCGGCAACGCCATCGCGCCCGAGCCGCTCGTCGACGCGTTCGGCGCCGACGTGCTGCGCTATTACCTGATGCGCGACATCGGCTTCGGCCACGACGGCGACTTCAACCACGCGAACCTGCTCGCGCGCTATCACGGAGATCTCGGCAACGGGCTCGGCAACCTGCTCAACCGCATGGTCGCGAGCATCGTGAAAAAGTCGCTCGGCGGACGCGTGCCGCACATCCACTGCGACTCGCTGCAGCAAGTCGATCGCGACGTCATCGCGACGGCCGCGCGCGCCGCGGAAGCGACGGCCAAGCACCTCGACGCGATGCTGCCGAATCGCGCGCTCGAGAGCGCGTGGGAGCTGGTGCTCGCGACCAACAAGTACATCGATCTCACCGAGCCGTGGAGCCTGACGAAGAGCCCCGACACCGAGAAGCGCCTCGCGCAGGTCGCGTACACCGTGCTCGAGTCCCTGCGCTGGCTGAGCGTGATGTTGTGGCCGGTGATGCCGCAGAAGTGCAACGAACTGCGCAAGCAGCTCGGGCTGCCGGCGCTGCTGCCGACGGTCGGCGTCGACGTGTGGCCGAGCGCGTGGGGCGGCCTCACCGGCGGCACCGTGACGCAGCCGGGTGCGCCGCTGTTCCCGCGCTACGACGACGATCAGCAGCGCGCGCTACTCGAGCGCCTCGGCGTCGCCGAGCCCGCGCCCGCGCAGAGCACCAAGAGCAAGAGCCCGCAAACGAGAAAGTCGGAGAAGCTGGTGAACGAGACGAAGGGTGAGTCGAAGAGCGAAGCGGGCGCAGAGGTGAAGGCATCGGCGGCGACGGACACAGGGACGGAGAAGCCCGCGACTGGTGCCGAAAAGTCGGCTAGCGCTGCGGAGAAGCCGCCGAGCGACGGGCTCGCGACCATCGACGACCTCGCGAAGATCGAGCTGCGCGTCGCGTTGGTGCTGAGCGCGGAGCGCGTACCGAAGAGCGACAAGCTCCTGCGCCTGCAGGTCGAGATCGGCGAGCCGACGCCGCGGCAGATCCTCGCCGGCATCGGCAAGATTTACGAGCCGGAGGCGCTCGTCGGCAAGCGCATCGTCGTCGTCGCGAACCTCGCGCCGCGCAAGATGATGGGCCTCGAGTCGCGCGGCATGGTGCTCGCGGCCGGCGACGGAGAGACGCTCTCGGTGCTGTCCATGGACAAAGATCTGCCGCCCGGATCGATCGTGAAGTAGCCCTGCGCTCCTGCAGGAGTGCGCGCCCTCTCGCATGCTTTTTCCGCCGCAAGTCCCGCGCTTCGAGATCGCTGTCGCCGACGCGAAGTCGGAGCGGGCGCAGTCGCGGCTGCTCGCGGTGCAGGCGTTGTCGAGGCCGCCTGAAGGGCAGCGCGAGGCAGCGTGCGCAGCGCTGCGGCCGCTGGTCGACGACACGGAGCCGGCCGTGCGCTCGATCGCGATCGCAGCGCTCGGCGAGCTCGCTGATGTGGAGTCGCTCGACGCGGTGCTCGCGCACTTCGACGATCCGCTCGGTGAGGTGCGCGAGCTCGCCGTCATCGCCGCTGGCCGCATCGGCGGCGATCGCGCGATTCGTGCGCTCGCGCGTGCGCTGCGTGACGCGCGGCCGGAGATGCGCTTTCAGGCCGCGGAGTCGTACGCGGAGGCGAGCCCCGACGACGCCGCCGAGCGCCTCAGCCCGATGCTCGGCGACAGCGACGCGAAGGTGCGCGAGCACGTGCTCGACGCGCTCGGTGCGCTCGAGGACGACAGCGTCGCCGATGCGATCGTCGCAGCGCTCGCGGACACGACCAGCGCGGTGCGCTTCGCCGCCGCCATCGCGCTCTCGCGGATCGGCGACGCACGCGGCGCGCGCGTGCTCATCGATGCGCTCGAAGATCGCGATCGCATACTCTCCGCGTGTGAAGCGCTGGCGCAGCTGCGCGCGACTGATGCGCGCGAGCCGCTCGCCGCGATCGCGAAGAAGATATTGGTGCCGCTGGTGGTGAAGGCGGGCGCTGCCGGCGCGCTCGCAGCGCTAGGCGATGCGCGCGGCGAAGCGGCGCTGCGCGAAGTGCTCGGCGCATGGCGCGCCGATGGCCGCAGCTACGCGGCGGAGCTCGCGGGTCGGCACGGCGTCACTGCGCTTGCGACCGAGCTCGCGGCGCTGTCCGAGAAGCCGCGCGGCGCCGACCCGGTGGTCGTCGCGCGCGCGCTCGTGCGGCTCGCGCCGCGCAGTGAGATCGCAGCGCGCGTCATCGCGCTGCTGGCGAAGCGTGACGACGAGGTCGGCCGCACTGCGCGCGGCGAGGAAGCGAGCGAGAGCCCATGACGACACCGCTGTTCGACACCCACTGTCACCTCGACGCGGACCGCTACGGCGGCGACATCGATGGCGTACTCGAGCGCGCGCGCGCAGCGGGCGTCACGCGGCTCTGCGCGATCGGCCTCGTCGACGCGGACGAGCCGACGCCGAGCATCGCGGGGCCGGAGTCGATGGTCGCGCTCGCGCGGGCGAACGCCGACTGGATCGTCGCGACCGTCGGCCTTCATCCGCACGACGCGCGCGTGTGCAACGACGCGCTCGTCGCGGCGCTCGAGCAGCTCAGTCGCGATCCGCAGGTCGTCGCCGTCGGCGAGGTCGGGCTCGACTACCACTACGATCACAGCCCGCGCGAGGTGCAGCGCGAGGTGTTCCGCCGCTTCATCGACGTCGCCAAGCGTCTGCAAAAGCCGCTCACGATTCACACCCGCGAGGCAGCAGACGACACGCTGGCGATCCTGCGCGAAGAAGGCGCGCGCGACGTCGGCGGCATCATCCACTGCTTCAGCGAAGATCCGGCGTTCGC
>Ga0163144_10018576_pt1 | contig 14045 bp, 12 predicted proteins | sample OliLak19BULKMAT1_FD_123175 | JGI IMG/M metagenome (GOLD analysis project Ga0163144, IMG submission 123175) | Freshwater microbial mat bacterial communities from Lake Vanda, McMurdo Dry Valleys, Antarctica - Oligotrophic Lake LV.19.BULKMAT1 | ecosystem: Environmental > Aquatic > Freshwater >... | reverse complement strand
CGCCTGATGACCTGTCGCTGAATCGTTCACGCTGGCGTACCACCCATCTACTGTTCCATCGGATCACGGGGGGGTCCGCTCCTGGACAAATCGTTGGCCTTCCTGGCGACGGCGAAACGGAAGACGCCGGTGTACTGACCGGCTCGCTTGGATTTATTGCGGTCTTCGAACTGACGGTCAGTCAGTGGCAACGGCTGTCCGGCGGAACAGCAGCCGGCAGCGAAGATCCCGTGTGCAGCCTATCGCCCAATACGGTGATGTTGCGTCTCGCGTCCTATCAATGCAGCGACTTTCGACTCGATCTGCCAGACCCCGGCAGCTGGATGCGCGCCTGTACCAATGGCCGGGCAGAGCTGTTTGCCTGGGGCGCCAGCGTCGAACCCTCGATTACCGCCGGGTATGCGGTTCATTATCCGACAAACGGCGGCTCAGCGACCGCAGCCCGCCGGGTTGGCAGCCTGCTGCCCAACGCCAACGGCCTGTTCGATATGCATGGCAATGTTGCCGAGATGGTGGTCGACGCCAATGACTCCTATCAGGCTCGCGGCGGCGCATGGGATAGCCCGATCCACGCCTGCCGGGCTGCCAACGTGGTCGCTCTGCCTGCCATGCTGGCCCACCCGTCGGTCGGCGTACGTCTGATGCTTAGGCCGTAGGACCTGGCAGGGTCAGACACCAGCGATCCAGCAGCGGACGCAAGGTCTCTGCCGTCAACGGACGGACGACGCAGCCAGCGTAACCCTCTGGCGGCGATACCCCAGGATCAACGACAGCGATCATGGGTACTGGTCGGCTCGACGACGCACTCAGTTGCAAGGCATGGCGCAGAGCCTCGGCGCCACCGGGCAAGGCGACGTCCAGCAGGATGAGATCACACGGAGATCCCGTCGAGGCCGCGACTGCGCCGGCGGCATCATCCGCCTGTTCGATCTCTAGCACGCCGAGTTTGCGCAGCATCAGGCTGGCGACGGTCCGGCTGTTGCGATTGCCATCCGCGATAAGGACCCGCCCACGGCGGGCTCCAGCCTTCAGGCCTGGCCGCTCCTCGAACGAGCCATTCGCCGTGTCCAGGCGCAGACGAATCGTGAATGTGCTACCGATGCCGGCTCCGCTTTGCAGTTCCAGTGTTCCGCCCATCAGGCCGACCAAACGACGGCTGATCGCCAGCCCCATGCCGGAACCTCCGGCGCGTCGTGCGAGGCTCGCGTCAACTTGGGCAAACGGCTGGAACAACTCATCCTGCCGGTCCTGCGGGATGCCGACCCCGGTGTCGGTAATGGCTATGGTGACCGCCATACCCGCCATAGCCGTCAAAGCCGTCCCGTCCGGGACCGCCGTCAGGGTCGCTGTAATCCCACCATGTTCGGTGAACTTCACGGCATTGCCTATGAGATTGGCCAGCATCTGACGCATCCGCACGGGATCTGCCCGCACCCACAGTCGAGCCAATCCGCCTGTGTGTACGTCGATTGTCAGGTTGCGAGACTCGGCTCCGGCGCGGAACAGGCTGGCAGCATCTTGAACCAAGCCGACCAGATCGCACGGTCGCGGATCGATGGTCATGGCCTGGGCCTCCATCTTGGTCAGATCCAGGATGTTGGTGAGCAGTTCCAGCAGTTCCTCACCGCTCCGTCTGGAAACCCCGAGCAGTTCCCGCTGGCGAGGTGTCAGATCTTTGCCATCGAGCAACAGATCGGTCATGCCGAGCATGCCGTTGAGTGGTGTGCGGATCTCGTGGCTGATGTTGGCCAGAAATGCGCTTTTGGCAGCGGCCGTACGTTCGGCCTCGCCACGAGCACGGCGCAGCTCTTGCTCGGTCGCCCGGCGCTGGCTGAGATCATGCAACAGGCATACCGTCCAAGAGGAACCCCGGGGATGGGTGACTTGGCGCAGATCCGCCTGCAACCAGTCAGCGGCCGGGGCGCCTGGACCAGCCAGGTCGCAGGACCCACCCTGCAGCATGGCGTTCGCGAGCGTTTCAGCTGGGGCAGCAGCCAGCAATTCCCGCAGTGGTTGGCCAAGCAGCGCTGCCGCATCGCGGGCAAGATGATGGCGACACGCCTCGTTGGCCCAGCGCACCACACCCTCGGCATCTGCGAGCAGCACGGCATGGCCGGTGGCGCGAGCGACCTCGGCCAACAGGTCGAGGTCGCGCCGAGCGACATCCAAACGACGGATCAGCAGGTGCAGGCCGATGGCCAGCAGCAGTCCGGCCAATCCTGCTCCGGATACTGCCAAAGCGACATTCCGACGATTGGACGTCAGGGTGGCATCCAACTGCGACATGGCGATGTCGGCGCCAACCACATAGGGTCGCCCAGCACTATCCCGTTGCCCGAGGTAAGCTCCGCGGAAGTGTCCCCAGCGATCCCCATAGGTTGCGAAACGCAGGCCCTCACCAGCCATCATCGACTCGACTGCCGCTGTCGCGCAATCGTCATAGGTCTCCCAATACCACTCTCCATTGCTGGTCCCGACCTCACCGTTGTCATCGCTGCTCCAGAGCGTGCGGACGTGGCCATCCTCGGCCTTGAACAGGCCATAGAGGTAGGCGATCCTGGCATCACGGCACAGCCTCGTGGCAAGCGCCGTGTTGCGTTGATCTTCGTCCTTACTTATCGCTTCGGCCGACGTGGCCCGTCCACGCAGCTCATGCGGAAACAGCTCGGCCGCCAAAGTAACCGCGATGCGCAGCTGCTCGTCCACCGAAGCGCGGACGACGCGTTCCGTCCGGCTCTCGAAGATCCAGCCGGCAATCGCCACGCAGGTCGCGAAGGCGGCGAAAGCGCACCAGACTGCCGGCAGCAGCCATCGTGGTATACGTTCATCGAACAGGTACTTCACCACTTCCTCATGCTACGCCATCCCGCCATCCGAGTCCATCGGCGTCCCCGACATCAAAAGGACCTGCTCTACGAACGTCAACTGGACGCCGCTCGCCGCGCCTGACGCTGCTGCCCATGCCAGATCCCGCTGTAACCCACTGGGTCCACAACCTCGATCCGTTTATGATCCGGTTCAGCGGCGAATTCGGCATCCGCTGGTACGGCGTCAGTTATCTCGCCGGCATCCTGGGCGGATGGCTGCTGCTGGTTCACTGGGCCAAGTCAGGCCGGCTGCCGATGACCGCACAGCAGGTCGGGGATTTCATTGTGACCATCGCTATCGGCATGGTTGCCGGCGGTCGTCTGGGCTATGCTGCACTCTATGAACCTGCATTGTTTTGGACGTTCAGCGAGGATCTCCCGTGGTGGAAACTGCTCGCCGTGCATCAAGGCGGGATGGCCAGCCACGGCGGGATCGCCGGCGTGGCTGCCGCCGCCTGGTGGTGGTCTTGGCGTCAGAAACAGCACCTGCTGGTCCTCGGCGATGCCCTGGCAGCTGTCGCCCCGCTTGGGTTGGCTTGTGGTCGCCTGGCGAACTTCATTAATGGTGAGTTGTGGGGCAAACCGTGGGACGGGTCCTGGGCAGTGATCTTCCCGCATGCCCATCCGCCCGTCCCTCGGCATCCAAGCCAACTCTACGCTATGGTCCTGGAGGGCCTGCTCGTGCTTGCCGTGCTGATACCGATCCACGCCAGGCACCGCAGGCCCGGCCTGACCTTGGGTTTGTTTTTCCTGCTCTATGGGGTTGGCCGCTTCGTCGGCGAATATTTCCGCGAACCAGATGCCGGCCAGCCCGGATACGATGGAATTGCACCGATCCTGGGCTTCATGAGCAAAGGACAGGCCTACACGCTACCGCTCTTCATCATCGGCGCGGTGCTGGTCTGGGCGGCTTTGCGCCGACCGTCCCAACCGGCGGCCTACGCCCGGCCGGAATAGGCCAGGACCCAACCGTACAGGCGGTCGCCCGGGCAGATCGTCGGTTTGATATCACGGTGGCCATACACTTGGCTCTTGGACACTGCGAAACGTTCACGCTGGTCGTCGAGGAAGGCTTTGAGCGCCTTCAACTGCCGGGGATTCGGCAGATTGAGATGACAGCTGCCGATCACTGAAATTCCAAGGTTGTTCTCGTTTTTCCCGCAGTGGGCGCCCTGGAATTTGACCGGCCGACCTTCGTAGATTTTGCCGTCCTTGCCGACCAGGAAGTGGTAGCCAATGGCTGCCCACCGTTTTTCCGGCCCACGGTGATAGCGCTCGATCATGCGCACGACGTCAATATCGGCCTTGCCGTCCATGCCGCCGTGCTCGTCCGTGTGGTGGATGGTGATCTTGTTGACCTTGCCCATCAGCACATGATTGGCGCCGACCGGTTCGTTGGTCCACGCACTACGTGGCACCAACTCATAGTGGTCGCCATCATCGCTTGGGGCAAGGGGACGACCGCCTGGTGGCTTGTCTACGGGCAGTTTGGCCTGTGGCGGCCGATAGCCGGTGACCTCGGGTTTCACCCAGCGAACTCCGGGCATCCACAGGCGGGTACCCGGCTTGAGCACGGATCCACTCACCGAATTCACGGTAGCTATGCGTTGAGAGGTCAGGCCAGTCCGCTTCGATAGCGAATCCAGGGTGTCGCCTTGCAGGCTAGTGTACCAGGTACCTTCGCCAGCTCCGGGCGTTTCTGCACCGCCGCCACGCACGCAGGCCGCCAACGCAGTGGCGATGCCGCCGATCAGCAGACCTCGTCGCGTGACACTGGCAGGAGGTGTCGCTTCAGCCTGACTCGGCTGGGTGTCGTGAACATCGGATTCACCGTCGCAGGCGCTGCACATGGATCACGGCAGGATGTCGGGAGCCGCCGCCGCCGCAATGCCCTTGCGGAAACCTGCTACGCCACCGATGGTCCCGCCCATGGCGCTGATGCGACGGGTACTGACGGTATCGGGCTGGACCCTGGTCAGCCGGGTTCTCGGCCTGGTTCGCGACCGCCTGTGGGCTGGTCACTTGGGCGGCAGTTTCCTGCTCGACTGCTTCACCGTTGCCAACGCCCTGCCCAACCTGTTGCGCAACCTGTTCGGCGAAGGCGCCCTGTCGGCTGCCGTCATTCCCCGCTATGTCCAGCTGCGCGACCAGGATCCACAGGCCGCCGAGCGCTTCGCCGGGGCGATCATTGTCCGATTATCGCTGTTCATGGCGCTGGTCTGCGCCGTGGGCATGGCCGGAGCAGCCGCCATCATCGCCTGGTCGGGCAGTGCCAAGGCCATCACCATCGCTGCATTGTCGCTGCCGATGCTGCCGTTTGCGACCTTCGTCTGCACCTCGGCGATCATGGCTGGGGTGCTGAACGGCCGACGCCACTTCTGGGTGCCGGCGTTTACGCCGGTGATACTCAATCTGGCTCTGATCACCACGGTCTGGTTGTCGCCCGAGGATGAAACGTGGTACTTGCCGTATGCCGTACTGGCCAGCGGCATCGCCGGGACCATGCTGCACCTCTATGCGTTGCGCCGTTCAGGTGGCATTCCACCGCTGGTCTGGCGACTCGCTCCCGAAGAAGTCGGCCGCCTGACCGAACTGTGGCGAGCCATCGTCCCGACCACGCTGGCGGCGGGGGTTTTTCAGCTCAATGCCTTCCTCGACACCATCATCGCGCTCAGTGCTGGGCCGGGGGGGCCACAGGTGCTCTACTTTGCCAACCGTCTGTTCCAGTTCCCGCTCGCCCTGGTCGGCCATGGCGTCGCCACAGCGGTGTACCCTGAACTTGCCAGCCGGGCCAGCCGTGGCTGGTCAGCGATGGGCGAGGGACTGCGCGATGCCCTGGCGTCCTTGTGGTTCTGGTTACTGCCAGCCTCGATTGGCCTGCTCGTCGTCTCAGAACCGGCGGTGCGCACCGTCTACCAGGTCGGCCAGTTCGACGAGGATCTGGTCCAACGCACGTTGCTTGCCTTACGCTTCTTTGCGGTCGCTCTGGTGCCGCTCGCCCTGACCCGCGTCATGGTCAAGGCCTTCCACGCCAATCGCGACCAGTGGACGCCACTGGTCGTCTCGGTCGCCACGGTGGTCGCCAATCTGACCCTCAATCTCCTGCTCGTACGCACCCCCCTGCGTGAAGCCGGCCTGGCCCTGAGTACCGCCATCACCGGAACCATTGCCTGCGGCGTCTACGTGTGGCTGCTGCGCCGCCGTGGGGTTCAGGGGTGGGGCGCCCTGAGCAGTTTCGCCCGCCCGATGGCGGCAGCTCTCGCCATGGGCGCAGCGGTGTGGGCATTGCTGCACTGGTGGCCGCAACCAGCCGGCCGAGCGAGCAGCTATGCGGCGATGCGGTTGGGCTGTGCTGTCGCCCTGGGAAGCGGCATCTATTTGGTCATCGCCGGACGGAATTGGATGAAGAAACGCAGCCTTTCCGCCCCTGGCAGCAGTCTGGATGGCGACGAATCGTAGGGTGTATTCACTGGTCGGTGCGTTAGACACGACACGTCGACGTCCTGCCATTATCGGTTCCCGGAAAGCACTACGACGCCTATAGTAGGTGGCAGCCCCCAGGGGTTCCGATGCCATTAACCATCAACGCCAGCGCGACGGCGGGCAACGCGACGGGCGAATGCAGAACGATGGCGAGCAGGTCATCACTATTATCCTCGCGCAATCTCGCGTGGCTGTCTTCGTCTGCGAGAAGCTGTGAGATGAATTCATTGGCGGCACCCGCGACACCAGCGTCATCAACAGCTGGGCTACCACCTTCCGCTCGAATAATGGCCCCGCATTTCCTGATTTCGCAGCAGAGCAATTTCCAGGGCAGCCGCATCCTCGGCACACAGCCCTCTTTGTCAGTTACGGACAATCGCGGCGACCTCGCCTGGGGAGCCGGTTCGATCGACTACCGCAGGCTCTACGCCACCGTCTTGTCGTTCCTCGGCATGCCGCAGAACGTCTTCGGCACCACCTACAGTCCGCTGACCGGCCTGCTGACGCCCTGATCCGATCAGGACCGCACAGCCCGTTCCGCATATTCGCGGAATAGCCGTACGTAGATGCGGTAATGTTCTAACGAGACATCTGGCGGCGTCTGGTGGTCGACCGAGGGGATGAATCGTCCGGCCCGCATGGCCGGCAGCAGGCGATCGAACTCGGCACGCATGGCGGCCTCACCCTGTTTCATCACCATTTTGTCGAAATGACCGACGAAGCTGAAGTCTGGTAGCGCAGCCTGCAGGCGGTTGATGTCGCAGCCGGCTTGATGTTCCAGCGGAAGCACCCCGTCGAAGCCAACCTCGCGCAACCACGGGGCCAGCATCGATACGTCCCCGTCACTGTCGCAGATGACGGCAATGCCTCGCTGATGGAAGAGTGGCAGCACTTGGCGGTAGTACGGGGCCAGGAACGTCTCGAACTGCCGACGCGACAGCATCGGGCCGTTGTTGTAGCTCATGTCCTCAGCAATAGTGACGAAGTCAGGGGTGCCGTGGACACAGACCTCGTCCAGCCAACGCGTGATGAAGTCGGCCTGATCCTGATTGATCCGGTGCATCAATTCCGGCTGGTCATGGAAGGCATAGAGATGCGGTTCGATGCCAAGCAACGTGCGCGGCCACCAGAAGAAGCCGTACACCGTCAGCCAGCACACCGCCTCACCCCGGTCCCGTTCTGCACACCAGCTGCGCCAGTCGCCTGCTTCACCCTGCCACGAGCAGGTGTCGAGAAACGGACGATCCTGGCGATAGAGACGGCTCCGATGCTGCTCGTAGTGTGCTGAATCACCGATCATCGCTGCGCCATGTACGGCGGGATGCAACTCGGGCAGCTCCTGATGGGTCCAGTACTGATGGTCCACATCCAAGCCCAGGTGGCGCTTAATGCCGCTTTTGTCCAGGTCCTTGGACAGACCTTCCCCATGCCAACGGGCGATCGTGCATTCGCTCCACCACATGGCCCATTCCAGCATGGGCAGTCGGTCGGCAGGCTGCCGACCGGTCAGGACTTTGTGAACTCGGGAGGCGACCGTCTCGGCTGGAATTAGAAGCATGGCAGGGCTAGACATGGTGCCTCGCCTTTCAAAACCTGGGAAAGCGTGCGTCGGGCAAGATCTGACCGGCCTGCAGACCTAGCGAGTCGGTCACCACATGGCCAGATCCGTCGTAGACCGCATCGGCCTCAAGAAAGATCACCGAATGGGCAACGCGCGGCAGGTCGAGCTGGTTGGTGCCGGCGCGGTGGGCGCACAACCCATCGTGGAAGGTGACATCGCCAGCGCGCAGCGGGACGGTGACGGCTTCACTAAAGGCGAGGTCGGGGCGAAGCCCGAAGAGACTGCCAGCGTCGGCAAGATCCTGCGGAGCGAGATCGCGCAGTCGGTGGCTGCCCGGGATGAAGCTCATGCAGCCGTGCTCTTCCGGCGTGTCGCCTAGGGCAATCCAGGCAGCAAACGAGCGAAGGCGCCGACTCAGCGGCCAATAGGGCTGATCCTGGTGGAACGCGGTGATGGCACCGTTGCGCGGAGCCTTTGTCAGGATCTGGTCGTGCCACAGACGGACTGGACCGCCACACAAGGCCTGGGCGGCGGCAATCAGACGCGGATGCATCGTGAGATCACGTAGTCCGCCATCCTCGCGCCAGGTGTCTACCACCTGGGTGAAGATCGCCGTGCGACTGAAGGCCTTCTGATCGGCGGCACTGCGCGCCAGTGACAGGGCTCGGAAGCGAGCCACCTCAGCAGGACTGAGGATTCCCCGGATGACGGTGAATCCATCCTGACTGAAACGCTGGATGAGGGCCGGGTCGAAGCTGGTTTGCTGGTGCATGCCGGCATCATGCCGGGCAGGTCGATCCGATTGCCGGTAGTCGCGGTGCGAAAATCAGGATTCCCTTCCGGTTCGCCGCCATGCCAGGGGTGTTACCCCCTCGCGGGCGCGAAAGACCCGGGTGAAATAGCTGCTGTCATTGAATCCGACGGCAAAGGCGATGGCGGTGATGCTGTCATCACCCCCACGCAAGCGCTCCTTAGCCTTCTCCAGGCGCAGCGTCGTGAGGTAGTCCCACGGCGACTGTCCGGTCTGGCGACGGAACAGTTCGGACAGGTAATGCGGGCTGAGCCGGGCCTGTCGGGCCAGTTCATCCAAGCTCAGGTCTTCGCCATGCCGTTCCTCGATGCAGGCCAGCGCTGCCGCCACCGCAGCATGCTGTCCCTCCAACGCCGCGCGTTGTCCAGGTCCGGCTGCCTGCCAGCAACGAGCTAGTCGAACGAGCAGCGCCAGGAATCGCGCGCGCGCCGCCACCGCGAATCCCGGCGCCGCCGTGTCGAGCTCGGCCTGAACGGCGTCGGCATCCGAACGCACTGCGGCCCGCTCGGCTACCGGCAGGCGCAGGCGCTGCGCCGCAGCCTCGCCACGGAACAGCGGCTCTACCAGCAACAGATCGGCCAATCCCGGGACCGATCGTAATTCATCCTCATGGCCAGCGAACAAGGCCGGGGTGAACAGGCAATTCACCACCTCCAGGCCGCGTGGGGCCATATACGCATGCTGTTCCTCAGGGGCCAGCACGAAGACGTCACCAGGCAGGAGATGCTGCGAGCGCGCGTGCCGGCCGCGCTCGACGCGGTGCTCGGCAGCGCCGCGCACCGTAATCACCAACTCATGGAAATCATGCCCATGCATCGCGATCGGCTGAAGTACGCGTACGCGCCGCACCAGTAGGGGTAGTCCGACATGCGGAAACAGATCGCGGCCTGACAGAGTGTGCATGCGGCAGGCTATTTGACTGGATCGGACCCGGTCATGCAATCCCGGCAAGCACCATCGCTCTCAGAACTGGATCCGGTTCACTTCCTTGTAGGCCTCGACCAGCTTGTTGCGCACTTCGACAGCGAGCTTCAGCGACAGCTGCGCCTGGCTCTGGGCCAACATCACGCGATGCAGATTGTCGGTATCGCCACGTTCGACCGCGCGGATCGCGACGTCGTAGTCCTGTTGGCTTTGATCGACCTGCTTGACGAAGTCGGTCAGCACATCTTGGAAGGTCTTGCCGTCGGCGGTAGTCGCCGGCTGTACCGGGGCGGCCGTCGGCTGCACTGGCTGCGAGCCGTAGAGTCCACGCATCGGATCAAGTGGCTGTGACATGGCTTACCTGATCATCCTTGGATATCGCCGAGGCGCAACGCGGATTCATGCATTCGCAGGAGTCCGCGCGAGGCGTTGGCATTGGCTTCGTAACTCTTGCTGGCCGTCATCAGGTCGACCATCTCCAAGATCGGATCAATGTCGGCACTGGTCACCACTCCGTTGGCGTCTGCGTCGGGATGACTGGGGTCGACACGCTGGGCGTAGCGTGGACTGGCGACCACGGTGCCCTGGACCGCCCCAGTGGCCTTGCCAGCCTGGTCGAGTTCGCTGCGGAACACCACCCGCTGCCGGGCATATGGCAGGCCATCGGCCAGCTTGCGGGTGGAATCGGCATTGGCGAGATTCTCGGCAGCTACCGTCATGCGCAAACGTTCGGCGCTCATCGCCGAGGCACTGATGTCGAAGCCTCCGAACAAAGCGTTGGGCATGATCAGCCTCCAGGCGCCGCGGTGATCGCGGTGCTCATTAGGCGCATCTTGCCGCGCGCCATCTGGGCATAAGTGTCGAAGAGCAGCTTGTTCTTGGCCAACGCGGCGACTTCGCGTTCACTGGAGACATCGTTGCCATCCGGATCACTGGGCGTGGCGCGTGCCTCATAGACCCGTGGCCCCACCGACATGGCACGATCCTCGCCCTGATCATCGAGGGCCTGGTTAAAGGCGTCCTCGAAGGCCACTGCCCTGGCCTTGAAGCCCGGAGTGTTCTGGTTGGCTAGGTTGCCGGCGTGGACCTGCTGGCGCAGGACTGCGACATCCATGAGGCGAGTCAGGACAGTTAAACGGGGGTCGTCCATGGTTGCTGGATCCTGACGCAAAGAGCGGGCCAATGACAAAATTGGGCGCGGGAAAAGCCAAGACCAGTCGCGACGAGGCATCTCAGCAGAGGCGTGGATCCACATGGACCCTATCCATTCCGAGACGAATACCGCCTATTCCGCTACCCTGAGGTCGTGAGGATAAGTCCTTATCTGTACTCAAGTCCGTCTCATTTTCGCCGATCCTGTTCCTGGCAAGCCAGGGAGGGCTTATGGGCGAAATCGACATGCGCGCCGCGCGCGAGCGCGTTGAGACCGTTGAACGCCGCATAGCTGCCATGCAGGATGCCGGTGTCGACACCGCCGCACTACGCGCCCAGCTAGCGTTTGCCCATCATGCGCTGCGCGATGGGCGACTGGCCGACACCGAAGCTATCTGTGATGAGGTGCTGGATTCGGCCCGCCGACTGGCCGAGCGTGGATCCCGGTCCTCGCAGCCGCATCCAGCAATCCGCACCCCGGCCCAGGGCACTCCGGTGCCGGCGCCGCCAGCTCGTGATCCCGCCGCCCCAGGCACCGAAGCGCTTCAGCGGGTCAAGATCGGTCGAGCCCAGCTCGCGGACGAGGTTCGCGCTGCGATCGACGCCGAGGTGAAGTCGCAGCTACCGCAGACAGCACCTCCCAGCAATCCCGACTTGGCTCCTCTGGCCAATCGGCTTGAAGCCCTGGAGGCCCAGGTCGCAGCGGCAGCCAGCGTCGCCGATCACTTGCACGCGCTCGACACGCGTTGCTCCGCTGTCGAGCAGCGGGCAAGCGCTTCCCTGCCTGCCCCCGATCCAGCGCCGCTCCTGGGCATTGCACGTCAGCTCGAAAGCGTCGCTGCACGCCTACTCGTTCTCGAGAATCGTCCGATCGCTGTACCGGGCCCTGCAGGCGAACAGCTCGATCAGGCCGCCGTTCACGCGATCGTTTCCACCGCCATCGCCGAAGCCGTGCCCAGGCAGGCGTCAGAGCTGCTGCGTGAAGCGATTAGCAAGCTGCCGACCCGCGATGATCTGCACCAGATCGCCGAAACACTGCGAGCCGATCTCGACTGGCGGCTGGAAAAGGCGGCAGCCGAGCACGGCTGGTGCTCGCTGGCCGATGTTCAATCGACTGTACGCAAAGGTTTGTCCAGCCAGGATCCCGGCACCACGTCTGGGGGCTCACAACTGGGCCGCCTTGAGATTGCCCTAACCGAATTCGTCCAACAGTCGAAGGATCAGCAGGATCGCTTGATCTCCGCCCTCGCCGACCGGGTGGTTCAGAAGACCAAGATCATGACCAAGCGCTTGCTGGTACACGACGACCCTCCAGCGATCCAGGTCGAGCGCCACAGTGACACTGAGGAGCTGTCCCCTTCCCTCAGTGCCGACGGCGATAGCTCGTCGCGGATGGCCGCGATCACCGGAGCCATCGAACGCCAGCCTCCCGGCAAATCGCCAACCGAGCTGTCGCTCGATCCGGTGCCAGCGGAAGCACTAGAGGCGACGCGGCGGGAACATGGCAACACCACCCTGTTCACCCAACGCGTCAAGCCGTCAGTAACCATCGAAGTTCTACAGTCGGAAGCAGCCCCGACCGCGGTAGCCAAACCCGAAGAGTTGCACGACCTGGTCACAGCAGCCGTTGAACGTGCTTTGCACAGCGCGACCAGTTCCACCTTGACGGACAACGCCCCTACCCCGATGTCGGACCCTTCCAGGTCGCGTACCGCAGCCGGTATTTCGGGACTCGAACGACCCGCCCAGCCGGAAGTGGAAACGCCGCAGCCAGCGTTGACTTCCGCATCCACTGCAGCGTTGGCCGATCTGGGCATGCTGGTCGCCGCCGAAGTCGGTCGACAGCTGGCCAATACCATCCCGGTTCAACTGCCTCCCAGCGACAGCGATCTGGCCCGCGCGGTAGCCCGGGTGTTGCCGCAGGCCCTGCAGGATGAGTCGGTCCGCACTGAGCTATTCGCTGTGCTGGCCTTGGAGGCGGCAGGCAAACCAGGAGCTCTCGGCGAATTGACTGGTCTGCGTCGCTATCTGAAGCGCGAGCTACAGGCAGCGGCTAATCAGCTAGGCATGACTGTCCCGACATAAGGGAAGCCAGGTCAAGGTTCTTGCTGTACGGGTTAATCCGGGGCTTGGCGTGGCCCTCCCGTTCGACTAAGGTCTATCCAGGTAGCCGGCCCCTCCGTCAGCCGCCGACAGGACCATGCGCATACCAACTCTCGCATTCGTGATGGCCGGCGGCAAAGGCACCCGGCTCGAACCCCTCACCCTCGACCGGTCCAAGCCGTCAGTGCCATTCGGGGGCAAGTTCCGCATCATCGACTTCGTGCTGTCGAATCTGATCAATTCCAGCATCAACAGCATCTACGTGCTGACTCAGTTCAAGAGCCAGAGTTTAAGCGAACACCTGCAAACCTCATGGACATTCGGTTCGCTGTTGCGCAATCAGTTCATCCGCGCCGTGCCAGCCCAACAGCGCACTGGTGAGCATTGGTACCGCGGCACCGCCGATGCGATCTACCAGAATTTCAACCTGATTGACGACCACAATCCGGAACGAGTGGCAATCTTCGGCGGCGACCACATCTTCAAGATGAACGTCGAGCAGATGGTCAATTTTCACCACCAGGTGAAAGCCGAGGTCACCATCGCAGCGATTCCGGTTCCTATCGCCGAGGCTCGTGATTTCGGCGTTATGCAAGTTGACGAGCACTGGCGCATTACCGGCTTTCAAGAGAAGCCGAAGAATCCGACCCCGATACCCGGTCGTCCAGATCTCGCGCTCGCGTCGATGGGCAACTACGTCTTCGAACGCCACTCGCTGGTTGACGCCCTGAAGGCAGACGCTGCCAATCCCGCAAGCAGCCATGACTTCGGCAAGAACGTGCTGCCGAATATGCTGGCCCAAGGCAAGCCAATGTTCGCCTGGGACTTCAGCCGCAACCGCATCCCCGGTTCCAGCAACCCAGTCAATGATGGTTACTGGCGAGACGTCGGAACTCTGGACGCCTATTATGACGCGACCATGGATCTGCGCGCCATCGCCCCCGAACTAGACCTCTACAACCAGGACTGGCCGGTCCGGGCCGACCCGAACAACTGGCCGCCAGCCAAATTCGTCCACAACTCGGAAGGTCGCGTAGGCCAAGCGATCCAGTCGATCGTCTGCGAAGGCTCCATCATCAGTGGCGCCACGGTCATCGACTCGGTGATCGGCACGCGTTGCAAGATCAACAGCTACAGCGAGGTG
>Ga0163144_10018575_pt1 | contig 14045 bp, 11 predicted proteins | sample OliLak19BULKMAT1_FD_123175 | JGI IMG/M metagenome (GOLD analysis project Ga0163144, IMG submission 123175) | Freshwater microbial mat bacterial communities from Lake Vanda, McMurdo Dry Valleys, Antarctica - Oligotrophic Lake LV.19.BULKMAT1 | ecosystem: Environmental > Aquatic > Freshwater >... | reverse complement strand
TGCCGGCGGCTTTGAGCCGTGCGCCGAAGGCCTTGAAGCGGTCGTTGCGGAGCAGTGCATTGGAGGCCATCGTTTAGAGGGTATTGCGGGCGTCGGCGCGTCCGCCCTTGATGGAGCGTTTGCCGTCCCGACGTTGAGGCCGGCGTCGAGGAGGTCGGCGGCGAGGAGTCGGTGTTAACGACCGGTGGCCTCGACGACGACGAGAAGGACCTGATGTTGATGAAGAAGCGCGACGAGTGCGGCGCGTCTTTCGACGGAGTTGTCGACGTGCAGACGCACGCCGATCGGATCGATGTGAAGATCGAGCGTGGCCTTGGCGAAGCGGAGGGCTAGCCCTCCGCCATCAACGCCGGCGACGTTTTTTCCGATCATCTATTCACGTGTCATGGCTACCCTGCCTTGCGGATTCGCACTAAGTCTGGAGGACACCTTCAACCGGCTGTTCGGGTTAAGGCAATCAGGCCCAGGGCGATCAAGCTCCGCGACGGCCTGACCCGCGAGCGGGCGGTCGGGACACGATCGATCTACCCCGATCCTCCAGGCAGGAGCGGTCGGAGTACGTTTCACGGACATACTTCCTTCACGTTGGATTGGAACGGTTACATCATTGTTTGTGAACATATAAGGACGCGGAGAAGGAAGAGATAGGACGAGAGGAAAATACAAAAGTTTGGTTACAGGTTTCACAGACGGACATCGAATAATCACCGGCATTGACTGGTGGAATCGATGACCAGAATTTTTCCTGTCGTCCTATCTCTTCCTCATCCGGGTTCTCTGTGACAAGTGCCTACCAATATTTCCGGCGCGAGCGTTAAATCAATTGGTTACACCCTTATTGTTCGACCGCCATAAAAGGTCGCGCGGTTAAAAAGTCGTTCCGCGCCGGAAGTATTGGCAGACCCCTGTAGCAGGTTCATCACATTTCAGCCAAAAGCGATTCGAATAAGAACTTATCGCGATTGGGACTGATTCACGTGCGACATTCTCCGTACTACGGGCGCCTCGCCCGTGTCTTGTGTTTTTGAGGGAAAAAAAGAAGGGATCTGTTTTTTGTCACGGGCAAGGCGCCCGTGCGACGAAGAACGCCGCGTGTGAATCAATCCCAATCCGTAAGATCATTCGCCACGAAACGTTGAGGAGTGCTAGCCCTTCCGCTCACTCTATGCACGGGCGTTTTGCTCCACCCGTGTTTCCAACTCCGCCGCATCGTCTTACCGTCGATCGCGACGAACAGGCCGGCGGGGTTGCCCGTCAATGCCTTCGTCCACGTATTGAAGCGTTGCTCGAATGCCAACGGATTGCGCATGGTAATAACGCGGTCAAACGTGCCATGTGAGGGGATGCCGTGCGGCAACTCCATGATCGTCTCCAGCTAGTCGAGATTACCACGGCCACACGCCTCGACCGACTCCCAACTGTCCGACCCCCATAGCACCGTCAAGATGGCGAGGCCCGGAATGTTGCTCAACGAGTGCCGCGTGTTAGCCGCCCGGGGGTCGGTAAGGCCTCGAAAAAAAGCGGCAAAGATTGAGTCGCGTGGCCTTCCCTGGGCAAGCTCCTTCGGTACGAGAATAATCAATATTCTGCGAAGCTTCACGACCGATGCGGAGGCCTATCTGCCCCGGAACGATCGCGCCATTCCCAACTCGCGCGGAGCATCAAATGCGAAGGCGCTGACCCGTACGCCCGATTTTGACCGGACACGACTTTAGAAATATGGTCAATTTATTGTGTTGTATGGAAGCTCCGTTCAGACATTAAATTCGTGATGTTAATGTATAACACTACGATAATTTTTTGACACATTCATCAGGGGTGACGTTTACGATGCAGCACTTTAGATTCGGCTGTTTGCTGATCGGATCAACATCGTCACTCGTCGCTTCATTCGGGCTGGCTGATCTGGCCCATAAGTCGTTCCAATGGATTGGACTAAAAACGACACCGGGCGAGATGGATTGTTCTAGCTTTAACTGGCTGAAGGCTCGCCCGCGCGGGCTGGAGATGGCGACGCGTTGGCCGTCCTCTAGGCCAAGTGTCGTCGCGTCTTCGGGATGCATTTGAAGGAAGGGGGACGGATGGTTGTTGTTGAGTTGGGTGACCGTACCGGTCTTGGTCCGCGTGTGCCATTGGCCGATCACGCGACCGGTCGTGAGGAGGAGCGGGAATTGTGCGGTCGGTTGCTCAGGATTATCGAGGTGCGGACGAGCCCAGAATTTTGCGCGCCCACCGGCGCGATGAAACTGGAAGTCTTGATATCGACGTGCAGTCGACTTGCCCATCAAAGGAAACGGCCATTGCTGCGGACCTTTTTCGCGCAGTAGCTTGTGATACAAGCCGCTTTGGTCATTGGGCCGGCCTGCTGTCGAGCGGGCGAACTCGTCGAAAATCTCCTCGGCCGTCTGGAAGCCAATGCCCTTTTCGAATCCCAGCGCACGACCCGTCTCGCGCACCCACCACCAATCCGGCTTCGCGTCGCCCGGCGGTGCAGCAACAGGCTGCATGAGCGTGACGCACCGTTCACTGTTGCAATAAGTGCCCTCCGATTCCAGGTTGACTGCGCCGGGAAAAAGAACATGCGCGAAACGGGATGTTTCCGTCGGGTAGTACGCATCCTGGACGATGACCAGTTCTGCCCGCTCAAGACCGTCACGGACGCGGGACAAGCGAGGCATGGTGGCAGCGGGATTGGAACCGATAATCCAGATGGCTTTGAGTTCACCCGTGGACAATGCGTCGAACATCCGTACGGCGTCGTAACCGACCTGTGAGGGTAAATGGCCCGGGGATAATCCCCAGAAGCTTTCCATCTGCTGGCGATGATCAGCGTCGGCGACAAAACGGTATCCGGGCAGGGTATGCCCCATGTAACCACAGTCGCGGCCACCCATCGCATTGGGCTGGCCGGTCAAGCTGAACGGGCCACAACCTGGCCTCCCGATTTGCCCGAGGGCCAAATGCAAGTTGCATATCGCATTGGTGTTGAACGTTCCTTGGATGCTCTGGTTAGCACCCATCGTCCAGAACGTGATGAGTTTCGACGCCTGGCCGAGAATGTCGGCGGCTCTTTGAAGCAGGGATTCGTCGATCGAGCATATCGTGGCGACCCACTGCGGTGAGTATTGATCGAGCATCGCATCGAGTTCTGCCCACCCTTCTGTGTGCGCCTCGACGAACGCGCGATCGAGTCGGCCGCGCTCTCGAAGCAGATGAAGAAGACCGTTCAAAAGCGCCAGGTCTGTTCCGGGTTTGGCAGGGATGTGGAGATGAGCCGCTTCTGCGGTGAGCGTGCGGCGCGGGTCAACGACAATGCACTCGGCTCGGTTCTTGTCGATCCGCGCCTTCACCCGCTCGAATGTGACCGGATGACACTCGGCTGCGTTCGAGCCGACAAACAGAAACGTATCGGCTAGTTCGATGTCCGCGTAACACGTTGGAGGGCCATCGCTTCCGAGGGACAGGTTCATACCGCTGGCGGCGCTGCTCATGCAGAGACGGCTGTTAGAGTCGACGTGTGGCGTGCGGAGGCACGCCCGCGCGAATTTAGCGGCGAGATATTGAGCTTCAGTCTGTAGCTGCCCGGACAGGTAAAATGCAACGGACTGTGGACCGTGGGCGTCGATGATGCGGCGCAAATGAGTCGCAGCGTGATCAATCGCCTGGCCGACGGGTACAACCTGTGGTCGGGTCGATCCAGTTTCCCGGATCATTGGATATCTCAAACGCGTGCTCACGTTTACGGTTTGTGCAACGGTAGCGCCTTTTTGACAAATGCGCCCGAGATTGGCGGGGTGAAGTGGGTCAGGCCTGACGCGCAGAATCTTTTTGCCGTCGGTTGTTGCGATCAATCCGCAGCCGACACCGCAGTAAGGACATAGGGTTTTGACATCTCTGGTCATGAAACAAAATGGCTCAGTAGACGTCGCGGCAATAGCGCTTTGCCTTCGCAAGATCGGTTACGAATTTATAAGCAGCGTCGGCATTCAGCCCGCCATGCGTCACAGCGATCTGCTTGAGCGCGTCATCCACATCAATGGCCATTCGCTTGGCGTCGCCGCAGACATAAAAATGCGCGCCTCCCTGCAGCCATTTCCAGAGTTCCGCGCCTTGCCGGGCCATGCGATGCTGCACGTACACCTTTTCGTCCTGATCGCGAGAAAACGCGGTGTCCAGACGCGACAGTGTGCCTTCGCTGAAATATTTCTCCAGCTCGTCTTGGTACAGAAAATCAGTGTCGCGCTTTTGATCGCCGAAAAACAGCCAGTTTTTGCCGGTCGCGTTGGTGGCTCGGCGTTCCTGAAGAAACGCCCGGAACGGCGCGATGCCCGTACCGGGGCCGACCATGATGATCGGAGTCTTACCATCGACGGGAGGTCGGAAGCCGTGAGATTTGTTGACGAACACCCGCGCGCGCAAACCGGGCGACAACCGTTCGGCCAGGAACGTCGACGCGACGCCCTTGCACTGCCGGCCGCGCGGGTTGAGAAAACGGACGATGCCCACCGTCAAATGCACCTCACCCGGGTGCGCCTTGAGCGACGAAGAGATCGAATACAGTCTAGGTTGAAGCGGGGCAAGGGATGCGACGAACGCACCGACCGACGGCTTGGCGCTGGTATACGTGTGAAGGAGATCGAGCGGTTCAAATCCCTCCGGCGCGCTCTCTGAATCATTGGCCATCGCCCTCAGTTTCACCAACTGGTCTGGATCGGTCGCGACCGATCCGAGCAGCGACAATAGTTCGTCAGTGACTTTCGTGATCGAACAATGCCGCGTGAGCGCGTCACGCAGCGAGCATGACACGCCGCCGGTAAGCGTCACCGGTTCGTCGGAGTCCGCGTCAAGCTCGTCGATCAGCCAGGTCACGTTGTCATGACAGTTTTCCGGATAAACTCCCAACGCATCACCGACTTCGTAGTCGATCCCACTGCCGCGCAGGTCGAATGAGACGAAGCGGGTGTCCTTGGCGCTGGCGCCACGCGTCAACGGCTTGCATTCGATCAGTGGCGCCGCGAACGGGTTGTTCCGGTCGAACGAAGCGGACTTCTTTGGCGCGGGAGCCGATGCAAAAGGAGCGGCCGCGGCGACGGGCGTAGGCGCTTGCGCCAGCAACTCTTTCAGTTTTTTCGACGTTTCTCTCCCGCCGGGCGAGCATTTGGTCAGGTCTTTTTCCTGTCCGTTGGCAATGGCTTCGGAATACGTCTTGCACAAATAACCGCACGCGCCGCAGTCGAGTTGCGCCATCGCAGCCATCAACTTCCGCGCCGGCGGCTTGTCTTCGGCCAGCTTCAACCGCTCGGCGATCGACAACGCCGGGTCGTGCCACGGAAAATCCTCTTCAACCTCCGACACATCGGCCGCTTGCGGCTTTGCCTCTCCAGAGGCCCCGCTGAGCGCTGCACCGATAGTCACGGGTCGCCCGTTCAATAGACCCGCAAAAAAGCCGTTGAGCCACGCGCGCTGCTCGGGCGTGAACGGCGCACTGTCGGGAAGGACCGGAATGTGTGTGATAGTCTGGGTCATGAGTTCATGCCTCCATCGCCTGTGATGAGAAAATTTCACGCAAGGCTTCGATGGTGTTTCGCCTGACGAACTGACTGAAGAATTCCGAAGAATCCTGTCGCGACGACAGATAACCGCGCAGGATCTGTTCGATGGTCCGCGGTAACTCGGTCGCAGCCACATCGTTGAACAGTTCTCGGCCGATCGCCTGGTTCGAGCCGTACCCGCCGCCGACGAAGACGTGATAGCCTTCGATCGCCTCCTCGCCGATCTTCGTGCCGATCATCCCGATGTCGCCGATGAAATGCTGGGCGCAACTGTTATGGCAGCCGGTCAGGTGAATGTTGACCGGCACGTCGAGCAACAGTTTCGATTCGACATACTGGGCGACCATCATCGCATGTTTCTTGGTGTCAGAGGCGGCGAACTTGCAACCCGCGCTACCGGTGCAGGCGACGAGGCCCGCGCGCACGCTCGACGCCGAATAGTGCAGGCCCGCATCGAGCAACGCCTGCCGCACGGCGTCGGTGTTTTCGTCGCGAATGTCGGAAATCAATAGGTTCTGCCAGACGGTCAGTCGAATCGTCCCACTTCCATACAAGTCGGCGATTGTGCAGACAATGCGCATCTGGTCGCACGTCATCCGGCCGACGGGCAGGACGACGCCGACATAGCTCAGACCAGCCTGCTTTTGCGGGTGAAATCCGATATGGCCCTGCGCATCAAACGTCGGCCGGGCGTCACAATGGTCGAGCAGGAACCGGCGAAGCGCGATGCCTTTGGGCAGGTGTTTTTCAACCTCTTTGATGAAGCCGTCGAACCCCATCCGGTCGAGCACGTACTTAAGCCGCGACTGGCGGCGGTCGGTCCGGTCACCGTGCTCAATGAAGGCCTTGACGATCGCGGCGGCGACGGGGACGCATTCGGATTCGGTCAGAAGGATGCCCGTATCTCGCGCAAAATCCTTGTGACCGGTGATGCCGCCGAGGGTGAGTCGGAAGTAGATGCCGGGGGCGACGGACTCGTTACCCATCGCGACGCGCACGGCGGTGAAGCCGATGTCGTTCGTATCTTCAAGTGCGCTGATTTTTCCGCCCCCGTCAAAGGCGATGTTGAACTTGCGGGGAAGGCCGTACATCTCGCGATGATTGAGGATGTAGTGGTGCATCTGCCGCGCCAGTCGGCGCGTGTCGATCAACTCCTGTGGGTCGATGCCGGCCGTCGGGGATGCGGTGACGTTGCGGATGTTGTCCGCGCCGGCACCGCGGTTGATGATGCCCAGGTCGTGCAAACCCGTGAGAACGTCGACGGTATGTTTCGGACCGATCTGCCTGATTTGCAGGTTCGCCCGAGTCGTGACGTCGGCGAAGCCTCCGCCGAAATCTTGCGCCAGTGTCGCGATGCCGCGCATCTGATGCGTCGACATGATACCGGCGGGAATGCGCAGACGGCACATGAACGAATCCTGCGCCGGGGCGACATAAAACATCCCCTGAAACTTGATCATGAAGACGTCGGTCCCACTGGGAAACCGTGCGTCACGGGCGTGTTCGAGCACCATGTCCCACGTGTCCAGGCCGTTCAATTTTCGCTTGGCCATTTCCTCGGGCGTTAGCTTTTTGCCGGCGTCGAGATCGCGGTCCTGCGCCGCGCGACCGAAGTCGGCGAGCGACGTTTCCTCACCCGGCCGTTTGCGTTCTTCGGTAATCCCGAGCGTGGCGGTGAACGTCGCGCCGCCTTGAAGCACTTTCAATGACCGACCCAGCCCGCTCCCGGCGGCGAAGCCGTCGAGGTAGTTGGTCTGGTCCGGGGTGAAAGCGTTCGTATTCATCGCCACGCTCATAAAAATGGCCGCCGGGAAAGGCTGCGACACCTGTCCCGGTCGGCCGGGGCACGACCGTTCAAAACGTGTAGCTGACGGCGACATAGACGAAGTCGATGTCTTCGCTCGGGCCTGTTTCCTGCAGGAAGTCTCCTGCAAAGAAGTGACTGTAGCCCACATACGCAGACAGGTGACGGTCGATCTGCCAGGTCAGAAGTAGATCAACTTCATTGCCGACAAACGCCGCATCACTCGCCCCCGCGGAACGCTGTACGGCACCGGAGGCGTTATAAAGCGCGTCGCTGTTGTTTTGACGCCAGAACGCGTGAAACTCTCCACGAAGTGCGAGCTTCTTCGCGTACTTCGCATTGCTGAGCAGCGTCAGGTCAACACCCGGATGCACATCGACAATATTCTGCCGACCGACGACATCAATGTAGCCAAAGTAAAGATGACCGAGTGGGAACAACTGATTGAAGGTTCCGCGGTCCGGATTGGTGGGGTCGCTATCACCGCTGGCGGCGTCGAAACCGGCAAACAGGCGCGGGGTGAGCGTGACATCGACAAACGTGTAGCCTGCTTCGGTTGCGACGGACCAGGCACTAATGTCGCCGATTCCGGCTTGGCCGAATTGATAGTCAAGCTCGACGTCGACATCAAACGGCTTGGGCGCGCTGCTAAAGCGCGTGCCGACCGTATAGATATCGGCGTCTGTAGTACGTAGGTCATTGCGCTGTTGATTGAGCGCAAAACCGTACAGTTCAAGTTTGGTATTGGCGGCCTTCCCGAACGTGCCGGGCAGGCCGATGGTGTGATACACGCCGGCAAAACTCTGGTCGCCGTCGCCGTCGTTGAGTTGCTCGTTGTTGACGATGATCGGACGCACCCAGAAGAAATCGAGCGTCTGGTTGCTCTGCGTCAGGACGAACGATCCCTTAACGCCCTCGAACGTGCGGCGGACGTTGGTCCAATCGAGCGGGGAGATCAGGCGTTGTGCGCCGTAGATCAAATCCTGTCGCCCGGTGCGGAGCGTGAAGGAGTCCTTATTAGAAAAAGGGAGCCTGACATCAAAAAATGCCTGTTGAATATCCATTTCGTCAGAATCGCTCGGGCGCAGTCCGCCGACGCGGTCATCGATCATGGCGCTTTTGCCTTGAACAAAAGTGCGGAAGTTTTGACCGATGTGAAGGACGGCATGGGCGAGCAGACGCGTGAGGTAGTATCCGTCGTTGTCATCGGGAACGCCGCTGAAGTTCTGCCCGTTGATGAGTTCATAGCGTTCACGCACCTGGCCGCCAAGCGAGAGATAGACGTCACCTTTTTCGTTCAGTGGGATGTACTTGATAGGGTCGAACGGGTCGGCTTTGCCGGAGACATTTTTGAGATACGAATAGTTCTCATTCCACCGTACGGGCGTAAACGCGGGCGGAGTGACCGCTTTCGGAACCGGGGCGGTGGATTGGGCATAACTCGCGCCGCCGAGCGCGACTAAAACGACTGCGGAGAGAAGTTGAACTGTACGTTTCATCGAATCAGACCTTTCGTGTGGCATCGCCGTCGCAGGGACGATGCGGGTTATTCGAATCGTGCCTAAATTGCTCGTTCCCTCACGCGGGTGAAAGTTCAAGCGGTAAATCATTTTCGTGGTGTCTGTTTGCATCCACTACGGCTGAAACAGGTTTGGCGGGCTTATGTCCCTGTTCTTCGAGGAAGCCAATCATCCGATCACGGCAGGTGTAATAGTCAGGATGTTCCAACACTCGGGCGCGATCACGCGGACGCGGAAATGGAACGTCTAGGATTTCGCCAACGGTCGCCGCCGGTCCGCTGGTCATCATGACGACACGGTCGGAGAGGAACAGAGCCTCATCGACATCGTGTGTGACCATGAGTGCGGTCTTGCGATCTTGGGTCCAGAGGTCAATCAGGACTTGTTGCAATTCATAGCGCGTCAAGGAATCGAGCATGCCGAACGGCTCGTCGAGGAGCAGCATTTTGGGATCGAGTGCGAATGCCCGCGCAATGCCTACGCGCTGTCGCATTCCGCCGGACAATTGCGGCGGATGCTTGTGCAACGAGTCCCCAAGTCCGACGAGTTCGAGATAGTACTTGGCAATTGCTTCGCGTTCTGCCCGCGATTTTCGCGGTAAAATCTGGTCGATCCCGAGTTGAACGTTTTGGAGTGCTGTCATCCACGGCAGCAGGCAGGGTGCCTGAAACACCACGCCGCGATCCGGTCCCGCGCCGCGCAATTCCTTCTCGGCCAAGATCATCACCCCCGATGTCTTGTCCGACAGTCCGGCGACGATTGAAAGCACGGTTGACTTACCGCATCCGCTGTGGCCGATCAGACTGACAAATTCGCCTTCGCGCAGACACAGGTCGAAATCCGTCACGATCACCGCCGGGCCTTTTGGTGACGGATAGGTTTTATTCAGCTTCCAGATTTCAAGGTATTTGTTCACGCGTACCCTCCCATGCTGAGGATGGCCGGTGAACTGACGTCCGCGGGCGCGATGTTCATGGGCTTGCTGGCGTTCTGGTGTCGTTTGCCAGGCCCTAGCAGCCAGCCGATGACGTCTTTACGAATGTGTCGAAAGCGCGGATCGTGGTTCAGCGTTTTGCGATCGCGCGGGCGTGGAATGTCGACCGTAAATGCGGGTCCGAATGTCGCGTCGGGGCCCATGCTGAGTGGAATGATTCGGTCGGCCAGCAGAATTCCTTCGTCGACGTCGTTAGTAATCAGGACGACCGTTTTCTTATCCGCCTGCCAGATGCGTTCAATTTCGTCCTGGATGTTGGCTCGCGTCAGGGCATCAAGGGCGCTAAGTGGTTCATCAAGCAACAGAATCTGCGGGTCCAGCGCCAGACCGCGTGCCACCGACACGCGTTGTCGCATTCCACCCGAGAGTTCGCTCGGTTTTTTATGCGCCGCGTGCGCCAAGTTCACCATGGCGATGCATTTAAGCGTATGAGCTTTCTGGTCCGCGCGCGACAAGTGCGGAAACCGCTGGACCACTGCCAAATGGACGTTGTCAAAAACGGTCATCCAAGGCAGGAGCGAGTAATTCTGAAAAACCAGGGCACGGTCGGGGCCGGGCTTCGTGACGGGCTTCCCGTCGACGATGACGCTACCCGAATCAGGCATGATCAGCCCCGCGATAAGCGACATGAGCGTCGTTTTGCCCGCGCCGCTATAACCTACGATCGCCACAAATTCGCCGCGTTCGACGGAGAGGGACAGGTTCGACAGCACGCGCGTTCGCGACGCGCCACGGCCGTACGATTTGTAGATGTTGTTCAGCTCAAGAAACGGCATGAGCTTGGCTCCGTTTTTCAGGGCGTACGAAGGACACGATGTGGCGCACGGTGGTCGGGAAATTCAAGACAAGGTCAATGTTCTTCTCGACCACGCTCATCAGTCGGTCGAGCAGAAACCCGACGACGCCGATGATCAGAATAGACATAATCATTGATCCGTAGTCGTCAGCGTTGTAGCTGTCATTGACGAAGAAGCCGATGCCCGCTTTTCCCGACAGCATTTCACAAGCGACAATGACGAGCCACGCGATACCGAGGCTGAGTCGAAAGCCGGTGAACATGTAGGGAAGTGCGGCCGGAAGCTGGATTTTGGTGAAGGTCTTGAACCGACCCAATTGCAGTACTTTTGCAACGTTCAGATAGTCCTGCGGGATCGCCCGTACGCCAACGGCGGTGTTCATGACCGTGGGCCATAGCGAGCAGATGCCGATGGTAAGAATGCACTGCCACGTCGTTGCGTCGGCACCGGCGTAGTAAGTCTTTTTAACCGACACCATGATCACGCCTGCCAGCGGATACCAGGCCAGCGGTGAGACGGGGCGCAAGATCTGAAAGATCGGGTCAAAGCACTTCGTGAATAATTTGCTCCCGCCGAGCATAAAACCGATCGGGACGGCGACGACGAGTGCGGCGAGATATCCCTTCATGACTAGCCCGAGTGATTGCAGCGCGAGCAGTCCTAGTCCGTCAACTCCTTGTTCCTCATCGTGGCTGAACGGCGCGACCAGATACTTCGCACTGGCGCGCACTGTGTCGGCGGGGTTGGGCAGGATGCTGCGCTTGGCCTTGGAGTCGTACGTGAGCGCGCTGGCAGCGCACCACAGGATCAGACAGACGCTGATTCCCACCAGCGGAAGGAGGACCAAGTCTATGATGGATTGAATGACGCGGTCTTTCATAATTTCACGCCTTCATGGAATGGATCGCAAAGCCGTTCAGATATTCCTCCGGCTTCGTGGGATCGAAGGTGATGCCGTCGAAGAGGGTTTCGGGCGTGTTATCAAGCCCGCCGTGGACATAGCCGATTTCCTTCATTGCTGCTTCGTACAGATCGGTGCGCATCACGGTTTTAGCGACGCCGGCATAGTCAACTTCGCCGGTGATCATGCCCCAGCGCTTGAGTTGCGTGAGCCACCAGATCGCGTACTTGGGTTGGGGGAAGTTGCAGTTGCGCTTCGAGAAGATCATGTAGTTCTCGTCTTGCTTTGACCGACCGTCGCCGTAATCGAGTTTGCCCAGAAGTCGGCCGAGGATGAGTTCCTTCGGGCACTTGATGTAAGCGTCGCGGCTGACGATTTCGCATTGCTCAGGGCGGTTATTCAGGTCGTCGAGCCAGACGCTGGCTTCGTGGAGCGCTTTCAGGACCGTCTTGACCGTACGCGGGTTTTGGTCTGCAAATTCCTGTGTGAAGGCACATACTTTTTCCGGATGATCCTTCCAGAGGTCTTGAGTAGTGGTAGCCGTGAAACCAACATCATCCGCGATAGCCCGGGCGTTCCAAGGTTCGCCGACACAGTAGCCGTCCATTTTGCCGACCTTCATGTTGGCGACCATCTGTGGCGGGGGGATGGTGATGAGTTTCACATCCTTGTCCGGATTTATTCCACCGGCGGCGAGGTAGTAACGCATCCACATCGCATGCGTACCGGGTGGGAACGTCATGGCGAACGTAAGCGGCTCGCCTTTGGCCTTGGCGTCGTCTACGTACGGTTTGAGCGACTTCGGGTCGGCGCCTACTTTTCCCTTAAGATCATTCTTGAGCGTAATGGCCTGGCCATTCCGGTTGAGTAGCCAAGGCACGACCATCGGCTTTGGTGTTCCCCCACCGACACCAAGAGTGGCAGCGATCGGCATGCCGATGAGCATGTGCGTACCCTGCGTGTCACCCTTGACCAACGCATCACGAATCGCCGCCCACCCGGCGGGTTTGATGACCGTGCTCTTGATTCCATACTTCTTGAACATCCCTTTTTCGTGAGCGATGACGATGGGGGAACAGTCGGTCAGCGCGATCATGCCAAAGGTAAGATCCGTGACTTCCGGCGCGTCGTCGGAGGCATAAACGCTTCCGATCCAGCCCTTCGGCATCGCGGCGAGCATCGCACCGGCGGCGCTGAGCTTGAACAGCTTACGGCGCGTGACGACGGGAGAGGGTGTTGTATTGACGCTGTGGATCATTTGGAAACTCCGTGTGATTCGGTCAAAACTGTTCTTAACGAAATTACATTTGATGAAAGGGTTTCGGTGGTTGGTTCAAATGAGCCGCTACGCAGGCGCATCGGCGGCGCGTCACTGCCCGGGCAGTTCATACCCATGGATGCGGCGGCAATGCGATACCAGCGGGAGTTCGCACACTTACCGGCGACTTGCTTAACATTGACCGGAGTGGTCAGGTGATTCCAGCGACGCATCTGAGCAATCAGCCAGGCCGAGTGTGTCTGGCTTGGGAACGTGGTGGACGGGGCGAAGCTCCGCAGGCGCCAGTCGGTCGGACGGATCATCCGACGGGAGGTCGTGGAACCGAACGTGAACGATTTTTCCAGGTCAAGGCTTGCCCGCATGACTTCCACGGGTGTGTCGATGTATTGGGGCTTGGCCAACATTTCAGCCAGTTGCGGATTGTTCGAATCATCGTCGCAAAAGGCGCACGCCCGAAGAATCGCACGGATCATCGGAACCAGCAGATCGCCATGGCGGTCGGCCCAGCAATTTGAAACGGCCAGAATTTTTTCCGGGTGCATCGGGACGAGATCGGCCGTGACCGCGACGATGCGAGCGTCGCTGGTTTGGACGGCGAGCGTGTTCCATGGTTCACCAGAGCAAAATCCGTCTAATTGGTTGCTTCCCAGCAGCGTCGCCATTTGCTGCGGCGGAAAGACGCGTAGACGCACGTCGTGGTCAGGATCGATACCGGAGGTGGCGAGCCAGTCGCGGAGCAGATAATGGTGCATCGAGCAGCTAAAAACATGGGCAAAGACCAGTGCCTCATGCCGGGGATCACGTTTGAGGAAGTCGGATAACGTCGTGCCCGAGATCACGCCGGACTGGGCCAGGCGTTTGCTAACAGTGATTGCATTCCCACCACTCCCAAGGTTCATGACAGAGGTGAGCGGTTCGGCGAACCAGTCGCGACCGAGCTGGCTGAAAAGGGGCATACCGACAAGTGCGTGGGAGGCATCGAGTTGTCCGTAGGTCAGTTTGTCTCGCACGTTACCCCACCCGAGCTGCCGTTCAAGCTCGACCCGTAAGCCTTCGTCGGCAAAATAACCGTTTTCAAACGCGACGATCAGCGGGGCGGCATCAACGAGCGGCACGAAGCCGAGGTGGAGCGATTTCCCGGTGATCGAGTGGGGTTGTGTTTGATTCGAGCGCACGCCGGTCCTTACTGGAAGTCGCC
>Ga0163144_10018574_pt1 | contig 14046 bp, 11 predicted proteins | sample OliLak19BULKMAT1_FD_123175 | JGI IMG/M metagenome (GOLD analysis project Ga0163144, IMG submission 123175) | Freshwater microbial mat bacterial communities from Lake Vanda, McMurdo Dry Valleys, Antarctica - Oligotrophic Lake LV.19.BULKMAT1 | ecosystem: Environmental > Aquatic > Freshwater >... | reverse complement strand
TGCTGTAACAACACCTTCACATCCTGCCTGGCGGATATCTGATAAACTTACCGGGTCATTTGGCCCGTACCACCTCATAGTTTGATGCATCAACATAGTTCATTCGTTTGTGCAAATTTACTTCGCATCAACCAAGGACCGGAAATAAAATTTTATTTATAATTACGAAAATTGGATTCAATTATATAAACCGGTTAATGATATTCTCCAGGTATTCCTGTTTGCCGCTGCGAACAGCAGGCTCGCCGTTTTCTAATGCATATGCTCTCAAGTCTTCTAACGACAGTTTGCCTTCTTCAAATTCTTTTCCTTTTCCACTGTCGAAAGAAGCGTAGCGATCTGTTCTGAATTTTTTATAATCAGATTTCTGTAATACTGCATCAGCAATCAGGAGTGAGCGTGCAAACGTATCCATGCCGCCGATATGTGCATGGAAGAGATCTTCAGGATCGGTGCTGTTTCTGCGGATCTTTGCATCAAAGTTGATACCACCACCCGCAAGCCCACCTGCTTCAACCACTACAAGCATTGCTTCTGCCAATTCATTTACATTATTAGGGAACTGATCAGTATCCCAACCATTTTGATAATCGCCACGGTTTGCATCCATTGAACCAAGCATACCTGCATCCGCAGCTACCTGTAACTCATGCTGGAATGTATGACCAGCTAGTGTTGCATGGTTTACTTCAATATTAATTTTGAAATCATTCAACAAATCGTACTTACGTAAAAAGCCAATTACTGTTTCACAATCATAATCGTATTGATGTTTACTTGGCTCACAAGGTTTGGGTTCAATAAAGAAAGTTCCTTTAAAACCATTCTTGCGTGCATAATCTTTTGCTGTGTGTAAGAAACGGGCAAGATGTTCCTTCTCCCGTTGCATATTGGTATTGAGTAAACTCATGTAACCTTCACGGCCGCCCCAGAATACATAATTCTCTCCACCTAATGCAATGGTTGAATCCAATGCAGCTTTCACTTGTGCAGCACCGTGAGTAAGCACATGAAAATCAGGATTGGTAGCTGCACCATTCATGTATTTGCGGTTAGAAAATAAATTAGCTGTTGCCCAAAGCAGTTTTACACCACTTGCTTTTTGCTTTTCAGCAAAATATTCAGTAATGGCTTGCAAACGACGATCGTTTTCATTTACATCATTGGTATAATCAATTGCATCTACATCATGGAAGCAATAAAAAGGCAGGTTTAATTTGGTGATGAATTCAAACGCAGCATCTGCTTTGTCTTTTGCACGTTCTACTGCATCTGTTTTTTTATCCCAGGGAAAAATATGTGTTGGTTCGCCAAAAGGATCCGCACCACTACCTACAAAGCTGTGCCAGTAAGCACACGCAAAACGTAACCACTCTTTCATACTCTTTCCTCGCACCATCCTGTTTTCATCGTACCAACGAAACGCCAATGGATTATCTGTTTCTGTTCCTTCAAATTTAATTGGCGGAACACCTTTGAAAAATTCTGTCTGTCCTGTTACTACTGTCATTGTTTGTTTTTTTTAGCAGCTGCTGTTACAGCTCAATTAATGAAATGAACATTATTTTATTAGCCGAGTTGTTTTTGTAACAACTCATTCCATTTCCTATACAGTGCATCGTATTGTTGTGTTGTACCATCCGGTTCAATTACAGCCAATGGCTGATTTTTTGCAAATGCCTCTTTCGCATGGGCATAAATACCAGCGCCAATTCCTGCGCCAATTGCAGCGCCCACACTACCATCACAATTATGCAACTCTACCGGTATGTTCAATGTATTCACAAATGCCTTTATGAATACATCGCTCAAAAACATATTGGCTTTGCCGGCACGTATTACAGATGGATTCATGTTATTCTCCCGCATAATATCCAACCCATAACGGAATGCAAAAGCAATGCCTTCCTGTGAAGCACGGTAAAGATGAGCGTTTGTATGAATGTTGAGATCAAGTTGCTGTAGATGTGCGCCTGCTATTTTATTTTCCAGCATTCGTTCTGCACCATTGCCGAAAGGGAGAATAAACAAACCATCGCTACCAATTGAAACAGTTGCTGCTGCCTCATTCATTTGTTGATAAGATGGATTGCCCGTACTGTTTTTCATCCATCTATTAAGAATACCTGTACCGTTAATGCAAAGCAAAACACCAATTCTTTTTTGTGCAGCGGTATGATTTACATGTGCAAAGCTATTGATCCGTGATTGCGGATCGAAGGTTAACTCATCACTAACACCATAAATCACACCACTTGTACCCGCTGTTGCAGCTACTTCCCCGGCTTCAAGCACATTTAAGGATAAGGCATTGTTTGGTTGATCACCTGCTTTATATGTAACAGGGATGCCGGGTTTTAATGCAAGTGAAGATGCAATATGTTCATTCAGCAAGCCATGCTCTGCAAACACATTTTTAAGAGCAGGAATAAATGATCGCTGAAAACCGAAGTAATCAAACACATCATCTGACAATTCATTGTTTACAAAATCCCAAAATACCCCTTCTGATAATGCAGAAATACTTGTTGTTGCTGATCCTGTTAATTGCAAAGCAATATAATCACCCGGCAACATTACTTGATTGATACGTTCATAAACATCCGGTTCATTTTGTTTTACCCATGCCAGTTTACTTGCAGTAAAATTCGCTGGTGAGTTTAATAAATGCTGTAATGATTTTGACGGACCAATTGCATCGAATGCTTTGTTGCCAATTTCTACTGCACGGCTATCGCACCAAATAATGCTGTCTCGTAATACATTGCTGCTTTTATCAACAATCACCAATCCATGCATCTGGTAAGAGATACCAATTGCAGCAATATCTTTTGGATTATACTTTTGGGTTGCATTTGCTTTCAGAATTGCCTGTTGTGTATGCTCCCACCACATGGCAGGACATTGTTCGGCCCAGCCGGGTTGTTTCGAAATAATTTCTGACTCCGTTTCGGGCCACGATACAGAAACCATACGCTGTTGCGATTGCGCATCAACAACGGACACTTTGACAGATGAAGTACCAATATCTATTCCTAATAACAACATGCCTAAATGTACATTTTTTTGTTTTTAAAAGAGGGGGAATGAGAAAACATCCCCCCGTTGCTGATTATGACTCTAAACAAACTAACATTAGTAAAAGAATTATTGACCTTTTAGTCCTTGCAGGAAACCGCCATATGAAGATTTTTATTGTAATCATTATCGTATAACAATGGGAATTCTTTACCACTATTCGACAACCAACTGTTAGCATCATTTACTCCCAAACAGTAATGCCTGCCGTTGTACTGCTGGTAGAAGCGAAGGCTTATACCTATGCTTGCTATTTTGCTGAGAAAAAAAATAAATGGAAACTTGTGAAAGAAGGAGTAGATGCATCTTTTCTCAGCACGAAAGTAGCAGGGGGCTTTGGGGGAAGTTTGTTTGCGTTATATGTCACCATCTAACGGTAATGCAACTACTCAACTGCCAGTTATGATTGGTTTGCATACAAAGGCGATGATGATGGGTTAAAAAAGTGATGGCGACTTGGTTGCTGAAAGAAAAAAACACAAAAAAGATGCACAACTGACAATATAGTTGATAATTGAATTTTAATAAATAGTTTTAGATATAATACAAAAACCAAAAACTTACATGAAATCTTTTCTTGCAATCATTTCTGAGGGTTGCCTGCTTCCCCATTTACAACAGATAAATAATGTATTCATGAAAAAAGCGTTTTCTTTTTTTAACTTCAGGCATCCTGCATGGCATAAAGAACGATGGCAAAGGTTTATGCTCTTATTTCGCTTTCAGATTTGAATAACCAATAATAAAAAAATATGAATGATCATCATCAATCCCGAAGAAAATTCTTGTATAATCTTGGTCTTGCAGGATTAAGTATTCCAATCATTTCTGCCAATGCAAAATGCAATGATGAAACATCAAACAAACAGATAATGAAACAAAAACAGGAAGGCAAACTCGGTATTGCCCTGGTTGGCTTGGGTGGTTATGCAAACGGACAACTGGCGCCTGCATTACAACAAACGGAGCATTGCTATCTCGCAGGTATTGTAACAGGTACCCCCTCTAAAGCAATTGCATGGAAAGAAAAATACAATCTTCCTGAAAAGAATATTTACAATTACGAGAACTACGATTCAATTAAAGACAATCCAGATATTGACGTCATATATATAGTGCTGCCGAATAATATGCATGCAGAATATACCATTCGTGGAGCAAAGGCAGGCAAACATATCATCTGTGAAAAACCAATGGCCATCACTGTTGCAGATTGTGATCGTATGATTGCTGCCTGCAAAGAAGCCGGCAAACAATTGTCAATTGGCTACCGTTTACATTTCGATCCATACAATCTGGAAATGAAACGATTGGGTCAGCAGAAAATATATGGTGAAATTAAAAAGATCAGTTCCGGTTTTTCATTTGTTGCTCAGAAAGGAATCTGGCGGCTCGATAAAAAAATGGCAGGTGGCGGGCCATTAATGGATCTCGGCATTTACTGTATGCAGGGCATCATGTACACAACAGGTATGGAACCCGTTGCAGTAACAGCTCAAACATTTCCTATAAGCGATCCTGAAAAATTCATTGCTGTAGAAGAAACGTTGGCATGGCAAATGGAAATGCCGAATGGGTTGATTGCAGAATGCCGCACCAGTTATTCAGAAAGCAGTAACTTCCTCAAAGCGGAAGCAGAAAAAGGGTGGTTTGAATTGCAACCTGCGTTTAATTATTCAGGATTAAAAGGCAACACATCAAACGGAGCAATGGATTTTCCAAAGCTTTCGCAACAGGCAAAACAAATGGATGCATTTGCACTGTCAATTAAAAACAAACAACAAAGCATTGTGCCGGGTGAAATGGGCAGAAGGGATGTGAAAATCATTGAAGCCATTTATCAAGCAATGAAAACAGGGAAAAGAGTGATGTTGTGAATCCTGAATGGTCAATGGTGAATAACCAATGATGAAAATTGAATACTGAATTGTGAGCACTTTGGCAACCAGGCATCCCTTCCCCGGAGGGGCAAATAACAGCATAACTGAACATAGTACATTGTAGTGGGTTGTGCTGAATAGAATTTCAGAACGTACAAGTGTGATTAATCTTTTCTTTCAATGAAAGAAAAGATTAAAAGAACAAGTTCGCAACAAAAGTTTACTAGTAGTACAACAGTTAAGTACAAAAAAGCAAAACGCATGTCACAAAAACTCCGCAGCCAGGATTGGTTTGGCCGCAAAGACAAAGACGGAATTATTTATCGCAGCTGGATGAAGAACCAAGGCATGCCCAACGATATGTTTGATGGCAGGCCTGTGATTGGCATTTGCAATACGTTCAGTGAACTGACTCCTTGTAATGCACATTTTCATAGTCATGCAGAAGCTGTAAAGAAAGGGGTGTTGGAAGCCGGTGGCTTTCCAGTTGAATTTCCGATCATGAGTTTGGGTGAAACATTGCTGAAACCAACAGCGATGTTGTTTCGCAATTTGGCGAGTATGGATGCAGAAGAAAGTATTCGTGGCAATCCGATTGATGGAGTGGTACTATTAACAGGCTGCGATAAAACAACTCCATCAACAGTAATGGGTGCAGCGAGTGTGGGTTTGCCAACCATCGTTGTTCCCGGTGGAGCAATGCTGAATGGACGATATAAAGGGCAAACCATTGGAAGTGGTACGCATGTATGGAAGTTTGATGAAGACATGAAGATGGGAAACATGACGCAGGAAGAATGTGAGTTAGCAGAAAGTTGTATGAGTAGAAGTATTGGTCATTGTATGACGATGGGCACTGCAAGTACCATGGCAGTAATGGTTGAAGCATTGGGACTAACATTGAGTGGAGCCTCTGCTATTCCTGCTGCCGATTCAAGAAAAAAACAAATGGCACAGTTGAGCGGCAGAAGAATTGTAGAGATGGTGAAAGAAAATTTAACCATCGATAAAATATTAACGAGGGAAGCATTTGAAAATGCAATAAAAGTAAATGCAGCCGTGGGTGGTTCATCGAATTTTATTATTCACCTCACAGCTATTGCAGGTCGTATTGCTGTTGATCTGAAGCTGGATGATTTTGATACACTCGGCAGTAAAATTCCGCTTTTACTGAACCTCATGCCATCAGGAAAATTCTTAATGGAAGATTTTTATTATGCCGGCGGTTTACCCGTTATATTGAATGAACTTAAAAAAGAGTTGCATAAAAATGTAATGACTGTTACAGGAAAAAATCATCATGATAATATTGAAGGAACGACCGATTGTTACAACCGGGAAGTGATTGCATCTTATGAGCAGCCACTTATTAAAGAAGCAGGGTGTGTAGTGGTGAAAGGAAACCTGGCTGAGAATGGTGCAGTCATTAAACCATCGGCCGCCACTCCTGCTTTAATGAAACATACCGGTCGTGCAGTGGTGTTTGAAAATATTGAAGATTATCATGCACGTATTGACGATCCCAATCTGGATATTGATGAGAACTGTGTAATGGTGTTGAAATATGTTGGTCCTGTTGGTTATCCTGGTATGCCTGAAGTGGGCAATATGGCTTTGCCGAAAAAAATATTGCTGAAAGGAATTAAGGATATGGTGCGCATCAGTGATGGACGCATGAGTGGAACAGCTTATGGTACAGCAGTATTGCATGTATCACCTGAGAGTGCCATCGGTGGTACATTGGCATTGGTACAGAATGGTGATATGATTGAATTAAATGTTGAGCAACGCAAATTGCAATTGCTTGTAAGTGATGAAGAGTTAGAGAAACGAAGAGCAGCATGGGTTGCTCCTAAACCCGCAGCCAGTCGTGGTTATGTGAGTATGTACATTAAACATGTGATGGGTGCAGACAAAGGTGCTGATCTGGATTTTTTACAGGGAAGTTCGGGCAGTGAGGTTACGAGAGATTCACATTGAGGATGTAAACACGAATTACACGAATGATGAGGAATTAAAAAAACCAAGAAATGAAAATATACAAATCGATTCTACTTATTACAACAGTTGTGTTATTGTCTTGCAACAACGAACAGAAACAAAATACAAGTGTGTATAAAACAACCGGGTCTGTTGAACGGATTGATGCAGCGTTAGATTCCATTATTGATGCAGATGCTGTTGCAGAGATCATTGCTGAAGGCTTTGAATGGAGCGAAGGAACCTTGTGGATCGAAAAAGAAAATATGCTGCTGTTCTCCGATGTACCTACCAATACAATTTATAAATGGACAGAAGCCAAAGCTAAAGAAGTGTACCTCACTCCTTCCGGCTACACAGATACGGTAAAGCGTGGTGGCGAAACAGGAAGCAATGGTTTGCTATTAGATGCAAATGGAAATCTTATTTTATGTCAGCATGGAAACAGGCAAATGGCAAGGATGGATGCAGCATTGAATCAACCTGCTGCAAAATTCATTTCGTTGGCATCGATGTATAAAGGCAAACGTTTCAGCAGCCCCAATGATGCTGTATACAATAGCGCAGGTGAATTATTCTTCACTGATCCGCCCTATGGATTGGAAACGCAGGGTGATGATGATCCAAAAAAAGAATTACCATTTAATGGTGTGTATAAAGTAAAGGCTAATGGAGAAGTGATTTTACTGGTAGATAGCATTCCAAGACCTAACGGCATTGCATTCTTACCCGGTGAGCAGCAATTGATCATTGCCAGTTCAGATGCAGCAAATCCAAACTGGTATATCTATGATGTACAAGGCGATTCATTAGTTAATGGAAGGTTGTTCTATAATCATATTGCAGCTGCGAAAGGACAAATCGGTTCACCGGATGGATTGAAAGCAGATAAAAAGGGTAATGTATTTGCAACAGGGCCCGGTGGTATCTGGATATTCAATAGTGAAGGAAAAGTATTAGGTAAATTAAAACTGGAACATCCAACATCGAACTGTGCGTTGAGCCCCGATGAAAAAACATTATACATCAGTAATGATATGCAGGTATTGCGGTTTAAAATGAGAAAATAATTTTTTCGAACCATAAAGCAATACAAAAAAATCTTTATGTACTTTATGCTTTGTATGGTTCAAATAAAAGAATATGAAACTTTACAAAACAAAAACAGGTGCTATTCTCGAAAAAGAAAATACATTCTATGCTGTTGCTGAAAATTGGCAGACATTGATAAATGATGACAACCTGTTTCAAAAACTCGAACAGATTACACAATCGGCAACGAAAGCAGGAAGTGAATTAATCAATGAAGTACTTCCTCCTATTGGAGAACAACAGGAACTCTGGGCTTGCGGTGTTACCTATTTACGCAGCAAGGTTGGCAGGCAGGAAGAGTCGAAAGATAGTGGTGGCGCTGATTTCTACGCCAAAGTCTATGAAGCAGAACGGCCCGAAGTATTTTTTAAATCAACCCCTCATCGTATTGTCGGCAATCATGGTCTTGTGCAAATAAGAAAAGACTCTACATGGGATGTACCTGAACCGGAATTAACATTAGTCGTTACTTCATCAGCCAAGATCATTGGTTATACCATTGGCAATGACATGAGCAGCAGAAGTATTGAAGGTGAAAATCCATTGTACCTGCCGCAGGCAAAAACATATGATGCTTGTGCTGCTCTCGGTCCATGTATTTATATAACCGATCAACCACTCGACAGTAATACAAATATTCACCTCTTGATCAAACGAAAGAATGAAACTGTATTCGAAGGAAATATTAGCATCAGCCAGATCAAACGTACATTTGAAGAACTGGTTTCTTTTGTTTACCGTGCTTGCAGTTTTCCTTATGGTTGTTTAGTGATGACAGGTACAGGCATTGTACCTGGTAACGATTTCACTTTACAAAGTGGTGATGAAATAAGCATCAGCATTGATCCTATCGGCACACTCACTAATACAGTAAAATAAGTTGACCTTTCTCATCATCATATTAGCGATTGCATTGCAGGTGTTCCTGACCGTAAAAAAGTTAAACCCTTTTTTATCCCTGCTCATTGTTGCAATTACTGCCGGATTATTATTAGGTATGCCTCCTGGTCAATTGGTCAAATCAATTGAAAAAGGTGTGGGCAGCACATTGGGTGGATTAGCATTGATTCTTTGTCTTGGTGCCGTACTGGGTAAAATTTTAGAAGTAAGTGGTGCCGCAGAAAAAATTGCCATCACACTAATTAAAAAATTTGGAGAAAAGAATATTCAGTGGGCCGTATTGCTCACCGGTTTTCTAATTGGTATTCCTCTTTATTACAATGCCGGTTTTGTTATTCTTGTTCCGTTGGTATTCATGCTGGCAAAGAAAACAGGATTGCCTTTGTTGTACATCGCTATTCCAATGGCGGCAGCATTAAGTACCACGCATTGTTTTTTACCGCCACATCCCGGTCCGGTTGTATTGGTCAATGCATTTGGTGCAGATATGGGAACAGTATTGGTATATGGAGTTATCATTGCCATACCTGCTGTAATTGTTGCAGGCCCATTGTTGGGAAGAGTTTTAAAACGAATCACTTCATCAGATACAGAACTGTTTTCAACAACTGAAAAAGAACTGAAAGAGTTACCATCAGCACTTCCAAGTTTCCTCATTGCATTATTGCCTGTGGCATTGATTACATTGGCTGTGATTGCACAAAATTTTTTAGCCGAAGGATTTTTAAAAACAACGTTCTTATTCATAGGCGATTCAACCATTGCCTTACTCATTGCAGTGTTATTGGCTTTATACTTCTTTGGCATCCGAAAGAATGTGCCCATGGAAAAATTAATGAAGTGGCTGGGCGATGGTATATCAGGCATCGCCATGATCCTGCTTATTATTACAGCAGGTGGAGTATTTAAACAGGTATTGCAGGATAGCGGCACCGGCGATTATATTGCATCGTTCAGCAGTAAATGGCGAATGCCGCCGTTGATCTTTGCATGGGTTGTTACTGCGTTATTAAGAGTAACCATCGGTTCTGCAACTGTTGCCGGCATTACTGCTGCGGGCATTGTTGCACCTTTAGTAACAAGTGGTGCTGCATCACCAGAGTTGATGGTGTTAGCAGTTGGCAGCGGCAGTGTGTTTGGCTCACATATCAATGATTCTGGTTTCTGGATGTTTAAAGAATTTTTTAAGCTATCACTCAAACAAACTTTTTTATCGTGGACCGTGATGGAGACACTTATTTCTTTCCTGGGATTAATAGGCGTATTGCTTTTAAATTTATTTCTTTAAGCCCTATTGGATGCAGCATAAACTGAAGTATTACCTTGCCCCGTATCAGCAGTTTTAGAAGTGATGTTGACAATACTTCCTTTTGATTTTTTTAATTCAGGTAACTGCAGAATGTGCCATCAGGTAATAATGGAACAGGTTTTTATGCAGGCTTTCCATGAAACGGTTATAGTTTCCATTTTCTAAACCAACACCATCATTCACGCCGGCATTATTCACAAGTCAATCAATGCGGCCAAATATTTGAATAATGAGCAATCGGCAACAACAACATAGCAGTATTTGTTTTGGCGGGACAAGCATCGCTGAACATTAATTCTTATTATTTATCTTTATCAAAACTTTATTTCATTTTGGTCAAACTTACTAATTCCAAATTCAAATACTTAGAAAGCCTTTTGTCCTTGTTGGTGTTGCGATCCGCTGACCATTGCAAGTAGCTGACAGCATTACAACAGCCCGCCTTCGTTGTGTCTTTTTTTAACCAGCGACACTTACACTAAAGCACTAAATTTCAACCCTTGATAATTACACCAGTAGCCTATAATATCATCTATCTTTGAGTTGTACGACCCCTTTATTGAATTTCTCGTTTTTAATATTGCTATTTTTATTTTTGATTTTATAAAACTTATTCATAATGGAAACAGAAAAGAATAATGTTAAACAAGTTGCAGTAGGGCAATCAGTTTTTTTTCGTGCATTAGGAACTACTTATAAAGTTTTAAGTCAATCAGTGAATGGTTCGGCGGCTGTTGTTGAACATACTTTGGAAGCAAAAAGCCTTGGTGCACCAATGCATAAACATACTCGAGAAAGCGAAATCTCTTATGTTGTAGAAGGTGAATTATCCGTGTTTCAGAATGGAGAAGTTCAAGTAGCAGGCCCGGGGCAATACATTGTAAAGCCAAAAGATATTTTTCATACTTTTTGGAATGCAACAGACAACACAATACGCTTTGTTGAAATCATTACTCCAGGAAATTTTGAATACTACTTTGCTGAGCTTGCTCCTTACCTTTTGCCCGGACAGCCACCTCAATTCGATAAACTCAAAGAGACAGCAACAAAATATGGATTAATAGTTGACCCATATGCAGCCGATGAAATTGTGACGAAGTATGGTTTAAGATCTCTTGGGTGATTTTGTCCTTGTTGGTGTGCGATCCGCTGAACATTGCAAGTAGATGAAAGCATTACAACAGCCAGCCGTCGTTGTGTCTTTTTTAACCAGCTACACTTCCAATAAACCACAGCATTTTTTCGGTTGGTCAATAAGACGCAACCTCGGCGTGTTAGTTTTGGAAGTGTACAAACAGGGGCAAGAAAATATTAAGTGACTTCAATACCAAACTTAGAATTGAGACAACGTAACATTTCATTTTAAGAAGCTTACTATTCGGCCGAATGATTGTACGAAACTAAAATTAAATGTTTCCTACATCTTCTAAACCGATCCTTCTTTTTTCTCGGTGTGATTTAAAGAATGAAGGTGTAAGCCCCGTAATTCTTTTAAACTGTGCAGACAAATGTGCTACGCTGCTATATTGCATCTTGTAAGCTATTTCTGATTCAGTAAGTTCATCATACATTAGCAACTCTTTTACCTTTTCAATTTTATGATTGATGATGAACTGATGTATGGTAATTCCTTTTACTTCTGAAAAGATATTTGCCAAATAAGTATAGTTATTGCTTAATTTTCTACTAATATAATTGGAAGTTTTTATTAGAGGGAGCTCGTCGGCATAATGTATCATTTCAACCACTACATTTTTTATTTTTTCAACCAGGATAGCCTTCTTGTCTTCCATCAGTTCAAGCCCTGCTTTTAATAAACCGGTTTTAAATTCTTCTAACTGTTGAATGGAAATATTGTCTATGATATCCACTTCACCCAACTCTACCCTGCTATAACGCAGCCCAAGCAGTTCCAACTCTGCTTTCACATACATTTTGCAGCGGATACTCACCATATTTTTAATATAGAGTTTGGTAAAAAAGTCTTTTTTTTTAAACACTTCTTCAGCGCTACGGTCGATAACCATTTTAATTAATACAGCATTATTTTGTTTTTGTTGAGGATGCTTGCTAAAATGATTTAAAGCTGTCATGATGCAAATTTTTTACACAATAACTTTAACAAAGAAATGAATAAAATTAGTTGTTGTATATAACTTCCATCACCATACAACATGATATTAGTCATAGAAAGGAAAATAGTTTGAAAGAATATTTAAACAACACCGCTTAGTGGACAGAGTTTGGCTTCTTATAACATGAACTGTGTAAAAAATCAAATAAATTTTGCTGTTATTATGTTTGGCTGAACAGCAATTAGGTTGATACAAGCTGTTGTTTTTTCCCACTGCAAATACTTGTTTCTGGCGCAGGCCTCTGGCCTGATGCCAACAGGTTACTTAATTAAACAAATCAGTAACTTTCTGCTATGGGTTCAAAGTATTAGTTTACTGGAAAACAGTCAACTTATTTTATACGACAGCAATGGTAGAACGGGTAGCTGTTTTTACACGAGCAAGCTCTGCGAAGTTTGCAGACTTCGCAGTTGTTTGCTTAAAGTCTTTTGACTTTTTTTCCTTATCCTGTCAGAGACAGGATTCATGATACTTGATAGTGCGGAGACTATGAAGGGCAGATGAAGGAAGGCCATGTTTACAATAAGGATTGGTCTTTATTAAAGTCAGAAAAAGTTCAATAAAAAAGAGCCTTACAAATTGTAAGACCCTCTTTGAGTCGGGAAGACAGGATTCGAACCTGCGACCCCCTGGTCCCAAACCAGGTGCGCTACCGGCCTGCGCCACTTCCCGAATTATTTTCTAAAAATCGTTTAATTCCTCTTTTCTTTATTCTTGTTTCCAATCTTACTGCTTCAATCCGATCATCTGATTTAATATTCCAAATCATTTTCCAGGGAACTCCTTTCGATGTAAAATTCCCCTCTCTATTATTATGTTCCTTTAACCTGTTTTCAATATCCTGAGTAGAACCAACATAAAACTTATTAAGTTTCTCACTCCAGATTATATAAACAAAATAGTTCATCAGCTTTTCTGCGACCCTGGCGCCTTAAAGCGCCATGCGCTACTGGCCTGCGCCACTTCCCGAATCCCTAAAGGGGCTGCAAAAATAGCCGACTCTTGGTAAAGTGCCAAAACAAATCCCAAACTCCAGTCATGAAATTTGGGATTCAAGCTTTTCTATTTTGGGTAATTACATGGCGGCTAACTGAACTTTTTGCTGCAACTCCAATACACTTTCTTTAAACATCGTATCAGTATCCATTAAATCTTTTACAGTTTGGCAGGAGTGAATAACGGTTGTGTGATCTCTGCCTCCAAAATGCTCACCAATCGTTTTAAGTGAGTTCTTGGTAAATGTTTTTGCTAAATACATAGTAATCTGCCTTGCCTGTACAATTTCCCGCTTGCGTGTTTTTTGCAAGAGTTTTTCGTATGGCACATCAAAGTAATCACATACCATTTTCTGAATGGCGTCGATGGTAATTTCTTTAGAGGAGGTCTTCACAAAATTCTTCAACACTTTTTTGGCCAAGTCAAGATCAATTTCTTTTTTATTAAGCGAGGATTGTGCCAATAATGAAATCAATGCACCTTCCAGCTCACGCACATTGGTATTAATGTTATACGCAATATACTTTACCACATCCTTGTGCATTTCCAGGCCATCATTCTTCATTTTCTTTTCAAGGATCTCAATACGTGTATCATAATCGGGCATTTGCACGTCTGCACTCAAACCCCAACGGAAACGGCTGAGCAAACGTTCCTGCACACCTTCCAGATCTTT
>Ga0163144_10018572_pt1 | contig 14047 bp, 15 predicted proteins | sample OliLak19BULKMAT1_FD_123175 | JGI IMG/M metagenome (GOLD analysis project Ga0163144, IMG submission 123175) | Freshwater microbial mat bacterial communities from Lake Vanda, McMurdo Dry Valleys, Antarctica - Oligotrophic Lake LV.19.BULKMAT1 | ecosystem: Environmental > Aquatic > Freshwater >... | reverse complement strand
TCCGCGCAGAATGACGGTTGGCGGGTGTGGCTCCGCGCCCAATGACAGGAATAACGCCTCTCGAAGTTCAGAAACGGACATTGCGCGCGCGGTCGCGGAATCCATCGGCGCAGACCCCCGTCAGGGGTTGATTCTGCGACTGCGCCTGACGGCTGCGCGCAGAATGACGGTGGGCGGGTATGGTGAATTCTGCGACTGCGCCTGACGGCTGCGCGCAGAATGACGGTGGGCGGCTTTGTCACCGCGCGGAATGACAGGGGTGACGCCTCTGGTGGCTTGACCACCGGCTGCGTGCGATCGGGCTTGAACCTCCGGGGCGATGGCCGATACCGTAGCGTGACTGGAAATGGATGGGATCTAGCGTGATCAAGGCAGTGGAACAGCCGGTGGCGGGGCGCGGCGTGCGTGCGTGGGTGGTGTTGAAGTTTGGCGGCAGCAGCGTCTCGGCAAAACAACGCTGGGAAAACATTGCCAAGCTGATGCTGGAAAGAATGGTGACGCACCAGGTGATGGTTGTGGTGTCAGCGCTCTCCGGCGTCACCGATGCGCTACAGAACTTGACCCAAACAGTAGATGCTGCCGCCCGGCGCGAGCATTCTCAGCGCATCGCGGCGCGGCACCGCAGCTTTGCAGCGTCGCTTGGGTCAACCGAGCCAGCGCGCCTTGAGGCGCAGCTCACGCGCCTGCAGGCGCTTTGCGATGATCCGCGCGCGCCGGCCAAAGACTTTGCCTGGATGGCCGAGGTGCTGGCCAGCGGCGAGCTGTGCTCGAGCGCTCTGGGCGCGGCGTTTTTGAATACGCTGGGTGTCGCCGTAGCTTGGCTGGATGCGCGCGATCACCTCACGGCGTCGTTGGCGCCCTCTGCATCGCCCTGGGCGCGGCATTTGGCGGTGAACTGTTCGGTGCATCCTTCGCTGGCGCTGGCCAAAGAGCTTGCCGCAGCCTCGCCCAGCTACATCACTCAGGGTTTCATCGCACGCGGATTGGACGGCCACACGGCAATCCTTGGTCGCGGCGGCTCGGATACTTCGGCGAGCTATTTTGGCGCGCTTTTGGCGGCCGAGCGGGTGGAGATCTGGACCGATGTGCCCGGCATGTTTACCGCCAATCCGCGCGTCGTGCCAAAGGCCAGATTGCTCAAGCGGCTGGATTACGACGAAGCGCAGGAAATTGCCGCCACCGGGGCCAAAGTGCTGCATCCGCGCTGTTTGAGCCCGGTGCGCGACGTGAATGTTCCGCTGTGGATCAAAGACACCCAGCATCCCGAGATGGACGGCACCGTGATTGGTCCCAGCGAAGCGGGCGCAGCGCCGGGCATCAAGGCGCTCAGCTGGCGCAAAAATATCACCTTGGTGGCGATGGAATCGCTCGGCATGTGGCAGGAGGTTGGCTTCCTCGCTGACGTGTTTGCGTCCTTCAAGCGTCACGGCCTGAGCGTGGACTTGATCGGCAGCTCGGAAACCAACGTCACGGTATCGCTGGATCCCAGCCAGAATCTGCTCGATCCGGATACCTTGCGGGTGCTCTGTGCGGATCTTGCGCAAGTGTGCCGAGTGAAGGTGATTGCGCCCTGCGCCGCGGTGACTCTGGTGGGGCGCGGCATGCGCCGCATGCTTGATCGGCTGGGCGGCATGTTTGCCGAACTGGGCAGCGAGCGCGTGCACCTGCTGACCCAGGCGTCGAACGACTTGAACTTGACCTTCGTGGTCGATGAGGCGGGGCTTGAGCCGCTGGTGGTGCGCCTGCACGATGCGTTATTGAAGGCCGGCATGCTGGGTGATCCGCAAACGGATGATTTCGGGCCGAGCTGGCTGGAGCTTGGGCAGCGTGAACGCACGCAGCTGCCCCCTTGGTGGCAAACGCGCCGGGATGAGCTGCTGGCGCTGGCGCAGACCGATGCGCCCTGCTACGTGCTGGCGCGCGAAGAGGTGGCCAAGCGCGCCGCAGCGCTGCGGCAGGTCAAGGCTATCGACCGCTGGCATTTCGCGCTCAAGGCCAACCCGAACCGCGCGGTGTTGGAAATTCTTGCCCAGGCTGGATTTGGCTTTGAATGCGTATCCATCGGCGAGGTGCAGCGGGCGCTTGAGTTCGTCCCCGCGCAGCGTGTGCTCTACACGCCCAATTTCGCCGCTCAACAGGAGTGGCGTGCGGTGGCCGCGCTGGGCGTGCAGCTGACCGTGGATTCGGTGCATGTGCTGGCAAACTGGACCGATGTGCTGCTTGATCGCGAGGTGTTTCTGCGCGTCGATCTGGGCGAGGGCAGAGGTCACCACGACAAGGTGAAAACGGGCGGCGCCAAATCAAAGTTTGGCGTTGGCACGGATGATTTGGCGGCGTGCAAGCGTTTGGCGGCGCGCGCCGGAGCGCGCATCACCGGTCTGCACGCGCATTTGGGCAGCGGCATTCTGGACCCCAATCACTGGCTTGAAGTTGGGCTGCGTTTGCTGGAGCTGGCAGAAGACTTCCCAGCGGTGTCGGTGCTGGACTTGGGCGGCGGTCTTGGCGTGCCAAGCCTGCCCGGCGAATCGGCCTTGGACCTTGCGGCGCTTGCGCAAAGCCTGAATCGGCTCAAGGCGCAGGCGCCCGCGTTCACGCTGTGGATGGAGCCGGGCCGCTATCTGGTCGCCGAATGCGGCGTGTTGCTGGCGCGCGTGACGCAGACCAAACACAAGTCGGGCGTGCATTTTCTGGGCATTGAAACCGGCATGAACAGCCTGTTGCGTCCGGCGCTGTATGACGCGCGCCATGAAACCGTCAATCTTACCCGGCTTGGCGCAGCGTGCACGCATCGATACGATGTGGTGGGTCCGATTTGCGAAAGTGGCGACGTGCTGGCGCGACAGATTCGCCTGCCGGAAAGCTTTGAGGGCGACGTCTTGCTGATTGCGCAGGCCGGAGCCTATGGCGCCGTGATGTCATCGAACTACAATCTGCGCGCCCCGGCTCGGGAATTAACGCTATGAATCCAACGCCTGAGAATCCTTCTGCTGCTTCTGGACACCCTGCGTCTGGACACCCTGCGTCTGGAGAACACCCTGCGAGCGGAAAGGCGCATTTGGACCCGTTCAATCCCAGCCCGTCCGATCCCAGTCCGCTCGATCCCAGTCCGCTCGATCCCAGTCCGCTCGATCCCAGTCCGCTCGATCCCAGTCCGCTCGATCCCAGTCCGTTCAATCCCAGTCCGTTCAATCCCAGGCAAGCGCAGCGATTCAGCTTTATGTCCGCGCAATATCTGGCTGGCGAGGCCTGCTTTTGGTATCGCTTTGATCAGTCTGAGCCGCTTTGCGAGCGCGTGCGTTTTCCGGGCGCGCCCACGGTGCCAGCCGGACTTGAATTGGCCTTCGAACGCTCTCTGCAGCTTGCCCACGCGGTCATCGGGGTCAGCTATTACAAGGCTGGAGTTCCGAGCGCGCTTGAGCATGATCAGACTTGGAGTTCGCCATTGCGTGCGCTGGTCGCAAACGTCTATCTGTTCGGTTTGGCCGAATTTGCGCACAACAATGCGCTGGATTTGCGTCCTCGGCTCAATTTTCCCGCCGCCTGTGCGTCCCTGATCCCGCTGCCCGAGCAGGCCAAGCTGGGCCGGCGCGCGCTGGTAGCCTTAGGTGGCGGCAAAGATTCCTTGGTAAGTATTGAAGCATTGCGCAAAGCTGGCGAACCGCTGTGTGCGGCCTGGATCGGACAGTCCGAACTGATCGCCGCCGTCGCGCAGCGCACCGGCTTGCCGGGCTTGAACCTTGAGCGTCATGTCGACCCGCAGCTGTTTGCCTACAACCGTGCAGGTGCCTACAACGGGCACGTGCCGGTCACCGCCATCAACTCGGCACTGCTGGTGCTGGCCGCTTTGCTGTACGGCTACGATCGGGTGATCTTCTCCAACGAGGCCTCAGCCAGCAGCCCGAATTTGGAGCGCGACGGCTTGGCAGTTAACCACCAGTGGAGCAAGGGCGAAGCTTTCGAGGCCGAATTCTCGCGCTATGTGCATACGCAGGTGCATCGCGATTTGCACTATTTTTCCCTGCTGCGCCCGTACAGTGAATTGGCCATCACGCGTAAGTTTGCTCAGCTGACGCGCTACTTCGAACTGTTCTCCAGCTGTAATCGCAACTTCAAGATCCTAGGTGAGCGCGCGGATTCGCGCTGGTGCGGGGTATGTCCGAAGTGTTTGTTTGTGTTCGCCGGACTGGCCCCGTTCATGGCCAAGCCAGCGCTGACCCAGATTTTTGGGCGCAATTTGCTCGACGACCCTGAGCTGATCGACGGTTACGCGGCTCTGCTTGAATGGGACGGGCGCCACAAGCCTTTTGAATGCGTGGGCGAGGCGCGCGAAACACGCGCCGCACTGGCGCAATTGGTTACCAGGCCAGATTGGGCAGAGGATGCCATCGTGCGCTATTTTGCGCGCGCCGTTCTGCCCGCGCTGGAGCCACAACAAGCTGCGCTTGAGCCTTTGTTGCGCGCTGAACCTTCCGTTCGTATTCCTTCGGAGTTGCTGCATGCAGTCGATCAGCTTTAGTCGTCTTGAAAAGTCCAAGGTAGCGCTTTGGGGCTACGGGGCCGAAGGTCAGTCGACGCTGATCGCGCTGCGCGAACGCTTCCCGGATAAGCAACTCACGCTGTTGCTCAGTCCGGAAGAGGCCGACCGCTGGGATTTTTCAGTGGATCCTTACCTCAGGCTGTGGACCGATCCGATCAATGCCAGCGCGCTTGGGCAATTTGATTACGTGATCAAATCGCCCGGCATCTCGCCGTATCAGAAGGCGGTCGAATGGGCGCTGTTTCGCGGCACCAAGTTTATTTCCAACGCGCATCTGTGGTTTGCCGAGCATCCGTACCTGAAGACCATCTGCGTCACCGGATCCAAGGGCAAGAGCACCACCACGGCCTTGCTGGCGCACTTATTGCGCCGCGGAAAAATCACCGCTGCCATGTGCGGCAACATCGGATTGCCGCTGCTTGATGTGCTCAATCCTGAGCCAATGCCGGAATGGTGGGCAATTGAGCTGTCGAGCTACCAAACGGCGGATTTTTTAGGCGTGCCGGCATGCGCGGTGGTTTTGAATCTGCACCCTGAGCACCTTGATTGGCACAACGGAAGCATCGATCAATACTATGGCGACAAGCTCAAGATCCTTGCCAACGGCAAGGCGGAAGTCGCCGTGCTCAATGCCGCCGATGCCGAGCTCATGCGCCGCACGCAGGCGATTGAGCGCAGGTTTTTGTTCAACGATGCCAAGGGCTGGCACAGCAGCGGTGGCTTCATCGCGCGCGGCAGCGAGCAGGTGCTTTCACTGAGCGATGTGCGGCTGAGCGGTCCGCACAACGCGAGCAATGTTTGCGCTGCGCTCTGCGCGCTGGAGGCATGCGGGCTTGACGCGATCGCTCTGGCGCAACATGTGCGCACCTTCCAGCCGCTGTCGCATCGCCTGCAGCGGCTGGGGAATCGGGGCGCGATTGAGTGGGTCAATGATTCAATTTCTACCACGCCGCACGCTACGATTGCAGCGCTTCAGAGCCTGTCTGGGCGGCCCACCTGCGTGATCGTGGGCGGTTTCGACCGCGGTTTGCCCTGGGACGTATTTGCCGATTATCTGCGCCTGACGCCCTGTCATGGCGTGGTGCTACAAGGCCAAAACGCGCCGCGTATTGCCGAAGCGCTCAAGGATGTGCTGGCTTCCAGCGCGATCCGCAGCGCGATCGTTGCGGATTTGGCCAGCGCCGTGCACGTGGCGCGGGAACTGACGCCTGCGGGAGGCACAATTCTGCTTTCACCGGGTGCACCCAGTTTTGATCAGTTCTCGGATTACCAGCAGCGCGGTAAGCAGTTTGCCCAGCTCGCGGGTTTTGAGGCGGCTGGCTTTGACGATATCGAGGGTCTGGGGGTCGCGTAGCTGGGTCAAGCTTGGAGTGGCGCCGATCAAACACGCTGGTGAGCACAGGGCAAGCATATGAATGATTCTCAAGTGAAGCAGATCTTGGTGATTGGGCATGGTGGGCGCGAGCACGCTTTGGCCTGGAAGCTGCGCCAGTCGCCCGGTGTGCAGCGCGTGTATGTGGCGCCCGGAAATGCCGGCACGGCGCGCGAACCGGGGGTCGAGAACGTGCCAATTCCGGTGCACGATCTGGCTGAGCTGCAGGCGTTTGCCACCGCCAATGATATTGATCTGACCGTGGTCGGACCGGAGGTCCCGCTCTCGCTTGGCTTGGTCGACGCGTTCACGGCAGCCGGTCTGCGGGTGTTTGGTCCCACCCGCGCCGCCGCCGAGCTGGAGAGCTCCAAGGCCTATGCCAAGCAGTTTCTGGCCGAGGAGGGCATTGCCAGCGCGCACTACGCGGTGTTTAGCGAGCTTGAGCCGGCCTTGCAGCACGTGCGCAGACAGGGCGCACCGATTGTGGTGAAGGCGGACGGTTTAGCCGCCGGCAAGGGTGTGGTGGTGGCGCAAAGCGTGCTTGAAGCGGAAGTTGCGCTGCGCGATATGCTGGGCGCGGGGCAGGGACGCGTTGTGGTCGAGCAGTTTCTGGAAGGCGAGGAGCTCAGCTACATCGTGATTGCCAATGGCGATCAATTTGTGGCTTTGAGCTCGGCGCAGGATCACAAGCGCGTGGGCGAGGGCGATACCGGCCCCAATACGGGCGGCATGGGTGCCTACAGCCCGGCGCCGATCATGGACGCGGCGCTTGAAGAGCGCATTCAGCGCGAGGTGATTGCGCCCACCCTGCGCGGTATGCAGGCGCGCGGGCGCCCGTTTTGCGGCTTTCTTTACGCGGGTTTGATGATCCAACCGGACGCCAGCCCTATGGTGCTGGAGTTCAACACCCGTCTGGGTGATCCAGAAACCCAGCCCTTGCTGCTGCGGCTGGAGAGCGATCTGACGCAAGTCTTGTTGGCTGCGCTGGACGGCACGCTGCGCGGGCAGGTACTGCAATGGGATAAGCGGGTCGCAATCGGCGTGGTGATGGCTGCGGCTGGCTATCCGGGGGAGGTTGAACGCGGCGCCAGGATCGACGGTCTTGATCGCCCTGAAGCTGCTGGCATCAAGGTGTTTCACGCCGGTACCAGCGGCGATGCGAACCAAGTGCGCACGGCAGGCGGCCGCGTGTTGACCGTGTGCGCGCTTGGCAGTGACGTGGCGCAGGCGCAAGCCCTGGCCTATCGGCGTGCGCGCGAAATTCATTGGCCCGGATGCTTCTATCGCGGCGACATCGGTTGGCGCGCGTGCGCCAGGGAGCAGGCATGATTGGTCGTTTGCGCGGATTGCTGCTGAGCAAGCAGCCACCGGCTTTGCTGGTCGAGTGCCATGGCGTTGGTTACGACGTGGAGGCGCCCATGAGCACGATTTACGATTTGCCCGAGCTCGGTCGCGAGGTTGTGCTGCTGACGCATCTGGCGATCAAGGAAGACGCGCATCAACTCTATGGCTTTTTGACCGAGGGCGAGCGACTGCTGTTTCGCGCGCTGCTAAAAATCTCCGGTATTGGCGCAAAAACCGCGCTATCGGTGCTTTCGGGCGCCTCTGTGGACGAGTTTGCGCGCCTGATTCGAGCCGGTGACGTGACGGCCTTGACCCGTATTCCTGGCATCGGCAAGAAAACGGCCGAGCGCATCGTGATTGAGTTGCGGGACAAAACGGAAGGCCTGAGCGACGGCCTGAGCGGCGGCAGCGTGGCCTTCATGCCGCGCGGCGCGGTGCCGGCGGACCCGGTGGCAGAAGCAACCAGCGCACTGGCGGCGCTAGGCTACAAACCAGCCGAGGTGAGCAAGCTGGTTAAAGATGTCAGTCAACCCGGGATGTCGGCTGAGGACATCATCCGAAAAGCTTTGTCGGCCGCTTTGCGCAGTATCGTCTGATGCACCGCGCAGCGCTGCCTGATTGCTGGCAAGGCCGGAGCGATCCTGAAGAGGGCGCGGGCGCGCGCCGCTGGTTTCAGAAAATCCGCCTGCACGCGGGCGATCCAGCGCCGCACGGTCCGGGCCTAGCCTTGCTTGGATTTGCCTCGGACGCTGGCGTGGCGCGCAACCAGGGGCGAATTGGTGCGGCGGGAGGGCCAATGGCGATCCGCAAAGCGCTGGCGAATCTGGTTTGGCATCCGGAGCTCGATGGCCCTGATTTTTTGGCTCCGGGTTCTGTGGCTCCGGGTTCTGTGGCTCCGGGTTCTGTGGCTGCTCATTTTGCGGCCCCTGATTTTGTGGCCTCGGACTTTGGGGACGTCGTGTGCGTAGCTGACGCGCTGGAAGCCGCGCAGCTGAATTTGGCCGCTCAGGTACAAGCATTGCTCAACGCGCAGTGGCTGCCTTTAGTGCTCGGTGGTGGCCATGAAGTGGCTTGGGGCAGCTGGCAAGGCTTGGCCGCGTATTTGGCCCAGCCGGACCGGCATTTGGGCGTTGAAGGCACGCCGCCGCCGCGCGTGGGTATTTTGAATTTCGACGCGCATTTCGATCTGCGCTTGGCGCCGCAGGGCACCTCGGGTACGCCATTTCGACAGATCGCCGAAGACTGTGCGGCGCGCGCCTGGCCGTTCAAGTACGCCTGCTTGGGCGTTTCCGAGAACGTCAACACGTCGGCGCTGTTTGAGCGCGCGCGCGCGCTCGGTGTCTGGTGGGTCACGGACGAATTCATGTCGCCAAGCAATCTTCCGCAACTGCGCCGGGAGCTGCAAGACTGGCTGCAGTCCGTGGACTACCTGTATCTGACCTTCTGTCTGGACGTGCTTCCCGGCAGCGTTGCGCCGGGTGTCTCGGCACCGGCTGCGCTGGGCGTGGAGTGGCGCGTGCTCTCGGCGCTGCTTGAGGTCGCGCTGGCAAGCAGAAAGCTGCTGCTTGCCGATATTGCCGAAATGAACCCGCGCTACGACCAGGATGCGCGCACAGCCAAGCTTGCGGCGCGCTGGATTGATCGTATTGCGCGCTCCGTCGCGCAAGCGCACAGAGCGAATTCAGGGGCGCAAGCGCACAGAGCGAACTCAGGGGCGCAAGCCTAAGCGAACGTCTAGCGGCACGCCGGCGTAAAGGCGCGCTTCATCGCCTCCGAACCGCATCGAGAGAGGCTGGATTTAAGCAACTGCGCGCAATGACTGTCTTGGGACTTCCAGGCGACTCACGCTGCTCATGCTGCCCAGCCGCCGCCCAAAGCGGATATCCTGCCGCCACTTTGAGCGATGAGGAATCAGATCATGGCATTGACAATGAATTCAGCGCGCATGTCGGCTGGCCGGCGCGTAGGCAAGCTTGTGCAAGGCGTAGTCGCGGGCTGTTTGCTGGTTTCCGGGATGGCTTGGGGCAAGACCATTCGGGAACAAGTTGAGTACCAGGTGGGCGATACGCAAATGCGTGGCGTGTTGATTTATGACGAAACGATCAGCGCCCTCCGACCGGGTCTGGTTCTGGTGCCAAACTGGATGGGCATCAATGCCGCCAATCTGGCCCAGGCTGAGACCATCGCGGGTTCACGCTACGTCGTCTTTGTCGCTGACATGTACGGCGTGGAGGTTCGTCCGAGCGATGCCAAGGCGGCAGGTGCAGCATCCGGCGCAGTCAAGTCGGACCGCGCCCTGATGCGCAAACGCGTCAATGCTGCGCTGGATCAGCTCAAGCAAACCAAGCTGGTGCTGGATCCAAGCCGGCTGGGAGCGATCGGCTTTTGCTTTGGGGGTACCGCCGTGCTGGAACTGGCGCGCAGCGGCTCCGCGCTGCAAGGCGTGGTCAGCTTTCACGGTGGACTCGATTCCCCGAAGGCGGAGGATGCAAAGCAGATCAAGGCCAAGGTGCTGGTGCTGCACGGCGCCGATGATCCCTACGTCCCGGAAGCCCAGGTAAATGCGTTCGAGCAGGAAATGCGCGCTGCTAAAACGATTGACTGGCAGCTGGTGAGCTACGGCGGCGCGGTGCACTCGTTCACCGATCCTGATGCGAACTCGCCAGGTCAGGCGCAATTCAATCCAGTGGTCTCCAAACGCGCCTTCGCGGCGATGGAAGTGTTCTTCAACGAAGCCTTTGCCGGAGTTAAACCATGAATGACCAACTACTGCTGGGCTGGGTGATCGCCGCCAGCATTGGCTTGCAGCTGTGGGTGATGTTTGCGGTCGGCAATGCGCGCCGCAAGACCGGCGTTAAAGCACCCGCGACGACCGGTCACGTCGACTTCGAACGCGCCTTCCGCACTCAGATGAACACGGTGGAACAAGCGCTCATGTTCTATCCCGCGCTGTGGCTGTGCAGCAGCTATTTTTCAATCCGCTGGGCCTGGACACTGGGCGCGCTTTGGGTACTCGGACGCGTGGTCTACGCGCTTGGCTATCTGGCGGCAGCCGACAAACGCGGCGTCGGCTTCATGGTCGGCTTCCTCGCGCAGTCACTCTTGCTCGCACTCGGTGTTTGGGGATTGCTGACTCGCTAGCACTCGGGCAGCTCCCGTGCGGGCTGAGCCGTTTCGCCAATCGTTGCCGAAAAGCCTAACACCCCGCCGCCGGACGATTCGTTGCATGATATTGCGTTCTAGGACCTGAGCGTTGGTTATTTCGTTGAATGAAACATTGAGGTATCTGATATGAAACTGGTTCCCCAATGGCAGTTCGTGGCCAACGCAGGCGGTAAACTCAGAAGGAAGGCTCAACAATCTCAATTGTTGAGCGCAGAATGCGGATTTACCCGCTATTTGGAGCCTGAGAAATAATAGAAAACGTAGAAAGCGTTATTTTCGAAATGCTCAAAGGCTTGCGAAATAGATTGAAGTCATTGCGCACTCGCTACCAGTCCGATGCATCTGACATGAGGCGCCGCATGACTGCCATTGAGCGCGGAATTGGCAGCATGAAGCGCGAATTGGCGGAAATGTACGAGGACCATGCCCGCCTAACAGGCTGCTATTGATTGGTTATCGGAACGACTTGACCAAGTAGAAAAAAGGCTTGAGTTGGGCCGATAGGTGCACCCTGCAGGCGCGATCCCGGTATTTATTGAATCTTTGAATGCACCAATTCTTTGTCGAGCGTAAGGCCATTATTGATGAAAAAGTGGAGATCGGTGATGAAAAATTGGAGCGCTTGGTGAAAAATAGGAGGGCTGTGATGAAAACCTGGATCGCGTTGTTATTAGTCTTGGCCTCCTCGGTGGTGCAGGCGCAGTCGGCTTTCCCTATTCAAAAGCCGCAGGTGCCATTGACGCCTGAGCAGGGGGCGTGGGTGCTGGAGGGTCTGCCCAACAATGGCGTGACTGTGCATGTCGATGAGTCCGGATTCGCGTTTGTGGCTTGGTTTACGCACGATGCGAATCGGCGTGGTTCGTGGCTGGTGATGCAAGGCCAGTTGTCGCGAACCGAGGAGCCAGAGCGGCGTGCTTCGGGCGTGATGGCGCGGCTGCGCAGCACGCTTTTTGAGGGCAATAACGGTACGTGCCCGACCTGTACGCCACAGCCAGCCACGGTCACGCCTTCGTCGTTGGGCGAGGGTGAGATCGTGTGGCGCGACACGCGCCGAGCGACGCTGACCTATGGGGGGCGTTCGGTGGCCATGTCTTCGTTCGTCACCAACACGTGACATTGCGCGTGTAGCGCAGCCCAGGCAATCGGCGTTCGGTGGCCATGTCTTCGTTCGTCACCAACACCCCAGAGGCCGATCTGCCGCTGGGCGTGTGGGAGGTTATTGGGCGGGCTGGTGTGGGTTCGGGATCAGGTGGCACTCCGGTCACCACTTCACTTGCGGGACGGGCCATGATGCGCATCACGCGGGTGGCCTCGGTGCCATTTCACTGCGCGCAGGTGTTCCCGGACGGTTCGCCACTGCCGGTAAACATGTCGGTGCTGTGCCCGCCTGCCCTGACTGCCGCAGCGGCCTATTACCTGTTTGAGTGCTTGCCGGCAGACAGCTCCGGCGCGCGCTGTTTGGACGTGGATCCGGTTGGGCTGCAACCCCAGCTCGGAAAATGCTTTTTTAGCGGGGTCCGGTCCAATGGCGTCAACACCTTTGGCCTGAATCCCGCCACGGCAATCTGCGGCACCAGTGGATCCTTCCAATTGCACCACCCCAAGCGTTGGGTGCTGACGTTCGACCAGGGACAGTTCCGCATGACCACCTTCATGGATTTTGACGCGCGGTTTTTCCCGGCCGCCTTTCAGCAGAACGTCAGCACGCATATGTTCGACGTATTCATCACGCGAGACCAGATGGTGATGCGTGGCGCCGGTATCGGTTTATCGGAGCGGCACCCGGTGCCAGTGCTGGCGGGTGAGCTGCTGTTTCGCCGTCGCTCAAGCACGTTCTTCAGCGCATCTCCGGATCAGTAGGACAAAAGGAAAACATCATGGCGCGAGGTATCAACAAGGTCATTCTGGTCGGCAATCTGGGCGCTGACCCTGAAACGCGCTACACCGATGCCCAAGGCAGACCATGAACCAGCTTAGTCGCATCAGCCAGCAACCCGAAGTGATGGGCGGCAAGGCATGGTTGCGGGGGATCGCAGTCACGCTCGGCATCGCCAGATTGGTCGCCAGATTGGTCGCCAGATTGGTGCTGCCAAACTGGTCGCCAGCTTGATGCTGGCCACGGCATCAAGGAGATCCTGGCGGATTGTCCGTACCTTGAGCATGAGGACATCTTGCAGGCAGTGCGCTGCCGCATGGCGTGCTGAAGAGCGCGAGGTGGTGCTGGCGACGGCATGAAGCTGCTGGTCGCCATGAAGCTGTCGCCTCGCTGGGTTGTGGTGTTTGGATTGGAGGGTTTTCTCAGCTCAATTCCGCTTCGGTCTAGCTTTGTTTTCAGCGCAGTGCAGCAGTTGGGTCAAGGGTTCGCTCAGGCCATCGATCGGGAGTTCTTGCTGGAAACGGCCGTGAATCTCCAGCGCGACTTGCAGCCGGCCGGGCGATTGACTGAGCTTGGAAAGCATTGAGGTGGTCTTGCGAAAGCCGAAGCGCAGGCGATTCGATGCTGCCACGGCGTCCACTTCAAAGAATTCGTCAGCAATGCGAATGCCTTGCCCGGAGATCACGGCGGAAAAGCGGAAGTTGGGCTGCTCCGGAGCCTGCGAGGATGGGTCAAAGCCGCGAATTTGGACCACCACGCCATCCAGGTCCTGGCGCAGCTCCAGCCGAATTTGCGTCAGCATCGTGGGCTCCGGCGGCTTGGCAGCAGGTGCCAACGGCTCGGCAGCAGGCTCCAGCGACTCGGCGGCAGGTTCCAGCGCGGGTGCTGGCGGCGTAAACAGGCTGACCCACGGCGAGCGCAACACGCATTGGCGGCGGTCTAATCGCCATGCGGGTGCCTCGGCATCCGGTGTGCCGTCCTTGCGTAGCAAGCCGCGACACGGCTGGTCCTGAAACACCCGGTCGCCTGAGGGCGAACGACAGCGATAGATGCCCGCGGCGTCGCCTGCGAATGCCGGCATGCTGCACGCGCCGAGGCTCACGAAAATACTCACGAAGACGAACGTTTTCACGAAAACTGTCATGCCTCCCAGCCGCCCCAAAGCAGCAAGCTCCTCGCCAAGAACGCCGCAGCTTGTCATCTCAATCGAAGGCAGCGGGCTGCAATTTTGCCTTGTCATCTCAACTAAAGGCAGCGAGCGGCAATTTTGGCTTTTCATCTCGATCGCAGATTTTGCCTTGTCATCTCAAACGCGTGCGGAGCTCCTCGAAGCGCTCGGGGCTTTTGAGTAAGGCTGCTGCTTTTTTGCGCGCAGAGTGCTTCGGTTTGCTCGGGCCAGAGTTTGACCCGGAGTTTGACCCAGAGTTTGACCCGGTGTGCCGCGACTTCTTCAGCGCTCCATGCGTCTGAGGACGCTGGACTCATGTAGAAAGCGGCGGCTACCAACCAACTTTTGATCCAGACCTATGCCTGCTGGCCCGGCCCCGAAACCTTGCCCACAATTTAGCGCGTTTGGTCAGCATATTCATCCCCGAAACACCTGAACCTTGCGCCCAGACGCCGTTTGCGCATCCAACCTCTGCATGCGCGCCGCCCACTCGGGCGCAGTTGTGCGCTGATCAAACAGCACTAAAAACCCCTGATCCAGCTGCATGCGCGCCAAATAGCGCTCAATCTGCTCTAGGCCTTCAAT
>Ga0163144_10018571_pt1 | contig 14047 bp, 11 predicted proteins | sample OliLak19BULKMAT1_FD_123175 | JGI IMG/M metagenome (GOLD analysis project Ga0163144, IMG submission 123175) | Freshwater microbial mat bacterial communities from Lake Vanda, McMurdo Dry Valleys, Antarctica - Oligotrophic Lake LV.19.BULKMAT1 | ecosystem: Environmental > Aquatic > Freshwater >... | reverse complement strand
TTCTCCCGCGTCGGTTCTCCCGCGTCGGCCACCCTGCGTAGGGACGCGATGAATCGCGCCCCTACGCAGTTTGAGGCCTGGGCCGTGGCTAAAGTTAGGTGTCTGGGGCCACGTAGATTCGGGGCCACGTAGATTCGGGGCCACGTAGATCCGGGGCCGAATCGATCCGGGGCCGCACGGTCGAGATGACCTTTGCCGCAACACTGCAATCAATGCGGTTGGCGGGCTCACAATTGCATGCGCGCCATAAAATCAACCTGCGACTACTCGCTGGGCGCGTCGGCTGCTTTGCCTGCTTTAGACTTCCGCCTGCGCCGACGCTTCTTCTTGGCCGGCGCTGCAAGCGGTGCCGGATCAGCGCCGGGGGCGGCAGCACGACCGGAGAAAATCTGCTCCAGATCGGCGTCCGGCAACTGGGCATCGGTCCAGCGTTGCACCCACGGCGCAAGCTCCGGCTCAACCAGAGCTCGCAGGCTCAGGAAATCAAAGCCAGCGCGAAAGCGCGGCATCGGAATCAAGCGCCGGGCGCGGCTCGCCGAACCGCGCTGCAGTCGCGGCTGCAGCTCAAACACTTCGCGCGCCTGAGTGGTGAAGCGCCTCGGCAGCGTGACAAACTGGCCCAGCTCCGAGAACGCATCCTCGATCATTTGGTTGCAGGCTTCAGGCGACGGGTGCTCCAACAGCACGCGCTGATCGATCAGCGGCCACGCCAACGCGGCGAGCAAAAAACCAGCCGCGACCGGCTTATCGGCATTGAAACGCTCGTCGGTATTCGTCAGGCAGAGCTCAAGCAGCGCGCGCGCTTCGGGTTTGGCGCGCAGCGCTTTCGCCAGAGCAGGGAGCAGTACGACGTCCAGGCCCAGCGCGTTCAATTCATTCAGTGAGGCAAGCGCGTGGCCGGTCAGAAAAAGCTTGAGCACCTCTTCGAACAGGCGCGCGGGCGGGATACTGCGCAGGTCATTGGCCTGTGCGGCAATCGGCGCCAGCGTGGCCGGGGCGAAACTGAAGCCAAGCTTCGCGCGCAGTCGCGCGGCGCGCAGCATGCGCACCGGATCTTCGCGATATCGCTGCTCCGGCTCACCAATCAAACGCAGCTGGCGCGCCGCGATGTCGTCGAGGCCGCCAACGTAATCCAGGATGCTGTAGTCGGCAATGTTGTAATACAGCGCGTTGACCGTGAAATCGCGGCGGACCGCATCTTCTTCGATGCTGCCAAACACGTTGTCGCGCAGGATGCGCCCATCGTTCTCAACCTCGCGATCGTCGGCTGCACCGGCACCGGCAGCGCGAAAGGTGGTGACTTCAATCATTTCATCGCCAAATCGTACATGCGCGATCAGAAAGCGCCTGCCCACCAAGCGACTGCGCCTGAAGACCCGTTGAATCTGCTCTGGCGTTGCATTGGTGGCGACGTCAAAGTCTTTCGGCTGCAGACCGAGCAACACGTCGCGTACCGCTCCCCCAACCACAAAAGCTTGATAGCCAGCGTCGCGCAGTCCGTACAATACGCGCAAACAGGCAGAAGAAAGATGCTTGCGCGAAACGTTGTGTTGGTCGCGACTGAGGATTCGAACTTGACTCACGGGGTATCGGGTCTCGCAGAAAAACGACGGGAGGCCGAGTATCATGCCTTAATTCACTTCTGCGGCGTCCCGCTATGCCTTTTGTCGTCACCGAGAGCTGCATCAAATGCAAGTACACTGACTGCGTTGAAGTCTGCCCGGTGGACTGTTTCAAGGAAGGACCCAACTTCCTGGCGATTGATCCGGACGAGTGCATCGACTGCACGCTGTGTGAGCCAGAGTGCCCGGTGAACGCAATTTACCCAGAGGACGATGTTCCGGCCGGCCAGGAAGAGTTCGTCAAAATCAATGCCAGGCTCGCCAAAGGCTGGCCCACTATCAGCGCCCGCAAGGATGCACCGGCGGACGCCAAACAGTGGGAAGGCGTAGCCAACAAACGCGCTTTGCTTGAAGAATAGAGAGTAGCGTTAGCGACCCGTGGCGCGCTTTAATGGCTGCGTTGCACGGTACTGCTTCACTGAGTTTGCTATGGAACCGGACTTCATGCCAAAAATCGTGCCAGAAATCATGCCAAAAAGCGCGCCAAGAACCCCGCCCGAGATCCTGATGTACACCTCGGCAGTGTGTCCCTACTGCGTGGCCGCAAAACAGCTGCTCAAGCGTAAAGGCGTGCTCGGCATCACCGAAGTCGCCATCGACACCATGCCCGGCAAACGCGAGGAAATGATGCAGCGAACGGCGCGCCGGACAGTTCCACAAATCTATATTGGCGACCGGCATGTCGGTGGCTATGACGATCTGGTGGCGCTTGATCGTGCTGGCGAGCTTGATCCTTTGCTTGCGAGAAGCTGAGATGAGCGAGCCGGTACCTGCCAACGACGACAAACTGGACCAGTTCGTTGCGTTTCGAAAGCGCATGAACGAACGCATCCTTGCTGAAGACAATCAGCTGGTGCGCCGCTTTTTTGCCTTGGACAAGCAGTGCTATGCCGACGGCGCCTTGGACGGCAAGACCAAGGAGCTGCTGGGCCTGGTCGCGTCGATGGTGTTGCGCTGCGACGATTGCATCAGCTACCACATCGCACAGAGCAAGAAAGTGGGCTGGAGCAACGAAGAGGTGTTTGACGCCATGGGCGTGGCGCTATTGGTGGGCGGTTCGATTGTGATTCCGCATTTCCGCCGCGCGGTGGATTTCATGGATCAAGTAAGCGCGCGCACCGATATCCCGCTCTGAACGGATCTGGCGTGAGTGCGCACAGCGCAGATAGCTGGCCTGCACCGCTGGCCGAGCGCATGCGGCCCTCTAGCCTAGCCGAGATTCTTGGCCAGGATCATCTCTTGGCACCCGATAAGCCGCTGGCGCGCGCGCTCGCCTCTGGTCGCTGCTATTCCATGCTGCTCTGGGGCCCGCCTGGAAGCGGCAAGACCACCTTGGCCCGGGTCATCGCACATTGCGTGTCAGCGCCGTTCGTTGCGCTTTCCGCGGTGCTTTCCGGAGTGGCAGAGATTCGTCACGCGGTGGCTGACGCGCGTGCCGTACACGCTGCGGGCAGGCGCACGATCCTGTTCGTCGATGAGATACACCGCTTCAACAAAGCCCAGCAGGACGCGCTGCTGCCGCATGTCGAAGACGGCACGCTGACCTTGATCGGCGCCACCACCGAAAATCCGTCGTTCAGCGTCAACAGCGCGCTGCTCTCGCGCGTGCGAGTTCACGTGCTGCAACCACTGGGCTTGAGCACGCTCAGTGAGCTGCTGCGCACCGCATGTACGGCGCAGAAGGGCCTAGCGCTGGCTCGCATTCCCTTTGAACCGATGCAACTGCAGGCACTGGCGAATGCATCCGACGGCGACACGCGCAGGGCGCTGACCTTGCTTGAACTTGCCTTTGAGCTGCTCGACCGCGACGGCAAGCTTCCCGAAAGCGCCATGGCCGATTTACTGCGCGATGGCTATCGCCGCTTTGATCGTGAAGGCGACCTGCACTACGACCAAATTTCGGCGCTGCACAAATGCATTCGAAACTCGCATCCCGATGCAGCCTTGTACTGGCTTTGTCGCATGCTTGACGGCGGCGTCGATCCCAATTTCCTCGCGCGCCGGCTGGTGCGTGCTGCCAGCGAAGACATTGGCAATGCTGACCCGCGCGCGCTTGCCATCGCTCTGGATGCTTGGCAGGCCTTTGAGCGGCTGGGCGCGCCGGAAGGTGAACTGGCCCTGGCCCAGGCAACGCTGTACTTGGCCTGCGCGGCGAAGAGCAACGCAAGTTACACGGCGCTGAAAGCAGCCCAGAAGCTGGTTGCCGAATCCAGCACGTCGCCGGTGCCAATACCCCTGCGCAACGCGCCGACTTCGCTGTTGCGTTCGCTCGGGCATGGTGCGGCGTACGTGTATGACCACGATCTGCCCGAGGGCATAGCGTTTGCGCAACAGGGCTTCCCGCCTGAACTTGAAGGGAGCGAGTTCTACCATCCGGTGGCACGTGGCCTGGAAACTCAGATCGCGGAGAAACTGCGCTGGATTCGCGAACGTCGGGCTCTGACGCGAAGCAGTCCGGATTGAGCTTTTAGCGGCCACATTCCAGCGCCTGTCGCTTCGACTGCGGGAGAAATCTTGTGTCGGAGCGCTTGAGATCTCTGCCTTCGGTCGAGATGACCCACAAAAACAACGCAGCAATCGGAGCCTGCAATAGGTTCCTTCGGTTTCCTTCGGTTTCCGTTGGGTCCGAGCGGTGTAGGCTTCTAGAGCCTCAGTAGGTTCCTAGCTCGGACTATTTCGACCAGTCTGCGGCCAGCTTGGGACGCCCCAGAGCGAAGCCTTGCGCATAGTCACACCCCAAGGTGCGCAACAGGTTGAGCGCCTCTGTGTCTTCGATGCCTTCAAGCGTCACGGTCATGCCCAGGTTATGCGCAAGATCCACCATGGATCGGACGATCTGCACGGTGCGGACGTCCTGCAACAGGTTAATGGCGAAGGATTGATCGATCTTGAGTTCAGTGGCGGGCAGAAAGCGCAGATAGCTAAAGGTGGCATTGCCGGTGCCGAAATCGTCGATTGCCACGCCAATACCGGAGTCACGCAGGCCCTGCAGCACGCGCGCGGAGATTTCTGGCTCGTCCATGACCGCGGTTTCGGTCACCTCAACCACCAGTTCCGTGGCCGGCACACCCCAAATTCCAAGCGAAGAATGGACCTGTTCAACCAGACCACTTTGGCTGAAGGCGCGCGGCGACAGATTCAAGTGGCAGCGCAAGCCCGGCTGCTTTTTACGCAAAGCTGCGTACTCCCGCAGGCCCACATGCAAGGTCCAACGGGTGAGTTCCGTCGCCAATCCGTCGTTCTCGGCCACCGGGATGAAGCGCGTCGGGGAAATAAACCCGCGGCGTGGACAGTTCCAGCGTGCCAGCGCCTCAACCGCAACCACCTTCCGGTGCCGGGTCTCAATGATCGGCTGAAACTCACAGGTCAGCTCATTGTTGACCAAGGCGTCCCGTAACTCATCAAGCAGCACGGGCGCGTCTGGCTTTTCGACCGCAGTCATGGAGCGAACCCCATGCATCACGGCTTGGTCCAGCGCAGTGGTTGCGGCGCGTCCAAGTTCCTCCGCGTTCTCTCCGTGTTGGCAGCTCAGCGCAATTCCCATCACCAGCACCACGCTGATCAGGCGGTCCTTTACCAATAGCGGGCGCTGAAACTCGCGCAGGATGCGCTGGGTGGCAAGCTCCGCATGTCCAGCGCTGCGCAACTGCGGCAAGATCACTAAAAAATCGTCCTCACCAATGCGCGCAATGTGATCGACCTTGCGCAGAATCTGATGCAGACGCGCAGCCACGGCTGCCGGAACCGCGTCCGCAACCTTATGACCATAAACAATCGTCACTTGGCGCAAGTGACGGATGTGCAGATGCAGCATGGCCAGCAGTTGCGACCCTTCGCCGACGGGCCATTGCGCTTGTGCCAGCTCAAGCACAGGATCCCGGCTTGGAAAGAGCGGGTCAATCACAGGCTAGACCTGGCCGCCGGAAATCAAAGGTATAGCTCCGCAAGCTCAATCCCAAAAGAACCCGGAGCAAGCGCTCGAACAACCGAGATTCGGTTGCCGTCTGGCCCAAGGTCCTGCCAGAGATCCAGTTGCGGAAATGCAGAATCGATGTTCTTCGCCGGGTCGGTCAGCACGGTAACCCGTGGATACAGTCGGCGCGCTTGATTCTGCGCCTGCACAACGGCGATCTGGCCGCTTGATAGCTCAACCAGCGATCCGGTGGGATAGACACCCATGCACTGGCTGAACTGCTCTAACAGCTCAGCTTGAAACAGCTTGTTGCGTTCACGGTAAAGCAGCTGCAGCGCATGGTGCTTGGAGAGCCGCGGCTGAAACGTGCGATCGCTGCACAGCGCGTCAAAGGTATCGACCAGTCCCAGAACCCGCCCCATGAGCGAGATCCCTTCACCGGCCGCACCTTCGGGATACCCTGAGCCGTCAAAGCGCTCGTGATGCTCTCGAATCATGTCCAGCACGTCGAGATTGCGCATGCCGCATTCTTCTAACCGCTGCAGGCCGGCATAAACATGGCGCTGCATCAAGGCGCGCTGCGCCTCGGTCAACGCGTTGGCGTGATGGACAACCTCGGTCGGCAACATCGCCATGCCGACATCCATCAACATGCCACCGCTTGCCAGATCCACCAGCACCGAGCGTGGAAATCCAAGCTGGCGTCCGAACGTGGTTGCCATAGCGCTGCAGTTGACCGCATGTCCGTAGATATAGGGATCCTGACGACGCATGGTATCAAGCCAGAAATAAGCGTCTGAATTGCGGATCACGCTAGCGACCATGGGCTCGATTGCCGCGCCCAGCTGATCCATCGAAAACCGCTTCCCGAACCGCAGGGCGGTAAGGATCTGCTCGGATACATTCCGCACGTGCTGCCAAACGGGGCGCGCCCGCTCAAGCTCCTCAGCTAACGGTACCGCAGCAGCAACATAGGACGTGAGCGGCGGACGCGGAGTGCCGCTCTTGGGCAGCACGCCATAGCCCAAGCGCTGAAGCACGTCCCGATCACGCCGATTCACGCTCTTGCGCACGTCAATGTAGACGTAGCTGCAGTAGCGACGAAGGGTGTCCAGATCGCTCAAGGTTTCAACACTAAAGCCCTGCAGCGGGAACGGCGTTTCATTCCAAGGACGATCCAGCCTCGAAACGAACATCCCGATCACGAGCGCGTCCACCTCCACCTTGTGCTCTTCCAGCAGCATGTGCCGCGACAACCTCCGGTCAACTCAAGTTTGAGACCAACTAGCTGCGAAGCTTGCCACATAATTGGCGGGAAAGATCCTCTGCGGTCGCGGCTGCAAATGACCCACCGCGGCCTGTCAACGACCCACCGCGGCCTGTCAACGGATCCCAGTGCAGGGCGTTTACAGCCAGGTCCGCCGTTCACGAGGTTTACCTAATGTCCATACGAACCCCGCAAAAACAACCATCGCAGCTAGCTAGGCGCGCATGGCACTGCCTAAGTTTGCTGCTGCTTGGCTGCATGTTTCAAAGCTCACTGGCGATTGCCCAGGAAGCTTTGGACGGACTGGTGATAGAGCAAGGCATTCAACCCGCTGGTAGCGATGTCATCTTCAGCGGTCGGGGCGCAGGGTTTGAGACCATTGATTTGCCTGCCAATGACGCCGAAGCCGCGCGCTTTCTGACGCAGGCAACTTTTGGTCCAGTCAATGCCGATGTGGCGCAGGTGCGCACGCTGGGCTTCAGCGCATGGATCAATCAGCAGATTGCCCTGCCTGCAACGCTACAGCGTCCCGCTCTTGAGCAGCAGATCGCCGCTCAGGTGCAGGTTGATCCCAGAAATGCGCCGTTCTACCGCGCGTTCCGGATGGAGCGCTGGTTTGCCACGGCAGTGGTGGCGCCCGATCAACTGCGCCAGCGTGTCGCGTTCGCGCTGTCACAGATGCTGGTGATCTCGGACGTGGGTGCGCTGGACAACAATCCGCTCGCGATCGCCGAATACAATGACAATCTGCTGCGGCGCTCGTTCGGAAACTACCGCGATCTGCTTCGGGACGTTACCTATAGCCCGGCTATGGGCGCCTACCTCACGCATCTGCGCAATCAAAAGACCGACTGGGCTTTGACTGGCGGCAATTTGGTCCCGGGATTGATCGCACCGGATGAAAACTATGCGCGCGAAGTGATGCAGCTGTTCTCGATCGGGCTGGTGGAACGCAATCGGGACTTCTCGCCCATTTTAATTGCCGGCCAATCGGTGCCCACCTATACCCAGGACATCATTACGTTCACGGCACGCGCCTTGACCGGCATGAACATTGGCTGCACCGGTCCGGTCACCATTGGCGGCGTCAATATTCCGCGCAACTGCGGCAATTGCGTGGGTCCGCAATGCAACTTCGTAACGCAGCTATTCTTCTCGAATGCGCCGCGCTTTGCGGTGCCCGGAATCGTCACTGCGCTGATTCATCCTGATGGCTATCTGCCGATGGTGTGCTACCCGCGCTACGCTGACACGGGCCGTTCCGCGACCGCAGCAAACGGCTACGCCGTGCTTCCAGCGCCATTTGAGCGCAAGCGCTTGGTCAGCGGCGTGGTGATCGAGCCTTCCCCGGTTGCCTGCCACACCGCCACGCCAGCGATTGATCAGCAGGCCTGTATCGTCTACTGCCATGGGCAAGTCGACACTCTAGTCAACACGCTGTTCAACCATCCGAATGTTGCGCCGATGGTGGCGCGGCAGTTGATCCAGAGGCTCACCACCAGCAATCCGTCGCCGGGATACATCGACCGCGTTGCACGCGCTTTCGAAGACAACAGCAGCGGCGTGCGCGGTGATCTTGCGGCGACCGTGCGCGCGGTTCTGCTGGACGGCGAGGCACGCACGACCCCGAGCGCGAATTTCGGCAAGCTGCGCGAACCGATCCTGAAGCTCTCGGCACTCTGGCGCGCGTTTGCTGCCCGGCCGGGAAACAGCGGCCTCTGGGGTATTGCAGTTCCGGAGCGCACGCTGATCCAACGCCCGCTTGGGGCACAGACGGTATTCAACTTCTATGAGCCCGATTACCGACAGCCGGGCGAACTCAATGACGCCGGGCTCTACTCACCGGAGTTCCAGATTCTGGACGAATCCAGCGCAATTTTGGCCTCCGATGAGTTCTGGCGACGCGTGTATTCGGGTTACAGCTTCACCAACAACACAACCACGGCATTCAACATACCCGCGAACGCGGCCTATCTGCCGAGCGAAACCATTGACGCCTTGCCCGCGGACAACGCGGCCATGGTTGAAGCGCTGAATGTGCGGCTGCTCAACGGCGTGATGAGCGCCACCATGCGCGGCAAGCTCGTAGCACTGCTAAATGGCGCGCTTGCCGGCACTGACAAACGGCGCAAAGCCCTGAACACCATCCATCTCATCGTGCTGTCACCCGAGTTTGCGGTACAGCGATAACGGACTTAGAGGACATCATCATGGGACGCATCTCCAACAGCAATCGTCGTGAATTCCTGCGCCGACTGAGCTATGCAATGCTTTCGGGCGGTACCGCCAGCCTGCTTCCGCAGCTTGCCTTCATGCCGCATGCAGCAGCACAGACCCGCGGCAGCGGCTACCGGGCACTCGTTTGCGTGTACCTAGCGGGCGCCAATGACTCGTTCAACTGGCTGGTGCCGCGCGATTCGCAAGTGACCGGCAGCCGATACGATTCCTATCGACAGGCGCGCGGCGGGGTTTACAGCACCACCAACACCAGCGGCTTGGCGCTTGGCTTCGATGATTTGCTCGAAATCACGCCGAGCAACCAAACGATTCCTTACGGCTTGCATCCGTCTTGTACCGATTTTACCGCCACGAACGGGGCAAACACGCAGCCACACAGTGGCCTGCGCAGCCTCGTGCAGCAAGGCAAGGCGGCCTTCGTTTGCAACACCGGACCACTGATTCAACCGACCACGAGAACCCAGTACGAAAGCGGCGTCGGATTGCCGAAACAGCTGTTCTCGCACAACGATCAAGAACTCCTTTGGCAAATTGGCATCGCTGACGCGAATAATCCTGCCGCGCGCTTTGGCTGGGGCGCACGCGTGGCGAAGCAAGTTGCCGGTGGGCCGCTCGCCAATGGCTTGTCGCCAACGCTGTCTGCGGCTGGTACGCAGCGTTTTCTGATTGGCGACCAGATCCTGCCGTATCAGCTGGCGCCAGGGGGCGTTGATCTGATCGACAATTACACGCCCGGCGTGACTGGCAACAACTTTTCACAGCAGCGCCGGGCAGTGCTGGATGATCTGCTGGATGATGCCTACAGCTCGCCATTCGCGCGTGAATACGCGCGCACGATCTCACGCAGTCTGTCGGTGGGTGAAAGCCTGGCCACGCTGCTCAATGACCCAGGTGGCGCTGGCAGTATCAGCACGGTGTTTCCGCAGGGCAATACGCTTGCAGATCAGCTCGCCATCGTGGCACGCATGATCAAGATTTCGCGCAATTCACTGTCCGCCCAAAGGCAGGTGTTTTTTGTCCGCTACGGCAGTTTCGACTTGCACAACGGCATGTTTGCAGGCGCCGGCGCCGTCGCCACCACCGGACATGGCGCGCTGCTTACGCCGCTCAATCAAGCGCTCGGCGCATTCTGGACCGCGCTCGGCGAGATCTCGGCGCAGTCGGAGGTCACCACATTCACCATGAGTGATTTCGGGCGCACGTTGTCCGGCAATGGGGACGGCTCCGATCACGCCTGGGGTGGCAATGCCCTGGTGCTGGGTGGCTCAGTGGATGGCAACAAGCTGTACGGCAAATACCCGCGTCTGGCCCTGAACGCGAATGACAACAGCGCACAAGAATGGAGCCTGGCGCGCGGTCAATACATTCCCACTACGTCGGCGGATCAAATGGCGGCCACGTTGGCGCGCTGGATGGGCGTCACCGATAGCACCGCACTGAGCGCCATGTTCCCCTTAGTGGGAAATTTTCCCAGCAGCAATCTTGGCTTCATGAGCGGCGTATAGCAGGGCAAAGGAGCGCGCGCTGCTTGGCAACCCGCGCTATTAACGTCAGTTCAATTTGCGCGTCCTAAAGCCACAAATTGCATGACAAGCCACCGTGGTCAAGCAGCTGCAAGAGGAATTTTTGGGTTTGCTGCCACTCGCACAGGAGCTGCACCGGGAGCCAACGCCCGACGGCGACCCAGCTCATTGAGCCAAGCGCGCCGAGGCAGCGTTCGCCGCCGCTTGCGGTTCAAGGACTCTGCACCACTGGCGCGCGTGCCTACCAGCTCTGCGCACCAGAGTGTCAAGCTTGCGGCAGCGGGCAGCAAGATGGCCCAAATCCAAAGTGAGCCTAGCGGCGTTTGCGGCGAGCCAATCAGGAGCACCAGCAGGGCGCCCACGAACAGCCAATCGCGATAGATTTCCTTAGCATTCAACTCCGCCACGGCGGTCACTCCTTTTCAATGGAGTGACCACCATGCCGTGCCGTCGTCTCAGGTGTTAGGACGCGCCTGCGGCGGGCGTGCACTAGCCGGACGCTGCCCGGCGCGATGCGTGGGACGCTGCCCCGCGCGCTGCCCAGGACGCGGCGCCGCTCGGTTTGCACCGTTGCGTGCGCCTGGATGGCCGCGATGCTCGCTGCGGGCGGGAACGCGATCTTCGGTCACTTCGCCCTGATACTCGCCGATCGAGGTGAATTTCTGACCGGTCAGCTTCTCAATCGCGCGCAACAACGAACGGTCTTCCGGAGCCACCAGTGCGACCGACAATCCCGTCAACCCAGCGCGACCGGTGCGGCCGCTGCGATGCACGTAGTCTTCGGCCACATGCGGTAAATCGTACTGATAGACCACCGGCAGCTCTTTGATGTCAAGACCGCGCGCCGCGATATCGGTAGCCACCAAATGCGTGACCACGCCCGACTTGAACTCCTCAAGCGCACGCGTGCGCGCACCTTGGCTCTTGTTGCCGTGGATGGCTGCGCTCTTGAAGCCAACTTTTGCCAGCTGCTCGGCAAGCCGGTTCGCGCCATGCTTAGTGCGCGTGAAGATCAGACTTTGCTGGCGCGTATCGACCCGCAGCAGCTCAATCAATGCGTCGCGCTTGGCGTTCGCCGATACGTTCTGCATGCGATGTTCGACGCTGGGAGCGGCCGTATTTTGCGGCGTAACCTGGATTTCCTCCGGTTCACGCAGAAACTGCTTGGCAAGCGCGCGGATTTCGGAAGCAAAGGTCGCGCTGAACAGCATGGTCTGACGCTTGCGCGGAGACAAGGCTGCCATCACGCGCCGAATCGACGGCAAAAAGCCCATATCCAGCATCCGATCAGCTTCGTCCAGAACCAGGATTTCGACCTGCTGCAAGCTGACCGTGCGCTGAGAGAGATGGTCGAGCAGGCGGCCGGGCGTTGCCACCAGCACATCGATACCGTTTCGCAAAGCGGTTGCTTGACCGCCGAAACCGACGCCGCCGAACACCACGGCGCTGCGCAGTCCGGAGCTGGCGCCATAAGTCACGAACGAAGCTTCCACCTGAGCCGCGAGTTCGCGGGTTGGGGTCAGGATCAGCGCACGCGGAGCGCGCCCGCGCTGCAGGGAACCGGAGGACTGCATGAGCTGCTGCAGGATTGGTAGCGCAAAGGCAGCCGTTTTGCCGGTACCGGTCTGCGCCGCGGCGAGCAGGTCCTTACCCGCCAGTGCAGCGGGTATGGCCTTGATTTGAATGGGAGTGGGTTGGGTATAGCCTTTTTCGGCCAGCGCTGCGAGCAGCGGAGTAGCCAAGCCAAGGTCAGCAAATTGAGACATCAAAAATCCTTATTCGGGACCCGAAAGGGTCAGTTCGCCATATGGGCATGCGTGCGCCGACAAATCGACCGGCGACCCCCACACGGCCTAAAGCGAAGCCGTTGCAGCTTCGAGGTACACGGCGTGTTTCCGTAGTCGCAGAGGGTCAAGCTTTACAGGTGAACCTGCGCTGAGGCCCACCGCCCGCGAAATCTATCCGCTGGGCCTGTAGAGCGGGGCCTTTAGGAGTCGCCCCGAGGCACAAGCTTCTTCAAGTGCGACGTCGGTTGCCCGGCGGCGCGCAGGAGAATTTTCCGGGAAAGCCTTGATCGCGGTCTCAAACGCCCACTTGCCACGCAAAACTTGCTATTTTCACCAGCGAAGAAAGCGGGTTGCTCCGAAGGGTATTTGCGCAATGCAGCGCAAGCCAGAGCCTCGCGGGTTATGGAGGTCTGCATGTCATTGCTCAAGCGCCTGAGTGAACAGGCGCAACAGGTCAAGGATAGTGCCGCCGAGCAACAGCGTGGTTTGCAGGACCGCAAGGATCGCTACACCACGGTTACTCTGCCCACGGTCAAGGCGGTTGCGCACTACCTGAGCGAACTGGTTGAACACCTTAAGACCCTGCGACCTACGATCACGCAAGAGTTCGACTTGCCGGGCTATGGGCGTTTTCAGGTTGCGCCGATGTTCGACTACGCGGTGAAGACCGATATTGGTTACACCGATATCCTTGTGCAGTGCATGTGGAAGTCGCGCATCGACAATGAACGCGCGCCCAAACTCAGCCTTAACAGTTTTGAACGCATTCGCACCATGAGTGAGACCTTTCGGCGCTTGCACATCGGTGGCATCAAGGAAGAACGCAAAGGGCCCACTGGTCTCACGATCCAGGCGTCGGTGCAAGCAAACGGCTATGTGAATAGCAAGATGAACGTGCGCGGTGCGGTCAACGAAGAGCAGCTGGTGTTTACGTTCGAAAATGTCGACCGCCTTGAGACCACGCGTCGCTCAATCCCGCTCGCTGTGATGAGTTCTGAAGTGCTTGATCGCCTCGGTGAATTCATCCTGCGAGAGAACGAGCTGATCACCCGGGACGCCTGGCTGAAGGAACTCAAGGCACCGGAAACGCTGAAATGGCTGGAGGCTTTTGCGGACGCCGAGAGACCCAGCCTCAACAAAGCAGCCGAGCAAGCCAGCATCGCGCGCGTTAGCGTAGCTACCGGCTTTGCGGCTGCAACCAGACAGACGGAAGATCGTGATCACCAGCTGATGGCCGATCTGCAGGACGCCTCCGCGCTGGCCGAAGCAGCGGTGCTGCAAGGCATGCGCAACCCGACGCTGAGCACGCTGGGGTCGGAACGGGACCTATCAACGCTGGATTTCGGGCAAATTGAGTTGGAGTCAAACACGCCACTCCAGGTGCTGTCACCAGCGCCTGTCGCGCGCCAGCCCGTTTCTCTGCCAGCAGCGCCTCTGCCAGGGCCAGCACCGCAAACCACAGCGGCGCCCGTTGCCGCTGCGCACGCCGCAGCCCAGTTCGCCGCGCCGCGCGCAGCCGCGCCTCCGATGCCATCGGTTGCACCGCGGTTGCCTCCAGTGCCGCTTGCCGCTCCAGCGCCGCTTGCCGCTCAGGCTCCGCTTGCCGCTCAGGCTCCGCTTGCCGCTCAGGCTCCGCTTGCCGCTCAGGCTCCGCTTGCCGCTCAGGCTCCGCTTGCCGCTCAGGCTCCGCTTGCCGC